>Ga0070740_10000993_pt1 | contig 43842 bp, 42 predicted proteins | sample Coa_R2_FD_67286 | JGI IMG/M metagenome (GOLD analysis project Ga0070740, IMG submission 67286) | Surface soil microbial communities from Centralia Pennsylvania, which are recovering from an underground coalmine fire - Coalmine... | ecosystem: Environmental > Terrestrial > Soil > Unclassified ... | reverse complement strand
GGGCCTGTCTCGACGTCGATATCGCAACAGATCCCGTGCAGGTACAGCGTCAGGGTGTCAATGAAGGATTGGCGGGCGTAATCGCGAAATGTCCGGTGCGCGACGGCGCTCTTGGACCGGCGCAGGGTCTGCTTCAGGCGCCAGCTTGGCTCATCCACTTCACCATGCGCCTCCGCGCTCAGCTCTTCCCGGAGGAGGCGATTGAACTTCGACTCGGCTTCTTCGCTCGTCCGTTCGCCGACGACGCTGGCGAGCAGATGGAAAAACCGGTAATGATACTCGGCGACTTCCTGTCCCTTGAGAGCAAACACCAGCACGGTCTCGTCGCCCAGTTTGAGCTGGGAGGAAGTGGAATTGCGCCCCTCCGGCGGCTTCTCGATGGACACGTAATCCGCCGCGGGGCTCTTTTCGCGGCCTTTATCGCGTCCGTTCGAGCGCTCCAGATACGGCACCAGCAGGATGGAAATCTTCGGGAGCATAGCCGCGATGGACGGCGGTAAAGCTGCCACGGGCTCCTCCAGGTATTCCTTCAGATCGTCTTCCGACAGAGGCACCGAGGCGCAGAAGTAGGAAAATGTATTGCTGAGCGGGATCATCTCGCTTCGGAAGCGCTCCGCGAACTGGCGGACGCTCAAGCGTGCGAGGTCGAGTTGAGCGGACATCGATAGGCTGCCTATATTCTAGCCCAGGGTCGCGAAGCAAAAGAGCGTCATTTGCCGCAGGATAAAAGTCAGGACGGTGAGGGCGCGCTCGCAATCCTGCCGGGAGACATCGAAGTGGGTGACCGCACGGACACGGGTCCCGCCGATTCCGGAGATCAAGATGCCGTCAAGCCTCGCGCGCTCAATGAATTCCGCTACCGGCAAGCCTGTTCCGGCGATGTCAAAGATGACGATGTTGGTGACTACTTTGGCGGGATCGATGGAAACGCCGGGCACCTCGGCAAGGCCTTCGGCCAGCAGGCGTGCGTTGGCGTGATCCTCGGCCAGCCGGTCCCGCATCTGGCCGAGCGCGACCAGGCCCGCTGCCGCCAGGACGCCGGCCTGGCGCATTCCTCCGCCGAGCTGCTTGCGATGCACGCGGGCGCGCGCGATCGCTTCTTTCGTGCCCGCCAGCATCGAGCCCACCGGCGCGCCCAAGCCTTTCGAGAGGCAGAACATCACGGTATCGGCCTTCGATACGATGTGGCGGGCGGGCACGCCCGAGGCCGCGACGGCGTTGAAAATGCGCGCGCCGTCGAGGTGCACCTTCATGCCGCGCGCGTGGGCCTGGTCGCAGATGCGGTGCAGCTCCTCGATCGGGTACAAGGTTCCGCCGCCCATATTGTGCGGATGTTCCAGGTGAACCACGCTCGAGCGCGCGCAGAAGGCGTCTTCGGGCCGGATGAGCGGCTCGATATCGCACCAGCGCAGGATGCCGTCCCGGGCGGACGCGGCCCGCAGGATCACGCCGGAAAACCAGGCGTGCGTGGCGAGCTCCCAATCGAGAATATGGGCGCGATCGTCGCAGATGACCTCCTGCCCAGGCTGGGTATGGAGTTTGATCCCGATCACATTGCCCATCGAACCGGTCGGCACAAACAGCGCGGCTTCCTTGCCCATAATTTCCGCGGCGCGCTCCTCCAGCCGGTTGACGGTAGGGTCTTCGCCGTAAACATCGTCGCCGACCTCGGCGCGAGCCATGGCTTCGCGCATGGCGGGGGTGGGCTTGGTGACCGTGTCGCTGCGCAGGTCGATCATGGCGCAACAAACTCCGCAAAGACTTCGTTGGACAGAAGCACGCCGCGCGGGGTGAGACGAAGGCGGCTTCCGTCGATGTGCAGCAAGCCCTCGCGCGCAAAATTCTCGACCGCGGCGGCGTAAGCAGACCAATCGGCGTCAATTCCTTCGGCGAGCCGCAGGCCGAGGAAGAAACGTTCGCCGGGATCGGCGAAAGTGCGCGCCGCGACCGGCGATTCGCCGCGGTCGAAACGCGCCACGTATTCCGCCGCCGTCTCCGCATTTTGCCAGCGCACGGCGCCATCGAACGAATGTGCGTCCGCGCCGAAGCCGAGATACGGCTCGCGGCGCCAATATTTCAAATTGTGGAGGGATTCAAAGCCGGGCCGCGCGAAATTCGAGATTTCGTAGCGCGGGATACCGAGCGCGCTCAGGCGTTCGACCGCCGTTTCGTAGAACCCGGCGATCGCATCCTCCGAAGGAACCTCGGGCGCGCCGTAGCGCCGGCCGAAGGCGAGAACTTCCGCCCCGAGACGGCTGTCCTCGTCGACTTCGAGCATGTAGACGGAGACGTGCGGTGGCTCCAGCCGCGCGATCCAATCGAGCGAAACGTTCCAGGATTCCGGCGTCTGGCCGGGCAGCCCCGCGATCAGGTCGATATTGAAATTCGCGAGCCCGGCGGCACGCAGGTGGCCGATCTCCGCCTCCACAATCTCAGCCGTATGCTTGCGGCCGGTTTGCGAAAGCTCGCGTTTTACAAAGGACTGAACGCCGAGGCTGACGCGATTGAAGCCCGCTTGGCGCCAGGCTCTTGCGGTCTCCGCGGTGATGGCGCCGGGAGCGGCCTCCAACGTCGCCTCCCGAAACAGGCCACCGGGAATTTCGGCCAGAAGCGAGCGCAGAGCGGCAGGATCCAGTTGGCTGGGCGTCCCGCCGCCGAAATAAACCGTTTCGGGAGTCCACGGCCATTCGGCCGCGCGCAATTCGCTACGAAGAGCGTGCACGTATCGGGATTCCAGCGCGCGCGGGAACACACCGGAGGCGAAATTGCAGTACGTGCATTTCTGCGCGCAGAACGGATAAGAGATGTAAACGCCGGCCATGACTACAACGTGATCGGCTCGCCGAGCTGTTGCGAGATCGCGGCGCCGACGACGTCAGCCAGCGTCCGCCCGGTTCCCGGCAGCACGAAAGCCTTTTGCGCGGGGTCCCAATCGAGCTTGAAGCTTTTGGAATGCGCCGACACCCAGATCTGCCGTACGGGCGCGTTGGGGCTCACCACGAACTTAGCGGGCGGGGTTTCGAACTCGATTGCAAGGGCCCCTGCATTGAAATCGGCTTCGAAGTTGTACTCATCCGCCGCGGCCGAAAGACGGCGATAGAGGTCGTCGAGGGACTGATCGGCGTGCTTGCGAAATTCCAGTTCGTCCATGGTGTCGGGGCGCTTCCGATGATGACGGCTAATTCAAGATTACCGCGCCGCTTTGTTAGACTGAAAGTCGAAATGAAAACCCTCGCGCGGTTTCTCTTTTGGGACTACAAGCGTGGAAGCTGGCAGTACGACGTCATGGTCACGCTGATTCTCAGCTTCATTTTCCTGACGCCGCGGTCGGTTTTTCAAGACCAGCCCAGGCCCGCAACCGTGCAGATGCTGCCGGGAGAGGCCGGGACCGGGTTATTTTGGATCGCGCCCGAGCTGCTGAACGGCGTTCCCGAGGGCGAACGGATCGCGCGCGCCTCGAACCTGGTGCGCAACCGGTTTAAGATTCGCGAACCCATTATGCGTGTGGAACCTCTCCTCGACGACGAAAAAGAGATTACCGGATACATGGCGTACGCGCGTCAATAAGACGGGATGCGTTTACGGAGCAGTTTCGCGGCCTTGGCCCTGTTGCTTGCCCCCGCGCTGCGGGCGGATTCGCTTGAGGATGTGCTGGCGCGGATGGATCGCGCCGCGGCCGAGTTCAAGTCGTTTTCGGCCAAACTGAAGCGTGTGGACTTCACCGCAGTGCTGAACGAATCGACGGAGCTGACCGGCGAAGTGGCGATGCGCCGCGTCAAAGGCGGCAACCAGGCGCTGACGAAGTTCGATCCGCCGGAGCCCCATGAAATCTATTTCGCCGGGCGCACCATGAAGCGCTATTATCCAAAGGCCAACACCGTCGAGATCTATGATGCCGGCAAACTCAGTGCCACAGCGGACCAGATGATGCTGCTCGGGTTTGGGATTTCGAGCGGCGAACTTCGCAAGAATTACGATCTGAAGCTGGTGGGCGCGGAGAATGTCGGGCCGACGCACGCGACGCGGATCGAGTTGACGCCTAAGTCGGCCGAGATGCGGCAGAAATACGTCAGCAAAATTGATCTGTGGATACCGGACGGCCAAGGAAACCCGATCCAGGAGAAGGTGATCTCGCCATCCAAAAACTATTTTCTGGTGACGTACTCGGATTTGAAGGTGAATCCCTCGCTGCCCGATTCGGCGTACACGCTGAAGCTCCCGCCCGGAGTGAAGGAACTGCGGCCGCAATAAAACTTCAAATCTTATACCGCTCGAAACTTTCTTCCGCGGCGATTCTCGCCCGGAGGCGGCGGCTGCCGGGCCATTCCAGCCGCATGTCCTTGCAGACCTCGTCGAGCATCTCCATGGTGCAGGTCTTCGACTCCATGGCGAAGGCGTTCAGCAGGAGATTGTCGCAAACGGCGTTAATGATGCGGGGAATTCCCTGAGACCGAAGATGAATTTCCGCCATCAACTCTTCGGAGAACACGCTCTGTTCCGGCATGCCCGCGCGCGCCAGCCGGGATTCGATGTACTCGACCGCATCCCGTAGTGTAAACGGCTCCAGAGTGGTCCGCAGCACGATGCGCTGCTTGAGCTGCCGCAGATTCGGCGCGTCCAGCTTGCGGTCCAGCTCCGGCTGTCCGGCCAAAATGATCTGAAGCAGTTTACCGCCGCGATTTTCCAGGTTCCCGAGCAGCCGGATTTCCTCAAGCACATCCCATTCGAGATTGTGCGCCTCATCCACGATCAGTACCACCGTTCGCCCGTCCTGCGCCTGCTCCACCAAAAGCTGATTTAACGCGTACAGAACTTCAGTCTTCGAGGTGCGCGTACAGGGGAGGTTCAAGTCGTAGGCGATCATGTCGAAAAACTGCTCGACGTTGATCCGCGAATTGAACAAAAAGGCGAACTCGATGTAATTGGCCTCCAGATAGTCGCGGAGGCATTCGAGCATGGTGGTCTTCCCGGTGCCGACTTCGCCGGTCAGGACGATAAACCCTTTGCGCGCCTGAACCCCATAGACCAGGTTCGCCAAGGCCTCCTCATGCTGCTCGCTGCGGTAGAAGAACGAGGGGTCCGGGCTCAGGCTGAAGGGGCTCTCCGAGAAACCGAAAAAGGCGTTATACATTTTGCGGGGTTTATACCCTCTTGCTCATCCACATCGCACAGATACGAGCCGCGTTCGCTTCCGTTTGCGCCCTGCCCATGCGCTCACCTTCCTTATCGATGCTAACACGTAAAGGCTTGAGCGAAAAAGGGCTTTATTCCACGACCTCCAACACCACCCAGCCGGCTAAGCTGGCCGGCTGGCCTCCTTGGAACAGGATCCGTCGAGTTTTGGGGAACGGCAGGCCCGTTTGTATCACCTTCTGATAGATCGGAAACTGGCGAAGAACGTTGCGGAACGCCGCATCTTCGGTGTCGAGCCAGGCGATCTTGGAGTGCGCTCCAGCCCCCCAGCCGATGGACAGGACGCACATATTCGGCCGGGCCGCGACCTCCTCGACCCGCTTCTCCAAGGCCTCGACGAGCGCGCCCACTTGTGCCAGCCCCGCGGCTGCCGCGTACTGCTTGTGCCTGGCGAGCTGGCCCGCCGCATACTTGTTCGCGGACTGGAATAACCGGGACCGGTCCTGAACCGTATTCTCGTCCCAACTGCCTTCGAAGGTTGTACCGGGAACCGCCATCTCGGCGAAGATCGGAGTGCTCTCCTCAATGTGGCGGGAATCAGCGGAGCCGCGCGGCGACTTCCAGCCAAGTTCGAAACGGCCCTGGCCGCGCGCCACGAGTGTAGAAACCCGCAGCAGGTAGACCTTCATGGCGGAGTAGGGCACAGTGCCGGAATCGCTGGCGGCAACGCGCTTGGCGCGGGGCACGTCTTCGAGCTTCGCGGCCGGGTTTTTCGGCACGCGTTCGCCCGAAAGCCGCTCTTCCAGATCCTTCAGCGTCTTCTCGCTCCAGCGGTCGGAGACGGCTCCGGTGCGTAGCGCGCCTTTGATTGCGGTCGCGGGCAGATACGGGCCGGACGTGGATGCGGCGAAGGTCGGAATGAAGAGATGCTCGGCGCGGGCCCTCTCCCATACGGGGATCGCGCTGGAATGCTCGAAGGGGATGCGGCGGCCGGCGAAATTCTGGGCGAAGCCGCCCCACGAGGCGAAGTCGAGTTTATCGGCTTTCTTGAGCTGCGCCAGATAGCCATCCAGCCGCGGCCCCTTTGCGAGCAGCTTGAAGATCCGCCGCTGGTCGAGCACGTTGACGTGGTCGCGCCAAACCATATAGTCGATCGGCGCGAGTTTCTGGCCGTCGCCGACCAGCGTGGGGGTGAGGCACGTCAGCCGGTATCTCATGACGCCGCCTTCACAGCGAGGGGGATCGCGACGGCATAGCCTGCCCGATAGACCGGGTGCGCGAAGTCGGCGGGCGCGACGTCCAGCGCCGAGCCGCGAGGCTCTGCCGGCGAGACCACCACGGAACCTTCCGTAATCATGCGCGTGGCGCGCTTGGGCTCTCCCCAACCGGCATCGCTTTCGATGCGCCCGCCGCGCGTCGTGACCGCGTAATCACCCTGCTTCCAATCCACCTGATCGGACGGACCCGGATGAAAAAGAGAAAGCAGCCACCAGCCCCCGTTGCTGCGTTCGACCGAAGCTTCCAGGCGCAGCAGATTTGCCAACTCGCCCGCGATCGTTTCGGGCTGCTCGGCGCGCCCCCATCCCCGCGAGCGCTCGCCGCCGAGCCCGGTGTCGGCCAGCAGCCGCAGAGCGGCGGTAAGCGGAGCGGTCCAGCGATCGCGCGCTTCCTCGCCCGAGAAGGCGGCCACCGTCCACAGCCCACTGCCGGGAGTAAATTCAAGGCACGCTGTAGAGTGCGGGGCGATGCCCCGTCCCTCCCGATCGACCGCCGCGCTGGAACGCACGGACATGCGGAACGGCCCGCTCGAGGATTCCTGGACCAGGCACTCGCTGGCGCCATCTATGGTCCAGCCCTCCTCGGGAATCGCGCGGCCCGCGAGCAGCGATTCCACCACGGCCAGCGGCACGAACCGCGCGCCCTTCCAGCGGATCTTGGAGGACGGCGGCGGCGGCCACAGACTGCGCGGCGCAACTGCCAGCAGGGTCTCTCCCTGAAACGGAAAACACGAGCTGAAACGCACCGCCGGTGCCTCGGCGCGAGCCGTCGCTTCAAGCCATTCTTCCAGCATCCCGAGCCGCAGCATCGCCGACGATACGGCCGAATACAGCGAATCGCTGTGAAAGATGCGATCCACGCGGTCGCGGTCGCCGGAATCGGGTCCAATGCGCCATGGTCCGGTAGGACGCAGTTTGATGAGTAAAGCCGGCATCGGGAATCGAAGGCGTTGTTTTACGCCAGCTTTTCGGAAAACGTTGCGTTAGTCGCCGCGGCCTGTACTTGCGCGAGGTCCGCGCCGGAGGCCAGCTCGGTTTCCTGCCCGCCCGAGGAGTAGAAATCGCGATTCCGCCAGGTCACCTTGAGATTGGAGAAGCGCACGCGGCCGCTGCCACGCGATCCCCCGCCGCCCAGGGCGTCGTCTTCCAGGAGCCGCAGTCCTTCGAAGAGCCGGGCCGCCAGGGCCTTGTCCTCTTCGCACAGCACATCCAGCACCATGCGAACCCGGAAGCGCGCTCCCGCGGGAACGCGCTCCAGCGTCCGCGGATTCGATTGCGACGTGATGCGGTCGATGGCGTTCTCGCTCTTCAACTCGGTGATTTCGTCGTCGAGGTTTTCCCGCATCTGCGGCGTGATGCTTTCCGGATCGAGCGGAGCGTCGTAGACCGTTAGCCTGGCGGGGCTGGCCGAGCGCGTTTCGATCGCCTCGCCTTCCACGCGTTCCATGCGGCCCGGATTGCGCCCGAACAGCAGGCAGATCTCATCGTCGGGGCGGTCGCTTTGGTGAATGCGGACCTCCTGGCCCTTGCGCTTGGAAAGATACACCAGCTCAGACGGCGAGGTGAGCCCCAGGGCGCTTTCGAGCAGCGACCGCAGCTTTCCGCGCAGCGAACTCCCAGGAATATAAGGGAGTCCAAAGGCGTCCTTCACCACGGGGTTGTCCGCGCCGCCGATTTCGAGCGATCCTTTGCCCGCACCGATATGCAGGCCCGTTTCGCAGTGCAGATCGCCCGAAAGAATCAGTTTTCCTACCAGCCTCAGTTGGGTTTGAGCCGTGTGTGTGCTCATAGTTGGTTATTCGTTGTAAGCGACGATGGCTTCGAAAAGATCCTTGAATCGTTCATACCCACGCGGATCGTTCTTGCGCGTGACTTGCAGCAGCAGCCGCTCCAGGGCGTCCAGGCTGCGGAGCGAATGCCGGGCGATGGTGTAGGCCAGGCGCGCGCGCAGCATCACGAAATGATGCTGGCGCTCGTTTTCCGGGGCGCGGACGGCGCGCCGGACAGCGTTGTACAAGCGCCGGAGCTGGCTCTTGGTGCCGCTATCCATATCGCGCATGCGGGCTACGATGGCGTGGGCCTGGTTGTCCAGATACAGGCTGTCGGAAATGAGTTTCTCAATCTCGATCTCGGGCGGGCCCTCGAAGGGGCGTCCGCCGCCCGGACGTCCGCCTTCGCGGCGGTCCCCGCGGCGGTCGTCTCCCCGGCCCTCCCCGCGGCCTTCGCGATTGCCTGGGGGCCGGTCGCCGGGCCGGTTCTCGCGGCGCTCGCCACCGCCTTGACCGCGCGGGCCCCGGTCGTCTCTCGGGCGGTCGTCGCGCCGCGGGCGTTCCTCTCTCGCCCGCTCGTCGCCGCGCGGCTTCTGCTCCGGCTTGGGGACCTCGGCGGCAGGCGCGGGCGCCTCCGCCGGCGCGGCCTGCGTTACTTCGGTTTGTACTTCTTCGTCCATAGATTCCTTACGTTAGGCTTCCGCTGACAGTCTGGCCCATTCTAGCGCTACGCGCCCGGCGGGCCGCAACTTTACCGTCACTGCGCTCCGTCCGATCAGATCGCCGATCAACGCGGTCTGCGCTTTCTGATAATCCCCGCGCTGCGGACCCGCGGGCCGGGCCGCGCCCAAAATACGGCGAATGCGGCGATGGTACCGCCAGGGACGCTCGCCGCCCATGCGCCGGGCTTGCCGCCGCGACAGGCGCGACTGCGTTTCGCGATAGATCCCGCACAAATCGCGCAGATATTGGGGCGAGCAGCCGAACTCGGATGCCATCCGCATCAGCGAATCCTTCAACGTCGACGCCTCGTGGAACTGCTTCCATTCGAGCGTCCGGCCCAGCAGCCAGATGCAATCTTTATCCGCCGATTTGGCCGCTTCCAGCCGCCGGCCGGCTTCTTCGAACACCGCGCCTAAGCTCGCGTCTACAGCGGGCGCCAGCGCCACGGCCATGCTGATCGTTTTTCCCTCGGCGCCCGGAAAATCCTGAAGGTTCTGCTCCGCGAAACGCTGGAAAAGGCGCTGCATTTCGCTCGCGAGACCCAGCAGCGCGTCCCAGGCTCCATAGACCGCGAAATCGTCCCCGCCGGAATAAATGACCGTGACTTTGCGCCAGAACTCGGGCATGGAACAGATCACTTCCAGCTCGCCCGCGAAGAACTGCTTGTACATGACCGAGAGCTGGATGTGCTCCTCGATGGTCTGTGCGCGGCGAATACGGATGCCGATGTTATCGACGTCGCCGCGCAGCACGCCCCAGGTCTGGAGACCGGATGCCCGCCCGGCCAGCGCCCCGGTAGAGGCAGGCCTCATACCGTCATCGCTCAACGCAGCGTGCCGGGCCAGCGGGACGGCGTCGGCCGAGGCGGTCAGCGGCCAGGTATGCCTTCCTGAATTGATCGAAACCTGTCCGGGATTTTCAGGCGACCAGCCTGCGGAGTCGGCATCCCGCAGGCGCGCCGCCAGCTCACTGGCGAAATAATGATTTGCGGCCGTGGCCGCATCCGGCGCCGGCGTATCTAGCGTTGCGCCGGCCAGCGGCGTGCCCCGGCGGAGGTCGAGGGTCTCTCGAAGACGGCGGCGGACATCGCTCCAGTCGCCAAGATTTTCCGTGATGCTCCACAGTAGTTTCAAAATACGGCCGCTCATGTCGCTGATTTCCTTGGCAGCGGCTTCGAGAAAAGCCTCGGCGGCGCCCCGCATCTCTTCGGGAAGCACGAGCATGAACTGGCCCCCGCCGCTCGAGCCGAGTAGAATCTTCGCCAGGCCAAGTTCGGCAAGGAGCGCTCGTGGAAGAATTTCGCTTAGCAGGCTGATCCAGTGCGAGCGGCCGAGGAACACCGGATCGGGGTCCTCGCCCGCCGGCGCGAGCAGGAACTCGTCGATGCCCAGGAGCTTGCCTTCAAGAAAGATCTGGACGGACATGGCGATGCGAAATCAACAGAGTATCACGGGAGCCGCGGCAAATCGGCGCGTTTACGGTTCAATCCGCAGCGGGCGCGCGCCGCGTGCGCGAACCTCGCCAATCCGAGCGGCGGAGGGCATGCGCGCGCAGTAGCGATTGGCATCTTCGCGGGGCAGGGAAATCAGCAATCCGCCCGAAGTTTGAGGATCGTACAACAAGTCGTCCAATTCCGCAGCGCCTTCGACGCAGATCTCGACAAATTCGCGGTTATTTTTCAGGCCTCCGGGAAGCGCTCCTGCGCGTGCGCAATCGATCGCTCCCGGCAAAAATGGAACTTGAGACGCTCGAATATCCAGAGAAACCCCGCTTGCCAGCGCCACTTCCCGGGCGTGTCCCAGTAAGCCAAACCCTGTAATATCTGTCACGGCATGAATATTCAGGCCGTCCATCGCTTCCGCTGCGGCTCGATTTAGGGTGAGCATCGAGGCGATCGCGGCTTGCACGTGCTCCTCCTGGGCGATCCCCCGTTTCAGCGCCGTGGAGATCACTCCTGTGCCCAGCGGTTTCGTCAGCACCAACACATCGCCCGGGCGCGCGCCGGAATTTGCACGGATCCGCTGGGGGTGCACCGTGCCGGTGATGGCATAGCCGAACTTGATCTCGGGATCGGTGACGCTGTGGCCGCCCAGGACGACGCACCCGGCCTCGTGAATTTTGGAAGTGCCGCCCTTGAGGATCTGCTCCAAATCGTCCAGGCCGCTCGATCCTGGCCACGCCAAAATTGAGAGGGCCGTCAGCGGTTTTCCGCCCATGGCATAGATATCACTGAGGGCGTTGGCCGCCGCAATCGCCCCGAACGTAAACGGATCGTCGACAATGGGCGTAAAAAAATCAACGGTTTGGACGATCGCCAGATCACCGGAGAGACGATACACTCCGGCGTCGTCGGCGGTTTCAAAGCCGACCAGCAAATTGGGATCCGCCACACGGGGAAGGCGGGAGAGCACCTGGTCCAAAACCTTTGGACTCAATTTGGACGCTCAACCAGCCGCTTTTACGTGGGCCGTCAGCTTCTTAGCAGACACTCATAACAGTGTAGCGGGGAAGGAGAGGGAGAGCGATAGGCAGAAAACACAAAAGAGGATGCCTCGGCAGCCGGGTCGGCGCCCGGCTGCCGGGGCCGGACAGCGGTTATCGGGGCGAGCCCTTTAGGCTGCCGCCGTTTCCTTGGGCCGATTCTTGCTCCCCGGAGGGCGGCCGCGACGTTTCAGGGCGCTCATCCAGGCGGGCGGGCGGCCGCGGCGCCTGCCACGCCCCCGGGCAAGCCGTTCCAATGTCACGATCGCTTCTTCGATCTGCTCGCGCTCCTGGCGTAGATCCGCCAGCATCTTGAGTACATCCATTTTTTTGTTCTCCCGTCTGATCTGAAATCACCCGCAATCGAGTATCGTTCCGAAAACAGAACAATCAAAGCGGCATTGTTCCGAAGTACCTGCTTGAGTTTATACCTATTTCATAGGTGATTTCAACAGGCGTGTTCCGAAAACAGAACAAAAATTCACAATTTGCTCCTTTTTTAGCGAGTCGAAGATTGGCGCAAGTTTTCCTGCATTACATGGGATAGATACGGGCCTACCGCTCGCGTTTCCAACGAAAATAAAACGGAAGCCCAACCAGGATCAGGCCGAAGCCAATGCCGGACTCGCGGGGCGAGGTTTGGAACGTGGAATAAAGCAAGACCAGCGCCACAAGAACAAATAGGATCGGAATGGCTGGGTATCCCAGTACTTTGTAGGGCCGATCGAGATCCGGGCGTTTTATCCGCAGGACGACCACGGATGCCGCGGTCATTGCGTATAAAATCCAGCTCGGAACGATCACCAGAGTATATAGCTGCTGGTATTGGCCGCTCAGGACCAGTACGGAAGACCACGTGCCCAGCAGCAAAATCGCGGCCGAAGGAGTATGGAACCTCGGATGAACGCGCCCGATTCTGGAAAAAAAGAGGCCGTCCCGGGCCATCGCCCAGGGCACTCGCGAGCCGGAAAGAATAGAGCCGTTCAGGGCTGCAAAAATTGAGATCATTGCGGCCACGCTCACCGCGGAAGCGCCTGCTCCTCCGGCGATGTGGCGCATCATATCCGCGGCGACGCGCCCGCTGGCCGCCACCTGATTCGCGCTCAGCACAGAGAAATACGCCAAATTCGCGAGCACATACACGCCCATCATGGCCAGCGTTCCTCCGATTAAAGCCCGGGGGAGATTGCGTTGAGGGTGCTCGATTTCCGCGCCCAGCATTCCGGCATTGTTCCAGCCGTCATAGGCCCAGAGGGCTGCGACCAGGGCCGCGAAGAATCCCGGAAAACCTCCAGGTACGGGCGTGGTCGCGGAGGCCAGATTTGCCGGACCGCCGGAATTCAGCGCCAGACCCGCCAAAATCAGGGCCCCAATGAGCGCCAGTTTCAACGCGGTCATGGCGACCTGAACGCCGCCTCCCAACCGCACTCCCGCGTAATTGATTCCCGCGAGAGCAAGAATCAGGCCAATCGCCACCAATTGCCCGTAACGGATTTCTAAAGGCGCGCCGTGCTGGCCGACGGGCAGGGGCACGATCGACGCGTTCCGATTCAATGCCGGGAAAAAATCGGCAAGATATGCATAGAATCCGGTCGCAAGGGTGGCGATCGAAGCCGTTTTGGCCACCCAGGTCTGGGTCCAGCCATAGACGAAGCCCCAGAACGGTCCATATGCGGCATGGAGGTATGCGTATTCGCCGCCGGCCCGGGGCAGCGCCGCCGATAATTCCGCGTAAGTCAGCGCCCCGAAGAGCGTGAGCAGGCCTCCAAAAATCCACACCGCAAACACCCTCGCGGGCGATCCCACCGCCCGGACCATATCGGAAGGCACCAGGAAGATTCCGCTGCCAATCGCGGTTCCCACCACAAGAGAAAGCGCCGGCCACAGACCGAGCACTCGCGCCAGCGGAGAATGTTTATCGGATTCGTTGCCCGGTTCCAGTATTTTGCTCCTCAAACAACATAGATGTCGCCAGCCCGACCGCAAACGTCACCGATGTTCCAATCAGGACATACCAGGTAAATGCAATGTGCGTTCCCAGGCTGACGTAAAGCATGATTGCGAGCCCGGCCGCCATTCCGGAAAGAGCCGCGGATTCTCCGACCCGGCGCGTCAGGACCCCCAGCAGGAAGACGCCGAGCAGCGACCCATATAGCACGGACGCGATCGATAATCCGGCTTGGAGGACGCTGCCCCAGTTCCGCGCCAGCATCCCGACCCCGAAGAGAATGCTTCCCCAGATTAGCGTCGCCAAACGCGCCCTTTGAAGCGGAGGCCGCTCCTCCGAGCCCCGCCCGGCGAAATCGATGATGGTGGTCGAAGCGAGCGAGTTAAGAGCGGCCGAGAGATTTGACATGGCCGCCGCCAGGATGGCTGCGATAACCAGCCCCGCCGCTCCGGCAGGCAGATAAGTCCAAACAAAGTGCGGGTAAATGGAGTCGGTCACCGCCGGAGCGCTCATGTGGCGGTCGGAGTAGAGCGTGAACAGGCAGATCCCGATGAGCAGGAACAGCGTGAACTGGGCGGCGATCACGATCCAGCTCGAGAGCAGAGCGGCCCGGCTGGCGCGCTCGTTCCCGGCGGCCAGAAGCCTCTGAACCATGAGCTGCTCGGTGCCATGGCTTGCCGTCGTGAGGAAGCATCCGCCGAGAACGCCGGCCCAGAAGCTGTAGGATCGCGAGAAAAACTGGGCGGGCGGCCCGAGCCGGAAATCGAAAACCTGAAACTTCCCGAGCGGGGCGGAAACCGCCGTGACATGGCTCCAGCCGCCCGGAATCTGATGCAGGATCGCGGCGAGACTCAAAGCCGCGCCGCCGATATAGAGCGCCATTTGAACCACGTCCGTCCAGATGACCGCTGTCATCCCGCCCTCGTAGGTGTAGAACAGCGTCAGGCACATGATGACTGCGATCGAGGCGATTTCACCCGTGCCGAGGACGATGGAAATGACAATGGAGATGGCGAACACCCGAACTCCCTCGGCCAGTGCGCGCAAGACCAGGAACGTGCCGGCCGTGAGCTTTCGGACGCGCTCGCCGAAGCGGATTCGCATGAGCTCGTAGGCGGTGAACAGGTCGCCGCGGAAGTAGGCGGGCAAAAACACCGCCGAGATCACCAGCCGCGCCAGCAGATAGCCCAGCACCAGTTGCAGGAATCCGAGATTTCCCTGAAACGACAGAGCTGGAGTGCCGATCACTGTGAGGGTGCTGGTTTCCGCGGAGACGATCGAAAACGCGATCGCCCACCAAGGTATGGTCCGGCCGCCAAGGAAATAATCCTTGAGCGAGTGTTGCGAAGAGCGAAATCGGGCGCCGAACCAGGTGATGCCCGAGAGGTACAAAAAAACCACCCCGAGGTCGGCCCAACGCATAGTTCATGGTAGCTGGCGCGGCAGCCGGCCCGGCCGCTGTGCGCCGGTGAACGGCGTTCAATCCGGGTTGAGGAATGGCGGGCCATCAGGCTCGGACGGAGCACTCTGAAACTTCTATAAGCCGACCGGCGTCCTTATTCTTAGTCGGGGATCGGAAGCGGGGAATGGGCCTTGCCAGTGGCGTGCTCCTTCGGGTATACTCCGCAAAGAGTGACGGTCGGTAACCACTTATGATTCAACGATTCCATCCTGCCGGGAGGTTCGTGGTGTTCTCCAAAAAGAATTTTTTCTTCCTGTTCACAGTCGCAACCGCGTTCACGCTCACCTTCGTCTTAGCGGCGCAAGACAAGAAGCCGGAATGGAAAGACCGGGCGGAATACGATCTGTACGACGCGGCGCAGAAGGACACCAATCCCACCACGCGGCTGGCGACGCTCAACAAATGGAAGCAGCAGTACCCGCAGAGCGATTTCGCGGACGGGCGCAAGGATATGATCCTGACGACCTACCAGCAGCTCAATCAGCAGCGGCAGGTGATCGAGACCGCTCAGGACATCCTAAAGGACAAGCCGAACAACTTCCACGCGCTGCTGGCGATTATTGCGGCGGTCGAGGCGTTGAAACCGCCCGCGTCCGCCGATCTGGATCTGCTGGAGAAGACCGCCAGTTACGTGGTGACGAATTTCGACCAGATCTTCGCAAAATCGAACAAGCCGGAAACGATGACCGACGCGCAATGGGACCAGACCAAGGGGGCGACCAAGCCCTATGCGGAGCTGGCGCTCGACTTCGCTTATATGACGCGCCGGGATCAGACGAAAGACTACGCCAAGGCTCAGGCGGATCTTACCAAACTTCTGCAAATGGACGGTAGTTTGGCGAAGGTCTCGTACGATCTTGGGGATACGATTCTGAAGCAGGCCAAGGAGAAGCCCGAACAACAACCTCTGGCGCTGTTTTGCTATGCGCGGGCCGCTGCTTACGAAGGCTCCAACAGCCTGCCCCCACAGGACCGGGCCAGCATCCGGAAGTTCCTGACGGACGCCTACACCAAATATCACGGCTCGAATGAGGGCTTGGACCAGTTGATCGCTACGGCGAAAAACACCGCTTTGCCGCCGGGCGATTTCAAGATCAAGAGCACGGTGGACATCGCGCAGGAGAAGGCCGCAGCCGAGGCAGCCGCAGCCGCCGCGAACCCCATGCTGAACATGTGGACCAAGCTTCTCAAAGAAAATCTTTTGAAGCCGGATGGCGATATGTTCTTCGAGATGAGCATGAAGGACCTGTTGGTTCCCGGCGGGGCCAACGGCGTCATGAAGTTCAAGGGCACCATCGTTTCGATGGAGCCCGCGACCCGGCCGAAGGAGATCGACCTGGCCATCGAGAAGCCCGGCGTGACGGATGCCAAGCTGATCTTCGACATGCCGCTCCCCGGCAAAATGGAACCCGGCGAAACGTTGGAGTTCGAGGGAATCGCGAAGAGCTTTACGAAGGATCCCTTCGTGATCACCTTCGAGGTGGATAAGGACCAGCTCAGCGGATGGACCGGCAAGAACGCGCCGGCGGCCCGGAAGGGTCCGGCCACCAAGGCCGCCAAGAAGAAGCAGTAGCGCGGCCAGCCGGACAGCTTGTCTTGCAAGTTGCCGGCGGCAGGAAGCAGAACTTCCTGCCGTGCTTACATCTTGTAGCGGCCCAGATCCTCATCGCTGAGGTTCTCGAGCCACTTCTTCAATTCCTGGTTGTTGCTGACCTCCGCCACGGCGGTGGCGTCCTTGGAGGTTTTGAGCACGGTCTCATCCACGAAGATCGGACAGTCCAGCCGCAGTGCGATCGCCAGCGCGTCGCTCGGCCGCGAATCGACGCTGATAAGCTGGCCGTTGCGTTCCAGCCAGATAACCGCGTAGAAGGTATCTTCCTTGAGATCGCTCACCACGACTTTTTTGACTCCGGCTTCCAGGCCGAACAGCAGGTTGCGGATCAGGTCGTGGGTCATCGGCCGCGGAGTCGCCACTTTTTCAATCTCCAGCGCGATCGCGTTGGCTTCGTAAATCCCCACCCAAATCGGCAAGATGGCGGTTCCGTTTACATCTTTCAGGACGACGATGGGATTGTTCGTTACGGGGTCCATCATCAATCCCCGGATCTTCATTTCAACTTCCATTTCTTTGCTCCGCCTCTCTCGACTGACGACTCCGCGTGGCGCCCGCCAGGTCCCACGCCTTAGTTTACATATTCCCCGGCAAGCGAATTGGGCCCCGCTCGCGTCACCCGGGCCTGCACGTACTGGCCTGTGAGGTCCGCATCCCCGCCAGGTCTCAAGAAATTGAGCGTTTTGTTCTGCGACGTGCGGCCAATCCACTGGCCGGTGGCCTTATTGAAGCCCTCCACCAGGCATTCTTCCACCGTGCCCACGTAGGCCGCGTTCTGCCGGAACTGGATGGCGCGCTGCTTTTCTTGCAGAATCGTCAGGCGCCGGCCCTTCTCCTCTTCCGGGATGTGATCGCCCAGCTCCAGGGCGTGTGTGTGCGGCCGCCGCGAGTATTTGAAGCTGAAGATCGAATCGTAGCCGACTTCCTCCACCAGCGCGAGCGTTTCCTCGAAATCCGCTTCCGTCTCGCCAGGGAAGCCGACGATGATGTCGGTGGTGATGGCGATGGGACGCCGGGCCGCCTTCATCCACGCGATCCGGGTCATGTATTGTTCGCGCGTGTACAGCCGCCGCATGCCTTCGAGCACGCGAGTCGAGCCCGACTGCACCGGAAGATGCACGTGATTGCACAGAGCCGGGTTCGCGTCGATATTGTCCACGATCTGCTTCACAAAATCCCGGGGGTGCGACGTGGTGAAGCGCACGCGCCGGATCCCGGGCACGCGTCCAACCTGATCCAGCAACATGGCGAAATCCCAGCCCGCGGGCGAGGGATCGCGATAGCTGTTGACGTTCTGCCCGAGCAACTGAATCTCAGTGTAGCCGGCGTGGGCCAGTTCGGCGGCCTCGCGCAGGACGGAGGCGCTGGTGCGGCTTCGCTCGGGCCCGCGCGTGAACGGCACCACGCAGTAGGCGCACGATTTATCGCAGCCCTCGATGATCGTGATGTAGGCCCGGTGGGGATTGTCGCGGCGCGTCAGGGGGGTGTCGAACGTGTCCGCGGTATCGAGGCTCAGGCCGGTGACGCGGCGATGGCCGGTCTCGAGCTGCACCAGCAGATCCGGCAATTTGTTGTAGCTCGCCGAGCCGCAGACCATGCTTACGTGCGGCGCTCTTTCAAAGATCCGTTCGCCTTCCTGCTGGGCCACGCACCCCAGGACCGCGAACTTCTTTCCCTGGCTGCCCTTCTTGAACTGCTGGAGGCGCGAAAAAACCTTCTGCTCGGCTTTGTCGCGGATGCTGCACGTGTTGTAGAAGACCAGCTCGGCTTGTTCCGGAGTCGGGACTTGGGTGTAGCCCTGGCTGAGCAACGTGCCCACGACCTTTTCGGAGTCGTGCGCGTTCATCTGGCACCCGAAGGTCTCGATATAGAAGGTCTTCACGCATTTCCATTCTAGCGTGGGACGTTTGCTTCACAAGGTCCGAGGTCGCTTGTGAACCCGGCTCTACACTGAGAGCAGGGAATGAAAATCGTCCTGATCTCCACGTACGAGCTGGGCCGCCAGCCATTCGGCCTCGCCTCGCCGGCAGCCTGGCTTGTGCGGGAAGGCCATGAGGTGACCTGCGCCGATCTGGCTGTCGAACGCTTGCCCGAGCGGGAAATTCAAGCCGCGGAGATGGTGGCGTTCTATCTACCGATGCACACGGCCACGCGGCTGGCTGCGCCGGTCATCGAACGCGTGCGGCGCATGAACGCAGACGCTCGTCTGGTCGCCTACGGCCTGTACGCGCCGCTGAATCGCGATTTGCTGCGAACCCTGGGAATCGAAGCGGTGGCGGGCGGCGAGTTCGAATCCGGTCTGGCGCGGCTGGCGCGCGGCGAATCGGCCCCCGAGGTCTCCTGGGATCGTCAGGAGTTTCTCGTCCCCCGTCGTGGGGGTCTGCCCGATCTCTCGGGCTACGCCAGGCTCGTCGTGGATGGCGAAGAGCGCATCGCGGCCTATACCGAGTCGAGCCGGGGTTGCAAGCACCTGTGCCGCCACTGCCCGGTGACCCCGGTGTACCAGGGACATTTTCGCGTAGTCGGGCGCGAGGTCGTCCTCGAAGATATCCGGCAACAGCTTGCGGCGGGCGCGCGGCACGTGACTTTTGGCGATCCGGATTTTTTTAATGGTCCCCGGCACGCCATGGAGATCGTCTCCGCGCTGCATGCCGAGTTTCCCGGGATTACCTACGACGTCACGATCAAGATCGGGCACTTGCTCCGTCATCGCGTGCATTTGCCGCGGCTCAAGGAGACGGGGTGCCTGTTCGTGACCAGCGCGGTGGAGTCGGTAGACGATGCGGTGCTGGAGAGGCTCGATAAGGGGCACACGCGGAGGGATTTCATCGAAGCGGCGGCGCTGATGCGCGAAACCGGCCTGATCCTCTCGCCGACCTTCATCGCATTTACGCCCTGGACGACGCTGGAGGGTTATCGCGAGCTGCTGCGGATGATCGCCGAGCTTAATTTGATCGAGCACGTGGCGCCCATACAGCTCGCTCTGCGCCTGCTGGTGACCCACGGGTCGCGCTTGCTGGAATTGAGCGATCTCCGCGGGCGGCTGCGCGACTTCGATTACCGCGCCATGGTGTACCCGTGGTCGCACCCCGATCCGTCGATGGATAAACTGGCGGATCGAGTCTTCCGGCTGGTGAGCGAGCAGCAGAAACTCGGCCGCCGCCGCGGCGAAATTTTCGAGGCCGTCTGGCGGCTGGCTTTCGATGAGGTTCTGCCTAAAAATTTCCGGCTGCTTCCCCGGTCGGCAGTTCCTTATTTGAATGAACCTTGGTATTGTTGAGCGGAACCAACCGCGGCGCAGGTGGCGCTGCTATAAGCTCATTCCGTGATTCGAGCACTGCTGTTTGCATCCAAAACCGGATATCAAGTCCGCGAGTTTTACTCCGCGGCAGAACGGCTGGGCATCGAACTGGTGTTCGTCACGGATCGCTGCCACGTGTTGGAAGACCCCTGGGCGGATCAGGCCACGCCCTTTGTGGCGGGTCCCGAGGCGCTCGCCGGGCGAGGACCGTTCGCGGGCGTTCTAGCCGTCGGCGACCAGCCCGCCCTACGGGCGGCGGAGGCGGCCCGGCGGCTCGGATTGCGATTCCACCCGCCGGACGCGGTGCGGGCCGCGGGCGATAAGTTTCTTACGCGCGAGGCCTTCCGCGCGGCCGGCCTCCACGTTCCCGCCTATAGGCTCATTCATCCAGACCAGGCCGCCTGCGCGCCTGCCTATCCGTGCGTCCTGAAGCCCCTCCATTTATCTGCCAGCCGCGGTGTGATCCGCGCGAATGATGCGGAGCAGTTTCGCCAGGCTTACCTGCGCATCCGCAGAATGATCGGCGATGAGCCCGTGTTGGTGGAGGAGTACATTCCCGGCCGCGAATTCGCGCTCGAAGGCCTGGTTACCGGCGGGCGCTTGCAGACGCTGGCGATCTTCGATAAGCCCGATCCTCTGGAGGGTCCATATTTCGAGGAGACCGTTTACGTCACTCCTTCCAGAGAACCGGCGCAGGTCCAGAGGGCAATTCAGGAGACCGCTCAGCAGGCGGTGACCGCGCTTGGTCTGCTCCACGGACCTGTGCATGCCGAGATGCGCGTCAACCCGCACGGCATCTGGATGCTGGAAGTCGCGGCCCGGCCGATCGGAGGGCTCTGCGCGAGGGCGTTGAAATTCGTCCTGGGAGGGCCCCGGGAAATTCCGCTGGAAGAACTTCTGCTGCGCCATGCCACCGGTGAAGACACTTCCGCCGCGGCCCTGGCAAACGGGGCTCATGGCGTGATGATGATTCCGATTCCGCGTTCGGGCATATATTTAGGCGTCCAAGGTCTGGAGCAGGCCCGGGGCGTTTCCGATATCATGAACTTGGAGGTCACTGCAAAAGAGGGACAAAAACTGGAGGCTTTACCGGAAGGAGCCAGTTATCTTGGGTTTCTCTTTGCTCGGGCTCGACTGTCGGAGGAAGTTGAACGGGCGCTCCGTGAGGCGCACAAACGGCTTCATTTTCAGATTTCACCGGCCTTGCCCGTCATAAAATAAACGTACCGTGAATGTTGCCATCATAGGAACGGGCTATGTCGGCCTGACGACGGGCGCCTGTCTGGCCTTTCTTGGCCATCAGGTCGATTGCGTCGACGCCGAGGAAAAGAAGATCGCCGCGCTCGAGCGCGGGCAGATGCCTTTTTTCGAGCCGCATCTTGCAGAGTTGGTGGCCGATGCCGGCGAAAACCTGCACTTCACCACGGACTATAAGCGGGCGATTCCGCAAGCCCAGGTGATATTTATCGCGGTGGGGACGCCACCAGGCGCCAACGGCTCGCCTGATTTGCGCTATCTCGAAGCGGCGGCGCGCGGAATTGGCGAAAATCTCGGCGGGCATTTCACCGTCATTGTGAATAAGTCCACGGTTCCCATCGGCAGCGGAAACTGGGTGGACTCTTTAGTGCGCGACGCCTTTGAGCGCCACAACGGCGCGCGTCCGGGGGGCAGTTTTTCGGTCGCGTCGAACCCCGAGTTTCTGCGGGAAGGCTCGGCTCTGCACGACAGCCTCTATCCGGACCGGGTCGTGATCGGCACCGACGACACGCAGACCGCCGAAGTGCTCTACACGCTCTACCGGCCGATCCTGGAGCAATCCTTCCCTGCGCCGGCGTATCTGCCGCGGCCGGAAGAGACCGAGGCCGTGCCGCTCATCTCGACTGATCTTGCCTCAGCCGAGCTGATCAAGTACGCGGCCAACGCGTTTCTGTCCCTGAAAATCAGCTACATCAATGAAGTCGGCACGCTGGCCGAAAAGGTCGGCGCCGATATTACGCAGGTGGCCAAGGGCATCGGGCTGGACGCGCGCATCGGCACGCGTTTTTTGCAGGCCGGCATCGGCTGGGGCGGCTCGTGCTTCGGCAAGGACACCGCCGCGCTGGTGGCCACCGCGGGCGAGTACGGCCTGGAGATGCCCATCGTCAAGGCGGCTCGCGAAGTGAACCGGCGGCAGCGCGAGCGCGTGCTCGACAAGCTCCTGGGCGAGTTGAAGATTCTGAAGGGGCGGACCATCGGATTGCTCGGCCTGGCGTTCAAACCCAATACCGACGATTTGCGGGATGCCCCGGCCATCGAGGTGGCCAGGCGCTTGTTGGAACGAGGCGCGCGCGTGCGGGCGCACGATCCGGTCGCCATGGAACGGTTCGGCCTCGAGTTCGGCGATATGGAAGTGCAGTGCTGCCAGAGCCCGGAGGACGTGGCCAACGGAGCCGACGCCCTGGTCCTGGTAACGGAATGGCCGCAGTATCGCGATTTGAATTGGGAGAGCGTGGCCAACTCTATGCGCTCGCCCATCATTGTGGACGGGCGCCACGTGCTGGATCGGGCGCGCCTGACGCGGGCCGGGTTCCGGTACGTCGGCTTGGCGGGATAGATGTAGATTAGAATTCGTTTGCTCTGGCTGCTAACCTGAAGGTGATTGCAGAATCTCCGCCAGTTGCTTGAGGACCGGGGACGGGCGGCTCGTCTGGACCGTGCCGCGCTCGACCTGGCTACTATTCAGTTTCCAGGCCTGCGGCCGGAGCCGTTCCTCGATCAGTTGAACGAGCTTGCGGCGCGTCTCGGCGACCGCCTGCGCAACTTCAACGATGGGCGCGACTTCGTGGAAACCGCGCAACGATTCTTATTCGGCGAGCTGGGATTTCACGGAAATGAGGAGAATTTTTTCGATCCTCTCAACAGTTGCTTGAATCAGGTGCTGGAGCGCCGCACCGGGTTGCCGATCACGCTTTCCGTCATGTACATGGAGATCGCGCGGCGGCTCCAGATGCCGGTGTACGGAATCGGGCTGCCGAGGCATTTCGTCATCCAGTTCGACGACGGAAATTATTCCACGTTTATCGATCCGTTCCATGGCGGGCGTGCGATTACGGCTCGTGACTGCTTCGTTCTGGCCGACGCGCCAGTGGCGGACCCGTCCCTGCTCCGGCGAGTTACGCCCAAGCAGATCATCATGCGGATGGTTCAAAACATGCACACGGCCTATGTGCGATCGCGGGATTTTTCGCGCGCCGTGACCACTCTAGATCTGATGATCGCGGGAGCTCCGGACACGGCGGCGTGGTATAAGGGCCGAGGAATGCTGTTGCTGGAGCTCAAAAAGTGGCAATCGGCACGGCGCGACTTGCAGCATTACCTGGAACTGGAGCCGCAGGCGCCGGACCGCGATGAGGTCGCCAGGCAGATCCGCGCCATCCAGCGCTTCTTCGCCCAGTTGAATTAGGGGGCTTCCAGAGCCTAAGTCAACCCGGCAAATTCTCAGGAGCCCGAAGCCTCGCCAGTAAAATAGCAGTCATGCAATACACGAGACTGGGAAACACTGGCATCACCGTATCGCGGATCTGCCTCGGCTGCATGACGTACGGCGGCGGCGATCTGCCGGATTGGGCGTTGGGCACCAAGGGCTGGCACGTCGATAAACAGGGCGCGCGCGAACACTTCGCCATCGCCCTCGAAGCCGGCATCAACTTTTTCGATACCGCCGATGTGTACTCGGTCGGCCTCAGCGAAGAGATCACCGGGCACTGGCTCAAGGAAATGGCCAACCGCGACGAGGTGGTGGTGGCCACCAAAGTCTTCGGCGTGATGGGCCCCGGCAAGAATCAGAGCGGGCTCAGCCGCAAGCACATCATCGAGGGGTGCGAAAAATCTCTCCGGCGGCTGGGGATGGATTTTGTCGATCTGTACCAGATCCACCGCTGGGATCCCAACACGCCGATCGAAGAAACGCTGGAGGCCCTGGATTCGCTGGTGCGTTCCGGGAAAGTCCGCTACCTCGGCGCGAGCAGCATGGCGGCCTGGCAACTCTCCAAGGCTCTGTACACTTCCAAGGAGCACGGCTGGCACCGCTTCGTCTCGATGCAGAATCACTACAACCTGGTCTATCGCGAAGAGGAACGCGAAATGATCCCCTTATGCGTGGATCAAGGACTGGCCGTGATTCCCTGGAGCCCGCTGGCGCGCGGCTTCCTCACCGGCACCCGGCGGCCGGACGGGGGTACCACGCCGCGGTCACAAGTCGATACGTTCGCCAAAGACATGTACTACAGCGAGGACGATTTCAAAGTCGCCGGTGCCGTCGCCGAAGTCGCCAAACAGCGGGGTGTCTCACCGGCGCAGATCGCGCTGGCGTGGGTATTACAGGCTCCCGGCATCACTGCGCCGATCGTGGGAGCCACCAAGGCCTCGCATCTCAAGGACCTGATCGCTGCGGTGGACCTCAAGCTCACTGCCGACGAGATCGCGGCGGTCGAGAAGCCGTACCGTCCTCACAAGATCCTGGGGCACGCTCAGCCGTCGGCGAAAGCCATGGTGGCCGCAAAGGGCTGAAGTCGAGCAGGGTGGTGGTTATCCACCACCCGCTAGACTGCGCGCTTTCCTCTAAATTCTTGTTGTCAGGAAACTTTCCGATCGGCCCGCGATTTGCATTAATCACGAGCGGAGGAAGAAGGTCATGAAGACCAAGATATTGGCTCTCTTGCTGCTGGCTGGCAGTTCGGCTTTTGCGGGAGTACACTTTGGGATCGGCATCGGAATCGGCGGTTACTATCCCTACGGCGGTTATGTATACGCAGCGCCGCCTCCCCCGCCTCCGGCCTATTACGTGCCCGCTCCGGCGGTACGGATCGGATACGCGTGGATTCCAGGTTACTACTATCCGGTCGGAACGCGCTGGGTCTGGCACGCGGGGTATTGGGCGCGGCCGCCCTTTGCTGGCGCGGTGTGGATCGCCCCGCGGTATTACGGAGGCCGCTATTACGCCGGATACTGGCGCCGGCGGTAGTTGACCTCCGGAAGGTGACCAGCGGTTAGTGTCCCGCTTCGGCTTTGGAGAGATTCAACAGGCGCTGGGCGTTGCGGAAGTAAATCTTCTCGCGATCCCCGGCGCTGATCTCCAGGCTGTCGAGCACTTTGATCGTTTCCCGGATGAACAAGCCGGGTTCCGGCTCGAAGGGCGTGTCCGATGCGAACACGACATGGTCGATGCCGAAGAACTCCAGCCCGCAGACGGTTCCCGCCCGGCCCCCGAATAGCGCTGTATCGCCGTAGAACATTCTTAAGTAGTCGATCGGGCGCTTCTTCATCGATTTCAGCAGGGCCTTGTAGTCCACATCCGAGGTTCGCGTGCCGAGCTGGTCCCAACCATAGCCGACGCGGCCTTCGAAATACGGCACCATGCCGCCCAGGTGATGCGTGACGACCTTTAAGTTCGGGAGCCGCTCGAAGAATTTCGAGAACACCATGCGCGACATCGCCACGCTGGTTTCATACGGCCAGCCCAAAGTCCACCAGATCTCATAGAGGGATTTTTCTTCGGTCCGATAATCCGGGAATTCAGCTCCGCGGGTAGGATGCATGAGAATCGCGAGGTCGCGCCGGGCGGCTTCCTCGAAGACCGGCTGGAATTCGGGCAGATCGAGAGGCTTGCCTAACACGTTGGTGTAGATCTGGACTCCGCGCGCGCCCAGTTGGGTCACGGCCCGCTCCATTTCCTTCAGGCATGCATCCGCATTGTTCATGGGCAATGCCGCCGCGAATCCGATGAAGCGGTCTGGATATTTCCGGCACAGTTCCGCGAGCCCATCGTTACCGATTTGCGCGACCTCGGGGCTTTTATCCGGCCCGGCGATCGCCTCGATCGGAGGCGCGGGAAGCGTCAGGAATTGCGTATAGCCCTCGCCGAACTCATCGGCGACCTTGAAGCGGAAATCCAGATCGTGAATGGCTTGAATATTGCGGACGCGCTTGCCGATATCGCGGATGCCCCCGGTATCGATGAACTGCTCGAAGTAGCGTTTGGGAAAGAAATGGTTGAAGATATCGATTTTCATCAGACGGTGCCACTATATCATGCCGATCGCTTCCGGCTCGCCGCGGTAACATCAAAGCATCCTTCCATGGCCGGCGATCTCTCGATTCCCATCGAAATTCTTTCGTATCTGCGTTCGGTCTCCGTGCGGGAACATCCCGTGATGCGCCGGCTCCGGGAGGAAACCGCGAACCATCCGCGCGCGAACTTTCAAATCCCGCCCGAGCACGCACAGTTTCTGTCCTGGCTGATTCAAGTGACCGGCGCTCGGTGCACCATTGAAATCGGCGTCTTCACCGGCTATAGCTCGCTGGCGGCCGCTCTGGCGCTGCCGCCGGGAGGACGAATCGTCGCCTGCGATATCGACGCCGAATATACCGCGGTGGCGCGGCGTTATTGGAAAGAAGCGGGCGTGGAAGAGCGGATCGACCTGCGGCTTCAACCCGCGCTGGTCACGCTGCGCGAGCTGATCACACAAGGCGAGCGCGGCGCCTTCGACTTCGCGTTCATCGACGCCGACAAAACCAACTACGGGAATTACTACGAGTGCTGCCTGGAACTGGTGCGGCCGGGCGGAGTCATCATGATCGACAACGTCCTGTGGTCCGGGCGCGTCATCGATTACTCGGATCACACGCCCGACACGGAGGCGTTGCGCGCTTTCAATGAGAAGCTGGCTCGCGATGACCGCGTCTCGCTGAGCATGCTCCCGCTAGGCGACGGCGTGACTCTGGCCCGCAAACGCCCGTGACAAACGCGCTAGCATAGACACACACGGACACACACGCTCCCCATGGATTTCGCAGAGCAGGTTAAATCCTCCATCGATATCGTCAAGGTGGCGGGCGAATACGTGCGGCTGCGGCGCATGGGGTCCTCGGGGCGCTATCAGGGTCTCTGCCCGTTTCACCAGGAAAGGACGCCCTCGTTCGGCGTTCACCAGGCCCGGCAGTTCTATAAGTGTTTCGGGTGCGGCGCCGGCGGCGACGTCATTAAGTTCGTGATGGAAATCGAGGGCCTGACTTTCTGGGAAGCCCTGAAGCTGTTGGCCGAGCGGAACGGCATCCCGCTGCCCAAGCGCTCCGATTACTCCGACGCCGAATCGAAGCTCCGCGCGGCGCTGCTCGAGATGCACGCCATCGCGGCTCAGATGTTCCAGGCCGCCCTGCGCTCGCCGGTGGGGGCGGAGGCGCGGGCATATCTTCAACGCCGTGGGGTATCGCCCGAAATGTGCGAGGCCTTCGGTCTCGGGTTCGCGGACCCATCCGGGCAGGCGCTGGTGCGCCGCTTCACGGAGTCGGGCTTTTCGGCCGAACAGCTTGAATCCTCGGGGTTGGTGCGCCGGCGGCAGGATGGCGGCGGGTTCTACGACGCCTTCCGGGGACGGCTGATGTTTCCGGTTCACAACGAATCCGGAAAGGTAATCGCGTTCGGGGGGCGCGCGATGCGCGATGACGATCAACCGAAATATTTAAATTCCCCCGAAACGCCGATTTACCGGAAGACATCGGTTCTCTATAACCTGCATCGTGCGAAAGAGAGCATGCGCAAGGGGAATCGCGCCGTTCTGGTGGAGGGCTATATGGACGTGATCGGCGTCTGGGCCGCAGGAGTCCACGAAGCGGTGGCCAGTTGCGGCACCGCGTTGACCGCGCCGCAGGTGCGCTCCATCCGCCGCCATGCCGATACCGTCATCGTGAATTTCGACCCGGATAACGCCGGGGCGAACGCCGCCGAGCGCGCCATCCAGATCCTGCTCGACGAGGGCCTGCACATTCGGGTGTTAACGTTGGACGGCGGACTCGATCCGGACGAGTATGTGAAACACAATGGCGCGGAAATGTATCGGGAAAAGCTGGACAAAGCCAGCGGATACTTTCACTGGCTGGCGGACCGGGCCAGGACGAAATTCGATATGCGCACCGCCGAAGGCCGTATGGATGCATTCAAAGCGCTGCTTCCCACCGTGCACAAGATTTCGGACAAGCTGGAGCGCGCGGCCGTGGCGAACGACGTCGCGTCGTATTTGGGCGTGGACCCCGGCCTGGTGCTGGATCAATTCAAGCGCGTCGCCGCAGACCGTCCGGCGGCGGCTCCGCCGCGGCCGACGGTTCAGGTTCCGGCGATCGAACGCATCTTATTGAGCGCGTTGCTTTCGAGCGATCGCGCCCGGCGGGAGGTGCTGCCCCTGCTGACCCCGCCCATGCTCGAAGGATTTTCGACCAGAGAGATCTTTGACGCCCTACGCAGTACTGCGGCGGCGGAAGGTCCAGCCGCGTTTGCGGCGGTGGAGGCTCGCCTGGCAGGTCCCGCACAGGCACTATTGCACGAGGTTGTCGCGGCCGATGATATGAATGACGAGGATTCCGGCTGGGAGCAGGCTCGGGCTTGCCTGCGGCGTCTTCAGGAAATGATGCGAAGGCGCGGGCTGAATGAGCTGCGGGCCCGCTTGCGCGCCGCGGAACAGGAAGGTCGAATGGAAGACGCGCTACGCTTGTTAAAGGAGTTGCGGGACGCGGATGCCGCCCCGGCAATGCACCTCTCTGGGTTGGATGACGGTGTTGTACACTGAAGCGATCGGTTGTAGCGCCTGCCTGGCAAGAAACGGGGAATCGGAGATCCGGGTAGCCATTTTTTGTTGAAACATCATCGTGGCAATTGATGAAAAATTCGGCCGGCTGAAGCAGCTCATGGACACCGGAAAAGCCAAAGGCTACGTCCTGTACGACGAAGTCAACGAACTGCTCACCGAGGATTATCCGGGCGGCCGCCAGCTTGACGATCTTCTGACCGAACTCGACACCGCGGGCGTCGAGATCCTGGAAGAGCCCAAGCTCGAATTCGACAAGAAGCTCGAAGAGGGCGAGGACTTTGGCGAGCTGGAGCTCGTCCAGGATTTCAGCGACAAAACCAACGATCCCGTCCGTATGTACCTGCGCGAGATGGGCACTGTGCCGCTGCTCACCCGCGAGGGCGAGATCGAACTTGCCAAGCGAATCGAACGCGGCCAGGCCGCCGTCCGCAAGGCGCTGTCGCGGTCGCCGCTGGTGATTCGCGACATTCTGGGGATGGCCGAAACCATCCGGCACGACCCGGCGGCGGTACGCGACATCCTGGTGATGCCGGATCTGCTGGTGACCGACGAAATCGTCGCGCAGCAGGCCACGGATTTGCTGGCGACCATCGCCGAAATCGAGGCGCACTACAAGAAAGCCCAGCAGTGCCGCCAGAAGCTGCAAGCCGTTTCGCGCGGCATGAAGCCCAAAATGCACCGGTCGCTGCGCTGGAGCCTGGCGCGCACGATGGTGCGGATCTCGCGGCTGATCCGCGGGATTCACTTCAGCTCCGCCACCCGCCGGGAGCTCGCCGGAAAGCTGCGCAACGCGGTCGAAGAGCTGCGCCCGGTGGAGCGCGAGATCGCGCGCATCCTGCGCAAGCTGGAAACTCCGGGGAACGGCGCCCACGGCGCCTCTTCGGCGCTGCGCAAGGAGATGCGCCAGCACAGCCAGCGCATCCAGCAGGTGGAAGAAGACTCCGGCGCGACTTCCATCGAGCTGCGCCGCACCCTGCAAATCGTCGAGCGCGGCGAGCAGGAAGCCGAGGTCGCCAAGAAGGCTCTGATCGAGGCCAACCTGCGCCTGGTGGTTTCCATCGCCAAGCGCTACACCAACCGCGGCCTCCAGTTTCTGGACCTGATTCAGGAAGGCAACATCGGCCTGATGAAGGCCGTGGACAAGTTCGATTACCAACGCGGCTACAAATTCTCGACGTACGCGACCTGGTGGGTACGCCAGGCGATTACGCGCGCCATTGCCGACCAAGCCCGCACCATCCGCATCCCGGTCCACATGATCGAGACCATCAACAAGCTGGTGCGCATGCAGCGACAGCTCCAGCAGGATCTCGGCCGCGAGCCTACCACCGAGGAACTGGCCGCCAAGATGGAGCTGCCGGTCGGCAAGGTGCGCAAGGTGCTGCGCATCGCGCAGGAGCCGATCTCCTTAGAGACGCCTGTGGGCGAAGAGGAAGAGTCGCACCTGGGCGATTTCATCATCGACCGCCGCGTGGTGTCGCCTTCCGAGGCTGTCATCAACCTGAATCTCCGCGAGCAGACCGCCGAGGTTCTGAAAACCCTCAGCCCGCGCGAGGAAAAAATCATCAAGATGCGCTTTGGCCTTCAGGACGGCAGCGAGCACACGCTCGAAGAGGTCGGCCAGCACTTCGCCGTCACCCGCGAGCGCATCCGCCAGATCGAAGCCAAGGCGTTGCGCAAGCTCCGCCACCCCAGCCGCAGCCACCGCCTGCGCGCCTTCCTCGACACCAGCCTGCGCGATTAAACTGAGCGGGTTTCGGGCGGGCTACTTTATCGTGATCATCACGGACCCCACGTGGTTCTCCCAGGCGAGATCCAGTTTCACCTTGTTGCCGCCCTGATTCGTGAAGGTATACTTCAGCGTCTCGATCTTGGCCGGCGGCGTGGACATCGTCATCTTCACCCGCCCCAGGTCCTTCTGCGGGTTGTACTCCAGCCCCCACTGCCCGGTCTCTTTGCTCACGATCAGTTCCCAGGCGTTGGGATCTTTCACCCAGCAGTACAGCGTGTAATCGCCCTTGGGGACGCTCAGGCCGCCGAGGTCGAGGTCGGCGTCCGTGTGGAAGGCCGTGGCGCTGTTAGCGCCCGCGCGCCACGCGGGATAGGTCGGGTCGCGCGAAAGCAGCCCGCCGTCGCCGAAAATCTTGCGCCCGCGCACCGAAGGCGCCGAGTACTGGATTCGCAGCGTCTTGCCGCCGACCTCGATCGCCGCCTGCGCCGGCGGGCTGAACTGCGCCCGGGCCGGTTGCGCCGCCATGCCCGCGGCCAGCACGGCCAGCAGCGCCGCTCCCACCGTCTTCATTTTTTCTTGGTCCAGGAATCCGAAATGTGGCCCTCGTTGATTTCTTTGTTGTTCTCGTCGCACGAATACTCCATCAGTTCCTGCCCGGGCTTCATCAACACCATCACCCGGGTGTTCTTGAACGGCCTGGTGTACATCACCGGATCGTCGATGGTCACCTCGTAATTCAGGTGCTCGAAGTCCGGCCGGGAGAAACGCTCGATCACGTGCAGCTTATCGCTGGTCAGCCGTTCCCGTTCCGTATCCAGCCAGGTCTGCCCGTTCGACCCGATCGTATCCACTACCAGCGTATCGCCCTCCCAATGCCCGACAGAATCGCCCAGCCACGTCGGATACAGGTTCTTGGGATGATCGCGCCCGTCGGTCGGGACCACATGGAACATGTTGTTCTGCTCGAACAGCACCACGAATTTTTCGGGCTTCTGCACGATCTCCGCAGGGTAGGGCGTCTCCCAGGACCGTACGTAGCCCCAGGGGAGACAATGCACGCCGTAGTCGAATTTTTCCTTGGCGTTCTCGGCTTTGCCGAAGGGCGTCAGCAGCGCATCGAGGTCGTGCGCGCCGATGCTGGAGCACCCCGGCGTGCCGCCCGCGCAGCGCCCGCTGTAATCCTTGCTCATGTCGCCGACGCGCGGATGATCCCACACGCCGCTGAGGTCGGGTTTGCCGTTGGCCAGCTTGGGCACGGGCTTGCCCGATTGGGCCAGACACGAAATCGCTACCAGAGAAAACAGAGCCGCCAAACGCATTTGAACCTCCTGATTCGAAATCCTTCCTATCATATCCGCCGTGCGCGCGCTCCGCTGTACAATGAACCATGGAACAAGCTGGCGCCCGCTGGTGGCGATGGGGATTGATCATCTTCTCCCTGCTCGCCGTTATCTTCGCCTTCGCTATGGTAATGGTCATAGCGTTCCACGGCGAATAAATCGCGCCCCGGGCATAAGGCTCGAATGCGCCGTTCCCGCTCAAAATGTGAATTTCAGGGCGAGCTGAACCAGCCTCGGCGGCGCGGCTTTCACGACATATCCGAACGTGCCGGTGCCGAAGTCGCCGTTTACGGCGGCGGGTCCGAAGAACTGGGCATGGTTGAAGGTGTTAAAGGTCTCCAGCCGGAATTGCAAAGCCTTGCTCTCGGAGAGAGTGAAGTTGCGAAGCAGGGCCATGTCGAAGTTGATCTCGCCGGGTCCGTAGAAGCCGCGCCGGGAGGCCGAGCCCGGCGTGCCGAGCGCGTTGGTGGTGAAGGCGTTCGGATTGAAATAGGGCAGGCCGTTGCGCGGATTCTGGTTCAGCAGGAGCGGGCTGCCATTGTAGTCCGGCAGATCCAGGCTGTGGTTGTTTACACCGTTGGGAATGCTCCCTTGCAGCGAGTTATCGCCGTGTTCGGCGAGCGTTACCGGAAATCCCGTGCTGATACGCGTGATCCCGGAGAGGGCCCAGCCCTCGGTCAGCGCCTGGAAGCGCTTCGAAATGCGGTCGAACGGCAGTTCCACCCGATAGGTGCCGACGAAGTTGTGCCGGAGGTCCCAGGCTGAGAGCGCGCGAGTGCGTTTGTAGTTGAACGGATCCACGATATCGGAAATGCTCGATGCCTGGTCGATGGACTTGCTGTAGGTATAGGCCAGCATGACGCTGGCACGACGGCTGGTATGCCGCAGGCTCACCTCCAGGGCGTTGTAGCTGGAGTTGCCGAAGCTGCCTTCGAAATCGTCGTTGCTGAAGTTGGGCCCGAACGGCCCGCGTGTGCCATGAATCACCTGGCCCGCCGCGGTGATGTAGGTGGCGTCTTCGGCGAACGGGCCGCAGGTAGGCGAACCCGGCGCGACCGCGGACGGCTTGCTCAGCGCCAGGCACAGCGCGGGATTTCCCGGATTCGCGGAATATACCAGCAACAGATGATGAGCCTGGGAGCCGACATAGGCGACGCTCAACAAAGTATTGGCGCCAAGCTGCCGCTCCACGGACAAAAAATAGTTCTCGTTATAGGGGTACGTGTTGCCGCGATACGGCGTTGTCATTCCAGCTTGCGGAATATACGGCGAGAAATCGATATTCGGGTTGGGATTCTTAACGCTCGCGTTCAGGGGAGGGAACGAGAGCGGGAAGGGCTGCACGTGAGTGGCCCCGTCGGCCGCGGAGATGAACGGAGTCTCAAACAGAGGCGGCGCGGGGCTGGTATAGCTCAAACCGTACGGCGGCTGAGGTTCATCGATTGCGATGGTATTGCCCTGAATCACCGAGTAAAAAATTCCATAGCCGGTGCGGATACTCGTTTCACCCGGGCCTCCGATGAGCTTTCCGAGAAGGCCATCGGAGGCGCTGGGCGAATATGCCAGGCCCAGCCGCGGAGCAAACCGGTTCTTTTGCGGAACCAGCGTATTCGGAACCCCCTCATCGGTCGGGTATACGAGGCCGGTGGGAGCCGTAGGAAACACTTTCGATTGCTGGCCGAGATTGAAGGTCGGAATCTGGTTGTATTTCTCGGACCAGTACTGCATGAGGTCCCACCGCAGGCCGAAGTTTAAGGTCAAGCTGGTTGTCGCGCGCCAACTATCCTGCGCGAAGGCGGCGGCGTATTTATGGCGGGCGTAATAGGTCTGCGAATCGGCCTGGTTGTAATTGCTCGCGACGCCGATGAGAAAATCTGCAAACTCCGAGCCGGTCTCGGTTCCGGTGAACAGGAACGAGCCGTTGAACGTTGGATTGGGATTCACATTCACCTGTTCGAAACTGGTTTGGAAACCCGTCTTGAAGGTGTGCGCGCCGCGTACGAACGAAAAGTTATCGATGACGGAGTAGGTGTTATTCGCCTGCGTGAGATTCGTAATGGGCGTGCCCATCACGAACGACGGGAACACGATGTTTTCAATTCCTTCAATCGACGGCGCCAGCGGAACGATCCCTGGAGTGCCCGGTCCGGTGACGAAGCCCTGAGATGCCAGACTAGGGCCCACGCCACCGGAGGGCTGGCCGACATTGTTGGCGAAGCGCATAAAGCTCAGCCGTAGTTCATTGACCATCGCGCCGCCGAAGGTTCTGGTGTCTCCCAGGTTGATCAGTTGCGAGCGTCCCAGGTTCAGAGCCGCAAAACCCGGAACGCTCGCGCCGCCTTGTCCAGTTGGGTAGGGATTGTTGAGATTGTAATCGTCGAAATAGTAGTAAGCGGAGAGCAATCCCCAGCGATTAGTGCTCGCGTCCATGCGAAGGCTGCCCTTGTCGTCGCGCAGAACTTTTCCGTAGGCGCCGGTGGAGAACGTGGAATCGCCGATGTTGGGAAGCGGAATGTACGGCAACAGATGCCGGCTGGGATTTGACCAGGCTCGCTCCGGAATCACGGCGTTCGGGAAAACACACTGAGTGTTGGAAACGCAGCCGGGCGTGTAGTATGGCTCGTTTGCGCTGACTCCGTAGCCCAGCCGCTGCGTCAGGATGTTCGCCAGATAGGGGCCGCTGACTTCGCCGGTAAGGGAACTGGCCTGGTCGGCAAGATTTCCCGTCCGGTCCGCCACCGACGGCACGGGAATCAAGCCGGTATCCACGCCCTGGCTTTGACGCGTTCCCTGATAATCGCCGAACAGGAATACTTTGTTTCTTCTAACCGGGCCGCCGAGGGTCCCTCCGAACTGGTTCTGGCGGTAAAAGCTGCGTTCCGGTGAAAAGAAATTGCGGGCGTCCAGCGACGTGTTGCGCAAAAACTCGAAGGCGCTGCCGTGAAGGTCGTTGGTTCCGGACTTGGTGACGACATTGACTACACCGCCGCTATAATCGCCGAACTCGGCGTCGAAGTTGTTGGTGATGATCCGGAATTCCGCAATGGAATCGAGATTCGGCACGATGGACGTGCCGCCGTTCATTAATTCTTTGACGTCGCCGCCGTTGACCATATAGCCGTTGGCGTCCTCGCGCTGGCCGCTGATGGATTGATTTCCGGGATTCAGATTGCCGGAAGGAGGAATGGCGATGGATGCGCCCGCCATCACGATAGAGTCGGGTAGTTGGGTGGTGGTGGGCACGATGCCGGGCTGCAACGCCAGCAAGTCTGTGAAGCTGCGGCCATTCAGCGCGACCGAAGTCATCTCACGTCCGGAGACCACCTCGCCTAACTGCGTGGAGGCGGTTTCGACGTGAACGTCGGAAAGCGTGTCGGTGACGGTGACTTCCTCCGAGCGCTGCGCCAATTCGAGCGTCATGTTCTGCTCGATTGCTGCGTTTGCGTCAATCACCAGTCCCGTGCGCTTCTCCGAACGAAATCCGGGGGCTTCGAAAAGAATGTCGTAGGTCCCGACGGGCACGCTCGGCAGGGAATAATTTCCGCCGGCGTCGGTCGTGGTCTTGGTTTGAATCCCTTGTTCAGTATTCGTAATGGTGACGGTTGCGCCCGGAATCGCCGCACCGCTGGGGTCTTTCACGACGCCTGAGATGCGCCCGGTCACGGCGCCCCATAGGACGGCGTTAAGCAGAAGAACAGGAAGTAGTTGAGTGTTAAGTGGTTTCCAGCGAACCATAATCGCCAATGGGCCGCTGCCCACTATTGTTCGCGGGGCGGCCTATCCCAAACTAAAGGCTCTAACAGGCCGCAAACCAGTTATCTTTTGGCCATTTTTAGATCCTGCGCCACCGTCAAAGCGGAGCCTCGACGGTAGAATTAATAGGAGCGCATCCGAATGATCCGCCGAGTGTTGCAATGGAGCCCCGCGACCGCGCTGCTGTATTCCGCCATCCTGATTTTCCTGATCGCCCTGGCCGATTGGCAGGTCGAGATCAACGCCACGCTCGGATTTCTCTACATTTTCCCGCTGGTGTTGCTGGGAACGGTGCTCAATTGGTGGCAGATTGTGCTTGCGGCATCGTTTTGCACCTTTCTCTCCGACCGTCTGGATCCCTTTCCGATGGACATGGAGTCGGCCCGCGATGCCCTGATTTTCCTGACGCTCGCGACCACGGGCCTGTTGTCTTTGACCGTGACCAAGAGCTACCGGCGGGAGCGGGAAAGTCTGGCGGCGCAGCGGGCGGCTGAGGAGCAGCTTGCGTTCGTGATCGAGAGCAGCCCCGCCGCAGTGCTGACGATGAACACCGAAGGGGTGATCCTGCTGGCGAATCCAGCCGCGCACCGCTTGCTGGCGGTTCCCCAAGGGCAGCTTCCCGGCAAAAAAATCGCGCGCTATGTGCCGGCGCTGGCTTCGATTCCAGCCATGGATGAAAACAAAATGTTCCGCACGGAGATGCAGACCCGCGGGAAACGGGAGAACGAAGAGATCTTCCTCGCCGACGTTTTCTTCTCCACCTACAGCACCCCGGCCGGGCCGCGCCTGGCCGCGCTCCTGGTGGATACCTCGGAACATCTTCGCGAGCGGGAAGAGGCCAATCTCCAGCAACTCCTGGCGGGCTCGCGGATTCTGGTCGCGGCCGTATCGCACGAAGTCCGCAATGTGTGCGGCGCCATCGGAATGATGCATGAAAACCTGGTGCGAAGCGGCTCGCTCAAGGGCAATCAGGATTTCGAGGCGCTCGGATCGCTGGTGGAAACGCTGAGCAAGATCGCGTCATTGGAGTTAAAGCAAAGTGTCGGAAGGGCCGAGCCCGGCACGGCGGACCTGAATGAAGTACTGGCCGATCTGCGCATCGTGCTCGAACCGATATGCGAGGAATCGGAAATCGAGCTTCGCTGGAGCGTTCCGAAGGACCTTCCCGTGGTTCAGGCGGACCGCCACAGTCTGTTACAAGTCCTGCTGAACTTGATGAAGAACAGCCAGCGGGCGCTGGAGTCCGTTCCCCGCAAATCGATCGCTATCTCGGCTGCGGTCCGGCCGGAGCGCGTTTCGATCTGGTTCAGCGACAACGGCCCGGGCATCCCGCCGGGACAGAAGATTTTTCAGCCCCTCCAGAAGGGGGCCGATGCGACCGGGCTGGGTCTTTATCTTTCGCGCGCATTCATGAGATCGTTCCGCGGCGATCTCCGGCACGAAGCGCAGCAGCCTGGATGCACGTTCGTTCTGGACTTGCTCACCGCGCCGGAACTTCCGGATGCTCCCGAGGTCCGCGAAGAAGATGCAGCCCATTCGCCTCTTACTGCTTGACGATCACATCCTGTTTCGGGAAGGCCTGAGGCGGCTGCTGGTATCCGAACCGGACTTCGCAACCGTGGGGGCGTGCGGTACGCCGGCAGAAGCGCTGGAAGTTCTATCGCGCTCGGCTGTGGATGTGGTGCTCCTCGATTTCGATCTTGAGGATGACACGGGAACGCGGTTCATCGCGTCGGCGGCGGCAGGGGGATATCAAGGCAAGATCCTGATGGTCACCGCGGGGATGAGCCCGCTGGATATCGCGGTGGCGCGGAAACTCGGAATCTCGGGTATTTTCCTGAAGCATAACCCGCCGATGTCGCTGCTGGAAGCGATTCGAACCGTCGCCGGGGGCGGAGTTTGGATGGACCCCAAAATCACCCCCTCGGGGACGGCTCCCGCCTCCAGCGCATCGCCGGACCACCTTACGCCGCGCGAGCAGAAGGTGCTTCGATGCGTGTTCGAGGGCCTCACGAACAAGGAGATGGCCTACAGTCTCGGCGTCTCGCAGAGTTCTGTAAAGGCGACTCTGCAAAATCTGTTCGATAAACTGGGCGTGCGGACACGCGGGCAACTGGTCCGTATCGCGATTGAGCGCTCACTCGAGACCGTCCGCCAGCCGTAACCTGTCCCGGTGCGAACAGCGTCAACATTTCGTTAAGGTAAATGCTGGTAATCCTTAATTTGAACCGGGACGCTGGCGGTGCTACACTCGACGGGGTAGATCGCGCGTTTTGCAGTTCTGTTGCCAACGACATTTTGCGGGAGGTGAACGAAGGATGAAGCGGACTCTAGTAGGATGTGTGGCCGTGTGGGGGTGGTTGATGGCCAGCGGCTCATTGCAGGCTCATCATTCCCTGGCGGGCGTGTACGACATGAAGACGGAAAAGGAGCTGTCGGGGACCGTCGAAAAGGTGCAGTTTGTCAATCCCCACGGTTCGCTGTCCATCTCAGTGAAGAACGCCGATGGAACGAGCACGGAGTGGGTAATGACGCTCGGCTCGGTCACGGCGCTGGCGCAGAGAGGCATTGGCAAGACCGGGCCGAACGCGCTGCACGTGGGCGATGCCATCACCGTGAAGTTTCTTCCCGCCAAAGACGGCCATCCGCTGGGATTCCTCAAGACGGTGATCATGCCGGACGGGCGCGAGATCCAGATCTCCGGCGGCGGACCCAACGACTAGGGACGAAAGCAGATCCGCCACCCGGGAAGGAGACAGGATTAGAACCCGAGCCCCGGAGCCGGCGACTCCGATTGCGGATCTGACAAGGGGGCGCGCGTTTCCGGCCGCTTGCCATCGGGAGACGGGCTGTCCCCGCGGCGGCCTTTTTGCCGGCAATCGAGCCTGCCTGCGGGATCATCCCAGCCTTTTATGAATTTGGCACATGCACATCTTTTCCTGAATCATGTCCCGACCATCGGCATGATTGTGGGTCTTGGGGTCTACGCCACCGCCCTGGCGACTAAGAGCGACGATCTCAAGCGCGCCGGCTTGGCGGTCCTCTTCCTTATTGCGCTGGTCGCGATTCCGACCTTCGCCACGGGCACGGCGGCGGAGTTGGCGTTGGAACACACACCCGAGGTTTCCAAGCCCATGATCGAAACCCATGAGACGGCGGCGTTCGTGGCGCTTTGGTTCATGGAACTGACCGGCGCGCTGGCCTGGCTGGCGCTGTGGCAGTACCGGCGGCTGTCCCGCTGGCCAAACGGGATCATGGCGGCCGTCCTGGTTATGGGATTGGTGACTTTCGGACTGATGAGCCGGGCGGCGAATATCGGCGGGGAGATCCGGCACCCGGAAATTCGCACTGGCCCCGAGCGGGCGGCTGCCTCTGCGGCCGAAAATGCCACGCCGGACCCGCCGCTGGCGAGAGTGATCGGAGACGCGATGGTGAACCTCAACTGGGGCTGGCCCGCCAGCGAGACCGTTCACTTCGTCGGGTTATCGCTGTTGTTTGGAGTCGTCCTGGTGGTGGACTTGCGGATGCTGGGCTTCATGAAAGGCATCCGGTTTTCGGCTTTGCACCGCCTGTTGCCCTGGGGGGTGCTCGGGTTTGGCATAAACGTCGTGACCGGCATGCTGTTCTTTATCGGCGCTCCGACGAATTTTTACGTCACCAACCCGCTGTTCTTCTGGAAGCTCGCGCTGATCCTGGTTGCGGGAGCCAACGCCCTTTACTTCACCGTATTTGACCAGCCCTGGAGAATGGAAGCCGGCGATACGCCGCCCATGGTGGCGAAAATTGCCGCGGCCTCGGGAATCCTCCTCTGGGTCGGCGTGATCTTCTGCGGTCAAATGTTGCCGTTTATCGGCCATTCCTTCTGAGGCCACGGTGAAGAGATGGTATTAGCTCTCATTGTGACGCTCATTGCGATTGGCTCGGTGGCGCTGGTAGGCGTCCTGGGGTATTGGATGGACAAGAGCGCCGAGCCGCAGGCCGCTTCCAAGGCGGAGGGGAAGGGAGCATAGACGATGAATTTTCTGGATACGCTCGAGCAGCTCAGCTTCAGCACATGGGTGAGCGAATCCAAGTCGATCCTGGCGTATCCGACGATCCTGTGGCTGCACGTCATGGGAATGGGCGTGGTGGCGGGCATCAGCAGTATGATCAGTCTGCGGCTTCTGGGGGTTTCGCCCAAGACCGCGTTGCAGCCGCTGGAGCGCCTGTACCCGCTGGTGTGGGTTGGATTCTGGGTGAACGCGGTGACCGGCACGGCTCTGCTGCTGGCGAGTGCGTCCAAAAGACTGGTCGATCCTACGTTTTACGTCAAAATGATTTTCATTTTCGCGGGGGTGGCTGTGCTCCAGCTCACGCGAAAAAAAGTGTTCCGGAGGCTGGGGCCCGACGGCGAATTGCCGGAGAGCGCAAAGGCTCTGGCATGGGCCGGTCTGATCTGCTGGTTAGGAGCGGTGACCGCGGGCCGGTTGCTCGCGTATATCTAACTTCACCGGCACGCTGCAACCGGGCCGCTCTCCTTATGCCTGACAAACGGCGCCGCACGTTTGTCTATCCAACCTTGTCTGTACAAAAGGTAAACGCGGTCCTATCTAATGGTTAATTGCTTTTAGCCCAAAGGCTTAACCAAAAATAAACCTATTGTCAAAGCGCATTTTGGCTGTATTATGTTCCTAATCGAGACGGGCGACCTCGCAGCGATCCCACGACATCTCTCGCTGCACTCCAATATGAAGCAACGCGCCCGTCTCGCCCCTCTTATCCCGTGCCGTGGATGATCCTCACCGGAAATCACTGCCGGGTGGTAGTAGGGCTGATCGGGCTTACGGCCATGAGGCCCGCCGTCAGCCGGGTCCGCACCCGCAGCGTATCGGAGGAAACGTGGGGCGCAAACGGGTCCGCGGCGGGCCCCCATTAGAACACCAGTCTGGACCACGAAAAACAATCTATCTTTCGTATAACCAGGACCGATTTTGCAGGGAACCCAGCCGGTTTCTAGCCCGAAATGGGGGCGCGTTGCGCCGGGCCGTTCCGAGCCGGAGTCTCCGTCCAGATGCGCTCGAGGCGACCGTGGAGTTACTTACGTTGATAACTCCCCGGGACCGCCCGGAACGCGATGGCAAGACGGTTCCAACCGTTGATCGCCACCACCGCCATCGTCAGATTCACAAGTTCGGACTGGGTGAAATGCTTGCTCACGGCTTGATACAACGCGTCAGGAACGCCGGAATCTCCGATTGCGGTGACCGCCTCCGTCCATTGCAGCGCGGCGCGCTCGCGATCCGTGAAGAACGGGGTTTCGCGCCAGGCGGTTACGGCGTATAAGCGCTGCTCTGTTTCACCCTCGGCGCGCGCATCCTTCGTATGCATGTCGATGCAATAGGCGCATCCGTTGATTTGCGACGCCCGCAGCCGGACCAATTCAAGCAGCCTGGTCTCCAGCCCTGATTCCCGGACGTATTTTTCCAATCCGTACATCGCGGCTCGCGCGCCCGGCGCGGCTTTCGCAAGATCGATGCGTGGCTCCATGAGCGGCTCCTCTTATGCCGGGACCGTGAGTTGCTTCCCCTTTTCGGCGAGCATCACCGCTAGCAACTTCGCCGGCTTCGTTGCGCTCGCGTTGGCGGAAACGGCATGCAATTCGTTGGGAGTCTCCAGGAATACCTGGCCTGCCGAGTAGGTTCTCTCCGGGCCGTCGCCGACCTTCGACCGGATCTCGCCTTCGAGTACATAAGCGATGGTGATTCCGGGATGCCGGTGCGCCGCTGAACGTTCTCCCGGGCCGTAGGAGACCTCAACAACGGTTGCAGACCAGTTCTTCAGATTGATGTCCGGCACGTCGGACTGGAAAACGATCTTGGGGCCATTGCCTGGTTTATTCTGCGCCTGGGCAAGAAGAGCTTCGAGCAGAAGCGCGCCGGTGTTTCCGATGAGCAGTCTTCGACTAAGCATGCCTTCAGCATAGACCAGGCCGAATGGAATGCAATCCTACACCGCGCGGCGCGGCGGCGCGGCATTCGTTTCGACTTCGGCAACGGTCTGAATGAGCATTGGAATTGGGGCGTGGCGCGGAGCGGATTGCAGCAGGGCTTCCCACCCGATACGATCTCCACCGACCTGACATTCGCCGGCCGGACCAATCAGGTGATCGACCTTCCCAACGTGGTTTCCAAGTTCCTCTGGATGGGAACGCCGCTGAACCAGGCGATTGCCTGCGTCATCAGCAACGCCGCATGTTCGATTCGCGAGTTCAACGCCTACGGCAACCTGCGGGCAAACGCGGCCGCCGGCGTGACCGTTCTCGAACTGATCCGGGACCCCTTCGACTTCGTCGATAACTACAAGAATTTGCGCACGGAATCCGGGAGACTCGTGACTCGTGCGGCCATCGCCGGCAGGAAAAAGGTTGCTTGACGCTGCGCTCGCCAGGCCGGTTCGAGCGAGGATCCGCGGGTTTAGGGTAGAATGTGGCTGGAATGTCTGGGAGCCGGGCGAATGTTTAAAAGCCGCACGATCCGCGGTCATTTCGTCCGGGGCGCGATCGGCGTGGGCTTACTGGCCGTCGTGCTTGCGTATGGCCCGCAGTTGGGATGGTGGGCAATCCTTCCGGGGGCTGGCGCCTTGCTCGCCTTTCGAGGCTGACCGATGTGCTGGACGGCCGGTCTGGTCGAAACAGTGCTGGATCGGAAGAGCCGGGCCTCGTGCCCCGATGGCTCGTGCGGCAACCCTACATCCGGGCGGCGCGAAGGGGCGGGGTAGCTTGCGTGGGCTGCAAACGCCTCGGAGCTGCGTGTCCGCGGCGCATCCATTAGGAGCCGTCGGCTAGGAACCGTCGGCGTGAGCTTCGGCGACAAACCCTTCGATTTCCAGATCGCCGAGGAGATCCCTCTTCGTGAACATGCGAATCTCAGACAGCCGGCGATCCCGCACCTTGTTGACCCATTCGGCGTCGCCGATCAGGCTCCGGCCCACCGAGATCAGGTCGAACTCTTTGTTCTGAAATCGGCGCAACAACTCCATGAGGCCCGCTTCACCCGCCGACCGGGCTTCCTTGCCGAAGAAATTGTCCATGACATCCGTGTCCAGACCCACGCTACCGACGGCAATCACTGGAGCATCGGTCATGGATTTGGTCCATCCTGCGATTCCAAGGTCTGACTCCGGCCATTCCGGCGCCCAGAAATAGCGTGCCGATGCATGGAAGACATCGACGCCCGCGGCCCGCAGGATCGTCAACATCGTTTTCAAATCCTCGGGCGTGGAGGCGATGCGAGCCTTATAGTCAACCTCCTTCCACTGCGAAAAGCGAAAGGAGATGGGAAATTCCGGTCCAACCGCCTGGCGGATCGCCTGCACGATCTCCGCGGGGAAGCGCACCCGGGCGCGGATGTCATCGCCTCCGTAGCCATCGCGGCGGCGGTTGGTTTCGGCCCATAAGAATTGATCGAGCAGATAGCCATGACAGGCGTGGACCTCGACGCCCGCCGCGCCGATCTGCTTAGCGGCCACCGCGCCCCGGACGAAGGCGTCGCGAATCGCATCCATCTCCTCGAGAGTGGCGGCGCGCCCGTTCGCTTTGCCCGCCTGGACCAACCCGGAAGGGCTCAAGGTCGGGAATTGTGAGTCGGGGCCCTCGCCTTCCTTTCGCACCGCGCCTTCGTGCCATAGCTGGAGAAACATGCGCCCTCCCGCGCGGTTCACAGCGTCGAAGCACCGCTCCCAGGCGCTCATGCTGGCGTCGTTGATCCGGCAGAAGATGGCGGTCCGCGTGGAGGAGGGATGATCCACCGCGCACGATTCGGTAATAATGAGCCCCACGCCGCCTTCCACTCGTTCGCGGTAGTAGTCGGCCATGCGCGGCTGCGGCACGCCGTCGTCGCACCACTGCCGCTGCATTCCCGGCATCACAAACCGGTTGGGCAACCTAAGCCCGTTCAGCGCGAATGGAGTAAACAGGGGAGCCGGATCGAAGTGTGGCATCTATTCTTTCACGCGATACATTACGAAGCCACGGTCAATCGAGCGATGATCCGGCGAGCACGGTTGACAGGCTTGTCCGCCTGAATGCCGATCGGCGAGGCATCGGGAAATTGTTTCCAGTTGGCGTACTGCGCCTCAATCACTTCGCGGTCTTCATTGAAGGTTAACGCCGTGGCCCGGTGAATCTTGTCGGTCATAGCCGGGCGGGCGGGGTTCTTGTTGGAGGATATGGTCCGGAAATAATAGCTCGTGGATTCCGTCTCCGGCGTGATCCCGTGAAACGCTCTCATGTGAAAACCGGCACGCGCGGGATCGTTCAGATCGACTGTGCCCGCGTCCATGCCGCCGGTCCAAATCAGGAAGTGGCTGACCCGGAACTCGATCTCCTGCCACCGGTCAATGCGCCCGGTGAACGGCCAGGCCTCCATGTACGTCGGAGGCGGTTGGGACTTGCGCATGTGGCGGACCACCCGAACCAAGTCAGGCCCACCGTCGACGGTCATCTCCGGCTTGACGAGAGCGGCCATTTTGCCCTCTACGCGGAACAGCACGACCGGATGCCCAAGCAGCGTCCGCGCGATCGGCTTGTCCTGGAACTCCCAGGAAAAGACGGCGGCATACCATCGATCCAGCGGGAACATCCCGGTAGTATACCTCTGGGGGCCGTGCGGCGTCCCTTCCGTGACGCGCAGCGCTATCCTATCTCTCCGCCG
>Ga0070740_10000991_pt1 | contig 43933 bp, 55 predicted proteins | sample Coa_R2_FD_67286 | JGI IMG/M metagenome (GOLD analysis project Ga0070740, IMG submission 67286) | Surface soil microbial communities from Centralia Pennsylvania, which are recovering from an underground coalmine fire - Coalmine... | ecosystem: Environmental > Terrestrial > Soil > Unclassified ... | reverse complement strand
AATGTGGGATTCTGATACTTTCGTCATTCTGAGCGATAGAGAAGAATCTCCTACCGCTATGAGATCCTTCACTGCGTTCAGGATGACGGGGAGGGATTTTAGGACGACGGAAAAATGCTCGGAATGACGAGATAGTAAGAAAATGTTATAAAATTATGCAGCAAAGTTACGTTTATATCATGACAAACAAGTATAATACGGTTTTCTATACAGGTGTGACAAACAACCTAACAAGAAGAGTTTATGAACACAAACAGAAACTGATTGAAGGTTTTACTAAAAAGTATAATCTGGTCAAGCTTGTGTATTTTGAAGAATTTCATCATGTAGAAGATGCTATTGCGAGTGAAAAGAAAATAAAAGGATGGAAACGGGTGAAAAAAATAGCATTGATAAAAACAATTAATCCTGAATGGAAGGATTTAGGTGAAGCGTTATGAGATCCTTCTCCGCCACCTGGCGTATCAGGATGACGGTTTATGGGTTGGGGTTACCGCAAGAGTGCGTTAGATGACTAATGCAAATTGTATTATTGTTCCATTCTTGAGATTCTCCGGCTGCGCCTCATAATGATGTCTATACTGCAGCAATGTAAATTATTGTTTCTGAATCTCTTTTATCTGATCCCGCAGGTACATGGCTTTTTCGAAATCGAGAGCTTCAGCTGCAGTCTTCATCTCTTTTCGCAAACGTTTGACCAGCTCTTCACGTTCATCCGGCAGGAGGACACCTTTGTTACTGAATTCAATCATCGTATCAAGCGAGCGAACTTCTTTATCCTCCTGTTCCTCTTCAACTAATCGGGCGCGGATAGATTTTTGAATACTTTGCGGAGTGATATGATGTTTTTTGTTATACGCGAGCTGAATTTTTCGCCGGCGCTCGACTTCATCAATTGCAGCTTTCATTGACTTGGTCATAGTGTCAGCGTACATAATAACCTGCCCCTCAACATGCCGGGCAGCACGACCCATGGTTTGAATCATTGAGGTGCGGCTCCTGAGAAATCCTTCTTTATCCGCATCAAGAATTGCGACGAGTGAGACTTCCGGAAGATCAAGTCCTTCACGTAAAAGATTAATTCCGACAAGTACATCATATTCTCCGCGGCGCAAATTTTCCAGAATATCCTGACGACTAAGCGTTTCTATATCCGAATGAAGGTAAGCGACTTTGATACCCCGTTCTTCCAGATAACTTGAAAGCTCTTCTGCCATGCGTTTGGTTAATGTCGTAACGAGAACACGCTGTTTTTTCTCAACCCGTTTTTTGATTTCTTCCATGAGATCCTGGATCTGTCCGGCAGTTGGTTTGACAGTGATTTTTGGGTCAACGAGTCCGGTAGGTCGGATGAGTTGTTCCACAATACTTGTTTCTAAGTTTGCGTTGTTTCTGGCTTGTCCAGAATCAGTGATTCTGGAAATTGCCAGGAGTTCAGATTCTGGATGCGCTCGTTCCTCGCTTACCAGAAACTTACTAGCAGAAAAATGTGGTTGATTGCTTTGGGAGGAGGTTTTGGCAAGAGAAATTTCGTACTCATCCGGGGTGGCGGAGACGTAGATGATCTGATGGGTTTTGCGCATGAATTCGTCAAAGCGGAGGGGGCGATTATCAAGTGCAGAGGGGAGACGGAAGCCGTAATCAATCAGCATTTGTTTCCGGGATCGATCGCCATTGTACATGCCGCGAAGTTGCGGAATAGTCATATGCGACTCATCAATCATCAATAGCCAATTATCAGATGCGGCATCGAAATAGTCTATCAGCGTATAAGGCGGCTGGCCCGGTTGTCTGCCGTCAAAATAAATTGAATAATTCTCAATGCCGTTGACATAGCCGACTTCTTTGATCATTTCCAGATCAAAGTTCGTTCGTTGTTTGATTCGTTGTGCTTCCAGCAGTTTGCCTTCGTCTTTCAATTTTTTCTCCTGAATTTCCAGATCAGCGCGGATGCGAGCAAAAGCATCGTGATAACTTCGCGGATCAGTCATATAATGTTTGGCAGGATAAATGACTGTCGCATCAAGCGGTTTTTGTACATCACCGGTAAGCGGATCAAATTCATACATTTTAGTAACAACATCGTTGACTTCAATGCGAATACCGAAATCAACATAGGCCGGAAAAAGATCAATGGCATTGCCCCGAACACGGAAGGTACCGCGCCGGAATTCATAATCATTGCGTTCATATTGCAGATCAGTCAGGCGCATAAGAATATCGGATTGTGTGATTTTGACGCCAGTTCGAAGTTCGAGCACGAATTTCCCATATTCAACCGGTGAGCCAAGATTGTAAATACAGGAAACTGAAGCAACGACGATGACATCTTTGCGTGTTAAAAGATTGGTCGTTGCGGCAAGACGAAGTTTGTCAATTTCTTCGTTGATTTCTGATTCTTTCTCTATATAGGTATCAGTCTGCGGGACGTAGGCTTCCGGTTGGTAATAATCGTAGTAGGAAACAAAGTAGCAGACGGCATTGTTCGGGAAGAACTCGCGGAATTCCTGATAAAGCTGCCCGGCAAGCGTTTTATTGTGCGAGATGATGAGCGTCGGCCGCTGGACATTTTGAATAACATTGACCATAGTGAATGTTTTCCCGCTGCCGGTCACCCCGAGAAGCACTTGATGCTTGACGTCGTGTTGTAGATTCTTCGTTAATTGTTTAATTGCCTGGGGCTGGTCGCCAGTGGGTTTGAAGGTTGAATGTAACTGAAATTTCATACTGGTATTGTACCATATCATCGATTGACAAAAACAAATGATATAGAAAGTATCAATTCGTCATGTTGACAAAAATATACGAATTGTCGTATATTTTTTATATATTCTATGCCCGGAGTATTATATCGTAAAGAAAGACAAGTTTTAGAATTCCTCGTCCAGTTTCAAAGTAAACATGGTTTTGCTCCAACGCTTCGTGAAATTGCCGATGCGACAGGGCATCGCAGTGTTTCTACAATTCATGTGATTTTACGAAATCTCATCGATAAAGGATATGTGCAAAAGGTTGACGGCAATGCTCGCGTCCTCAAGATAAAAGACAATAATATTATCTCAACTTTCATGGGAGTTGAGCCATCAATTGAATTGCCGCTGATGGGGTATATAGCTGCCGGCAAGCCGCTTGAGCCGCATATTGATCCCAATGCCACATTCCAGGTGTCAGCTTCAATGGTTTCCGGAACAAAAACATCATATGTGCTGCAAGTAAAAGGTGAGTCGATGATTGAAGACGGTATCCTGGATGGGGATTTTGTCATCATTGAAAAAGTAAGCAAGGCCAACAATGGTGAAATTGTTGTTGCATTGGTTGATGATAATCTGGCGACACTGAAACGATTTTATATGGAAGGCGGACGGATCATCCTCAGACCGGCGAACTCAGCGATGGAGCCAATTTATCCTAAAACTCTCAAGATTCAGGGAAAAGTTGTCGGCCTCATTAGACGCTTCCAGTAGAGTTTAACTACGTAAATTTTTGGTACGTGGTGCTAACACTATCCGGATTGATCTCTTGATTCGCGAAAGCGACTCTTTATAATAAATGTTGTATGACAATGACAGCAAATGAATTTAAGAAGCTGCTAACTGAGATTGGCAATCTTATTGATGCACGTGCGAAAACGACAGAAACATTTGTCAGAGGAGTAGTTGCGGTAGAAGTTAAAGCATCGGAAGAACGTCAAAATCAACAATTTGAAGCATTCAAACAAGAATTAGGTAAAGAGTTAGCAAAAAAGATTGATGCATTATTAGAAAAACGATTAGAAGAACATCTGCAAGGAGTTGAGGAACATTTTGAAACGCAACTAAAAGAGTTAAAAGGGGAATTGCTTGGAGAGATCCTTGCAGCACGAGCGGAAGCAAAAGCTAATGATCTCGATATGAAAGCAAAAATAATTCGCATACTTCATAAACATGAACGTTGGCTTGAAGAGATGGAAAAGGCAACCGGTGTTTCGGATCCTGACAAGAATTAACAATGTAACTTATATTTATGCTGATGAATAAGGAGAAGTGATAACTGACTCAACAAGTCGGGCAATCTGATAACTACTGTCTGGTGTAAGACCTGCTAAACCATATTGTTCTCGTAAAGATTGTGCTGATGGATGAGCTAACATGTTGAGATAGTCCGCAAAGTATTGGGGATCATACATATACATATTTAAAAGCTCTGTTACGTCTTCTTCTGCTCTCTTTAGTGGATGCTCTTGATTATCAATATGTCCAAACGGGGTAAGTCCTACCTGACTATCAACTCTGACATTAGCACTGTATTCAAGAAGCTGCATCATGAATGGATGTTCTGCAGAAAGAAGGAGATCTATATATTTGTGAGTAAGCTCATGAGTAAATCGATATACTAACTGTTGTTCATATCTCCTTGGACAAGCTGGTGATCCCGTATAAAAGATTGCATCCTGCATATCAGGTGTTATTTCCTGAAACCCTAAGGTTATTCCTGGAGTATTTCTCCTTGTCTCGCTTACCCAACTATCACGTAGGAGGAGAGAATCTTGTGAAATCATTCCTAGTGATTCGAGTCCGGCAAGAATAGGTGCAACCCGTGGATTTTGCCCTATTCGTTGCAAAAGGACCCGCTTAAAAATATCCGGATTACTCCGTGCAAGATCGGGACTTAAATGGACAGTTTGGTTTCCTTCTTGCGGATGTGGTTCGCCAAAGGGCATAGAGATATTTTATGTAAAATACCTTGTTTTTGTCAAAGATGGATTATGAAACATGGTGCATAATAACATCCCGGCTCTTGTTTTTACCTCTACTATATCGGTTAGGCTATAAAGCGCATAAGGAAGGATTGCAAAAAAGAGCCAATTCATGAGATTGATTGTAGCAGAAATGGAGGATTCGTGTATAATGGAGCTGATTTCTATGGGGATACTTTATATTGTTGCAACACCAATTGGCAATTTGCAGGACATTACATTACGTGCACTTAAGACACTTTTTGAAGTGGATGTCATTGCCTGTGAAGATACACGACGGGCTGGTTTGCTTCTGGACAATCTTGCTGCGGCATATCATAGTTTGCGAAATGGAAATAGCAGTTTGCATCGGCCGCAGCTTTTGTCATATTATGAACAAAACGAATTGCGAAGAATTCCTGAAGTTTTATCATTGCTGCATCGCGGGCAGAAAGTTGCGCTGGTTTCTGATGCCGGCACACCGGCAATTTCTGACCCGGGATACAAACTTATACGCGAATGTATTCGTGCCGGTTTTAGAGTCGAAGCAATTCCCGGCCCATCATCAGTAATTACTTCGCTTCTTATTTCCGGCCTCCCAACTGATAAGTTTACTTTTTTGGGTTACCCGCCGCACAAATCAGGACACCGGCTGAAATTTTTTGAGAATGTTAAAGCATCACAGGATTTTGTCAAAACAACACTGATTTTTTTTGAAGCGCCGCATAAACTGATACGGACACTGCAGGAATTTCAAACAGTTTGTGGAGATATTGAGATTGTCCTCTGCCGTGAGATGACCAAAATGCACGAGGAAGTCCGGCGGGGGAAAGTTTCGCAAGCGCTGGCGCATTTTGAAAAGTTAGGTCCGAAAGGGGAGTTTGTGATTTTGTTTACCTATGGAGATAATTGAACTTGAAAAGACATATTTGGTGAAGTATTTACCGGAAGGACTGGAAAAATTTCCGCATAAGGAGATTTTGGATATGTACATTCCTTTTGATGATCCTCATCCGATGCTCCGCTTGCGCAAATCCGGGGACAATTATGAAATTACCCGGAAAGAACATATTTCAGAAGATATGACAGAACAGAAAGAGCATACGATTCAACTAACCAAAACACAATTTGAAGCATTGGCAAAAGCAGGCGGTAAACGGGTACGCAAAATCCGCTATTATTATCCCTATAAAACTTATACAGTCGAGATTGATGTTTTTCAGGAAGGTCTGGAAGGTTTGGTACTTGCGGAAATTGAATTTCAGAGTGTCCAGGAGAAAAAACAGTTTACTCTGCCGGAATTTTGTCTGGTTTGTGTGGACAATGAGGATTTCATTGTCGGAGGGATGTTGGCGGGGAAGAAGTATAGAGATATCGAAAAAGATTTGCACCGTTTAGGATACCAAAATCTTTCAAAGGAGATTGCAACTCTGCTGGGGCGTTGAAAATTTTACGAAATGTATTATAATAAGCACATTACTATGGGAATAGATTTCAGATTTACACCTGGTGTCGTAAAACCGGAAGATATTACATTTTCTAGAAAAGACAAAGGGGTTACTGTTGAGTCAACGCCAGGAACTCGTAATGGATATAGGATACTAGTACCAGATGACCGACAGGCTATTTTTACCCTTCAATATGGTGGAGAGACAGCGGGGAAGTTCAAGTTGAAAGATAGAACTACTGAAGGATTTGAGCCTCATGCGATTTTTGAACGATTATCGGAACCAGAGTTCAAACTTATTGTTAAAGAGCACGTTCTCCATAAAGATGGAAAACCTGGAGTACCTATAAAGGTAAAAATGAGAAGTGACGGGCAAATGATGCCAATTGGTAGAGCGTATTATCGACGAATTGAAGGAAAAGGCGAATAAAAAGTTGATATAAGGAGATACATTGCAGCAAATAATTCTTATGTATGGTATCGCAATTTGAAGTTTATAGCAAACCTAATTTCATTAGATACAGTAAAGACGTAACCGTAACACAGGATCAAACAACAGGTCATTTTATCGTATCTATACCAGATGATAGCTATGTGGTATATAGAGACCCGGCATATGGGATTGAGAAAAGAATTAAAGATAGAAGCAGCGGGCGTAGGAAGAGGTTTTCAGTATCTCTTTTCCCTAGTATAGATGCAACGACCCCTGTAGTTAATGTAAATAAAAACACGCGAGATAACAGGGATGGAGAGCCGGGAAGAATTATATTTGATGATAAAAATAGGGTATATGGACGCCTTACTTATTTAGGGAGAACTCCAAAAAAACAATAAAAGTCATAGGGATATCTCTATATAGAAGTCTACTCAATTGTCATGAAAAAATCTAGGTTATAATACACACTACTATGGTAACAGAAATGAGGTTTGAATCGTTCGGTAATGTAGAAGTTCGTGCAAAGAGTGGGAGCGTTGCAGTTTATTTGGAAAAGGGGAAAAAAGTTGTTTATTTACCAGATAATGGTTGGGCTAATATAGCAGTTTTTGGTGAGATACATAGATTGAAAGATATAACGGGACAGAATAGAGCAGGTACACAACCACACTGGGAAGGTGCAATTTTTACTAAGGGGACAGGGTTTGAAAATGTTATAGCTCGTGTTGATACTTCGACGAGGGATTCTGAAGACAATTTACCAGGATGGGTATGGAAGGATCAGGCTGGGACTCAAATTGCAAGAATAGTATACAAAGGAAGGACAGGTAAACATAAGATTAAAGGTATTTAACCAATATAAAAATCATGACAATTTTTGATTGACACTTCGTATTCTCCACTGTATAGTAATTCTATGGAAGAGGCGGATAAAAAACGCTATAAGAAGCTCTATCTCAAAACAGGACGGGTATATATCCGCGACATGCAAAAAAATATTGATGCTTTGCGAAAAAATCACACCAACACCAATGCCATTGAAAATCTTTTTCTCTGTGCACATGCGCTCCGCGGACAAAGTTTGCTCATGGGCTACACCAGTCTGGGAAATTATCTGGAAAGTGTTGAGAAAGTCTTCAATGCGAGAAAGCGTCATATTCTTGATATTGATGCAGCAGTATTAAATGCGCTGGAGGCAGGGATAGAACGGGTAGCAGCGGCATTTCGTCAAATTGAGGTGACAGGTAGTGATCTTGATTTCCTCAAAGAGATTCGGTATTTACAGGAAGCAGCGGGGACGAAGATTTATATTTAGATGTCCGGAATGTAGGTTTCGGAAAAATACATGAAAGGACTGTTTAAGCTTATATCCTATGTCCGACACCTTACATCTCTATGAAGATCTTGCTTATTGAGGATGACAAATTCTTCCAGGATTTCTATTCTTTTAAACTGCGGCAACAGAACATTGCTGTCGCAGTCGCATCTGATGGAGATGCGGGCTTGCAAATGATTTCGAGCTTTCAACCTGATGCTATTCTTCTTGATTTGATTATGCCCAAGAAAGATGGTTTTGAGGTATTGCAGGAGATGAAAAAGCGGCATCTGACTGAGAAAATTCCGGTGCTTGTTTTCTCAACGCTTGGACAGGAAAAAGACATTGCCCGCGCCAAAGAACTCGGCGCACGGGATTATGTGAATAAAAGTTTTTTTGATTTTGAAAAACTTCTGGGGAGAATCCTCGAACTCGTAAAGAATAGACAGAAGTAATACCGCTTTGTTATAATCTCCTTTTGTCTATGACAAAAGCCGAAACATCTCCTCCTGATAAAGAGATTTTAGATAAGAATCAACCTCAACCACCAGAAAAATTTTGGGATTGTGCATTGGGAAAAGTCATTGTTCGACATCTTGGGGCTTTGTTAACCAGCGAAGATGGAGAAGCAGTGGTTAGGAAAATTGAGTCTCAACGCGCTGCAAGGTTAATGGATTATAGAACTGCAGTGGAGGAGAGTTTTGGTAGGCCAATTACGTATGATGGAAGAGAAGCAGCTTACCATGGTAGGAGTTCCTTTATTGATCGTCATTCTACCCTGCCAATGATTACTAGTAGAGCATATTTGATAGGTCAAGCCTTGTGGCATGGTGAGATGAATGAAGAACAGGGAGCACGATTTATGATAAAAGCGCTACAGAAGCACATGAGAACTGTCAAGGGTCATTTGGCTCAAGAGAGGCAAATGAAAGCAGTTGGACCAACATCAAGTTTTAGAAAATGGGAGAGAGAACTCGCGACATGCACGCGAGAGCTTAATGTCTTACAGAGACACTATCCAGATACAAACTCTTCTCATTGACTCCTTAGTAAAAAAATGCAAAACTGATTAGTAGCATGGTTATCTCTGAAGAACAGCTTAAAGCAATTCTCCTTGAAGCCAAGGTTCTTGATCAGACCAGACTGGATGAAATCGTCCGTTATGCGCATAATTCACAGATTAATCTCACTGATGCACTTTTGGAAAAAGATATCCTCAGTGACGAAAAACTTGGTATCCTCATCGCTGATGCGCTGAAAATTCCCTTCATTGTCCTGGCAAAGGTTTCTATTCCGGAAGAGGTATTCCGCATCATTCCGGAACGAATTGCCCGAAAATACAAAGTGATTCCGTTTTCCCGCGATGCACAGGGAATCAAAATCGCAACCGCAGATCCCGCGAATAAACTCGTACAGGAGATGATTAGCCAGAAAACAGGACAAAAAGTATTTGTTTACTTGGCAACAGAACGGGATATTTATGGCAAATTATGGGTCTATCGCAAGGATTTACAAAAAACATTTGATGGTCTTGTTGCCGAGCAGTTGCGAACCACGCGCCAAACCGGTGCCATTGAAGCGCCGATTGCCAAGATTGTTGATTTGATTATTAACTACGGTTATCAAGACCGCGCGTCTGATGTGCATATTGAGCCGGAAGAAAAAGATACGCTCGTCAGATTCCGGGTTGACGGCATTTTACATGATGTGTTGTTTCTCCCCAAAAAACTACATGAACAGATTGTAACCCGTATTAAAGTCTTATCATCACTGCGGACTGATGAGCATTTGACTCCGCAAGATGGCAAAATGCGCGTCCCCCTGGAAGAGGAGGATTTGGATATTCGTGTCTCAATCCTGCCAGTTATTTATGGTGAAAAAGTTGTCCTGCGGCTTCTTGCTTCACATTTCCGGCAATTTTCACTCGTTGATTTAGGTATGAATCAATCCGATTTGGAGAAAATTACCCGGGCGTTCACAAAATCCTATGGGATGATTCTCTCAACGGGACCAACAGGTTCAGGAAAGACAACCTCTATTTATGCAATTTTGAAGATTATTAATACGCGCGAGAAAAATATTACCACGATTGAAGACCCGGTCGAGTATCGGATTAAAGGGGTGAATCAGATTCAAACCAATCAACGTACCGATTTGACCTTTGCCAATGGTTTGCGCTCAATTCTCCGGCAGGATCCGAATGTCATTTTTGTCGGAGAAATTCGTGATTCTGAAACAGCAGGGATTGCTGTTAATGCTGCATTGACCGGCCATTTAGTGTTATCAACATTGCATACGAATGATGCAGCGACAGCATTGCCGCGGCTGGTTGATATGAAAGTTGAACCCTTTCTTGTTGCTTCAACTGTTACCGTTATTGTCGCGCAACGTCTGGTTCGAAAAATTTGTGAAATGTGCAAGGTATCTGAAGATTTTCGAGCTGATGAGCTTTTGAAAAACTTTCCAGCTGATGCTGTCAAACGGATATTCGGGATGAAAAAAGAAATCCGTGTCTACAAAGGACAAGGATGTAGTGTCTGTCATAAAACCGGCTATGCTGGCCGGGTTGGTGTATTTGAAGTACTGGAAATCAGTAATGCAATCCGGCAATTAATCAATGAAAAAAATGACGCGGATGTGATTATCGCCCAGGCGATCAAAGAAGGAATGACGACTATGCTTGATGATGGATTGGATAAGGTGGTGAAGGGAGTGACGACGATTGAAGAAGTCCTGCGGGTGACGAAAGTCGAAACGCTATAAATAGATTGTCATCCTGGAAAAGCGACGAATTCGATAGTATCCGGCTTATCAGGTGCTCCAGGATGACGAATGTATGAAACTGCAAAATCTTACCATATCAAATAACGACAAGATTACACTCATTAGCAACCTGCATACTATGCTTAGTGCGGGTATTCCGATTCTGGAAGTGGTTGATTCATTACTCGAAGATGCAAAAGGTAATCAGAAAAAAGTCCTCCAGACTTTGCGGGCAGATTTGGGACAGGGACAACACATCTATTTCACTTTCTCAAAGTTCCCCCGCGTATTTGATAAGGTAACGGTCAATATTATTAAAGCATCAGAAGGGGCAGGAACACTTGATGTGACACTCAAAGATATTACCGAGAATATTAAACAGGAAATGGAGTTTAGCGATAAAGTGAAATCAGCACTCATTTATCCTGTGTTCATTCTCGGTGTCTTTGTCATGGTCATGCTGGTGATTCTGATTGTCGTCGTGCCAAAAATTGCAACTGTTTTCTCCCGTCTAAACGTAACATTGCCATTACCGACCAGAATAATGATTTTCGTTTCCAATTTGTTACTTAATCAAACAATTCCGTTTGTTCTAGGAATAGCTGGTATTATTGCAGGAAGCGTCTGGTTCTATAAAAAAAATAAAGCGCTTTTTGTTCAGACATTGACATCACTACCGATTGTCTCCCGATTGACAGAGGAGATTGATCTGACACATTTTAGTAGAAGTTTGTATCTTTTGTTGAGTGCGGGTATTCCGATTACGGATGCACTTGAAATGACAGAAGGAACAGTGATCAAAAAACGGATTGCAAAAGCAATCCGTCATGCGAGAAACGGTGTCTCATCGGGCAAAAAATTTTCCGAAGGGCTCAAGGATAATAAGACAATTATGCCGCCGGTGATGATCAAAATTATCGAGGCTGGTGAACGAAGTGGCTCATTGGATAAAGCGATGCAGGAAGTGTCTGAATTTCTTGACTATCAAGTATCGGGTCGACTCAAAACAATGACTGCATTGATTGAACCATTGTTGCTGGTAGTTGTTGGTATTCTGGTGGGCGGGATGATGATGGCAATCATTGCCCCGATTTACGGACTCATCAGCCAGGTGGGGCCTGCACAGTAGGAATCACGATATATAGTTATCGTAGGAGTTTACTAGTAAATCTTTTCTTTGACACGGCTCATCAGAGAATGTCTACTATGAAGGGTTTTTCTCTCATCGAATATCTTCTTGTCATGGCAATCTTCGCGATTCTTGCCGGATTGATAACGATTAATCTTGTCAATACACATCATCGTGTTTCATTGGATACTTCGGTCAATACATTACTTGCTGATTTGCATGAACAACAACTTAAAGCAATGACTGGCGACACCGAAGGCAGGATGACAACAGATCCCTACGGAATTGTCTTCGGCACCAATTCCTATACTCTTTTCCACGGTACCTACTCTCCGTCAGCCTCGGATAATTTTACTGTCTCTTTAGGTCAACAGATACAGTTTGGTACAGTCACATTTCCTTCATCGCAAATTATTTTTCTCAAAGGCAGCGGCGAAATCTCTGGATTTAGCAACGGGCAAAATACAATTACGGTTGAAGATACGACAGACAGCAATCAAAAAACGATTACGATTAACCGATACGGAGTTGTAACGGGAATCAAGTAAATTTCAAATGACAAATCTCATTGGTACACTACGTATTTTTTTCTGGCGAGTGTGGCAACACGAGTCCGCAATCCATAGTAAGGGTGATATAGCTCGGGTTGCGGATGCGCCCTTTCGAGCTTACCAAAAACTTTTCAAGGGTAGAGAAGTTTGCGCGGGACAAATGCTCGTTGAACTTCTGGTTGCCATTGGGTTAGCAGCGTTGTTGTTTCCTGCCCTGGCGACGAGTTTTGTTGCCTCCCGTTCAGGTAAAGCCCAGACATATCAGCGGATTTCTGCAATTGCACTTTTGAAGCAAACAGAAGAAGCAGTGCGCAGTATCAAAGCTTCTGATTGGACTGATTTTTCCGTTGATGGCACATATCATCCAGTCATTACGAATGCTCAGTGGACACTTGCTTCTGGCAGCCAAACAGTCAATGGGTTTACACAACAGGTAATTATTGGCGATGTATATCGTAATACCTCAGATGCGATTGTCACCAGTGGCGGTACACTCGATCCGTCGACCAAAAAGGTAACAATTACGATTTCCTGGACACAGCCGTATAGCTCATCTGTTTCATCAACGCTGTATTTTGCGCGGACAACAAATTATTCATATACCCAAACAACACAAGCGGATTTTAAGGCAGGGACACTAACAAATACATCAGTTACCAACAATAGCGGAGGTGAAGTGATGCTGAGTAACATAGCCAATGGGGACTGGTGTAAACCGCAAAATTTTATAGTCAATCAATTAACGCTGCCCAAATTGAGTAATGCAATTTATGCACAACAGGGCGGTGCATATCTGGGCGCCGGAGACGGGACAAACAGCCAGGTCTTTATTAATATCGCCATCAACACGCCGCAACCACCTGCTTCACCCTCAGCAGCAATTGCCGGAAGCTTCAATGGAACATTTACAACGAATGCAATCTTTAGCGACGGACATTATGTTTATCTCGCAACAAATAGCTCAACGCAAATTATCATTCTTGATATCTCGCAAACACCCTATACGCAAGTCGGCTCGGTAACAATTCCTGGCGGCCAACAGGCAAATAGTGTGTATGTTTCAGGAAATCTATTGTTTGCGACAAGTGGCAATAATTTATATAGCTATGACATTACGACAAAGACAGGAGCTCATACCAGTCCAAAGAGCTCAATACAAATGGTTGCAGGTATCTGGCAACAGCCCACAGCCAGGCAAGTTGTTGTCGTTAATAACAAAGCATATGTTGGTACTGGTAATTCCTTACTCGGTTTGCAAGTTTTTACCTTTAACAGCGATGGAACGAATCTGAAGTTTTCTGCTGCTGCCCTTTTGACATTTTCGCAACAGTCTCAAGGATTGTATGTTGATTCATCTGCGCATTATGCATATGTTGCTTTCAACAATGCCAGCGGTTTGAGTTTTACGAAAGGATTTGTCGTCATTGATCTGACAAAAACCAGCTGGTTTTTTATTACCTATTACAATACGTTTTATACGTACAATACCAATGGTATGGATCCGCGCGGGATTGCTGTCCCTGCTTCCAATCGTGCTATTGTCGTTGGTATCGGCGGAACGGATCAGTATCAGGTAGTTGATACAACAACTCTGTCAAATATGCAGGAATGCGGCGGGCTGCCAATAACCAATGGCGTGTACGGTGTCTCCTCGATTCTTGATCAATATACTAATGCATACTCATATATCATCACCGGGGAAACAGGTAATCAGTTTAAAATTATTGAGGGAGGAAGCGGGGGTGGCGGTTACCTCACCTCAGGAACATTTGAATCAAGTACCTTTGATGCTGGTTTTGCAAGTGCGTTCAATCATTTCACTGCCACAGTCAATCAACCGGCGAATACTTCTATCCAAATGCAAGTTGCGGCAGCGCCGGCAGTCAATAATAGCTGCAATGGTGTGACTTTTTCCTATGTGGGACCAAATGGTGACCCAGGACAATATTTTACACCCGGCAACGGAACAATTGTGGGAACGATACCTTTTGGTTCGTACAGTCCAAATTATCAAAATCCGGCTCGGTGCTTTCGGTATAAAGTATGGTTTAGTACTTCAGATACGACACAGTCACCAACATTGTATGATGTAACGACCAATTATTCCCAATGAAGAAGGAAGGTAGCTTATATAAAATTATAAGGGGAAACATAAGAGAGGCATTAAAACATGGGAAGTTTACTTCCGGCTTCACACTGGTTGAGATGCTGGTATACATGGTGATTCTTATGCTCTTCGTCTCCATTTTTAGCGTGGTCTTTCGGGAGATTGTTGATGTCCAACTTGAATCACAAGCGACATCAAGCGTTGACCAGGATGAGCAGTTCATCATCGCACGACTTACCCATGATATGCAACAAGCATCGGCAATTGTCGTACCTGCATCAGCAGGGCAACAGACCAGTACGTTACAAATAACAGTAAATTCGGTAAACTATACATATAGTCTCACTGGCGGTAATTTGCAGATTACCAATAACAACGGCACGGATAATCTGAATAGTGTCGGGACAACTGTTTCGGGATTAACATTTCAGCGGATTGGTAGTGGTGATATACATGACACAATACAAGTCTCATTTACACTCAGCAGTACAACCCAGAGAAGCGGCGGTCCGGAAACAAAAACATATCAGACAACCTTGGGATTACAGTAAATAATTTCAAATGACACATTTCAAAGTACAAATTTTGAAGAAAATTAAAAAATTTAGTTCTTGGCAATTGGAAATTGGCAAGTGGAAAGTAAATCGAGGGCAGGCACTGATTACACTATTATTTTTCGTCATTATTGCAGTAACGATTACATCTGCAGCGGTGGTGATTATTCTTGTTGATTCACTTTCCGGGACAAAACTGCAGGAGAGCGAAATTGCGTATGAAATTGCTGAAAGCGGCATTGAGAATGCACAGTTGCGCTTATTACGTGATCCACGTTATACTGGAGAGACAGTCAGCGTTGGCAACGGTACGGCAACGATTCAGGTAAATACTAACGGGAATGTGTATACAGTTATTTCAAAAGGCCAGATAGGTAATTTTATCAGACAAATCCAAATGAGCGGAACGTATACCAATAATATATTTACTGTTACATCCCAGCAGGAAATATTTTAATACTATGCAGACAAAGAAATTCGGCGTTATCTATTTACAAAAGGATCGCATACAAGTATATGTGCCAAATACCAGATCAGTTGTGGAACTGCATTTCCCGACGGAAGTAATACGGGATTGTGATGTTATTGATAAAGACAGTCTTGTAACCCTGATAAAAACATTTTTGGCGACTGGTAAATTGCCGCCCGCTGATTTCCTTATTGTGATTGCCGATAATGCATCTTTTATCCGGGATTTTTCTCAACCTCAGCCAACACAACCACAAAAGCCGCAGCAAACCCAAGCAGCGCATTTGCTATTTCAGGCAAATCTGCCAACGCTGATCAATACGTTTGTCGAGCATGTACCCTTTGAAAATGTTGCGAGCAAAACGTTTCCTTTGAAGAACGGCACACGTGTGTTTACAACCAATAGAGAACTCTATGAAACAATAAAGATGGCATTTGATAAACAAGGATATTTCGTGACAATGGTACTTCCGGCATTTGTATTTGGCTCAGTACTGCAGAATAAATTAGTGTTAGACGTTCCTTCTGCCAACGCGATTCTGCAGCATGCAAATGGACTGAGGCAGTATGATTTACTGGCAATGCCCGTTCCTTCTGTACATGAGGTAGAAAATGAGGACAGTCTTGAAGAACTCCACGCGAAAAACAATAATCGTCTCTACATATTGATTGGTGTTTTCATTCTTCTCATCGGTGTGCTCCTTGTTGTTGCCATAAAAAATTTTTCTCAACCGAAAACAGAGCAACAAAACGTAACATTGGTGAAATCAGCAACGTTGATAAAGCAACCAACACCTCTGCCGACTGCACTCCCGACAACGGCAGTGACAGCGCAGGTGGGGTTTGCCACTCAGGATTTGACAGTTAGTATCGAAGGCAGCTCATCCTCAGCGCAATTGATGCAGGCGATCAAGACTGACTTGGAACAATATACATTTAAAAGTGTCAATGTATCGCAAACAGCAATTACCGCGCCAGGAGCAATTATTACGTTCTCCGCGAGTCCTTCGGCTGCAGTACGGGATGTGGTTATTGCAGAAGTGAAGAAGTTTACGCAAAATGTGACCGTGCAAAATAATCCGGCTGCAGCAGTGTCAATTACAATTCTTCTGGGACAGTAACGTACTATATCTATCGCTTATCGTTAGTATATGGCGCTACTGGTCGTGTCCGCTCAGAAGGCACTGAAGAATTCTTTCGTGCTCCTTTTGGTCTTGATTTTCCTGCAGTATATATATTGAAAGAAGGAATGACGTAGCTTAAGAACTAAGAGATAAATCCTTCAGTAGAAAATATACAACGTTGGCAAACAGTCCGAATAAAATTGCCAGCCCTACCAACGGGAGACTCATGGCAACATGCATCGATGAAGAGAAAAAGTGATACGGATTGATCAAAATCTCCCACGAATTTACCCGGTCAACCCTGCCAAGTACCATTGCAAATCCTACCAAGAAGTTAAGGACGATAATACTTGCCGTTTCCCATTTCTGTAAATGAAATTCGCGCAGAATTTTTTCAAATGGACGGACGGCAAGGAAAAACGTCGCAAAGCCGCAAATTTCCAAAATGATATATTGTACAAAAAGAATAATTTCTTCCCAACCTGTCAGTTGATGCCATTGCTGCAGCAAGTGGAGTAAATCGGTTACGATATAAATAGTATTGGGAAGATACACGAACCACAAAACCAGCATGACGAAGCGGAAGAGTTTATTTTTCGTGAGCAAGGAAAGCCGGATGAAACAAACGGGCAAAACAGCGAGCCAGATGTTCCACAGCATCCATCCCGCATTATACGAAAGAATGGGCATGTAGTCTAGTGTATCGAAAGCAGCATTTTTAAGCAAGGGGACATATCATCGGGTATATTGTTCTGTTTTTTTAACATCTTTTATGTACCTTTTTCTTTTTGCCTCTGATTGTATCTATCTCTTACTCTATGGCGAAGATCTTGACTCTCTACGATTTGTTGCCCCAATACATCTAGTGGAAGATTTGTGTTGGCTGCAGTATCCTCGAGTTGTTTGGTTGCATTATTGACTACTTTTGCAATTTTGATTTGTGTTTTCTGTTCTTTCATATCTTCTGTAATTCTATGAATATCCTGAGTATTCTTATACGAGATACAATTCGAGTGCTTCCCGTATATTTTTTAGGGCTTCTTGTTTGGTCCTTCCTTGACTGGCCAGTTCAAGCTTCAAAAATTTTGCGACAAAGAGCTTATCCTCTTTCCAAAGTATGAGGTGGAGGTTGCGTTTCTTCATACTATTATTCTAACCTGGTATTGCTTTCTGTCAATCTACCCAACCCAGTACCAGTTAATAAAGTAAAGTGATGTTACTAACAGTAGTACAAGAAATATCCCGCTGAATAGATAAAATCCTACCCCTCGCAGTTTTGCCCCCAGATAGAAAAAGAGCGGAAAAGACACAATTTGATAACGCGTGTATGACATGGTATCTTTTGTCACCAGCGGCACGATCCAAATAATAAAACTTATCCACCATAATTGAGGTTTAAGAAATTTCCTGCTCATAAAAAGAAGAATACCCGTCACAATAATAGTTGTTACATCAAGTTTGGAGACATGAAAACTATGCAATGGGAGTGACCAGAAAGAGAGAATTGTCATAATATTATGCGCCAGCGGATAAAAAAAATTCGGGGCTTTAAACCAGACTGATTCTGCAGCATAAAAATACATTGGATCACCTGTTTGCACGTAATTAAAAAAGAGCCAGCCCTGAAAGAAAATGAGACTTACGAGGAGACAGACAAATGCTTTGCCGAAAGAAATTGTTTTGTTACGTACGCCAACATACAGACTTCCGGCTAAGACAAAAGCAAGAAAGATCCCGTTTGGTCTGGTGACACTCAGAAGCGCCAGGAAGAGTGCCGTAAGAAACCAGCGTTTCTGCATGAGGAAATAGGCAAACCAGATGAGAAGTAAAAGAAATAATCCTTCAGTAAAATAACTGCGGTAAAACACACTGAACGGGAAGAGAAACAGCAGAAAAATTGTCCGTGTGGCAATATCATGGTTCCCGCAAAATTTTGTGATCACATAATAGAGACTGAAAAAATTTGCAAGGAGTAAAAGATTGGTTACAATAAATGCCGTTAGTTCAATGTTATGAAATACTATATTCATACAAGCAAGAACGAGGGGATAAAACGGTGAGAATGCATAACTCAAGCCGCCCATGTATCTGGGATCAGGATGTTGCATAAATACTTGTTTGCTCGGATAACCGGCATCACCAAGCCGTAAGTACCACTGCGCGTCCCAGACACCAAGAGCGCGAAGGAACTGGAAATTCCCATGATACCCTCGCGGGTCGACAAAATAATGATGAGCATCATACAGATACGTAAAAGAACTAAATGGCATCACCTGGTTGAAGAAAATAATAAAAATGTAGAGGAAGGTATTAAGGAGTATAAAAATAATGAGGCTGATACAAAATTGCTTTGTTTTGAACATACTCTTCCTTTTATTCTAACACCCCACTTTACAACTATGCTATACTTTAAAAGTATAGCCAATTTCCCATCCATGGTATAATAGGTGATAGTGATGAAGAGGCTACTGCTCCTGAGTATTTTGTTGTATTCATTTTTTTTCCTGATTCCCAGACCAACATTTGCCATTGTTGATCCGCTTTCGGTGCCAAACAATAAAATTGGTATTTCCATTCTCTTTGCCAGTGAATTACAACAGGCAGCGCAACTGGTGAATGGCAACGGCGGACAATGGGGCTATGTAACGATTCCGATTCAATGGGGTGACCGTGATATCGTGAAGTGGCAAAACTTCATGGATGAGGCAAAACAACTACATGTCATCCCGATTCTGCGTTTGTCAACTGAAGGCGACTATTTTAATACCCAGGTGTGGCGTAAACCACTACTTTCTGATTTGCTCGATTTTGCTAATTTCCTCAATTCGCTCAACTGGCCGGTAAAAAACCGTTACGTTATCGTTTTTAACGAAGTCAATCGCGCGGATGAGTGGGGCGGATCAGTTGATCCGGCAGCATACGCGCAACTTTTGAGTAATGCGGTAAAAATTTTTAAAGCACGAAGTCCTGATTTTTTTATCATCAGCGCCGGGCTTGATAACGCTGCTCCCAATCAAGGGACAGAATACATGAACGAATATGATTTCATGCGGGCGATGAATGATGCCGTCCCGGGAATTTTTGGTCAGGTGGATGGCCTTGCCAGTCATTCCTATCCCAATCCGGGATTTTCCCAACCGCCGGATACCAGTAATCAAACGGGTACTGCCAGTTTCTCGTTTGAAGAACAACTGGCAAAAAATTTGGGCGGTAAAGATTTGCCTGTCTTTATCACTGAAACCGGCTGGTCCAATGATGCGGTTTCAGAACAGACAATTGTTGATTATTATCAACAGGCACTGCAGAATGTCTGGAATGACAGCTATATTGTCGCGATTACGCCGTTTTTATTAAATGCGCAAGATGGACCATTTACCCAATTCTCGTTTCTTGATGCTGGCGGACAATTTAGTAAAGAATATCAATTCTTTCAAAATTTGGCAAAAGCAAAAGGTCAGCCTGTTTTAGCGCCTTCGGTTTTAGCAGCGGAAACAAATCGTTTGCTTACAACTGCAAGGATACCGACAGTGGATTTTTCCAGACAACTGCAGCCGGTGAAGAAGTATCACATGTCAGTGGTGATGGAAGATGTGTTTGACTGGATGATGGGTATCTAATACACGAATGTATCCGAATGAAAGTAACCCGAATTCATCCAAATAGATCAGATTCCCTCTTCTTGTAGAGTCTATCCTGTATCTGATTCAGGAAGAAGGTCAGGGTGAGGTCTGAGATGAGTAGATTGGATAAAAAACTTATGGAGTGGAATGAAGCGGAAGATGTAAAAAATGATGTAGTAAATATCCTTGCAACGATTGAGTTGCCGCATATTACAATTGAGCGGATTTTTTGCTATCGTACCAAAGGTTCAAAAGTCCGCGCGTACGCACGGACGTGGGCATTCCCCAAAATATTCCAGCGGGCGCTTGGCGTGCAACCAGCATATGTTATTGAGGTCCTGTCAAAACATTATGATACATTGAGTGAGGATGAAAAAAAGAAGGTATTGATTCATGAACTCCTGCACATCCCGAAAAATTTCTCCGGTGCACTCCTGCCTCATCGCACCAGAAGCAGAAATTTACATTCTTTGGCAAATAAGTTGTTTAAAGAATATAAGAAAAAATCGAAAAAATAGTTGTCAGTGCTACGTTTTTTACTATGCTTACCATCATCCACGGTTCTGACATTGCTGCGTCACGAAACTTTTTTCTTGAACAGAAGAAAAAAGCTGCTCATCCTGTTTCTCTTATTGGAGAAACAGTAAATCTCACAGATTTGGCACAGATTCTGGAAGGCGGGGAACTTTTTGCGACGGAAAAAAATCTTTTTATCGAACAATTTTTAAGTAAAAAAAAGAAATCCAAAGAACGTGATGCAATTATTGCGTATCTCAATAAGCAGTCTGCTGAACACACAATCGTTTTATGGGAAGACAAGGAACTCGAGCGATCGACGTTGCATACGTTCAAAAATGCCGTTATTAAAGATTTTAAACTTCCGCAAACACTTTTTGCCTTTCTGGATAGCCTGAAACCAGACAATTCCAGACAAATGATTAGCCTCTTTCATAAGACACTTGAGACGACTGAGGCAGAGATGGTTTTTTTCATGCTTGTGAGGCAGTTTAGGATTTTACTGGCTCTGTCTGACTTTCATGTTTCTGGGGAACGAAGTGACTCCAGAAACAGTTTTACTGATTCTGGACAAGCCAGAAACTTACACACTAGAGAAGGAATAACAGAAGAAATCGATGATGTCAAAAGGCTTGCTCCCTGGCAGAAAACCAAACTACAAACCCAGGCGAAATTATTTGCGGGCGAGTCGAAAGATTTTACACCCTTACGATCCCTCTATGACAAACTTTTTCAGATAGAACTCGCTCAAAAAACCGGACAACTTACCTTACCTCTCATCCCAACCATTGACTTTTTTCTTTTGGATATTTAAAATAGACGCTATGCCAACTCTTAAAAGGACTATGTTTCGCGAATATGATCTTCGCGGACGGGAAGCTGATGATGAGCTAAATGACACATCAGTTTATTATATTGCCCGTGGCTTTGGCGCAATGCTCAATAAACGCGGTATTAAACAAGCAGTCGTCGGGCATGACGCGCGGGCTACCTCAGAAAGTTTCCACAATCAAGCGATCAAAGGATTAACCGAATCAGGTATTGATGTCATTGATATCGGTATTGCAACTACTCCAATGTCTTATTGGTCACAATATTATTTAAAAACCAAAGGGTTGCTTATGGTAACAGCAAGTCATAATCCGGCTGGCTGGAATGGAGTTAAGCTTGGTACAGATTATTCCTATACTTTATTGTCTGATGAGATGCAGGAATTGTACGATATTATCAGTAAGGAGGAGTTTGTCACTGGACAGGGCAGTGTCCGTAAAGAAAATATAAAGGAAGCATATTTGAATGATCTTGTCTCACGGGCAAAAATTACCAAAAAATTCAAAATCCTTGTTAATACCGGCAATGGTACTGCCGGACTCTTCGCGCCGGATCTTCTTAAAAAAACCGGTTGTGAAGTTGTTGAGCATTATACTGAAGTTGATCCAAGTTATCCGCATTATACGGCCAATCCTGACGGGACAGCCATGATGGAAGATACCGGCAAACAAACCGTTGCGAATAATTGTTATTTGGGATTTGCGTTTGATGGTGACGCTGACAGACTTGGACTTGTTGATGAAAAAGGCAATATTATCTGGCCGGATCGCTATATTATCCTCCTTTCAAGACTAGTTCTGTCCAAACACCCGGGAGCAAAAATTATTTTTGATGTTAAAGTTTCAGAAGCATTGCCCGAAGATATTAAAGCGCATGGCGGTGTGCCGATTATGTGGAAGACAGGCCATTCGTATATCAAATCCAAGCTCGCGGAAGAAAAAGCTGCAATGGCCGGTGAGATGAGCGGGCATATTTTCTTTGTAGAGGATTTTTATGGCTTTGATGATGCATTTTTTGCCGCACTCAAACTGTTGGAATATCTTTCAACCCAGGACAAACCGCTTTCTGAAATTATCGCCGGGACACCATACTATGTTTCGACGCCGACAATCCAGGTCAAGGCAACTGATGAAGATAAATACAATGTCGTTGACCAGCTGGTCAAAGAATTTAAAGCGGAAAATTATCATGTAATTGATATTAACGGGGCACGCGTGTACCTCAATGGCGGTTGGGGTCTGGTACGTGCTTCTTCAAATACGCCGACATTGGTTTTGCGATTTGAAGCAAAGACACAAGAACAATTGGAAAAGATTAAGAAAATCTTTAAAGACAAACTCGACAAATTCCCCGTTGTCAGTAAAGACTGGGATACTTCCGGTCACTAGAATTATTTTTTGTTCACCTCAACTATAACTCCCTTCTCCTGCTGCATGTAGTATGTTATAATTGTCTCGTGTCGCGGCTTACTATTGATCAAATCAAACAAAAGGCAATTCCGGTTCTTAAAAAAGCAGGAATTAAACATTCTTCTCTTTTTGGGTCCTATGTTCGAGGTGATGCAAATGAGTCCAGTGATATAGATTTTCTGGTCGATTTTCCAGAAGAAACAACATTATTGGATGTCGTTCGTTTGAAACGAACGCTTGAGGAAAGTTTACAAAAGAATGTAGATCTGGTGAGCTATAATGCGATATCGCCCCTGATAAAAAATTCTATTCTTAAACATCAATATAATATATTATGAAAAAAGATCCCCAAGTATATCTTATCCATATAATGCAATCCATATCCGCTATTGAAAAATATTTACAGGGAGTATCAAAAGAAACGTTTTTAGAATCAGAAGAGAAGCAAGATCTTATAAGCAGGAGGCTTGAAATTATTGGTGAAGCTGTAAAGCAGCTACCAGAAGAATTTAAAAATAAACATCCTGACATACCATGGAGAGATATCGGAGATATGCGTAATATTTTAATTCATGTATATTTTGACGTTGATTATACTATTGTTTGGAAAACGGCAACAGAATTAGTTCCTAAACTAAAAGACAAAATAGAATCCTTACTTAAGAAAGAGATTTCATAATGAATCATATTGTATGATATGACAACGATATCAGATTCTGCTGATCTTATTTACGAAACAAAATATTTTCTCGTCCAAAGAAGTACTCATCCGTTTGTTGATCGTGACGAAGGCGCACATATTATAATTTTTCCGAAAGTGCCAGTTGAAGACCGGACAAAATTAACAGCTGAACAGGCAAAAGATCTAATGAAGCTAACCATGGTTGTCGGCGAGCATTTTCCATAGTCATGAAACGGCAAGGGATAGAAATTGGAAGAATAAATTATCAGGATATGGGCAACTGGAATCATACATTGCATATTCATATTTTCGGCAGAGCCACAACTGCTACCAAACAAAAATACGGTGAAGCTGTTTATTTGCCTCAGCGTTCCAGCGGCTTTTATGATACATTTAAACCATTGACTGAAAAGGACGTAATAGAAATGAGAACTGAAATAGAAAGATTGATGGAAACGGAGAAATATAAAAATTTTTAATCATTAGAACTAAAATTTTATATGGAATTTGCAAACGAATTTGAAATTGCGCAGAAAGTAATAAAAGAAGCAGGAAAACTTGCCTTGTCATACTTCGAAAAAGGAGTAGCACGAAGTTTTAAAGAAGATTATTCGGTATTGACAGAAGCTGACGAGGCAGTAGAAAAATATATAAAATCCAAACTCTCCAGACAATTCCCCGAGTATGGATTTATCGGTGAAGAATCAGTGGCTGAAGAAAAAAATATTGCCTGGATTGTTGATCCGATTGATGGAACAGTTGCATTCGCAAGACATATTCTTGAATTTGGTATTGCTCTGGCACTAAAAAAAGGTAATCAGTTGATCTTCTGTATACAATCTCTCCCGATAACCGGCAATCTTATTACTGCATATACTGGACATGGTGCACATGATAATGGCAAACAACTGAAAGTAAGTACTGTTTCCGATCCTAAAAAAGCTCTGTTTTCCCTCGGTGCGGAGAATTTTTGGGTAGAAAACTATCAACCATATAGCCTGCAAATTCTGACAAAAAATTACAAAAAACGTTTTCGGAGTGGACCGAGTTCTGTCGTGGAAAGTTATTACCTGGCGAGTGGCAAAGTAGATGCCCTAATTAAACTTAATCAGGCTTTATGGGACGCAGGTCCCGCATCCCTGCTCATGAAAGAAGCCGGAGCGATAGTCACAGATGAATTCGGCAGACCGCTTAACTTACAACTTTCAGCAGGAACAAAGTATAACTATGTCGCGACCAATAAATTCCTTGCAAAAAATGCAAAAGATGTACTGTATAAAAAATTATAAAGTGTTATAATCAAACTCAAGAAGAGAAATATATGATCGATCCGAAGCAATTTGATAAATCAAAATTTACGACTACTCCTTATGTCCGCAAGGTTCCCAAACCGTGGGGATATGAACTGCATTGGGTGCCTGATGGCATGTCCTACATGGGGAAAATCCTTCATATTCAAGCAGGCAAACGTCTTTCATTGCAAATTCATGATAAGAAACAGGAAACCTATTGGCTGCTTAATGGTGAGTGTGACCTCGTCATGGAAAATACCAAAGGCGAGCTTGAGATTATCCATATGCAAAAAGGTGTAGGCTATACGACACAGATTGGCCAGAAGCATAGGCATCAGGCAGTAACGGATTGTGATGTTGTCGAAGCATCAACCGGCGAGATTGGGACGACATGGAGATTGGAAGATGATTACCATCGTCCGGATGAGACAGAAGAATTGAGAAAGCAACCCAATAGGGGTTGGAACGAGTGATTTCCTTCTTCTTTAGGAAAAGGCGAGGATGGGGTACACACGAGTAGTTTTCTGTTGATTTTGCAGACCTCACCCTGACCCTCTCCTAGAAGGAGAGGGAAAATTTTTATAAATTTATGGCAGAGCCTACTTCCCTTCCCCCAAATCAACCCTGTCCGCAGTGTGGACGGTACGATAACCGCGCTATTAGTGTTGATGCAGTGATTGTTAGCGATGGAAAAATTTTGCTCATAAAGCGCAATGTTGATCCCTACAAGGGCTATTGGGCGCTTCCCGGAGGGCATCTGGAATGGAATGAGGATGCAGCGGAGCGCGTAGCAAAAGAAGTGAAAGAAGAAACTGGCCTGACGGTTATGCATTCGGAATTAATTAATGTGTACACGAGACCCACTCGTGATCCCAAACAAAAAATTTCGCTTGCCTATGCGGTTGAGACACAAGGTGAACCACAAGCAGGCAGTGATGCCGGAGAGCTGCAGTGGTATAATTTAAATGCATTACCCGACTTGGCATTTGATCATCATATGATTATCGTTGATTACTTGAAAAAGCAAAATAGTGTATAATTAGGTATTGGCACATCATGATAGATTTAAATAATCTTGCTGAATTAAAAAAGCTTGATCCGCAAAACACTATCGAAACAACTGATCTGCTGCTTCGTCAGTCAGAGGTTGCCTGGGAACAGGTCAATGCACTTACTCTTCCTAAACATCTGGGAGATATCTCAAATATTGTTTTTTGCGGCATGGGTGCCTCAATTTACGGCGCACTCGTTTTGAAATCTTTACTCGGACGCGAGATGCCTTATCCATCAGAATCAGTTTCTGATTACTTTCTTCCTGATTATGTTAATGAAAATACATTAGTCGTCCTGACAAGTTATTCCGGTACGACAGAAGAAGTTTTATCCTGTGCACAGGAGGCCAAAGCAAAAAGTGCAAAGATGATTGTGTTGACCAAAGGCGGACCGCTTGCGGAATTTGCAAAGGACAATAACGTTCCGGCATATATTTTTGATGGCAAACTCAATCCTTCCGGTACGCCGCGGCTTGGCTGCGGCTATACTATTTTTGGATTGATTGGACTGCTTAACCAAACCGGCATCGTCGATATTGAAGAAAAAGAGATCACTAACGCGTTGACCCGCTTTACCGAAAAAGTTGCGGAGATAAAACAGCAGGCGTTTACGGATTACCAGTTGTTTATCAACAAAATTCCAATCATTTTTGCTGCAGAACAACTCTCCGGTAACGGCCAAATTTTACGCAACCAGTTTAATGAAACCAGTAAGACATTTTCTGCACATTTTCTCATTCCTGATCTTAATCATCATTTGATGGAAGGGCTGCAATTTCCGACAGGCGCGCCGCTGTATTTTATTGTTTTGAACTCGCAAAACTATTCTGAAAAAATCAGGCAGCGGGTGGAATTGACAATTGATGTGGTCAAACAAAATCATTATGAAGTCCACGAATTCATGACAAGCGGTCAAACAGTCTATGACGATTTTCTGGAAACGCTTCAGTATGGAGCATATCTGACGCTCTATCTGGCGCTGGAATATAAACAAAACCCGGCAGTCAATCCCTGGGTTGATTACTTCAAACAGCAACTGTCCGCAATGGCAAAAAAATGAGTAGAGAACATGAGAGTGCTGCACAAGGACGATTTTTTAAAGAGGCATCAAGGACATTACAAGCACAAGCGCCTGAAATTGCGAAGAGGAGAAGAACTGTATTCGATGACATTTTTAGAGGTATCTGGGAGAAAAGTACTCGATTGCCGGGAAGAATAGCTCCTGAGGTAAGACCGCTCCTTGAATCATTTGATTCTGACTTAGCTGATACTATAGCAGCAACAGTAGCCGAATCCTCCGCTCTACTGGCAGTCAATACTCCCAGGATCACCATAGTAAATCGTATAAGACAAGCAACCGATGCTGATAAAAGCAATAGACCTGATTTCGTGGTAAGGGGAAGGACATATGAATTTTCCATAGGATATCGTAGTGGAGTTTTATTTTTGAATTCGCTTTATTTAGCAATACTCAATCGATATATAGAGCCGGAGGCGACAGAGAAGCAGTCGTAAGAAGACTCAGAACGACAACTGCATATACGATGTGGTTTCCTTATATAGAACGCATTGCTCCTGATTCATTTGCAGAGGCTCTCCACGCACAAGAAACAGGGGGTGCCTCGTCCTCAACACGTCCAGTTATAATAGGGGCACAGGAATTTGCAAATATGTATAGCTTGTTTAAGGAGCGAGATGACCGCTCTCCTACTTCATAAAAGTATTTTATACTAAACACTATGCCATTTTGGAGGGAACGAAAGCGAGAAGTTATTCTAAGCGAGCAAGCGCTCATAAAAACTGCTTCACGTTTTTTTGTGCGAGCAAGTGCTGAATATCCTGCGTCTGTAACTTTTCAGGGAACTTGTATCGCGACAATGTCTGCTAAAGAACATCTTAATCCTGAATCGTTGAGAGATGCATTATTAAATGATAAAGATCAACTTCGGAAAATTATTGAGACGGCAACCTCAGTACACAAAAAACAGGGTGTTGGGCTCAGTGTCTCAATGGGGCAAGTAAGAGGAATAATTAACCATGATTTTCCGTTAGCCACAACCATGATGAAGGTTTCACCAGAAGTACGCGGAGAAATTCAGCAAGTGTATCCCGTATATAGAACTATACATGAACGAATAAAGGGTAGACCGAGAGCAACGTTTATCCTAGAAGAGACAATTGAAGATATATTTAAAAAAATCGCCACTAGTAGAGGCGGCTCTGATTCGTCTGTCGCTCAAGCAACTATACTGCTTGGACTAAGTGACTATTTACAACCAGAAGACATAGCAGTAATAAATCGTATCTTTGCTAGAGAGTAAGAAATTCCTTTATTTTTTCTATAAGCTCTGCAGGAGTTAATTCATTTTTGACTAAATGTCCATCCGACAAACTATCAAATTTTTTCAACTCGGAAGGCTCATCAATGTTGGTCAGGAAAATAATTTTCTTTGCCAGAGTATGCCGTTCCTCCTGTTTGAATCGTTGCAGCACTTCCACACCGGTTGAGCCTGGCATAATATCATCAAGCAGTACCAGATCCCATCCGCCCTGCTGGAATTTTGCCCGTGTTTCATTGCCTGTTGTGGCAATTGTGACGGAAAATCCTGCATCGCTGAGTGTCTCTTTATAAATATCCCGAAGAAATAAATCATCTTCTGCCAATAAAATTTTGGTAGTCGTCATAACATTTCAATCCCAATACGTCACCGGATAATCATAGGAGAGGAGAAAATGATTGGCGTTTAAAACAGTATGATTAAACATCAGTACAGTTTTTTTATCTTTCGTATATGAAGTCCGTTTTATATCAATTACCGGATTGGTGCGGACAATCTTTAGTGTATTTTCTTCATATTCTGTCGGAAATCGGGCAAGTACATCTTCATGCACGTATTGAATAAATTTGCCTGATTCTTTTTTGATATCACCCAGTACATCATAATGGGGGTCTTCCATTTTTTTTAGCATTGTGTCTGTGACAAGTGGTTTGGGGAAGAACGTTTCTGACATACGGAAGATGACATTGGGAATACCAAACTTGCGAAGGCGGCGGACTGCAAGTCCTTTTTCTCCCAGTTTCATTGCTTCGACAATTTCCACCGGCGGCCGGACTACTTGTACCGGTTCAAGATACTCTTCTACCGGCTCCACTCCAAGTTCCTTAACATAATCAGAGGGGTTTTTGAGTAGTCCCGGCATCCGTACCCGCGGCATATTGACAAAAATGCCCCGCTGTCCAAGAGAAAGTATCCAACCTTCAGCTTGCAAGACTTGAATGACCTTATTAATTGTTTCCTGGGAAATGTTATATTCGCCTGCCAACATGCGAAGTGAAGGCAAACGGCCGCGTCTGCCAAACTCTCCTGAAAGAATTCGTTCCCGTACTTTCTCCCGTACCTGATCTGCTTTGTTTACGGTTCTCATACGTACCTGGGGTAGTCTAGATAATTATAAACAGTATAGTATAAAAAAACAAGAGTTATGTAAGAATCCGGCTATAATTACAAATTGACAAATGACACAATTTTGTTTTAAATAAAAGTAGAGACTATGCAAGCAAAGAAACGGGCAAAACCAGTACATTTCGGCAAACACCAACCGCCAAAAACAGAGAAACAGCATACAGCAGAAAAAGTGGATATCCCAAAACCCCAAATGCCAGAGCGTACAGAGGAACCTACTGAAATACAAAAATCTGCAGGTATAGAAGCACAAAAGACTTCAGAGAAACCGCAGGAAGAAGAACCATCGGCAAGTTCACTCCAAACTGCAGTCCATTCTCCAGAGACGGATGCAGTTGCAGAAGAAGAAAAGCAAAAAGATGTACAGCACGAACAGGAGGAAAACGTTGCAGCAGTTGATACAATAGATGAGACCGTTCAGAAAACAGCAGCAGTAGCGGTGGAAAATGTAAACGAGGAAGAACCGGCGAATAATGACGGATCCCCCTCAGTACTTACTCCTGCAGGTGTGCAAGTCCCTCCGGCAGAATCTTCTCCGCTGACAGCTCCAGTTGAACCGGAACCATTCAGTAAAGAAGCATTGGAGAAAGAAGCCGGCGGCAAACATTTTATATTGTATTTTTTCCTGATTGCACTGGTCGCTTTTCTGGTCGGATGCGGGTTTATTGCAGGACTGACAGTGATGCATAAAAATATTTCACTGCCAGCGATTAGTTTTGCGGGATTGACCAGAATTGCAGCGACACCGACCAAGATACCAATTCCAACAGAAAAACAGACACCAACACCCACTGTCAGCCTCTCGGCATACTACATTCAAATTCTTAATGGAAGCGGTATAACCGGTGCCGCAGCAAAACTGCAGACAGAATTAACCAGCGCCGGATTTACAGTAAAAACTGTTGGCAATGCAGACCAGAGCAATTATACAAAGACACAAGTCGTTGCCAAGAATTCAGTAGATAAAACATATTTGAATAAGCTGGAAACTACTTTGCAGCAATGGTATGTGACTGAACCAATAACGGTTTTGCCGCAGGCAGCCGGAGCATCTCAGTCAGCAGATGTTACGATCACTATTGGAAGCAGCACCCGATAATCCCGATCTGCATGACTACGTCTTCACTTCTTGACTGGGGAAATTCTACAGGGTATAATTAGATTATCAAATAGTTAGAAATCCTAAGTATCTATGAATAAACGTGACGCTGAAGTTTTTATGGAAGAGATTTTTAAAATTTTCCGGTTTCTTAAACAAACTGGTTGTTATAAAAATGATTTAATGCAACTGACTCTCTTGCAGGTACATGCGCTTATTTTTCTTAGTGAACATACGTATGCCCAAATGAGTGAGATTGCTAATCACTTTACGATTGAACTTTCTTCTGCTACCAGTTTGGTCAATAAATTGTGTACAATGAAATTAGTAGAGCGCCAGCCGGATGCACATGACAGGAGAGTTATTCGCATTATCATTACTGAGAAAGGCGAGAAACTTTTGCATGACGCAATGAAAGAACGAGTCAAAAAAGTCGAAACAATGCTGTCTTATCTGAGACACTCAGAAGTAAAAGAACTGTTGGAGACTTTACAGACGTTAAACAGCAAAATTGCAACGATATAAAAGAGATTTGCATTATCTATGAGAAGATCGAAAAGATTGGCAAAACAGACAACAAACAATACGTTATTTACACAACTACGGCGCTTGATCGTGCCGTTTGCGATTATTGTTATCCTGATTGATGCAACACTTGTTTTTGCATTTAAAACCGGCCTTGTTTCTGCTCAATCTGCTCCTGATGATACTGTGCAAACAGTTACTGCTGATCCGGTTGCGCCAACTATCTCTGCTGACGGTACAATTACCCCGCAAACACAAGTCACACTTCATTTCCAAACCGGCGGTAAACTCATTGCGTTGCCTTTTAAAGAAGGAGATCGAATTGCAACCGGCCAAACAGTTGCCCAACTTGATACGTATGTGCTGGAGCGTCAATTGCAACTTGCTGCCAATACCTATGAAACAACCAAAAATACGACAGATCAAACGCTTGAAAACAATCAGGCAGGTGTCCTGGAAGGACAACAACGGACAAGTCTTGATACGACAAATAAAAATAGTTACTCATCAATTACCGAAGCGACAGTTGTCTATGATGCAGTAAAACGTATGGTTGACAATAGCTTGCTGGCACAAAATTCTGCGCAATTAAATGTTGATCTTGCAAATTATGCACTGCAACTTGCGACGTTGACTGCGCCATTTGACGGTGTTGTTACTCATGAAGATGTCACCAGCGCCGGGCAAAACGTAACGCCAGTGACGGGATTTACTATCGTTGATCCGACAAGTCTTGTTTTCCGCGCCAATGTGCCGGAAAATGAGGTTGACTATGTCTCTGTTGGCAACAGGGCGACAATCCATCTTGATGGACAACAGGCAGCAATGCAGGGGACAGTCACCAAAGTCTATCCTGATAAGACAACACTTCCCGACGGCGCCACTGTCTATCAGGTAGATATCCAAAGCAACCAGATTACACCAAAAAGCAAACTCGATCTCTCCGGCACTGCAATTATCCAGAGCAACACGCTCGCAAACGTGTTGCTTGTGCCGGCATGGACAGTACTTGGCGGGAAATATGTCTGGGTAAAAGAAAATACTATGCCAGTACTCAAGACAGTGAGTGTGGGGAAAACACATGGTAATGAGATTGAGGTGACGGGAGGATTGTCCGCAGGCGATAAAGTAATTACGGATCCGCAATTTCTGTCGAGACAAAAGTATTCATTGTTTTAAATATGAAAAAATTCTTTTCTCTTTTTAAAAATAAAAAATTTTTGCGGGGGTTTATTGGTGGCGTTGTTGTCCTTCTGGCAATTGCCGGATTGCTTTTCTATCAATTCACGCGGGATCGGGTCTTCATTGACGATTCACTCATCTCAGCGCCTTTGATTACTATCTCTCCAGGTAACAGCGGGCAGGTGTCAGAAATGGATGTCACTGAAGGACAAATGGTCAAAAGAGGAGATACTCTGGCGGTGGTTGGCGGACAGGCAATCAGAGCAGATACAGACGGGCTTGTTGTTTCAGCAAATGATGTTACCGGATCAACAGTCAGTCCGCAAACGCAATTGATTCAGATGATTAATCCGGTAAGTCTGCGCGTTGCCGGGACAATTGATGAGAATAAAGGACTTAACCTCATTCGGGTAGGACAAGTTGTCTCATTTAGCGTTGATGCATTTCCGGGGAAAACATATTGGGGCTATGTTGATGAGATTTCTCCGACTGCCAAGCAGGAACAGCTGGCATTTTCAATCTCTTCTGAACGACCCACACAACAGTTCGTCGTCTATGCCAGATTTGATGCTACAAAATACCCCGAACTCAAAAACGGCATGTCTGCAAAGATGACTGTATATACGAAGACAAATCCTAATCTCTAATAGCTAAATCCTAAATAAATCTCAATGTATAAATTCCAAAATGGTTTTATAAACTGTCATTTGCATTTGAAAATTGTTTAGTATTTAGAGATGAGGATTTAGGATTTTACTTATGAACGGGAAGAAGGGTTTCACTACTACACAGTGGCTTATTTTGACAACTTTGATGATCTCAAGTTTTTTGGGCCGGCTTGATCAGACGATCGTTAACCTGGCACTGCCAAAAATTATTACAGATTTTGGTATTACCGTATCACAAGCGAGTTGGATCTCAACAGCCTACATTATCGCCAATGCGGTTTTTGTACCGGTGTTTGGCAAATTAGGTGATTTAATCGGGAGAAAGCCATTGTATTTGTTTGGTATAGTCGGATTCACACTTTCTTCAATGCTTGCCGGCGCATCCTTTAATCTTGACTCCATGCTGGTGTTTAGAGTTCTTCAAGCAATCACTGTTTCTATAGATTATCCAATTGCCCTATCAATTATTGCTTTCGAATTTAGTGATCAGAAACAGCGTGCGCAAGCAATGGGTATCTGGTCAGGCATTTTTGCAGCTGGTGTTGTATTTGGTCCGCTGCTCGGTGGTCCACTCATTGATAATTTTACCTGGCGCTCAGTGTTTTATGTCAATGTACCGCTTGGGATCATCGCGACCCTGATGGCAATCAAATATATTAACGAACCGGTCAAACAAATTAAAGGTATCAAAAACTTTGATATTTTCGGCTCAATTCTTATTGGTATTAGTCTGGCAACTATGGTTTTGGTTTTGGATCAAGGACAAAGTTGGGGATGGGGAAGCGGGAAAAGCATTATCAGTTATATTGTTTCAATTGTGACATTAGTTTCCTTTTTACTTTGGGAAGTTCGGCAACCTGAGCCGGTGGTGGATCTAAAATTTTTCAAAATTCCTGCGTTTACCAGCGCCAATATTGTCTCGTTTATTTCTTTCATGGGGTTGGCAGGAAGTCTTTTCTTGCTGCCGGTGTTTGTGCAAAATACGCTTAATTACAGTGTGACAAAATCAGGGTATCTTTTCATCCCGATGGCGTTTGCCATTATGATCGGTGCACAGCTTGGCGCGAGGCTCTTATATAAGGTGCCAGTGAGAATCTTTGTTTCACTCGGTATGTTCTGGGCGACGTTTATTCTATATCTGTTCTCAGGCATTGATATAAAATGGACATTTTTTGATATTTCCTGGCGGCTTGCGTTATTTGCTCTTGGTATTGGGGTCGGTTTTGCTGCACTAACACAAGCAGCGACAAGTTCGGTCCCGATTGAAGAAGTTGGTGTAGCATCCTCAGTCCTTGCTCTATCGCGTAATCTTGCCGGCGCATTTGGTGTTGCGATTTTTGCAACGATTCTCTCTAATAGTACGACTGATCAATTGATTGCAATTCAACAACATTCTATTGTTAATACGGTCAATCCAGCGACGCTACAACTTATTACCGGTTTGATGGAAGTAAAAGCCAATATTCTTGCGTACGGAGTTGTTTTTAAATGGGCTATGGTATTTGTTTTCCTGGGCGGCGTTGCATCACTTTTCCTTAAAGATGTTAAACCGCATCAGGCAACGATGAAAGAGATGGTTGAGATGTAACGGGTTAATTCTTTAAAATATTTAGAGACTAGACTCATCTATATAACTAACGTAGATTTTAGTATACTCCACCCAGTATATGCCAAAATTTGAAATTGCAAACTATAATATACTTGAACATCATGCAAAAGCAGAGATGGGAGAATTAAAAGGTAAAGAGAAACCTCCATTTAAATGTGATGCCTTAATTGTTCTTGGGGGAAACATTATAGATCGAAATGGTAGTGGCAGTTATAGTACCACTTCATATGATCCGGATGAAGGGGAAATTAAAAAAAGTTTTAGCGCACAAGGAAGAGTCATTGCTGCTGCTCTACTTTACCATCTAGGTGTCAGCAACTGTATTATCGTATCAACAGGTAAAACTGAGCCCGATAATCCTAATGCACCTACTGAAGCAACGGTAATGAAATCTGAATTATTGAGATATGGTGTTTCCGAAAAAGATATCGTTTTAGAAGATGTTTCTACTACGACAAAAGAGAATGCAGAAGCTCTCACCGAGATGTTTGCGGACAAGAGATTAGAAAAGTATACATCAGTGGGCATTATTACAAGCTCGTGGCATATACGAAGAACTGCTGAATTTTTTAAACTGGCAGGGTTTAGACCACAAAGAAAATATATTTCGAGTGATACGATAATTGCACGATATCTGCCTCAGTTCAAGGAGGAAATTGCTCAAATTTATAGAACAGATACTATGCGTGATAGAATTACGAGAGAATCAAGCGGAGTGCAAGCATTGAGAACAGGAGCTTATCAATCAAACCCGCTCGGTGATCAAAGACTTGTTAGCAAGCGTATATAGCTTTTTATATAATTTTGTTGATTACCTGTATTATTTCCTTTGCCAGTTTGTCTGAATCATGGCGGATGATGCTACGTTTAAGCGTATCAGAAGCACTTTTGCCGACAATTTTATCTTTTAATAATTCCGCGCGGATAATTGTATAGGGAGTAGTCTCCAGATCATCTTTTACTTGCACTTCGTTATATTGTTTGTACCATTCAAGTGCTTCCATTGCTGGTTTTTGGGTATTGAGTAACACATAATCGATAACATTTTTACCCAGATACTGTTCTAAATCACGCAGATGATCCGAGGCAGTATACTTAGTTGTCTGGCCATGCTTTGTCATCAAATTTAATACAAAAACTTTTTTTGCCTGTGCTTTTTGTAATGCTCGGGGAATACCATCAACCAGAAGATTGGGAATAATGCTGGTGTATAAATCACCGGGACCGATGATAATCAAATCTGCTGTTTGAATTGCAGAAAGAGCGTCTTTGTTCGCTTTTGCATGGGGTTTGAGAAATGCCCGGACGATCTTTGGCCGATTAAGTTTCTCCTTTACCTCATCAATATGCGTTTCTCCGATGATTGTTTCACCATTTTCCAGCTCAACACAAAGTTCTGAATTGGTATAGGTAACAGGGACAACTTTTCCCTGGATACGAAGAATATCTCCCACCTCTTCAATTGCGCTTTCCATACTGCCGCTGACTTTTTCCATTGCCGATAAAAAGATATTGCCGAAATTATGTCCCTTGAGCTCGCCTTCTTCAAAACGATACATGAAAAGGTCACGAAGACGTTTTGAGGATTTTGCCAGTGCAACCAGACATTGCCGGACATCGCCGGGAGGAAGCACACCTAATTCATCACGCAATTTCCCGCTTGATCCGCCGCTGTCCATCATGGTGACGATAGCTGTAAGATCAACAGGATACTTTTTGAGTCCCATAAGCGCGACATAGGTGCCTGTGCCGCCGCCGATGATAACAATATGTGGTTTCTTCATGTGTTGCATACCTATGTACTCATAATTGTACCAGAACTTATTCTATCCATATAGTCTTTTAATATTTGCAACAACTTCGCGCATATTACTATCTCCAATAACCAGGAGAAGATCAGCGGATTTTCTATCCTCACTAAATTTCGTGCATCGCGTAGCACGTACAAAAGCTTTATCAGCTGCATAATACGAAAAAACTCTTTTTGCCACCATATCTCTCTGCTGATCCGTATTGCCTAAATATCTGCCTTGCATGTAGTATCCAGCAAATATACCAAAGTTTGCAAGATCAATATTCTCGGAAGGTTTAAAATGTTCAATAATATCTGCCTGTGCAGTTACCATAAACATTGCAGCATCAGCGATTACATCCTGTGTATTCAGATCAGGAACCTCAAGAGGATCGAGCCATTCAATCTCGTCAGCATTCTCAAGAAGTACATTCTCTGTATGCATATCTCCATGACCTCTTACAATATGGCTGAGATAATGTCTGCCTTGCACCGGATAAAGGTACCCGTATGCTCTTTGGTTAAAATCGTCAACGTATCTTGAGGAAAAAACCTCCCGTTGCAGGTTTTGCCATAAAAGAAGGGTATGGAAGCTAGCTAAATAACATGCTTTTTGTTCTGGAGTTACATACTTTGCATTTAATCTGGTAAGAATATCCTGTCTTGTTTCCCCCTCGTCCCAGATGAGATTCCTCTTAGCCTTTTTTTGTATTGCCCATGAACTCGCATACTTTGCCGCTTCTTTATCTGTAATAGTCCCTGCTTCTTCAAGCCATCGCGCTCGTAAAAGTCTATTGTGTATAGCTGCTATACTATCAATCACAGGATCAATAATACGAAAGAGCTCTTCTGTGGTTTTTGCCCCGGCTATTCGATTTTTAACTGTTTTTGTTTCATCTTTTCGTTTCATAAGCAAAGCATATTCAGTATCTGGATTAAGCTGTTGTGGGACAGGTGTTTCTATAAGGTGATCCAGCTTAACAATTTTTTGTCGTGTATCAATCGGAACAAGTCCCCTTACATAGTCTGTAGTAGCGAAGCTCGACAGTGAGAGAGCGTTTGACAAATAACAGCCTGGCGTCTGGGAAGTGTACTATAATCGAACCATTCATCCTTGTAGGGCAGAAGCCATTTTATGACATGCTGCCCGTGGAGCAATACTGCTGTCCGTTCAGAGAGTATTGGATGTAACCGGTCGTAAGAGAGAATACCTTTATCTGTATATTCATTAGGTTCAATAGTTTCGCCGGACATAGTAGGAAGTATAACAAATAAAAATTGTACATTATTTTACTGTCACGGATTTGGCTATATTTCGTGGTTTATCAACATTATTCCCAAGGGTGATTGCCATGTAATAAGCAATTAATTGCAAAGGAATTAAATGCATCAGCGCGCTTGTCTCTCCAGTATCCGGCACGGGAATATACTGATCAAAATTTTTATAAGCAAACGGCGCAATGCCAATCACTTCCGCTCCGCGCAAACGAACTTCATCAACGGCATTGATGACATCACTTTTGGTTTTATCATTGGAAGTGACTGCAATCACAGAAACGCCGGGCTCCATGAGTGTGATGACATAATGTTTTAAATCACCTGAAGGAAGTGCATGCCCATGTTTGTATGATGCTTCAATAATTTTTACCATACCTTCACGGATAATATGAAAATTCTGATATTTGCCCAATAAAAACACATCATGTTTTTGACTCAATTGTTGTGCGATTGTTTTCAACAAGGTATGATTTTTTTCATTTTTTAAGTACACATCAATTGCAACGGCAAGCTGTTTTAATTGCTTTCTGGCGTCATCTGCCTGTCCGGCAATTGTTTTTGCCAGCAAATAGCCAAAGGCAACCTGTGCATCAAACGTTTTGGTCGACATGACGCAAATTTCAGGACCGGATTCGGACATGAAAGGATAATCAGAAAGTCTGGTAATCATTGATCCGGGCATATTGACAAATGATGCAATCTTTACCCCTTTCTTCTTTGCTGGCTCAAGTACCTCTAAAACATCTGCTGTCTCACCGCTTTGTGAAATTGCGATAATGACATCATCTTTGGTAAATAGATCTTCATACTCACTAGCATCAGCGCCTATTAAACTCACTGCTTTGATTTTCCCGATCTGGCGAAGATAAAATGCAACTTGCGCTGCAGCAACACCTGCTCCTCCGGAACCAATAGTGTAGACATTTTTTACTTTTTTAATCACTTGTGCAAGTTGCGTATAGTTCTGCGGAGGTTGTTTTATCAGTTGCTGTAAAACAAACGGTGCCTCATTAATTTCTTTCAACATAAAATGAGGATACCCTTCCTTGTCGACTTTGCTCGTAGTGAATCCAATCTCTTCAAGGTGCTGTGCGACTTCTTTCCCTGTTGCGATATCATAAAGTTTGAGTTGTCCATCGAAGTGAACCATTTGACCATTATCAATAACAAGCATTTTTATTGCCTCTGCGGCAAAGGAAAGTGTATCAGAGGAGAAAAAGATATCGTTATTTTTCAGGTTAATGCCAAGAACCAGAGGAGAACCATTGCGTGCTGCAATGACCTCTTCATCCTTTGTTACTAAAATGATTGTATTGCGGCCTGCTAATTCTTTGAATGCTAAAGAGACAGCTTCCTGTATATTTTTTGCAATTTTCCGTTTGTCTTCGATCAGACGAACGATAACTTCAGTATCCGTTTCGCTGATAAAAGTGTAGCCTTTCTCAAGCAGTTTTTCTTTCAACTCCTGGTAATTTTCAACTATCCCGTTTTGTGCCAGCGCAAAGGATTTGTCAGTTGCGTAATGCGGGTGAGCATTCACATCGCTTACTTTGCCGGTTGTTGCCCAACGGGTATGACCAATGGCAAAATGAGAGCTGAACCTTGCGAGTTGAAAATTTTTATTAACATCTGAAATTTTTCCTGCTTTCTTCTCAAGAAGAATTTCTTTATGCAATTTGCCGTTTTCAACTATAGCTGCAATTCCCCAGGAATCATATCCTCGATAATCAAGCCGCTTGAGGCCATTGAGGACAATCTCCGAAGCATTTCTCTGTTTGCCGACATAACCGAAAATTCCGCACATACGATAAGACGTCACCGCGAGCGACGATGGGATTGCTTCATGCACTTCGTGCTTTCGCAATAACAAATGGAGTTCTTGTGAAGAAAAAGCAGGAATTGTATTATTTTTTCTTTGGAGCTGCAATTACTTGCAGAGTTTGGAAAAAATATTTCGGATGACAATCACACCCGGAAGGTTTCCGCAGATACTCCCTGCGAAGCAGGGGTTCGATTTCCTGCAGTTAGAAACTGCAAGACCTTCTTCCTCGTCTCCCCGCTTCACTTAAGCTTAACGGGGCCACACGCTCATTGGTCAAACACCTACTTATCTCAAAGAACAGTTTAGATGGTAGCATATGTGGAGATCATCTGTCAATCTCACGCCTCACAATAGACTCTATTTCTACAAGTGAATCAATCCTATGACCAGGAGTAAAGCCGGGAATCGGCATTTGTGTTTGAGCAAAGCGTCCACGACGTAGCCAAATTGTATTGAGGCTCGGAAGTACAGTAGCTGCCTCCTGTAAAAAAGGCAGTTTATCATCGACAAAATAAACATGATCGCTGGTATAAGCAGAAAGCACATCTGGAAACGAGGCGGCTTTATTACCGACAATATGGAGATGCTCTTTTGAGAAAAAATGTGCAATGTGTGTTTTAATCAATTTGTTGAACTGGAATTCATAAGCTTGAGGAGAAAGGATGCCCTCTGTTCTGGTAATCTTCCCATCTTGAAATGTATATTTTGCTTCGGAGAAGATACCGAGAGTCGCAAATGAAGAAAGTTTCGTCAACGCAGGTAAAACATCCGGATAAAGCTGATATGTCGTTAATCCTGAGTCACGGAAAGCCTCCGTATCAAAAAGCGTATCATCGATGTCGAAGAGAATAATCGGTTTTTTCATCTCGTTTTGCTTTAGGAGTTGTGACTGATTCTGGACGAGCCAGAAACTTATTATTTACAGTCGTTACACTTTATTTTCACCGCGAATTTTTCTCTGGACAATTGTTCTGAAATCCGTATAATAGGTCGTCTTATCCGGGACATTCTCCATAACTGTCGTCGCAGGACCAATCACTGTGTCATTGCCGATAATAATTCCAGGCATAGTAATTACTCCTGCTCCTACAGTGACATTATCTCCAACTACAGCTCCCAAATGCCTCCGGAATGAATCTATTTTCTTTTTCCTTACTTCTGCGGAAATATTTCTGCGATCAAGTCTCACATTGGCAGTACAGATCATAGCGCCTATTTTTGTTTTGCTTCCGATCACTGAATCACCGATAAATCCTGAATGGGTCGTTGATTCATGCATCATCAACGTATTGGTCATTTCCATATAGGCGCCCGCGACTGCTTTTTCTTCAATGCAAGTACCTCCCCGAACCAAAGCATTTGTCCCGACGACTGCATTTTTGCCAATATAACATGGTCCTTTTAAACAAGCACCTTCAAATACTTTTGCGCCGGAATCTATATAAACAGGGCTTTCAATAATCGCGTGGCTGGCAACTTCAGCATCAGGAGAAATAAAATGTGAGAGATCTCTCAAAAGGTAATTTTTGATCCCGAGTAAATCCCAGGCGTATTTAAGGGTGAGCGTTTCTTTCTCTGTCTCAACAAATGTCACTCTGCCCTGTTTGGCATAGGCATCAATTGCGTGTTCAAGATGATTCTCATCCTGCGGCGTTTGTTTCAACACTTCCAGATACGCCCTGGTAAACAAGTAAATACCGATATGACGTAGTGATGATTGAATCATATCGGTTGGTTTTTCAATAAAACCAGTGACTTTGTCTCCTTCAATCTGCATACAGCCATATATGCCTGTGACTTCCTGCTTTCTACCCAATAGCACAATGTCGTCTTTCCCCCGGTTTTTCTCGACCATTGCCTGATAAAATTCATGAAAATCACTATGATTGGCGTTGGTAAGGAAAAATTCACCTGTGATATATGGTGCTGCCTGAAGCAAAGCATCCCCCATACCTCGCGGTTCGTGTTGAATTGCATAATGAATTGTGAGTCCTAGTCTCTGTCCATCACCCAGGATCTGTTCAATAGGATTGTCTCTATTAACAACGATAATAATATCTGTAATGCCTGTTGTTTTAATTGAAAGCAAAGTATGCTCCAGAAGTGTTTTTCCCATGATCTTTACCAATGCCTTATGAGCCACATTGGTAAACGGATAAAACCGGCTTGATTTTCCGGCAACTAATATGACTGCTTGCATAATTTCTCATCTATTATACCATAGGTACACTTGCTTATTTATGGTACAATATATTTATTATGGCAAAGAGCAAAAAGAAACAACTCCATCCGAAGAAAAACGAACTTATTTTACCAGGAGGTCGGATAATTAAGGTCGGGCCGGGCGCGGCTCCCACTACTGGAGGTAATGCTTCTATGAAAGAAATCATCAAAATGATGAAAGAGGCTGCTAAAAGAGGCATTTTCCCCCCTCCCCCAGGATTAGAATCATAATTGAATATGATGACACCGCAAAAATTATTTATTTTAGATACTAATATTATTCAATATACAAATAACCGATACTCTGAACTAGTTTTTACCTCATTACTTAACGAATTAGATCAAGAAGGATACAGTGGTCACATTTCCAGTATCACCATTTATGAACTTCTTAAAGGAGCAAACAAAAAAATAGAAAAAGAGATGCTACTACAATTAAATTCCTTCAAAAAATTTGAGGTTTTAGATAATATTCTCCAAACAGCGGCACAGCTTGAAACCTTATATAGACTTGACGGCATCCAACCAAACCAAATTGAACAAGGTGATAAAATCATTGCGGCAACAGCATTAGTAACAAACTCTCATATCCTTACTGCTAATGGAAGAGATTTTCCGTATCCATTTTTCATAGAAGAAAAACGTAAACTTTTGGAGTTTGAAGTACAAAAGAAACGGTACAAAGTCATCCCTGTTTCATTCATTTACCCCGATTTGGAAATAATTAATAAAAAAATTCTTGAAATACCCGATTAAAATTATGGAAAAAATTTTAATTACTGGTGCAGGTGGTTATATAGGTTCAAATGCGGTGTATGCATTTTTGCAAAAAGGATTTGAGGTCGTCGGTATCGATAATTTCTCTAAAGGGTACAGACAGCCGCTTGAGTTGTTACAGCAAAAATTCGGTAAAGACCAATTTCGATTCTATGAATATGATCTTCTGACGGATCTTTCCCAACTATTCCAACAAGAAAAACATATTGATGCAACGATTCACTATGCCGCTTTTTGTGACGTCAATGAGTCAATGCAAGAACCGCAAAAATATTTTGCCAATAATGTTGCGGGCTCAAAAAACTTATTTTCTCATCTAATTAAAGCAAATAGTCCTTCAGTAATATTCTCATCTACTTGCGCTGTTTATGGGCAAGCACAATATGTACCGGTTGACGAAAACCATCCAATTCAACCACTGAGTCCCTATGGAGCCTCAAAACGTATCGTTGAGGAGATGCTTGAGTGGTACGGGAAACGTGAACTACTTCAGTATGTTATCCTGCGGTATTTTAACGTAACCGGCGCGTCTGATGATGGATTGATTGGTGACTCGAAAAAACCATCGAGTCTGCTTATCCCCAATGTGATCCGGGGTGCATTAGGGATTGCGTCGTTTTCTCTCACATACAGTCCTGTCGATACAAAAGACTATTCACCGGTTCGTGATTTTATCAATGTCGTCGATCTCAATACTGTGCATCTTAAAGCCCTGGATTATTTGGAGAAAACCGGGAAGAATCAGATTATTAATGTGGGCACTGGTACAGGCTGTTCGGTACTGCAGATTGTCAAAATGGTTGAAAAATTAACCGGGGTGACGATTGCGCTAGAAAAAGCAATGCCCCGGCGGGGAGAAATCCCGGTAATGATTGCAAAAAATGATAAAGCACAACACCTGCTCCACTGGCAGCCGGAGCATTCGCTTGAGGATTCACTACGATCACTGATCACCTGGTATCAAAAGCGACCGGAGGGTTGGCAATCATAACCGCTATAAGTTTTATACCCAACTAACTATATCCACAAGCTATAACTGAAGCATTAATTGGCTACTCCTATAAGACCATTACTAGTGTTAAAGACAAAAAGATGGATTGTCTAGAATTCTGCTGAAACGTTTAGCAATTGTATATTCATAAAAATTTTGGTAACTTGCATCAACTTTATAGGTAGTTTTCGCTCATCCCCCTAAAAAGGTACAATAAGCGAGAATTATCTTTCTATCCGATGAATGCCTTGATTGCTTGCTTGAAGATAACTTTGCTGAAGCTCTCCAGTGGTTTCGTTTTGAACTTGCTGAAAAAGTAAACGCTCTATCAGTGGTAGCTTTGCCTGAAATTCTGGTTATATCGATAGAGCATATAAGCCAGTGCTATTAACCATCCAAGTATAACTGCAATAACAATACGCTCCATAAGCCCAAGTATACTGCCTGAAATTACTGTTGTGATAAAAAGAAGAGGAGTTAGCACGCCACTGAT
>Ga0070740_10000989_pt1 | contig 44037 bp, 49 predicted proteins | sample Coa_R2_FD_67286 | JGI IMG/M metagenome (GOLD analysis project Ga0070740, IMG submission 67286) | Surface soil microbial communities from Centralia Pennsylvania, which are recovering from an underground coalmine fire - Coalmine... | ecosystem: Environmental > Terrestrial > Soil > Unclassified ... | reverse complement strand
TGAAGCCCCTCTGATATCTGACAATTTATTCAGTTTCTTGATGTCTATAGATGAGGTTCTGGCCAGCAATACTCGGATAATTTCTGTATCTTTAATTGTTGGATAGTATTTGAGTCCATCAGCCATTGCCTGTTCTATAGAAGCAAGTGAAGCACCTATCTTTGCATCGAACCTGTACTCTTTGCCCCACAAGGACTCTTTCTTGACTATCACCTTTCCTTCTTTAGTTTCGTTGGCGATATTTTCCATAAAGTCGACAGCTTTGGTATTGTTCTTATCTACAACTACCAGCAGGTAATTTGGGGCATAAAACACGTTATAGGATACTGCAAGTCCCAGTGGAAGCGATATATAATAATCTGTCATTCTAAGGTTTTTTGCTATCTTTTCCACGATACTATTGCTTTCCTTCCGCCAAAGATCATTCAATACCAATGATCTTAACTCTTGTGCAGCGGGATTGTCGCCATAAATATACCCATTCTGTCCTTTGCCAGTCTTGACAGGTTTTAGAATCCCTGCTTCTGCTAACTGTTTGCATTCTTTAGAAATAGCCCTAGGTGCATATCCAGATACCTTGGTTAAAGCGTAAGTGGATACAGGTCGGGTACCAATATTTTTAATTCGCATTTACACCATTAAAGGTCGTGGGTGAGGAGAAGACAAGACCTAAAGTTGACATACTTCTTCTTATGGCAATTCTGAGGCAGGTAACTACAGCATTGAATTCATATCAACATAATCTTGATTGGTTTTCAAAGCCACCTTCTGCTGCTGATGAGCCAAACCGAAAGGACGTGCTAATAGAATATGCCAATATTATTAAAAAAGCAGACCTAAAAGCTGAGGAGGTAGAAGTTCTAACCAGCAAATTACAAACTGCGTACAACAACGGGAACACCGCACTATTCAACAAAACCATTGAAGAAGAAGCAAAAGATTTGGCTATAATTCTCGCTCTCTACAAGCTGGAATTTGAGCTTTATCTAAAACAATTGAGGAAACAGTTCGCGGCAACCGGACGGCAGCTCCCTGAGAATATAGAAATTCCTAAAGTTGATGAGCTTGCATTAAGCTTGGGGCTGACTTTGCCCAGTTTATGAGAATAGTGAAAGTTTTCTTTCTAGTTTGCGAAGCATCTTCCTTACTTTAGAAAGGGTTAACATGTAAGGAATGACGGGCACTCTCTGAAGATGCTAGAATAATACAGCTAACTAGCCTACATCAGATTGAGACATCTGCTTCATACTTGTTAGCGCTGCTTTACCCTTCTCGGTTAAATCCCATCCGTCAATCACCTCTTCGTTTGGTTTCATAAAGTGATTATGATGCAAAAACAAAATCCACATCTGCACTAACTGGCGGTCTCCATTGAACTCTGATACAATATGCTCCTGGCTGTCGCCTCTGCAAACATTTCAAAATGTAGAATGCCTGCTTTAGACCCGGTAGATTGTTTGGGTCCTTGGTTGTTGCTGTTGTTGTCGTTGTTTTCGTTTGATTGATGATTGACTCTTCCACTGGCTCGCTTCTGCTACTGCTGCTACTAGTACTGAAGGTCGTAAACCGTCATTGTGCTCACCATTTCTATGATATACATTCTTCCTTCTCTCTCCTTCTTTTACCTGTTTCTCCTTACTAATACTCCCACTTAAGCATGTTGGTGAAAACGTCAATACGATTAAATGAAATGCGTATAAGCGTCATAAACATTGAAGCCCTTGAAATAACTAATCACGTTTGTATGGCTAATTGCTTCTACTATTCCCCTTTTGGGTTTGGCATGGAATGAATCTTTCTTGTACTGTTTAGTGCATGAGGTACAATGGAGCATCTTTCTGAACAAGCCGAGGCTGTGCCAGCTTTCATCAGGCAACATCCAAGCATGCAGGAAGAACTGCTTATAGCAGAGTTTCACTATCCGGCACTGGACTTATCAAAGGCATTAGTGCCACTTTGTAAAGGACTAGTTGAAGCGAAATCTGATGTCTGGAAAGGTGAATTTCCGCATGAAGCAACAATTTACTTGATAAGGTTCTTTCCAAAATATTGAAATGCCTTTTCTGGTGGCCTTGCATGGTAGCTCGGATACTCATCGTATACATACACCGATACGTTGAGTTGCCTTTCAATTAGTTTAGAATGATGGCGTGCACCGAGTCTAGCAATAGTGTCTGCATAGTGACCTCAGGAGATAGTGTACACGCATGATAAATGACAACCAGAATAACTCTGGATGATTGTACACTGTGCACGCAGCATAACCATCAAGAAGAAGAATGCAATTTTTGTATCAGCAGCGCCTTGACAATGTCCGCAATAGCAGTGACATTAGTTGGCAGGACAGAGACAAAATCAGGCTCTAGCTTCTCTACTTCTTCTTTTCTCTGTTGGTCGTCTACTATGACTACAATCTTGGTCTTTGGGTTAATCTGTTTTATCCTCGGTATAATCATGCCACTTCGCTCAGATGCAATCTTGCCCTCCAGATATATTGCGTCAATCTGTCCTTTCTCCATGTCCAGCCTGTTGAGGCATTCCATGGCATTGGTAACGCTGTATACTTCAAATCCCTGAAGTTGCAGTGTGCCAGAAATTATTGTGTTTGCAGCCTTTTTATCATCTGCCACTATGACTCTGAGTTTGTCATTGGTAGCCTGCATGATAGAAAAACTATGGTATTATAACATAATATGGATTTTGTAACCATATTCTAAGGTGAATTTGGTAGATAAATCGCATATTACTCGATATATTATCCCAATAATTTCTAATGTAATAGAATAATCTACCAGCTGACTTAATTAGCTGAATCCTGAAAGCTGAGGGATTGCAAATGGCCAAACAGGAGCCAATTTTGGACACAATTTATTGCTGCAAGCTTTGCAGAGCAGTATTTTTGTTCAAAAGCGACATAGAGGATCATAGCAGGATGCTAGGGCCAGAGCATGCAGAAATGTCCATCATGCCACTGACGACAGAAGGTGCGTACACGACAAACTAGGGCGGTGGAGGAGCTACACAAGTAGGCTGTCCGATTGGGTCAGTTAATGCACTATAGATACTGTTTGGAGGAGGGTTGTGAATGCCTTGCCGAAGAAGCGCATTTATCGCCACTGATTCTGCTCCAACATCTTTTAGAGACAAGGTAAAGAAGGCACTGTTCGTATTGTTAAAATAAGTGTGTAAAGGAGTTCTAGCAACTGTCTGATTCATGAGCATGGTTCCATTGTCTGACTGGAGTCTTACAAATAGCGGAATGTTGGAAGGAGTAGAGCAGATATCAATAGACACATCCAGGCCATAGCTTGGATTTGTTTCGATAAAGGTTGTAATTTTGTATTCTCGGTTTGGTGCAAGTGATACGGCTTTTGAAGAAGAGGAGTTTGTAAAATAATTGGTATTTGGAATTATGCCGCCAATTATGCCTGCTGCCACTATTCCAATAATTAATAATAGCAAGGTACCTGTTTTCAAGAGAGATACATCATAATAACTATAGAATTTAGAAATGAAAAATATTTGCTACTTTGATGGGTATGCACATGTCATTGATCCAATGGTAAAACCTGTACAATTCCTCTTTGCCAAGGCTTCCCGTGATACCCTATCTTGCCTAGCTGTGTGAATGTATATTCAAATACGTGCCCCGGAAGTATTACATTGTTTGAAGTGCCATTTGCAATCAAAATAGATGGAGCTGCTGCGTAAAAAGAAGGATCAGTAAGGTTATCGGCTGATACCCAGTTTATTACAGAATCCTGATTTATCCATCTTACTGTATTATTCACCCCTATCATTACTTTTAGAATTTGAGGTTCAAAGTTGTTTTCAGGGTCACCAACCTTTTGTGGAATGATTATTGTCGATATCTGGTTTGAGATCCGATTTTTAACAATTGAAATAGGAATAGAATGTAGGAAGATAGCAAAAGAAACAACAAGCGTAATTCCCGCGAAAAATCCAACTATTACAGCCAACGGTGTGCTGTCAGTCATGTATTCTTCTATCTACAATCTGAATATTCACACGGTATCTAAAATACTTGCTAGTTAACCTATCAAACAAAATCAATTATCATTTTTGAAAGCAGCCTCGAAGTCCATTGTTGTTTGTCTTGTTGCTTTACGATGAGAAGCGAGTATTTAAGAACCCAACTTTGTTCTTGGGACTAGCAGTTTGGGATTGCGATACTCAGTTACGCATATCACAGCAATAAAATTTAATGAAGCGTTATTGTCTAGAGTAATACGAAGCAAGCCGTACTACTAATAGCAATAACTGGCAGTGTGGCGGTCATTACCATTTCTGTCTTGGCAGTACTGTTTCTTGCCATTCCACAACCAAAGGTATCTGGACCAATGCCACAGATCGCAATTCTGTATAATGGGCAGAAGTACGCTGGCCATCTTGAAGGCTATCGCTGGAAAGGCAATGTATTCCCTCAATTGGAGGGTGAAGAAATCCCATATTACCCGATTCCAACTGTAAATGTGACGTACGGCTCGTCGATACAATTTGTAGCCAATAATACCTCACAACAACCATCGTATACTGGCGTTTCAATCTTTGATATTACAAACAGTACTACTGCTGGAAGGTCGGTTATTGACCAATTGACACTTCCCAACAACACACTCAAGGTTGGAGTTGATGGTCCTTTCAAATATTTTGAACCTAGCAGAAAATATGAACTGATGGTTGGTGCTGTATGGGTGAGTGCTGACATTTTTGGCAGACATGAGGATGGCGTAAGCTACATGTTTTTAGTCAATACCATCTAACAGCATATAGAAGGAGGAATCGATTCTTTATGCTTTGCCAAGCTTTCCAGAAACACTTCGATTGCCTTATCTATTTTCTTCATCGCTGCGTTTTTGTATTCCCAAATGATACGTGATACGCATATTACAAGCTTGTTTTTCGCGATCCCCTGTTGTTTTGGCTCTGATGTCGTTATGGCCGATGCCCGTCACATTGCCTACCCAAGTTCATAGCTGGCCGCGCCATAGCAAACGGCCTTGGTGAACTGAAATCTCCTCTTGCACGTTTACGACCTACTGTCAAACATATCCTGAGTGATCGGGAATGAAGGGCTGGAGGAAGATAGTGACATATCCTGCCTGCCAGAGCGTGGATTATTAACGAGTTATACACAACATAAATTATGAGGGCCAAGGTGAAAAAATGGGGCAATTCGCTCGGATTGATCATTCCTGCTGACTTGGCCAGCAAGGATGGATTGAAGGAAGGCGACGAAGTCGAGTATCACCTCAAAAAATGCAATGATATCAAGGAGCTGTTTGGAAAGTACCCGATGGGTAACATTCAAAAGATAAAAGACGAGCTTCGCAAGGAATGGTCGGAGGACGTCGACCATGGTAGTTCACGATAGTTATACCGTGCTCGCATACATAAGTGGCGAGAAGGCCTTTGCCAAATACTTTGAACGACAGCCATCCGGTGCACTGACAAAGCTCAACCTGATGGAGATCTACTTTAGGGCGGCCAAGCTCCATGGTCACGAGGCCGCAAGGCGGGTTATCGACCGTTTTTCCAGGTACTTGATAGACTTTGACATCGATGACATTGCTGGCTCTATGAAGCTTAGAGAAGAGCTGATGAAAAGTAGGATTGACATATCGTATGTAGATGCGCTCGGTTACTACCTTGCCAGAAAGATGCGAATTCCTTTTCTCACAGGCGATAGGCAGTTCGCAGACCTTGCAGGCGTTAAATTCGTAAGGTAATATCTCTCAAGAGCATCCCCTTATAGAAACATAACCTGCACGTCTACTGCTGACCTCTGCACTACGCCTGGATAAGCTTATCTTGTATGGCTTGACATTACACACTGTCCATGAAAGAGACTGTCGAATCTCTGGTTCAGAGGCTTGCAATGCTTGGCCCTGAAACAGACATGGATACTGTCAGGTCCATCATTGCAAGGAAGGATGAAGCCCTGCCTCACCTGGTACGGGTGGCAACCGAGGAAAATTACTGGGACACTGAGTCGAGGATATTCTCTATCTGGGCCCCAATCTGCGCTATGCACGTCCTGTCAAAGATTGGTGGAAACGAAGCTGCCTCTGCTGTCCACAGTGCAATGAAGATGCATCACGACGATACAGGAGACTGGATTACAGAAGACATGCCATATGTGCTGGCTGCATTTGGACTTGGAGGATTTGACGCGCTTGCATCGATGGTAGCAGATATCCATCTTGACGAATTTGTAAGGAATGGTGCAGCCAGGGCGCTTGTCATGATATCCCGGCTTCACCCGGAAACAAAGCCAAGATCGATACGGGTGTTGAAGGAGGCTATAGCTGCTGAAGATAACATAGGTAAGATAAGTCTCCTTACAGATGCACTTGCCGAGTTCAAAGACAGAGACACACTCCCCTTCATCGAAGAGCTGTTCAAAAGAAAGATGGTAGACACAAAATGTCTCAATTATCAGACGGTACTAGATATCTATGCCGGCAAGTTTGACAATCCACAACGCGACACCCCACGCGATCCTCTTGGCATATTCATTCCAAGGCCGGACAACTTTTATTGGAAGAATAACGCAAAGACCAAGTCTGGCGAGCGCCACTCAGTCAAAGTTGGCAGGAATGACCCATGCACGTGTGGCAGCGGCAAAAAATTCAAGAAATGCTGCATGCATAAAATCGGTTTGATTGGTTAATCGATCGATTGGCTTTAGAAAAAAATGTAGCGTGGATGTTTTCAGTGCTTGCAATACCAGAATAAGCCTTTTACGGCAGGGAGGATGTCAGTCCTCGACTCAAAGGTACACATTCCACATGGCAGGGACGGCGCGCAATAATATTTATGTCTCGCCCAACACTATTCTTGTCAGAATTGGCCGCAAAGCTGCCACAGCTACAGTCGATCAGGATATACTTCACCAGAAAAGAGGATGAAGAAAAAGGATTCTATGCATTACTAACATCAGGAATGCCAGTCCAAGCAATTGCTAATTCAAGATATATAATCAATGAAAAGCAATGCAATATGCTAACTCAAATGAAAATACCATATAAAAGAGAGCAATAGAAAGGCAAGCGGTGATGGCTATCAAGACGTTAGTTGCCAGCATTGGACTGATTGCTCGCCTGTTAGTCTTTATTTTGTTGATGGGATTCATTGATTTGTTTGTTCGCCAGAAAAACAACCAATAAGAGTTTAAAAGATGAGAATCATAGAAAATAACTGGAAGAAGATAGCCCAATTTTTATACATCATCTATTTATAGATGGCATATAACAATGGCTACTTTAACAGGAAAATCCAAGGCGGGCACAAGAGGGACTATACCACCATTGACAAAAGATTCCATCAAACATGGTATCAAAGATTTGGAAGAGGGGAAGAGCAGAACATTCAAGAGCAGCAAAGAATTCTTCAAGTACATAGAATCACTACCTGATGAAGATTAATTGTCTTCATAGCATTCTTCCGGCTCTTAACTTAACCGCCACCTCTGGCCAAGTATGTGATGAACCGTATTCTGTGTGCCTCCATATTGATATACAATAGGAACATAATCTCGGCCCAGAAAAACTCTCTATTGAAGCGCTATTACATGCTCGCCGCGAGCAACCGTAGAACTATTGCGTTATGCGACCATTTACGAGATGACTTATGCACAAAAGGAGAGTCATTTAGGATTACACCCAATAAAACATCTTAATTCCATAATAAGCAGCCTTGGCAAGGCTCTATCTTATGCCATTCCAATATGGCACGGTAAGACGTAATCCAAGGTTCAGCAAAAGTAGAATACCTTTATTATCGCAAAGCCCGGATAGCATTGCCATTTGCCAGTAGCCAATGTTTTTATGGATGAAGCAGGCGATTTGGGTTTTTCTTTTCGCTCATCGCAATCTTATGTCATTGGTTATGTCATAACTACCTCACATACCCCTCATTTTATCAGAAATAAGTGTTGTAGACTATTACGCAAGGTGAACAGTCGACTCAAGAATAACAAAAAGATATCCGAGTTCAAGTTCTCTGTAGATTCAGACTATACACGATTAAAATTCTGTAATCTGATAAGCTCATTGGGTATAGATGCAGGCGTAATTGCGATAAGAAAGGATAGTGTTAAAGATGGCCTGAAAACGGAACCAAACATACTCTACAACTATCTTACTGTCCACCATGTCGTGCCAGTAATTATCAGAAATTATCTGAAGTCCACTATGCCAGTGAATAGGATCAGATTCAAGATAGATAAAAGCCTGTCAAGGGTTAATCAAGACAAATTCAACTACTATTTTGAAAACGAAATTTCTTTTATAAGGCGGAGAGAAGGGTTCAAGGCTGATGTTTTGGCAGAGATCGACCATGAAAATTCTCACAATGATGTGTGTCTGCAAATTGCAGACTATATTGCTGGCTCTGTATTCCGACGGATAGAGCACTTGGACAGCAAGTTCTATGATATCATAAAAAATAAAATTAAATACCGAGAGAAATGGGACTGGAATGAAAAATTTACTTGGTGACTCTGGCCCTACTTGTCCCATCCCGTTCCACGGGCATCATTCGTTCGGGCTAGCTCCTACTGCGAGGCAGCAGGACTTATTCACCAAAAGAAAATTGAAGCACTAGTTATATAACCTTTGAGGAAGATGGCTCCCTTAATACAGGTCACCTTATGTCACTTTAAGTATCATTCATAGCTCATGAGGCCGCTTTTTGCACTTCAATGGTAGGTCTGCAGTCCTTTGGTGACCCAGACGTGTTCAATGTTTTTAGCTAGCAGCATTCAGAACGAAAACTTGGGCTCGTATCTTCCAAATACGGCCCGCAGTGTTCCGCTGATCTCGCCCAGAGTGGCATAGCTTTTCACAGCCTGCACAATAAGGGGCATCAGGTTCTCTTGGCCCTCTGCAGCCTTTTGCAGCGCAGAGAGAGCGTGGTCTACCTTGGTTCTGTCCCTTGAATTTTTCATTTCGCGCAGCCGAGCTATCTGCCTCTGTTCAAGCTCAAGGTCTATCTTGTTGAGCTTGGGCTCTACATCGTGAGGGTCCTGGAACTTGTTGACTCCCACTATAACCCGCTTGTTTTCGTCTATCTCTTTCTTTAGCCTGTAGGCGTTGTTTCTAATCTCTTCCTGGAAAAAGCCCTTCTCCACTGCCGCAAGAGCGCCTCCCATCCGGTCTATCTTTTTCAGATATCGTGCCACCTCTTCCTCTATCCTTCCTGTCAGGTATTCTACATAATACGACCCTGCCAGCGGATCCACAGTCTTTGTAACGCCAGTCTCCATGGCAATTATCTGCTGGGTTCTGAGGGCTATCTTGACAGACTCTTCTGTCGGCAGCGCCAGAGCCTCGTCCCTTGAATTTGTATGGAGAGACTGGCATCCTCCCAGAACTGCTGCAAGTGCCTCAAGTGTCACCCTCACTACATTGTTGTCCACCTGCTGCGCAGTCAGCGATTCGCCGCTTGTCTGCACATGGAATCTTAAATGCATCGACTTGGCATTCTTGGCGTGGAACCTTTCCTTCATTATCCTGGCATATATCCTCCTTGCGGCCCGGAACTTGGCAACCTCTTCAAAAAACTCCATGGTACAGCAAAAGAAAAATGAAAGCCGTGGTGCGAAACTGTCTACCTTCAGCCCACGGTCAACGCAGGTTTCAATGTATTCAATTGCGTTTGCAAACGTAAACGCAAGCTCCTGCACAGCATTGCAACCAGCTTCGCGCATATGGTACCCGGATATGCTGATAGGGTACCACTGCGGGACGCTCTTTGAGCAGTATTCAATCATGTCGCCTATTAGCCTAATCGACGGCTTTGGCGGGTAGATGTAGGTGTTTCTTGCAATGTATTCTTTCAGTATGTCGTTCTGCGTTGTTCCTCTCAGCTCCGCAGGAGAGACGCCCTGCGACTCTGCAACTGCAATGTAAAGCGACAAAAGCGTAGAAGCAGTCGAATTGATGGTCATCGACGTGCTCACCTTGCCAAGTGGGATGCTGTCAAAGCAGGTCATCATGTCCTTTATCGAGCTGATGGCGACACCTGTCCTTCCCACTTCGCCTTCAGACTGCGGGTCGTCTGAATCCCTCCCTGTCTGGGTTGGAAGGTCAAACGCCAAAGATAGCCCGGTCTGACCGTGCTCAAGCAAAAACTTGAACCTCTTGTTGGTCTCCTCTGCAGTACCAAAGCCGCTGTACTGCCTCATGGTCCAGAGCCTTTCCCGGTACATGCTCGGGTACAACCCTCTTGTAAATGGAAACTTGCCTGGCTCCTCGCCATCAACATTGAACTTGGCCAGATCCTTCTTTGAATATGTCCTCTTTACCGGCAGGCCAGAATCGGTCTTGACAGTTTCATTTGAATTTGATGCCACTTTACATTCCTCTCCCTGCTACTGCTTTAACAAAATCGCAGCCAGCTGCTCTGCAGCCATGTACGGATCCATCTCTTTTCTTGCCAGCTTGTCCATAAATTCCCTGTATTTATCTTGCTGCCCAAGCATGACAGAGACTCTCTGTTCTACAATATTTAAAACCATATCTTTAAGCTCAGACTCTAGCATCTTTTTCTCTCTTTCTTTGTAATTAATCCTTCCTCCCTTGAGCAGCTTGTCGATGGTCTGGGCAAGCTCCTTTATCCCGCTTCCGGTCTTGGTTGACGTTCTGAGGACGGCAGGCTTTCTTTCAGTGTCGCCTATCATGTCCTTGATTATATTGTAAAGCACGCCAGAGCCGTCAAGGTCTGACTTGTTGACCACATAAATATCGCCAATTTCTGTCAGCCCAGCCTTTACAGCCTGTATGTTATCGCCCGTATTTGGAGTAAACAGCACTACAGTCAGGTTCACCACTTTTGATATTTCCACTTCAAGCTGCCCTGCGCCGACGCTTTCAACCAGAACAAGGTCATACCCGGCAGCATCAAGCACCCTTATTGCATTGCGCAGTGACCTTGACACTCCCCCTACTGCGCCTCTTGAGGCCATGCTCCTCATGAACACCCTGTCGTTGTCAAGGTTTTCCTGCATCCTCACCCTATCTCCCAGTATAGCTCCGCCAGTAAGCGGGCTTGTGGGGTCTACTGCCAGAACAGCCACTTTATACCCTAGGGCTTGGCAGGCAGGGATCAGTTTGCCTATAAGCGAGCTTTTGCCTGCGCCTCCAGGGCCTGTTACGCCTACCGTCCTAGCTTTGCCTGTCTTGGCGAATATCTGGCGTATAATTTCCCGCGACTCTGGCTCGTCATTATCCACAATCGAGATTGCCCTTGCCAGCGAGCGCCTTTCTCCTTCAAATAGGCCTTTTACTATGGGATGCAAATGAATTCATACATGCTGAGGCTCCATTTATTAATAGATCGTAAAGGCATTGTAGTCTTGTGATTATCAAAAGTAATTTACACTGAGCTTGGTGGCGCTCACTTTTTGGGGGAAACTTGCTAGAGGTTTGCTCTATCTCTCCTGTGCCCAGCAATTATTTTTTTAGAAAAGCCGTATACTTTTGGTCTTTGCTTCTTGACTTCTGAAAGTGATGGTAACTTGACGATTCTCTTCTTGCTGTGTGGAATGTAAAAACAGCTAATCTAGTCAGTCGAAATATAAAATTCAAGTGCTTCGCTCACCACTTTACTTAGCTTTCTGTTTCGAAAAGATTCCTTGAGAACTGCCTTTAGTGACTCGTCGATACAGACTATGAGTTTTGCGACCGTAAGGTAATGTAAAGTAAACAAATTGTCATTTACAAATATCGTCGTATGAGCACTGGTTCTTTTTGTCGTCAGATCCGATTAAGGCACAGATACAATTTACTTACATCAACCCAAGAATATTCTTTCATATTGTGGCATACCATGCATGACATAGAATAATGGCTATAACTTACAACAGATTTTCGTTAATTGAACTCGCTAATTTAAACCAGCAATACTTAATTGTAAGAAACTTCTTACATCATCTGTGACCTTAGAGATTAGAACTACAAAGGTATGAGACAAGGGTCAAGTTGCTATTCCAACGGAATTTCAGAGAAAAATGGGCCTCAAGAAAGAAGACAATGTAGTCTTGATGTTAAGGGATGGAAACTTGGTACTTCAAAAATCTGATAAAGTAGCCAAGAAGCTTGAAAAAGAGTTTGAACATATTCAGATCATGTCTGAGAGTTCTCTAAAGAAGATCTGGAGCAACAAGAAAGACGATATCTGGAACGAATACCTGAAGGAATAGATCAATGGTATCCCAGCGTGATCTGGTACTTGTGCCTTGGCCGTTTTGAAACACCACCGGGACAAAGGTAAGGCTGGTTATTGTTATATCAAATGAAAAATATAACACAAGCTTTGATGATTTTATCGGAGTTGCAGTCACATCAAACACTGAGTTACGCGATCACACTATCCCATTGACTGATAGCGAACTCGAGACAGGCAAAATGAAAGTACAAAGTGTAATCAAGGTTGATTACATCTCTAGCATGGATCAATCTCTTGTCCAGAAAAAAATCGGGAGAATAACAAAACAATCCTTTGCAAACATTATCAAAGAATTGATGCTTATCCTGAACGAACAATAACCATCAACTATTGTTCCAACCTGACAATAAATCTACCCAGAAAGTCAGTTGGTCATGGAGAACAGGTTGGCATGTGTTTGTATTGTATTAATAACTGACAATCCTTTATTTTCAGCCGAAAACGAATAAATATTTTTAAACAAATCAATCATTTGCTTTACCATGTCTTCAGCTTCAGCGCAGCAGCAACAGCAACAGAAAAGGCCCATCAGAATACTGGTCTCCAAGCTTGGCCTCGATGGCCATGACAGGGGTGCCCTTGTTCTCTGCAGAGCCTTCAGAGACGCAGGAATGGAAGTCATTTACTCGGGACTGTTCTGCACTCCAGAGCAGGTTGCAAACATGGCAATAGACGAAGATGTCGACGTTGTTGCATTGAGCCTGCTAAATGGTGCCCACCTCACACTCTTTCCCAAAGTGGCAAAGCTTTTGAAAGAAAAGGGAGCTGACGACATACTAATAGTCGGCGGAGGCATCATACCTGAAAGCGACAGAAAAGAGCTGGAAAAAAGCGGAGTTACCGGAAATTTTGGTCCAGGCACTGCTCTTCCTACGATAATTGACCATATCCTGAAAAATGTAAAGAAAGGAAGGACTGGTCAGTAGGCAGGCAACAAGTCTGGCCTAGACGTGCTCTGCATTTGGCCACATCATTTTGCGCATTTCCTTGCCTACAACTTCTATCTGGTGGTTTTCAATTTCCTTCATAAACCGCGCAAACGAGTTCTTGCCGTCTTTTTTGTAGACACTTACCCACTCGTCTGCAAACTGGCCTGACTGGATATCTTTGAGCACCTCTTTCATCTTCCTTTTTGCTTCCTTGTCGACCACTCTTGGCCCTCTGGTAAGCCCGCCGTACCTTGCTGTTTCACTTACGCGGTTGTACATCCCGGTGATGCCGTATTTCTGGATAAGGTCAACAATCAGCTTGAGCTCATGGAGGCATTCAAAGTATGCAACCTCCGGCTGGTATCCTGCCTCGACCAGTGTCTCGAATGCATTCATTACAAGCGAATGAGCCCCGCCACAGAGGTCGACCTGCTCTCCAAACCAGTCAGTCTCTACTTCCTCTTTGAATGTCGTCTGGAGCACTCCCGGCCTTGTGCTTCCGATTCCTTTCGCAAGGGCAAGCACCCTGTCCCATGCCTTGCCTGTAAAGTCCTGGTAAACAGCAACCAGAGATGGTGTGCCAAAGCCTTCCAGAAACAATTCCCTTACCCTCTGGCCAGGGCCCTTTGGTGCAACCATTACAACATCCACATTTTTAGGCGGAACTATCCACTTCCAGTGTATTGCTGCAGCGTGAGAAAAGCTCAGCGCCTTTCCTTCTTTCATCTGCTCGGCGATCTGCTTTCTATAAGTTTCAGCCTGCTCCATGTCGGGGATAAGGATATGGATAATATCTGCCTGCTTTGCGGCCTCAGATACACCCATCACAGTGTGGCCGTCGTCTTCGGCCAGCTTCCATGTCTTACCTGTTCCATCTTTTCTCAACCCAACGATAACCTTCAGCCCAGAGTCTTTCATGTTTGAGGCCTGGGCTCTTCCCTGAATACCATAACCGATTACTGCTACAGTCTGCTTTTTTATCGGGTCCAGCGAGACCTGATTGTCTAGCCATTTTTTTGCGGGCATACGATAGACAGTCGATGGGTGGCCAGTATTATTAATTGTGCGTTGGATTTTGCGCTCTTCTTTCTTTTCATTTTTTACTGGACTTGATGCATCGTAACATCTCATTTAATAATCCCGCCTTCATTCGGTTCTTGTCTGCGTAAATGAAGATAAGCTACGAGCTCAACCCTCCAAAAATTGTGAAAGGGGAGCGCTTTGACATTGACCAGCTATGTCAGGACATGGCAGTTCTGAAGGATAGAGCAGTGCAGATTGCCCGCTATGCAGACAGCATCCACCTTACCGATTCTGTCCTTGGTATACCAAGGGTCTCAAGCGTGACTTCTGCAGGGCAGATAATGGAGTCGCTAGAATCTGTCAAGGCCAAGAATACCAGGATAACGTGTAGCTTAAGGGTAAGGGACCGGAACTTTGTCTCTATCTGCCAGTCTGTTTCTGATGCTATCTTTATCGGCGTTGACGGCCTGCTTTTGCTCATGGGCGACGAGCCTGCAGACAAGCCTGCCAACTCGGGGCTCAAGCCATCAACCGCAGTCAAGATGCTCCGGCATGAAGGATATGATGCAAAAATCAAGCTAAGCCTTTCCGTGCCTGCCAGAATAAAGAATGTGTCGGCTTCGCTGCAGAACAAAATAGCTGCCAGGCCCTATTCCTTTGTGACCCAGTCGATATCCTCGCTTTCCGACCTTGGCGAAATAGTCGACATCGCCAAGCCTTACTCGATCAGGGTGACGGCGTGCATAATGGTGCCATCAGAGAAGAACAGGTACTCGGCTAACATGATAGGGCTTGACTGGAAAGAGTATTCCGGCAGTCCGGTTGATTTTATCAAGCAGGCAGCCAAGACAGCAGACGAAGTTCTGCTGACGTCTCCCAACAGCTTCAGTTCCGGACTTGAACTCTTGAACGAGTTAAGAAAGTGAGTAAGTAACTGAACTGGACCTTACTCCCAGATGCAGATTCCTCATAATACAAGCAAGCCTGCAGACAGATATCAGAATTTATCCAGTATGCGGCAGTCGACTTTTTTTCATTATTGTAATAACAATGGTGCTGGCAATTCCTCCGATTAAAGCCAGCAATGGCAGTGGAAACTCGGGGGTTGTCATACTTTTTGTTGTCCAGTCAGCCACAATTTTGTTCTGCGCGTCAGCCAGCGTCATCTGCCCTGAACACACTGCATCATGAAGCGAATTTTCCTCCTGGTCTTTTTCATGCGCTCCATTTGGCAGGTTGTACGGCTCTGGCCAAAGGTTCTTTGTGTCCCTGGGTGCGCCACCCAGTTCTAGCGGTATCAGATGATCATATTCATAATTGCTTGGCGAATCTGTGTCTCCATACTGTTGCATGCTAGCCAGTTTCAGAGGCTCAGTATACGACACCGGAGGCCTGACAGTAGCAGTGTAGCCGGGGACACAGATGGTGCTATCAATATTGTTCTGAGTTACGTCAGGGTCAGCCACTCCGGGTGTGCAGCTATAGTCTGCCAGGCCGTTAACTGAATGACATACAGAGTCTGTTTGAGAAAATGCCGCAGGGGCTGAAACCATCAGGAAGGTCAAGGCTGCGCCAATAATAGCAAGGCTAGCAGAATTTGCCATCGACCTGCCTTGAAATCCTTGGCTATAAGTCAATGCAGAAACAGAGCATAACAAACTGGTAAACAGTCTTAGTCTTAGTCCTTCTTGTCATAACATTCCTTTCACGCCATATTATCAGAATCAAGTACGCTTTTCAACAAGCAGGCCGCAGGGCAAGAAACGAGTTTTTCTTTTTTGGCTTGTGCATACTTGCTTCCTTGCTTGCTTGCCCACCCGTCTATTCTCTTTCCTCTTCAAGTCTTTCCATCCACCAGCTCTTTCTTGCGTGCCTCAGTCAGCTCAGACTTGAGCTCTTCTAACACCTTCCTATGATAATCGGCTAGATCGGTATCTTCAGGTAACCTTGGCCTCCTGTAATCCACTTTGATTTCGCTTTTTATCCTCCCCGGCCTGCTTGTGAATACCACAACCTTGTCGCCCAGGCAGACAGACTCGGTAATGTTGTGAGAAACAAAGACAATGGTTTTTCTGGTCTTTGCCCAGATAAGCTGGAGCTCAACCAAAAGCAGATCTCGGGTCTGTGCATCAAGCGCCGCAAAGGGCTCGTCCATGAAAAGCACCTCCGGATCTATTGCCAGGGCCCTGGCAATAGCCACTCTCTGCTTCATGCCCCCTGACAGCTGGTACACATAGGCTTCGGAGAACTTGGATAGCTGCATCATGTCCAGATAGCGCATTGCAATTTCTCTTCTTGTCTGTTTTTCAACTCCGCGCATCTTCAAGCCAAATTCGACGTTATCGATTACTCTGAGCCAGGGAAAGAGGGCGTTTTCCTGAAATACCATTATCCTGTCCGGTCCTGTCTCTGTCACCGGCCTGCCGTTTAGGATTACCTCGCCTTCAGTAGGCTTGTCAAGCCCGGCCAGTATATTGAGCAGCGTTGTCTTGCCGCAGCCAGACGGCCCGACAAAGCAGACAAGCTGCTGATCTTCAATTGTCAGGTTGACATCCTTGATTGCAGTATAAGGTGTAGACTTGTCATTCTGCGGGAAGAACCTCTTTGTAATGTTCCGTGCTTCAAGTCGAGCCATTTCTTTCTAGCCGGGCCTGAAATTGAAATGGAAATAGAAATGTAAGTAACAACAGGTTAACGTATCCCCCTGATTCTCCACTTGATTGTCCATCTGATAACTCATTTCTGCTCCAAGCGTTGAAACTCGCCAACTTTTGATTGGTAGAAGAACAATCAGGCAGGTGGCTCATACCAAGTCGCTTGTGTCGCCAAACTTTTTCATTTCCTTCAATCGCTTTCTATCAATTATCGTTATTGCTGCTCCGGCTACGGCTATTGCTATGCCGGCAATAAGGGCGTAGCTGTAGACCTGCGTCTGGCTTCCAACAATACTCTCCTGGTCTCCCAGCACTGCTGAAGCGACAACGGTGCTGTTCTGGGAAAGATTGGTGACTGAAAGTGTGTAATTGCCATCCTGTGGAGCGGAAAAAGTCTCTATTACAAATGGGCTGGCAGCGGGTTTGTCTACTATGGACTGGTTTGCCGGGTCGATGACTCTGATCCTCACGTCTTGGTTGTTCCCTTCCGAGAGGGCGACGATATAGGCTCCCTGGTGGGAATATGCAGAAGAGATGTACCTTTGCAGCTCAAAATGCGATCCGGGAGCTATTTCGTGTCTGCTTTCATTCTGAAGGCTGGAGACAAATTTCATGCTGTAATAGCCAAGTATCGCAAAACTTGTAACCACCACAATCCCGCCTGCTATAAGCAGGATCTGCCCTCTTCTTAGAAGCAACTTTGGAATAGCCACCGCCACATATAATATATATTTATCAAAACTAGTGTGGATTTTCCTCTGGCAGGTCCAGCTTGTTCTGGTTCTAGTTCTTCAGCGAAAGCTGCTCTAGCCTTCTTCTGGTAGAGTCAAGGACAAATTCTGAAACAGAGCGATATCCCATCTGGCCTGCAACCTGGTTTATCCTGTCCGCAAGAACCTTGGGTATCTTGACAGAGGTGTATTCTGTTGATTGCATAATAATATCCTATCCACAGGTGGATACATCAGAGTAAAAAGGATTACTATTCCTGAAAAATATAAGGTAAGAATCATCCAACATACTTAACTAATGAAATCTCGATCTACTATGTTTAATGAACATCGCAGAGACAGAAGCTCCAACAGTAATGGTGGCAAAGACCTGTGGATATGGAGAAAAAAGGATGGTCAGATACTCTTTTTCTGACTCTTATCACAACCTGTGCGTTGACAAAAAAGATATCATTAATGCAGAATTAGAGGCATGCGAAAGGCTTTTGAGATTTACAACTGACCCCGACGACAAGCGGGCCATAGAATCAGAGATAGCCGAGCTGAAGATGGCGCTTGACCTTATGCCCTAAGTCATTTGCTGCCTCTTTCTCTGTCTTTCTACCAGAAGAAAGTATAAGTATCTGTTTATGGATACGGTACGCCTAATGCAAGATGCATTACGCAATAAATCAAGCATACGGAGCAAGGTCCTGGTAGCTGCTGCTGGCGTCGCGGCTGCAAGTGTAGCCGTGGCTGTTATAGCAGCAAGGGCAAGGAAAGGTTCTAGGCATACCAGCAAAAATTCTGCAAACCCGGAAAATGGAAAGGTATACGCTCACTCTGTCTCCCCTGCCGGAAAGATAGAGCATTCTGCAGTGTCTTCGAAGCAGGAAAAGATACACGAGGCAAAGAAGGAAGAAACTCAGGGCAAGGTTGCAAACATCAAGGGCAAGAATTCCAAATCTGGCGATTCACAGGAATCTGCCGGCGTTATCTACGTCAAGAAAAGCTCCGAGTTTGCATTTTACGGCTAGGCGGGCTCTTTTTAAAAAATCCGCCGTCCACATGCCGGATTGTTATATTAGAAAATTATCAAGCGTCTTTATACTCAATGCTGCTATCTTGATCAGTCGCAGAAGTGCTGCCGAAACTTGTTGCCATCGCCGCAATCGCTGTCGCCGTGGTGGCGGGAGTTTTTGTTTATTTTTCCTACATGTCAACAAGCAATAGTGTACCTAACGTGAAATTTGTAGAATTCAATGTCGACAAGACCGACATCAAGGTCGGCGAGAGCAGCACCATAACGTTCAATGTTGAAAGCCAAGAGCAGCAAATGATCAACAACACAAAGGTTGCAATTGTCATTACTCCTTCTGGATACCAGCCCTATCTGACGGTAGACAAGCAGACTACAGTGCTGCCGGTTCTTGCAGGCAAAGGTGCGCGCACGGGCGAAGAATCGGCGTCTATAACGGCTGTAGGGGTGCCGGCGCAGGAAGCAACGTATTCTGTAAAGGCAATTCTCTATGCCGAGAACGTCCAGTCAGATATCAAGAACTTTGATCTTCATATACACCAGTAAAAGTGAACTGACTTTGCCAGAGCAAGAGCCCGAGATGAGATCGATATCATGCAATTCATTTTGTTTATCATGCCCGGAAGATAGAACAGCAAAAAAGAAATTCTGCGGCATAATTTCATTTCAGCCAAAACAGTCGAGAATTCACAGATAAATTAACATAATCATTGTTCTGCTCACATGCACTATTTCACATTATATGGCATAAGATACAAACGAAAAGTGAACAGGTAGGCACGAAAAGGTTTGGCTCTTTTGCTCTCTCCTAGCGCTACCGAATGGGCTGCGCTGCTAGCAGTAACCGCGTCGATAATGGCGATATGGGGGTACCTGTTTGTCCTTTGGTTCAGACACCATCTTGCTTCTTTCTCCCTGCAAGGCAGCAGTGACAGGAAAATAAAATCTACAACCAAAAATCAGACAGGACGTTTATCCGCTGGATGGTCTGCACATCTGCCTCAAGCCGATTGCCCTTTTGTAAGCATAATAGTGCCTGCAAGAAACGAGGAGGAACATATTGGCAGGTGCCTTGACTCGCTTTTAGCTCAGGATTATCCTGAATTTGAAATCATTGCAGTTGATGACAACTCGACAGACAGCACGCTCCAGATAATGAAAAGCATAGAGGACAAGGCTAAAGGCAGGCTGAAGGTAATTTCACTGGTTGACAAGCCTGAAGGGTGGACTGGCAAGACATGGGCTTCCCAGCAGGGCTACGTCCAGAGCAAAGGCAGTCTTGTGCTATTTACTGATGCTGACACATTTTACAAAGACAGGCGGGCAGTATCACTTGCTGTTTCCTACATGCAAGACAGGGGACTTGATGTTCTGACAGGCTTGCCCAGATTTGAGCTCAGAGACTTCTGGTCCAAATCAGTCATGCCACTGTGGAACCTCTTTCTTGCACTCTTTGGAGCGGACATGGCCAGAGTAAACAACCCGAAATCAAAGACAGCATACCTGATGGGATGCTTTTCCATGATGTACAGAAGCGTCTATGAAGGCTCTGGAACATTTGGTGCTGTCCGCCAAGAGATACAGGAGGACAAAGCGCTTGGTGAGAGGATAAAGCATGCCGGCTACAGGCTAGAGATGGTCAAAATCGACAGAGCAGTAACAGCGTTATGGTCACGCGATGGAAAGACCCTCTGGCACGGTATCACAAGATCACTTGTACCCTCGATAATTCAAAGCAGGCGCCGAACGCTTGGATGGACTTTGCTTATCTTTTTCATGGGCTTGCTGCCGGTGGCTCTTCTTCCATTGTCATTGTCCTTTTCTGGTTTGCCATTTTTTTCTGTTCTACCGTTTAACATTGGCATCGGTACTGTTGGTGTTGGTGCAAACATTCTTTCAGCTCCATACGGGCTAGCGCAACTGCTTCCACTGTTTCTTGATATTGCTTGCTTATGCATGATAATCGCAGCAGTCGCAATCAAGACATACAGCATGTACAGGATAACTCCTGCATATTCTATCTTTTTCTTGGCGGGGGCAGCCTTTCTTCTTGCAGCATACATATCCAGCATGGCTCAGGCCGCAGGGTCGGCAGGTAAAGGGTCAGTTGTCTGGTGGAGGGGCAGAAAATACATTTACAACAGCGCAGGCATGGTAGCAGAGGCGCCGCAGCAGGCGGCTGCACAGGTCACTTCTCCCCACAGCCAGCAATACAAGGCCAGGCAAGCAAGTGCAGCCTAGCCAGTTAGCCAGCTATACAGACTGATACCGATAGCTCAGAGCACAAAATACTCTGCTTCAGGGTGGTGAACAACTATTGCAGCCGTAGATTGATCCGGTATTATCTGGCCTGCTTCAGACAGGGTCATGCCGGACTTTGAAGGGTCAAGTATCTTCCATACCAGGTGGTGCTGCGATATATCAGGGCAGCTTGGGTAGCCCCAGCTGTAGCGAAGGCCTCGTTTTGGTCCTATATGCAGCTCCTGCCGTATCTTCATATTCACCCATTCTGCCAGTGCCTCCGCAGTCTCTACTGCCAGACCATGCAGGTAATAGGCATCGGTATAGCGGTTTTCTTTATTCCACCGGTCAATGATTTCTGTAACTTTGCTTCCTACAGTTACAGCTTGAAAGGCTACGATATCGTCCTGCCCAAAATAATCAGTCAGGCAGAGGTGCTTTTCCTTCGAAGATCTCGGGAATTCAAATACAACCTGCTCACCCCCTTCAATGTCGACAGCCAGCCTGCCGGGCCCTGGCTTTGCCATGCTCATGTTATGGCAGCGGAAATACCCGTAGACTGCTTTTGGCTCAAACAGCCTTTCGGCAATTACCCTTTCCCTCCACTCTTTGAAGAGCTCTTCGTTTTCCTTATCCATCCCCCCGGCAGATTTTCCCCTTATACCCCAGGAAAGCACGTATAGTGATTTTTTGTTCACAAACTTCCACACTTCGTCCAGATCTATCTTGTCAGGCTCTAGCCTTATCCTCTGGTTTATGCTTGGAGGCAGTGGCGGGGTCACAGGCCTGATTCCGCTATGCGGGATTGCCTTGACTTCTGGCGCGGCCTGGGGTTTTTCCTTCCAGTCTTTGAGCCTCGCCTGCCACTCAGAGATGAACTGGCGCTTTTCCTCTGCAGGCCCCATGAGCTTGTTCATAACCTTGAGGCCGTCAAATGCAGTCTTGCAGTAAAAGACCCCCGGCATGTACAGGCCCTCGCCATCCTTTGCTATTCTGTTGATATAGCTACTGTTAATTGCCGCTCCGCCACAGAGCACAGGAATCTTCATTTGGTTTTTCCTTGCATGCTCTACAAAATACTGCATCTGTTTTGAAGTCGATACCAGAAGGGCAGAAAGCCCGACGGCGTCTGCGTCTACCTCCTGTATCTTGTCCAGTATCTTCTGGATTGGGACCTGTTTGCCAAGGTCGTATACAGTATAGCCGTTGTTTGTCAGGATGGTCTTGACCAGATTCTTGCCAATGTCATGGACATCCCCGTAGACTGTGCAGAGGACTATTTTGCCCTTGCTTACTCCTTCTTTTTTTATCAGGTACTTTTCCAGCTCTGCCACTGCTGCTTTCATGCATTCTGCTGACTTCAACACAAATGGCAGGATAAGCTCACCTGCCCCGAATTTGTCTCCGACTTCTTTCATTGCAGGAAGCAGGGTATCGTTGAGCGTCTGGACTGCTGCCTCATGGAGGGCTTCTCTTGTGACTTTTCCCTGTATTGCTATTGACAGCCGCTTTTCCCCATCATTTGACTCCTGTACCAGCACGTCTTGACCAGATGCACCAGAGACATTGGCAGCTATTGCCATGACCACATCATTTTCTATCCCGTCCTTGAGCCTGTTGACTATTCTAAAGTAGCATTTCTTTGAAGCGTCCCAGCTTGGGTCGACCTCTACTCTGCCAGAAGCTGCAGCAGATTTCTGGTCTGCAGATCCGGACTTTTCAAACCAGGCTATGAGATCTGCCAGCGCGTTTGGGCTATTGTTAAAGATCAGATCTTCGGCAAGTTTGCGTTCCACAGGGTCAATCTCCGGGTACGGGATTACGTCTCTTGCATTGATAATCACAGAATCAAGACCGGCTTTTAGCGCATGGTAAAGAAACACCGAGTTGACCACTTTTCTTGCATTTGCGGCAAGACCAAAGCTGACATTGCTGAGTCCAAGTGTGGTAAATGATTCAGGGAACCTTGCCTTGACAAGGCGCAGGCCCTCCAGCGTATTTCTCGCGGAATCCAGAAATTCCCTTTCTCCTGTTGCAAGCGTAAATGTGAGGACATCAAAGACAAACTGCCAGGGCTTGAGCCCGTATTTTTTTCCAGTTTCGTACAGCAGCTCTGCCACCTGCAGTTTCTCCTGCGGAGTCTTTGCCATGCCACCGGGTCCGATGCACATTGCGATAGCAGGCACTCCAAACTTTGCCATAAGCGGGGCAAGAGCATGAAATCTGGTGCCATCTCCTTCGAGGTTTATCGAGTTTATCATCGGCCTTCCGGGTATCTGCTCCAGTGCAGACTCGATTACCTTCGGGTCAGTTGAATCTATTACCAGAGGAGCGTCGATCTCAAGGCTGAGGCGCTTTACGAGCTTTGTCATAAACTCAAGCTCGTCAGAGCGCTCGGTAGTGGCAACGCACACATCAAGGCAGTGAGCTCCATCTTCTACCTGTTTTCTTGCCAGGTCAACCAAGCCATCAAAGTCGTTGTTGAGGACAAGTTCCTTTGCTTTTTTTGAGCCCTGTGTATTGACCCGCTCCCCTATGATAAGGGGCGGCGGGTTCTGGCGCATCTCGACTGCTTTGAGTGCTGAGCTTATCCTTGGGACTGCCAACGGTAAAACTAATTTACTTACTGCCCTTGCTTTATATTTGCTATATCCTTTATCTTATCGGTTCCAGGCAAAGGAACACGAATAGATATAGACATGGATATGGATACTCCCTTTAGAAATGTCTACCTGAGTTATTTTATATCATAAATGCTGATAAGAAAGTATGGCAACAGCTCAATTATATAGGAACCCAGCCAGCCCAGTCGACATTGTCTACTCTATAATAAAAAGTCGCAGTGGCAAGGTGAGGGCAAAGGATCTGGACAGATTAATCGGTAACAAGCAGGAAGTAAGGTTTGCAATAACAAGGCTGACCATACAGGGCAAGATCAAGCGCATCAGAGGTTTCGGAAAGGCTGGAATTGAATACTTTTACCGAGACATTGCATCTGAGCATGTAAAGCAGACCTCAGAAGAAAATAGTCAAATTTTTTGAAGATCAGGCAGAAATAGCGCTGTGCCGGCCCATTTTTGACCTGTTTTATTTTTTTTCTTTTCTTTTCTTTTTCCCTTTTGTTTTCTTTCCCTCCCTCCTCACCTTTCCTCTCCTTTCTTGTGCCCTTTTGCAAGTCAGTTTAAAGTCAGGTTTGTCTAACTAACCAAGTTCAGTACTACTACCAGCCTTAAATACACAGGCAGCCCAGACAATATCATGATAAAAGTAACAAAATCAGGCCAGCACTATTACCATGATGAAGGCTGGCTATCGACTTACTGGCACTTTTCATTTGCTGACTATTATGACCCAACAAATACCAGTTTTGGCCCGCTCAGAGTGTTCAATGATGACACGATCAAGCCCGGCACAGGCTTTGGCTTTCATCCTCACAGGGATATGGAAATTGTAACATATGTTATAGAAGGCAAGCTTGAGCACAGAGACGATCAGGGAAACCACGGAGTCATCGGGCCAGGAGAGATACAGAGGATGACGGCAGGTAGCGGCATTGTCCACTCCGAATATAACCATTCACATAAAGACACCCTGCGGCTCTTGCAGATCTGGATATTTGCTAACAAAAGAGGCCTGGTGCCCTCATGGGAGCAGCGCAGGTTTGAAAAACAGAGCAGAAGGAACAGGCTTTTGCCTGTTGTTGTTCCGGAGGGCACAAGAGGAGCAGAAGGAGAAGGAGAAGGAAAGCAAGACAGTGCAGTCAAGATACACCAAGATGTCACATTTTACATTTCTTTTCTGGCACCCAACAAGCGTTTGGACTATAGCCTGAAGCAAGGTCGCAAGGCCTACCTGTTTGTAATAGGTGGCAAGATCAGACTCGATAATGAAGGATTGGAGACAAGAGATGCTGCAAGGATAGAAGGGCAGCCTTCGTTCTCTATAAAAGCGGCAAGGCCATCAGAAATCATGCTGCTTGACCTGCCAGAAAAGTATGAAATGAATAATTGAGCCGACAGGAATGTGGACAGAGATTGTTTGTCTGCCTCTATGTCTGTCCATCTGCCCACCTGTCCCCATAGCCAGCCAGTTACCAGACCGCAAACAGGCAGGCAGCGGGTTGGTTTGCCTATTTTTTTGCCCCCGGCTGTGACCAAGTGTTGCGCTAGCCGGTCAATTTATCCTCAGATAAACAATATTCTATGCTGATGTCACAACGAACCCATATTGATTCAAATCCAATAACACCACGGCATGAAAGCGAGCAAGGCAAAGCGCTAGCAGGCGGTGAAAATGGATGGTAATCCCCGTCCCGGAAGACCTCTTTGCAAATGCAGTGGATAGAGTTGCCAGAAGTGTAGTCAATATTGCCAGCGTCAAGATCATTCACGATTATATGTTCAGGGTCTTCCCGGTTCAGGGCGTAGGCTCTGGTGTGGTTGTTGACGAAAAAGGCTACATACTGACAAACGACCATGTGGTGGACAACTCTGACAGGCTAAAAGTAACACTGACTGACGGAAAGGTGCTAGATGGCACGATAGTCGGCTCAGACAAAGCTGCAGACTTGGCAGTTGTAAAGGTAGACTCTAGCGAGGCCCTGGCTGCTGCGCAACTTGGAGATTCAGACAATCTCAGGGTGGGCCAGGCAGTGATTGCAATAGGAAATCCCTTTGGGTTAACAGGCGGGCCTGCTGTCACTGCAGGCATTATCAGCTCACTCAACAGAAGCATACAGACAGGCACCGGAATTTTAGAACTTATCCAGACAGACGCGGCCATAAACCCTGGAAATTCAGGCGGACCTCTGGCAAATACAAAGGGCGAAGTCATCGCAATAAACACCGCCAATATGCCATATGCACAGGGAATCGGCTTTGCCGTACCATCAAATACTGCAAAGCCTCTGCTCAAGGCTGCCATTGAAGGGGTCAGAGTTCGGGTCCCAAGGCCGTGGATAGGCATTGCATCAATGAAGGTTACTCCAAGGCTTGCCAGGTACTACGGCCTGCCGATTGACGAAGGCGTGCTTGTTGCAAGGGTCGAGCCAGATAGCCCTGCTGACTCTGCTGGCCTGAGAAAAGGTGACATAATAGAGCAGGTCAACGGAAAAAGCATAGAGGATCCATCCGATATCCCGGCCCACCTGCATAAAAAACAGGCAGGCGATACCTTGGTGGTAACCATCAACAGGTATGGCAGAGAGTTCCAAGTTCCAGTAAAGGTAGATGAGCGGCCATAGCCAGCAGAGGCAGTAGCATTATGCTTAGTTACTTACCTGCAGGCTACTTTACCCTTTATATCTGCGGTCGGACTTAAAGAGTGGTGAGAATCCCTGTGCCCGTGGAGAAAGAAAATGCAGCTGCTGCAAGACCTGAGTCGGAAGGAGACTCCCCGGATAGTGCAGACTCGACTATGGTGGTCGAAGTTGAAAACCAGTCGCACTCGGGAGCGTCTGCAACAGCAACACAGGTTCTGATAAAAGATGCAGGCGCAGGTGACAGCGAATCTGCACTAGCTGACCAGCTGCACAATAATGATAACAGGATTATTTCCCTGCTCAACCAAAAGGGATCGAACTACTCGTTCAGGGGCATTATGCGCAGCCTCGACATGCACCAGCAGAGCCTCGCAAGAGCTCTTCACAGGCTTGAAGGAATGGGATTTGTAGAGAAAACATCGGCTGGCTACAGACTGAGCATTGAAGGTTCGAAATTGACCGCGCAGCCTTCAGGACAGCATGGCAGGCCGACTCTCCATTCTCTTGCAGGGAAAGAAGAGAGGGAGAGGTTTGTGCAATTGCTGCAAAGCTACATCCCTGCCAACGTACAGGCAGAAGAAGTAGCCTCAAAACTTGCAGGAAGGTGGTTCAAGAACCTCAGGTGGATAGGGCTTGTTGAAAGCGAAGCCGGCGACTACTTGCTGCAGTGGGTCTGCGACGATACATCTGGCAAGCCGGGCAGGTTCAGGGTCAACCTGAGAATAGTCTCAAAAGACATTATTATCGAAACTGACGCGGAATCTGACACGGACAAAGTGCAGGCTATGGCCGGCTCGTATGCCATTTACGAATATGCCACAAAGGCTGTGCAGGACAGGGTTGAACAGCAACAGCACCTGATGCAACCCCGGGCAGGAGGAGTGCAGGTGCATACGCTTAGATTCCGAGACCAGATTCAGGGCAGAAACAACTAGCCCGTAGTCAGGTCAGGGCAGAGCCCTTCTGGAAACAGAACTGAAACAACCATTGCAAGTACTCTGTGACCGGCTTTTTGCATAGGTGGTCAATTAATCCACCGACTTTCTATAATATGTCATGACAACAATAGTTGGAATCAAGACCAAGCAAGGCGTTGTGCTTGGGGCCGACAAAAGGGCAAGCAAGGGCTTTTTCATAGGCTCCAAGATAACGCAAAAGATATCAAAAATTGACGACACACTGGCTGTGGCAATAGCAGGACAGCTGTCCGATGCAGAGTACCTGATAAAGGTCGCCAAGGCAGAGAGGCGCCTGATGGAGCTTCGCAGGGGCTTTCCCCTTTCAGTCAAAGAGTCTGCCAAGCTTGTCGCAAACCTAGCCTACTCTGGACTGAGAAGCTACCAGCCTTATTTTGTGGAGCTTATCGTGGCGGGGGTGGATGCCACCGGCGGGCAGGTATATGTGGCTGACATGAGCGGTGCCATAACAAGCGAAAACTTTGCGTCCTCCGGCTCCGGCTCTCCTATAGCATACGGGGTGCTTGAAAGCGTGTACAGGGAGGACATGACAAATGAGCAGGCAAAAGAGCTGGCAACAAAAGCAGTCGCTGCAGCAATGGAGCGCGACCCGGGCTCCGGCAACGGCATTGACGTGCTGGCAATATCCAATACCAATCTTGTGGAGGTGGCACACAGGTAAATGTCATCTGAATCAGGACTTGGGCAGGCAGGCAATAACAGGTATCCGTACTTTTACGGTCCGCAGGGCAGGCTGGTAATGGTCGACAGCGCCCTTGAAGCTGTAAACAGGGGCTCAACAACCATAGGCATCAAGACTCCGGGGTTTGCGATGGTTTCAAGCCATATCAAGCCCTTAAGGTCCCTGATAGAGCCGACGGAAAAGATATTCGAAATAGACGGCCATGTCGGAGCCACGGGAGCCGGTTACATTGGCGACATATTGCAGCTGATGGACGAGCTGAGACTGCAGGCGCAGAAGCACAGGCTGACATTTGACAGCCCGATAGATGTCGGATCTCTTGCAAAGCACATAAGCGCATACCTGCACCAGTACACGATATATGCTGTCAGGCCGCAGGCAGCGTCTGTGATAATAGCAGGGGCAGATCAGGGAGGCGTGCACCTGTACCAGGTTGACCCAAGCGGGACATTTTTCAGGGGAGCCGGCTTTGCGATAGGCCAGTCTGCAGATATTGCTCTGGACACAATCCAGAAGGAATACAGCGTCGACATGACACCGGAAGAGGCGGCCCAGCTTGGTGGAAAGGCGATAGAAAGAGCCCTCGGAGAAAAGCCCACAATAGAGACAGGAATAGTTACAGCAAAGGATCAGAGGTTCAGAAGGCTCTCAAATCCAAGCTAGCCGCAGACGACTTTTCTTTCTTTTTTCGCCTTCCTTTCCTTTCTTTGCATTTTGTTATCTATCCCATCCCCATTCTCATTTTCTCTTCTTTCTTTCTTCCTTCCTTCATTCTTCCCTCTATTCCAGTTATTTCAAGCCAAGCCCATCTACTCATATCCTGGCTTCCTGAGCATCTCTGGTCCTTATCCTGCTCTTCAGCACAAATGCCAGAACGGCAGCGGTTACCGAAACTACCGCAGCGGTAATGAATATCAAATAGTATGACTCTGCTGACGGAAAAAAGTTTGTTGTCCCACCCGAGCTGACGGCATACCTGTTGACCTGCATAAACATGCCTGCAACCGCAGGGCCTATAGAGCTTCCAACTATTCTAAAAAGCGTGTTCATGCCAAGCGAGATCCCCATAAACTCCCGCGGCGTAGATAGCATGTTGATGTTCATTACGCCAACATTTGTCAGTGAAAGGCCTGTCGAGATTACTGCAAGATTGGCTGATACCATGAGCGGTGTTGAATGAAGCATTACCAGCGCAAAAAAGCCGGCGCACATTATTATGCTACCAAGTACTGTGGGTTTTACTGAGCCCCATTTAGATATGATAAACCCGGATGTGGGCCCAAATACAAGGAACACAAGCGCAAAAGGAAGCTGGATATTGGCTGCCTGGAAAGCATCGCCTCCAAAGCCGGAAGGTGGAGGGCTTCTTACAAGCACAGGTATGGTCTGAAAAACCATGAACATACACAGCCCTACGATAGTTATCATGACGTTTGAGGGAAGGATGATTTGGTGCAGCATAAGCCGAAAATCCACAAGCGGCGATCTGGCCTTTCTTTCCACCAGAATAAAGAGCACAAGTGAGGTGCTTCCGGCTGCAAGAAATGCTGCAATTTGCATGCTTGTAATGCCGCCGCTTTCCATAAACGTAAGGGCAAGCAAAAAAGATACGATTGTTCCCGCTAGAGTTACAATGCCCTTGATGTCCATTGCAGAGGCAGGCATGCGACCTGAAGAAGGAGCAGAAGTCGATGCAGCTTCTTTGGGCTTGCAGGTCTCATCAGCATGCAGATAGCGCATCGGGCGCTCGTCAACATGTACAAATCGCCTTATGACAAAGATAAGCGCGACTATGACAGGTATTATAGAGTAGAACGTCACGCGCCAGCCAAAGTTCTGAATTATGCTTCCTCCGGCAAGCAGGCCTATGACTGCCCCGGCGGCAAACATTGAAGAGATAACACCCTGTCCTATCGCAAGCTTTTCTCTGGGGAACTGGTCCCTTACTATGCCAAATGCAATGGGAAATATCGACATTCCCACCCCCTGAAGCGCCCGGGCAAATAGCAGCATGTAGATGCTGGTTGAGAACCCTCCAAGCGAGACGCCCACAGCATAAAATATCAGCGTGACAAGAAGCATCTTTTTCTTGCCATACATGTCTGAAAGTTTGCCTGTGATAGGAGTCATTACCGCGCCGACCACAAGGTAGGCTGAAAGAATCCAAGACGATGTGCTGTAGGAAATGTTAAACTCCTGTATGAGGTCAGGGATTGCTGGTATCAGCATGGTCTCGGCGTACATGGCCATGGTGGCAATGGAGCTGAGTATCGCAAGTGTCTTCCAAGCAGAGGGGCTTATGGTTACCTTCCCCGGAGGCTGCTTGTTCCCTGGGCCGCCGTTTTCTTTGGGTATCATCCAGACTACCTGATTGGTTGGATGTGCCTATTGATGCAACTCCATATTTATGAATTGCACAGCAATGCACTGATTTGCAACCTCTACGCAATACCAAGGCGACAGCTTTGGCTTTCTGTCCGCTAACTATCCATCTGCCTGTTGTCTGTCTTGGCTACTGCAGAACGGCAGGCTCAAATCGACTAATTTCAATCAAACGAAAGAAAGGATATGAAAGATGGGAGAGAAGGAACGAGATGAAATGAAATGCTTTTGAGCCGGTCTTTCGAATAATAGTGCAGTGTCACAACAAGACGACGAGGATTCTATGAAAAGCCTCATACGGGAGCTTGATAAAGAGCAATCCAGAATAGTAATATCCAAGGACATCAGGGGAAGGTACAGAAAGGTGGCAACGGTTATCAGCGGCATACAAGATAAAAACGATGCAGAAGCTTTGACCAAAGAGTTAAAGGCTGAGATGGGAACCGGCGGAACTTACAAGAATGGCCAGATAATCTTGCAGGGTGACCACAGAGATTCGGTAAGGCAGTTTCTTGTCAAGAAGGGTTTTAGCAGCGAATCGATAGAAGTAATGTAACAGATCCTTTTCATATTGCAGTACATCTACGCCAACATTTATCGCGGTCTGCTTTTGGCTGGATCTTAAACAGGCAGGTAAATGATGACAAGGCCAGCCCAGCGGGCAGACATGGTCCGCCTGTCGGGCAAGGACTTGCGCGAGTAACCTTGTTCAAAGGTCAGGTTAACATTCTGACTCAATCGGCATTTGATAAGCTTTGACTTTGAAAAAAGAGGCCGCCGTTTGTCATCAACACATGGCTGTCAGCCTCTATAACCAAGACGGCAGCATCTTGTTCTTAATGAGAAACGTTAAGAACAGTATGTCTGTTTCTATTCCCGGATGCAGAATCTGGCTCTGGCAAAGATCCTCAGGGATATTGGCTTTCTGACCGAGGTTGAAGACGGAGACAATGCTGCCTTCAAAGCCCGCGCTTATTACAGGGCGGCAGACATAATCGCAAACCTCAACAGAAAAGTTGACGACATTTACAGAGAAAAGGGCCTGCAGGGACTGCTCGAGATTCCAACTGTCGGCAAGGCGATAGCTCTGAAAGTACAGGAATATATCACGACAGGCAGAGTGGCCCACCTGGAGGAAATGAAGGCAAGGACTCCCATCAATACTGAAGAGTTGAGCGGAATAGAAGGAATCGGGCCCAGAACAATCAAGATCCTGTATGATAGGCTCGGTATAAAAAACCTGGACGACCTTTATAATGCCGCTGCGCAGAAAAAAATCAGAACTATTCCAGGGTTTTCTGAAAAAAAAGAGCAGGACATTTTGAAGCGGATCGATTTTTTCAGGAAAGGCAAGGGCCGCCGCATCCTAGGCGAGATCTATCCTCTTGTCAAGCAAATCGAGTCGCGGCTTTCACGTGCAGATGGCGTAAAGAAAGTAGCGGTGGCAGGCTCTATAAGGAGAATGAGAGAGACGATTGGAGATATCGACTATATCGTTCTTTCCGACAGGCCTGAAGAGGTAATGGATTTTTTTGTCAGAATGCCAGAGGTTGCTGAAGTTCTGGGCAGAGGGCCGGCAAAAGTGTTTGTGAAGCTAAATGCTGGCATTGATGCAGATCTTTTGGTGGTTCCTAATGAAAGTTTTGGTTCGGCAATGCAGTATTTTACAGGAAGCAAAGAGCACTCTGTGGAGCTTCGCAGGATAGCCATTTCCAAAGGTCTGAGGCTCAATGAATGGGGCCTCTTTAAGAGCGATAAAGAAGATAGAACTGCGGAAGGTGCCAGCGACAGCAGCGAACTAACTTCAGGTAAGAAAGTAATGGCAGGGCAGGTTGCAGGGAACTCTGAGGAGGAGATTTACAGTGCCCTGGGGCTCCAGTGGATCCCTCCAGAAATGCGTGAAAATCGCGGCGAAATAGAGCTTGCCAGGGCGGGTCAGATTCCCAAGCTGGTAGAATACGGCTCACTGAAGGGGGATCTTCAGGTCCACAGCGACAGCACTGACGGCACAATGCCAATAGAGGATATGGCACATGCTGCAAAGGAAAAGTTTGGTCTAGACTATATCGCCATTACTGACCACACAAAGAGCCTGACTATAGCAGGCGGTCTTGACGAAAAAGAGTTGCTAGACCAGGCCCACAGGATAGCAGAGATAAACGACAGGCTCGAAGGCTTCCGTATCCTGTCAGGCGCCGAGGTAAACATAATGAAGGACGGCTCACTGGACATTCCAGACAACGTCCTTGACAAGCTGGACATCGTGGGCGCGGCTATTCATTCACATTTTTCGCAGCCAGTGGAAGTGCAGACAGAGAGACTTGTCAGGGCTGCCCAAAACCCGAGCGTGGACATTATATTCCACCCCACAGGCAGGCTTTTGAACAAAAGAGACGGCTATCCAGTGGACATTGCCAGACTGGTAGAGGCTGCAAAAGACACAGGTACTGCGCTTGAAATTGATGCCCACTACGACAGGCTTGACCTCAGAGACGACCATGTGAGGATGGCGGTTCAGCACGGGGTCAAGCTTGTGATTGATTCAGATGCACATCACCCGGTGCATTTTGCATTCCTGATGTTTGGGCTTGGTCAGGCACGACGCGGCTGGGCCAGAGAATCGGATGTGCTCAACACAATGCCTTTTGACAGGCTGAAAAGGTCGCTCAAATGACGCAGTGAACTAAACTAACTATGCATGTATGTATATATTCTCTAACCTGTCTGGCAGGCTAAATTAAACAATTAATATCCCCGGCAGCTGCTATCGCCATACGATATGCGCCACTCCAGCCTCGAAAGAGACGAAGTGAGGACAAGAAAGATCTTTCTTGGAGTCTTTTACTTTTGTGCAGCCACCATGGCCGCGATTACTTTTTACGCACTCTATGTCAGCATTGCCGACTACTCCAAGACTGGGACTATTGCCATAGGCAAAGTCCTTGAAGAGACAGAGTTTCCAGTCCACGGCCTTGCCAAGCTTGTCACTTACCTGATGATAGTCTCTGTAGTTGGGTGGTACTGTGTCGTGAGGCTTGGAGGCGAGAAGGTAAAGAGCATACCAAAATGGCTCAAATCGATATTGCAGCTTATCGTGCTGGCAATTGCAGTAGTTGCGCTTTACGAATTTGTCTACAATTTCACCATATGGGAAGCACTTATCACAGCCCAGGCAATAAAGGGCACGATAAACCCAGACAACGTAGTTGTTCCATATCCAAACCCAAATACGCCATGGAGCCTGGTGTTTGCTACAAAGATGTCCCTTGCTGCATTTCTTATTGCAGCACATGGGTTCTATACCATGTCAAAGCCTGAGAAAAAGTTCAGAGAAGAGTAGTGGACTGAGCGAAGCCAAGTCAAGTGAAAAAATGAAATGAAAGAAAAGACACAGTAGAGCAGAATCACCGGTCAATAATTGGTTGACATGTAATACAATATAGTACCAAATCTGCCTCTACTTATTTGCAGCAAGCCATTCTCTTACCCGGTCATTCTCAAACTCGCGCTTTTTTCTATATGATGATGCAGATGGCGGATGGAGCACCACAGCAGGCCCGGCCTTATTATAAAAGTCAACCTCGATGTAGCTGGCCATATTATTGCCGACTTCAAAAAAGCAGTATCCTTTTCCATCAAACCGTGCCAGCCCTTCAGCGTTCTGCTGGGATTGCTTTGAACTTGACCGGTTTCCCATTTGCAGCTTGATCTCGTGTATAATCTGCAACGCGACAGCTTTTCCTTGGCCTTCCGCAAATATGCCTGCCTTTGGCACTGCCATTGCATAGCCAGATGGTTGCAGACCTGCAATATCTCCTATGGCAAAGACTCGCTCATATGCGGTCTTGAGCGTAAACGGGTCGGCTGGCACCCAGCCCCCTTCAGGCGCAATGCCTGATCTTGAGACTACATCTGGGACCTTGTGTGCAGGGACGCCTGCCAAAATATCATAAGAAGCAGATCTGCCATCTTCAAACACAAGCATGTCGTCCTGAACTGACTTCACTTTGTGCAATGGATGAAAATTAATTCCCTGCTTCTGGAGCATATCTACCATGTCTTTGTTTGCCTGCGGCCCTGCTACGGGAATAGGAACAGGTGTTGGAGCATAGATGTCAATCTCTATGCCATCCCTCTTGCCATTTTGTAAAAGCAGGTCACTTATGAGCATCGATGCTTCGTAGGGTGCCGGCGGGCACTTGTAAGGAATTCCCATTATCGCAACTGCCACCTTTTCACCCCTTCTGGCAGAAAGAAGCCTGCTGCGCAGTGCAGGAATCTGCTGCGAGTCGTACAGATTGAACCCTTTGCCGACAAAACCCGGCACTCTTTCCGGGTCCAGCTCTGCGCCAAGAGCTATTATCATGTAATCTGATTCGAGCTTGCCCCTTCCTTTGGTCAGGACGCTTCTTGACCGGGCATCAATTTCCACTATCTCGTCGTTGAGAAACTCTATACCCTTGCTTGTCAGGCCATCAAGCGGAGTAGCAGAATCTTCAAGAATTCTATCACCATGCAGAACCCACAGGTTAACAAGTCCCATCATGAACGACTTTTTCTTATCGATTACGGTTATTCGATGTTCTGGCTCAAGGTTTCCCCTCAGCAGGTTGGCTGCGGCAAGGCCGCCAAACCCGGCTCCAAGAATCAATATTCGCTTTCCGGATTGCATGAAAGTTACTTCCTCCCGTCCTCCTTCTTTTTCTTTCTCTCTTTCTTTTCTTTTCTTGTCTTGTCTCGTCTCTTCGCTTCTTTGCCTTTCCTTTCCTTCTTTTGCCTTCCCTTCTCTTATCCACTTTTCCCTACTTGAATACTAAAGGCAGGAGCCAGCTGCTTATGTAAACAAGGGCTATAACTTTGACAGTCTTGCCAGAGACCATGGCTATCGTGAATTTCCTGAAGCTAAACTTTTTTGCCCCTGCAATGACAGGTATTACATCTCCAAATATCGGTATCCATGGACTGAGAAAAATTGCTATCCACCCGTATTTTTCAAGGAGACCTGAACCCCGTACTTGCTGTTTTTTGTCCTGCCTGACAAACCTATGGAAAAACTTGTTTCCGCCATAGCCGGCATAATACGATATAAATCCACCTATTATCGATCCCGCCGTCAGCACCACCATCACAGACTCTCTGCTCTGACCTGCCAGCAAGAGGGCGCTTGCAGTCAGCTCTGTCGGGATAGGTATTATAGAAGAGGCAACACCATTCAAAAATAGGCCTGCAAGCCCGTACTTTGCAAAGATTGGATTGTTGACAATATTTTCAATCTGGCCGAGCAGGGACTCCAATGACTTACCTGATGGGCCTTGATATTTTAGTTTACGGCGCGGGGAGATAACGTGCAGACAATGGATACACATCTGGCTACTGGAAGCACGAGGCTGTATTGTGCAACCTATTAGGTCCTCTGCAGGGTGCTAGCCACGCAATTGCAATACAGAAAATAAAACAAGTATGCAGTCCGGCTTATTAAGATCCAAAGCAATCAATTTCTTTATGCGGCCAATTTGTTTGCTTTTTCTTCTTTGTTTGCCGCCAGCAAGCTGATAACTGACTGATTGATGCTAACTGCTAAAATCCAGCTTTTTTCATTCTGGAGCCGCATCTTGGGCAGGCTGCCTGGTTGTGCTTTGTACCGCAGGCCATGCAGTAGTAATCGATGCCCTTTGAGCCAAACATGGAGCCAAATGCTCCTCCGCCAGCACCCATCTTTTGCATCTGTCTTTTTCTGATAAAATAACTCATCAGCATAAAGACCCCTATCATTATAGGCAGCGAGTAGGGAAATGGCACGACCAATGATATGGCAATGCTGATTGCAAACGATACTCCTATCCACATTAGCTGGGTGACAAGAAAACGCTTGGACGCAGAATCCATTTGTTCCAGATTTATTATCAAGCCCCGGCTAAAAAGTCTTTATTCGTCTTATAAAGAAAGATAGAGGCTGCCTCTCATCCGCTACTTTCTCTGCAGCCGCCGTGCTAAATTGTCTCTCCAAGCCCAGGCCGCTCTTTTTCCAACCTTGCTATGTTGCGAGAAAGGTTCTCAATAGTTCCGGGGATGTGGCACCTGCATATGCAGTCATTGTTGCAATCTGCATGATTGCCAGCCTTGCAGTATTCAGAAAATCCTTGGCTTCCCATAAAGAGGATAATGAAAATATCGTCCAACCATAATTTCTACCTTTGTTTATTATCTCACTTGCGGATGCAGAGAGGTGCAAGAAAATATCTAATCGGGAACCAAACTTTCCGTCCCGTTCCATTCCGTCCTATTCTATTCTTCATTCAGATCAAAAGATTCGGCCCTGAAGAGTTATGGTTAATATACAGAGGCATTTACGGATGTGGTGGAGGCTAGGATATGCCGGGGTCGCCTAGCCCGGAAGGGCGCAAGCCTGGAAAACCTGTAGTGGAGTGTAGATACATTTTGCAGTTTCCAGCAAGCTTGTGACCCGTGAGGGTCTCGAGGGTTCAAATCCCTCTCCCGGCGCTCTACTTTTGAAGTCACACCAAATAGCTCTCTTATTGCTAGGTACCGAATCCAAAATCCAGTTGAAGAATTCGTCACAAATTGGGTCTGAAATAGATTGATGCAGGAAATAGACGACAAAATAGACAAGATTGCCGCAATCAGGATGCAGTACATTATCAGAAAATCAGGTCGATTCTCCGCCAGACGTACTACAAGAATCCAAGAGATGCAAGTCGACAGCTACTCCAGAGCCGACTGCAACTAATAAAATTGATTGCTATCTACCTACCAATTCCGGTATCCGGCACGATAATGCATATTTTCATGAGCAGTTCTTTCTTCTTCATCGGTCAACGGCAATCCGCATGCAGAACAGCGGTATATACCAAGATTTTCAAGGTCCATTATCTTGGAGACTGCGATAATGTTTGAATCTTTATCATCCGTAATAACATAATCTCTCTTCATCCCCCTTTCTAAAAGAATCTCCTCAAGTATGACTCTCGTTTTACTGAGGCTATACTTTTGATCTAAAATGTACAATATGTCATACCCAGTTTGAATATCGATTGGCTTTTCTGAGGTAATGTTTTGTACAAATGCGTTATGAATTGCTCCTTTCAGCACGGGACATGCAGCTGAAACAAGTATTTTTGCTGAGATCATAACCCTTCTCCTTATCTCCTCATTTTCAATAGTAGTTACGGTATCTAATATTTCAGATAAAGTCACAGCATTGTTTTCAGCGCTCTTGCCAGCTGGAATGGATTCTTCCATTGTGCCTTCTGTAGTTGATGTTTCCAGAGTTCCCTTTTTTGGCTGGCGTTTAGGTTTATACCACCACCAATATCCCGCCAAGATTAATGGAATAGAGGCAGTGATGATAAATGAGAGAGAATATGCAATTTGACTCTGTATCATGAAATATGTCAGGATGAAGCCTATGGGATTGAAATAATTCATCCTGGTTTCAATAATTAGAATCCAGACAATCTCAAATAGAATAATTGCCAGTATCTTTCGCAAAGTAATTGTTGATACCGGCTCCGAACTTGATTTTATTATTATCTCTGATCAGCAATGAACGTCCTGCTTTCATGAGATGAAAGAAATTGAATCACGACTGCAAGTCCGAGCGAAAAATAGAAAATAGGGTGATAAAAAACAGGCAGACCTAACAGAAATTGAGGTTACTGGCCTCTTCTTCCCCAAGCCATGGCTACAACTGTGCTTATTACTGCACCGGCAAAGCCGCTTATCGTGGCAAAGACAATGTCCTGTTGCAGAGCGATTCCTCCAAGTGCCTTGAGCAGGACAGGAGACGCGAGGAAGACCAGAAATCCTATCGCAAAGCCCACTGCTGCAAACAAAGTCGTCAATGCCATCCTTGAGCTTACTATCATCATATTAGCGCATATTTTTTGTAATGCGTTATAAAAGCGGGTGTATAATATGATAAACCCCGGTCGGTAATTGGTTTGATCTTGACAAGCATGCAGCCCTCAGATATTTCTGCTACTTGCCCTGAACTCCTTTTCTGTTGCGAGGTATCTCTTCCAGAACATGCCAGAAATTGCTGCCAGGGCCACCCAGAATACTATAACAACAGCGGTGGTTGCAGTTCTAAAGCCCCCCATAAATGCCGAGGGGACATATGATAGATCAGTGGGGTCGTCAGGCAAAACAAAGTGCGCAACAGAGATTATGACAAGGTAAACTGCTGCGGCAGCAAATATTCTGCCTTCTGTCCTTACCCTTCTGAATAGAACAGCTACTCCAATGGCCGCAAATGCAGACAGGGCCATGTATGCAGCAAAAAGCATCTGATAGAAGGATAGGAAATTCTGGTCCACAGTAGGTGGGTCAGGAGGATATTTTATGGCAGGAATGGCATACAAAACAAACCACGTCAGGGCAGCAATGACTGCTACCTCTTTTTTCAGCTCAAGCCTGTATCTTTGCATGTAAATATGCACAAGCCCAAAGATTGCTCCGCAAGCGGGCCCAACAAGAAATGGTCCAATGATCTGCCAAGCAAGTATGCTCTGCAGATACGAGTCAAACTGGTCTTCGTCAAGTGCCGCGGCTGACTGCTGGCTGTCAAGTTCAATATTTGCAAACTGGTCAGTGAAGTGTTGCATTACTGCAAAGTTCAGAGCCAGAAGGACAGCTCCGGAAACGCACCCTGCCAGAACTGAAACCAGCACAACTCTGAGGTCTCTTGAGGACAGCATTTTTCAAATCCCGCTAATTTCTTCTTGTCTTTCTCTTTCTCCTTTTGCAGCCTTTGTCATCTCACATCACACCTCATCTCATCTCATATCTCCTCGTCAAGCTCCTCAAAGGCCGTTGCTTTTGAAATTTCGTGCAGGCGCATAGCTACAGTCCTATCATATTCCCCTTTGCTGATGATGCCTTTTTGGTCCAAGAGTTCAACCAGAGTTGCAAGCTGCGCGCCAATCTCGTCTACCCTTGTCAGCTCTCTTCCAGTAGTCTTTCTTGCAGACGCCACGAGATCGTCATCGTCTGCAGAATGGTCTGGCCGCTTTCTTTTTCTTTTTGAGACTTTCCTGTTGCTTGATTTTCTATTGCGTTGCATGTATGTGTGCACACCTACCTGCTGCCTGACTATCTTCCTGGCAGGCAGTATGTATCTATCGATCTTGCAGCGTGGGTGCGTTTATTTATCTACCTGTTTTTCTTTTCCTGATTGCCTGCTTTGTATTCTGCTCTCACCTCAGCTTCTCTTCTCGCCTCTCCTCTCCTCTGCAAATATGACGGAAATGGAGGTAGACCCCAAAAAAGTGGGATGACATGCGAGCGCACGGCTAGCCATCGATAGCTCCAAATAATTTTAGACTGTTCTTTATTACCTTTGAATAGGGTTTGCCACTTTCAATCGATACAAGCACCAGATGTTCCTTGAGAGGAATGGAAACAAATGTTATACGCTCCCTCTCCGACAGAGTATAGATCACTTTGCCAAAGTCCTGGTCAAAATCATGCCTCATTGCTGTCCTCAGCGCAAAATCAAGGTAAAGCCTTTCAGAATCCTGGCTTGATTCCATCGGCTCTAGACCTTTTCTCATCCCGCCTGCAACAAGCTTACCCATTTTGTTTATTATTCCGGCAAACCTGACGTTCTTGTCAGTCTCAAAGATCTTAGCGCAGGCCTGCTCGAAATCAGCTCTGGAGTGCGTCAACAGGGTAGACTGGCAACAAAGACCGTTAATAATTATTCCCCAACGTAGAGCACGATAGGACTGGGCAGGCCGCTATGGCAGGGCAGATTTAGCCTATAGAGACAGACTCCAATAACTTTGTTAATTTACATGGGTCAGCAATTGCTTATATTCAGAATCCAGAAGTGAGGGTGGCAAAAAATGTCGCCAAAACAAACTAACAGGAAAAATAAGCTGGCATATTCGGCGCTCGCTTTTGCGATCCTAGCCATTGGAAGCTTTTCCACGGTGGGATTGAGAGCATCGTATGCAGCTGCAACTTCGCAACCCTACGAACAGTACATAACAGAGCAGCTACCTGCAATACAGCCAATAGTTTCAAAGGAGCTGACCCCTTCAGGCAACGCAACTCTTCCAGCTGATCTGGCCGATATAGTCTCTGCAGGACAGGCACTGGCTTCAAAAGAGTTTACTGCGTCGACAGATGCTGCAAACAATAACCAGAGTATGCTTGCAACAAGGTATGCTTCATCTGGAATAGACGTCTACAGACACCTTCTGAACTTGGTAATGCAGTATGAATACGATAGCAAGAACTCAAAGCAGGCCATGGCTACTGAGCAGGTAAGTGACCTTGCATCCCAGATTTCAAGGGTTCAGTGGCAGGAGGTCCGCATCTACGAGATTACCACAGCAGCTACCAAGCTTAACCAGACTGTCCCTGACCTTGGAGCAGTCACAACACTGATCAACAATGCAAAGCAGGATATCCAGAATACCATCAGCCTGGAAAATAGCAATTCAAGCGACCTCAAGACAATAGAAAAATCACTGTGGGATACTCACAAGAATCTCAACCAGTCAGAAAGACTGCTCAACCAGATATGGAGAGCTATAGAGAAGGATATTGACAAAGCACAAGGAGAGACAAGGCTTGACAAGATAATTGCAAGGTTAACAACCACAGCAAACACTCTGCAGCAAAGAGCAGAGAATCAGAGCAACACGGATGCAGAGTCAGAAGTCACTGCTGCACTGACAGACATACAGCAGGCTCAGAACTCGGCCAACACAGGAAATGAAAAGACTGCAATGGAATTTGTAATGGATGCAGCAGTGCATCTGAGAGCAGCAGCTGCATTGCTCAGGGTCTAAGAAAGAAGAGCAGATGGTTGACCGCGCTTCTGGAGCATGGTAACAAGACGCCAGAAGCTCTTCGACTTTTTTTATTTTGTTATCCAATTTCTGGATATGCATAACGAGACGATGAAGGTTACCGCAACCTTAAACCAGACAGGTATGACCAGTATATTGTTGATTGTCGCATTTCTGACACAGAGTTGCTGGCACGGATATTCAGAAAAGTTGACGTGGCTAGAAGGTGGTGAGGTTGGGATAATGCAGAGCAAAACAATAATTTGTTTACGGGACAAAATTGAAGGGAAGACTGCTGCAGATAACCACTTCACAAATTCCTTTCAAAACCTATCAGTTATCTAATTAACCCGGAAAGCTCCAACTGGCGGATAATAGTGAACGAAGAAGAGGCTGCTGCGGGAAATAAAAATGAGCTGGAAGATGCCGAGAGAAGGAAGCTTCTCCAGATAGTCTCTGAGAAGGGGCTAAAGGGTCTGACCATTGCACAGCTTGTACGTCTGGGCAACCTTCTTGAGGCCAAGGATTATGGAGACAGCAAGAGGATACAGAGGTCAAAGAAAAAACTGCTAAAGCAGATTAATTTTGCTATTTATGACGCAACGCAGAAGGGCAGGGATGCAGACCAGAATATTTGAGCTGAGTCGAGTCAAGTCGATCCAGTTCAGTTGAATTTTACCAGAGGGCGCAAGCTTGATATGAACTTTATCTGATGCTCGTAAGTACAGTGCAGCTGGATCTTCAGAGCAGGAAAAAGTGGACAGCAAGCGGTACCTCGAGAATACAGCCTGTTCAGGAGACATTGAAAAAAGTTATTCCAATTGCTAAAAAGATAGGCGTAACCCGCCTTGCAGATATCACAGGTATGGATGCCCTCGGGATTCCCAATTACTCTGCAGTATTGCCCGGAACTGAAGACTACATCTGGGTTTATAGCGGCAAAGGCCCTACACATGACCACGCCAAGGCAAGCGCCTTGATGGAAAGTGTAGAGCGATATTCCTCGCTACCAAGCGGCGCCCCGAGAAAGTTTGTCAGGACAAGCTTTGAAAGACTGCACGCTTCAGATGGCGGCAGAGATTGTGCAAAAGCCCTTCATCCGGACGATGTAGTGGAGCCGGTAAGTTTTGAATACCAGAATGATATGGAGATGGATTTTCTGCCTGCATACGACCTGATTGCAAAAGATGAGATTCTGGTTCCTGCGCCACTGGCACTCTTCAGGTATTCCCCGTCGCCTCCGGCGGTGAACCCGTTTGCATTTCACCACACAAACGGCCTTGCATCGGGAAACGTGATGGAAGAGGCTGTCTGTCATGCACTGTGTGAGGTAATCGAGCGAGATGCCACAAGTCTGGCAGAGCTTCGGGCAAGCGCCATACCATACCACTTTTTGCGCCATATCTCTAGCTCACTGCATTCAGCTGGCTTTCCGGTTCGTGATCTTGATGCAGGCGCGTTTGTCGACAGTCCAGACATCTTTCCGGACGTAGACATATCAGAAGTCGAGTTTGAACCAGTAAAGGAGCTTGCGGCAAGGTTTGCAAGGGCCGGCATTCCCCTGATTATAAAGGACATCACTTCAGACATCGGGATACCAACATTCAATGCCAGTAGCATCGAGTGGATAACCCACGATTATGGGTATCTGGCAGAAGGCCACGGAACTCATCCGGATGCAAGGATTGCTCTGCTGCGAGCTATTACAGAAGTATCGCAGACAAGGGCTGCCAACATTCAGGGAGCAAGAGACGACCTGCGCAAGATAAAATACGGAGAAAACAATACCGACGACAGGCGGGCATGGCAGTTTATGCCGTCCAGAAGAAAGGTCAAGTTTTCGCAGGTAAAGTCGTATCTCAACGAAGACATCCTAGACGACATTGGGCTTTTGCTGGACAGGCTGAAAAAAGCAGGGTTGCAGAGAGCCCTGATTGTAAACCTGACAAACCCTGATCTGGGCGTTCCTGTGGTGCGGGCAATAGTCCCGGGTCTTGAGACCTTCAAGATAACAAAGTCAGTCATGGGCTGGCGCGCTCGCAGGTATTTCAGGCAGTGGTCTTGAATGACAGCAAGTGATGCTCCTAGGCCGATAATATTTTTGGGGCCAAGCCTCAGCCAAGAAAAGGCAAGAAAAATTTTTGATGCCGACTACAGGCCGCCGGCAAAAAAAGGCGACCTGCTAAGGCTTGCAGGTACTCCCGCGCATGGCAGAATGCTGGTGGGGCTGGTTGATGGCGTCTTTATGCAAGACTATCCTCCAACCCCCATAGAGGTGTATCAGCTTCTCAGAAGAAACAGAACAGTGGTAGCTGGAGCCGCCAGCCTTGGAGCGCTTCGGGCAGTAGAACTGGAAAAGTTTGGCATGGTCGGAATAGGTAGAATATTTGAGCTTTTCAAGGCCGGCAAGGTGTGCGCAGATGACGAGGTTGCAGTGACGTTTTCAGAGGGCGATCATAGACTTCAATCAGAGGCAATGATAGACATCCGGTTTAACCTGTACCGGGCATATAGAAGGTCAGTAATAGGGAAGGAAGCAAGGTCTGCAATAGCTCGCGTTGCAAAAGAGATATACTTTCCCCACAGAAACTACGAGCACATCATAGACGAATCAAAGAGGCTCTACCCGCACCTGTCCTCTGAAATAAACTTATTTGGGAATTTCGTTTATTCAAACAGAAAGAGCCTGAAAGAAATTGATGCAATAAGGCTGATAAAGTATATCAAGAATACTTATGAGCAGCTCAACAAAATAGAAGAACCAAGATAATAGATTGACCGATTGATTTATGGCTTTAAAAAAATTTGACCAACCAGTACAACCAGTCAGTCGATCAGCCAGTATTGTGCTGTTAATAGTCTGTCAGACAGGTCTGCTTCATTACACCATCCCCAAGCTGTCTTGTAATCTGTCTTGAAGGCATTTCAGGAAACTCGAATGCAATACCCGCGTTTGACATTTTTTGCTCTATCATCTCCAGAACTTGCTTGGAATATTTTCTGTCTGCCGGCACATAGTTTGCGCTGATGGGCTCAACAAATCCAAATATTTGGCTGTACAGCTCGAC
>Ga0070740_10000984_pt1 | contig 44144 bp, 50 predicted proteins | sample Coa_R2_FD_67286 | JGI IMG/M metagenome (GOLD analysis project Ga0070740, IMG submission 67286) | Surface soil microbial communities from Centralia Pennsylvania, which are recovering from an underground coalmine fire - Coalmine... | ecosystem: Environmental > Terrestrial > Soil > Unclassified ... | reverse complement strand
TCTGCGTCCTTCCCTTTGGAACAACAGTGTTGCTTGAAAAGATGTAGGAAAATTTTACACCAACCTGAACCCTCTCGCTCACAGTTTCTATAAGGTCAAGCGGGACTTGAGCCATTATTTCCCGGATGTACTTTTCTGACCCAGCGTACAGAGTCTTCCAACGCTGCAATATCGCCATCACTCCATGTACCACTTCAGACCTCTGGAGTGAGCCAATTCTCTGGATAAATTTTAGCGGCAGGTCGCCTACGCCATGTTCGGAAAAATACTCCCTGTTATCATAGAGAAAGCGGTAGCTTGGCACAAGGGTCATGATCATCCTTCCATATGAAGAAAGGACCAAGTCTCCATCAGCACCTTTGGATATCAACCCGGATTCAAGCAGTCGGGTCATGTTCCTGTGGGCTTCCTGCATCGTAGCATCAAGCTCTGATGCCAGCTGCGACAGTCTGTAATTTTTGTCGGCCAGTTTCATCAACATGGATAGTCGCAGGCCGCCGGCAAGCTCAAAGAACAGGGAACCTACACCTTCATCAGGTTGTTCAGAGAGCACTACATAGCTCAATCCGTGCAAGCTAAATTTAAACCTGACAATGGCTGATTCTCTCCGTTCTTGCTCCTGCTCCTTCTTGTTATGCCCCCATGCGCAGTTTGGGATTAAAGTCAGGTCAGCAAAGGGCGGGCTAACAGGCAGAGGCAGAGGCAGATACCTTGCACCAAGTGACCGGCCATCCGCACCTGCCTTTATTGCTGAATGCAGATAAGAGAAGAGAAGGAAGGATTATAATTTGGATTGTATCAGTGCCCTGTTATGGGCGATAAAAAGTCAGTTTCAGCTCTTGTCAGCGGAGGCGAAGCTAATGCCGGTCCGCCGCTTGGACCTGCGCTTGGACCAATGGGTGTGAACGTGCTGCAAGTTGTGAATATGATCAATGAAAAGACAAAGGACTTTCCTGGAATGAAAGTTCCGGTAAAGGTCGAAGTCGATAGTGAAACCAAGAGGTTTACTGTCGAAGTTGGCATTCCGCCGACAGCTGCGCTGATAGCCAAAGAAGCTGGAATCCCAAAAGGTTCCGGTACGGCGGGCACAAATTATGCTGGTGACCTGACAATAGCAGCGGCAGTCAAGATCGCCAAGATGAAGATTGAAGGCTCATATGCAAAAGACATCAAGGGAGCAACAAAGGAAGTAGTAGGCTCCTGCGTCAGCATGGGTGTCAAGGTTGAAGGCAAACCTGCAAAAGAAGTCTTTCAAGACATATCTGCAGGAAAGTATGACGAGTTGCTAAAGTAACTCGTTATTTTTCACACCATACCATACCGCACTACTTTCTATACTACCACAGGTTTGAAGCTTCTTTCACAGGCCATCCAGCGGATGGCTCGAGCCAAAGCACGGCCCACAGTGGCGAAATCATAATAACCAAGAATATTCTTCTATAGAGTTTATCCTATACATGGTTCGCACTTTTTTTTCTGTTACTCTCATTCTGCTGATCGTAGCTTCAGCCATTGCCCCTGCAAAGTTGCCAGCATGGGCAACAAGTGCGGCTACGTTTAATGAATCAGGCCTGATAAAACCTGACGCAGCCTACGTCGGACCTGCCTATGGTCCTGACACGGTAAGTGTCGACGGGTTCACTGTAGACAGAAATTCAATCAGATCCAATTTTGGCTTTTTGGACTTGGGACATCTGCAATACAATGGCAATCCAGCCAGAACCCTTCTTTACGGTCAGCTGGATCAGGGGCTTGCTGCGCAAGGAGCCCACATTGTAGAGCTTGGCGGCTCTGCAGAAAAGGGCAGTCCGTTTCTCGGTCTGGCCATAAATCCACCGACCTCGTCAGTGCCCACCACGGCAGGTCCGATGCGCATGCCAGATATGCCACTGCATTTTGACTCGTATGTCAGCGATCAGGGCAGGCTTTCTGCCGCATCAATAGTCGGCTCGGATATTGCGTCAAGTTCTTACAATGTTACAGGAAGAGGGGTAAAAATTGCCATAGTCGATACCGGAACAGACTTTTCAAATCCAGACGTCCGCCATTCGGTTGCAAGAGATTCAGCAGGCGTGCCAATAATGCTAGATGCAGATGGTCAGGGCATTGTCCTCACAAAGGCAAAGTTCATAGCCAAAATAGATAACGCAACTGGCAATATTCTGAATTATACAGATGGCGCTACTAGCGACACCAATCTGCCTGCAGGGATTACATCTTATGTATATGTAAACAGCACAGGAGTATACCTCAAGGCAGCGGGTGTCCAGATACCTGTTTACAATACGCTGTACCCGTATTTTGCCACGCCGGTCATAAATGCCACAGTGAATGTCGACTGGAAGATAGGAAATAGCCCGTCTGACTATATCCACTCAAAGAGTGGAATCTACAGGTTCGGTGTAGAGTTTCAGACACAACTATACCTTGGAACCACTACATTTGCTCTGATTCCCTTTCTCGTAGTCGATAGCACGCATGTAGGAGTTTACGATACCATAATACCCGATATGGCAGACGCCTGGAACTCTTTTTCATCTACACAGCTTAGACAGCTGACAAGCACCAACTTCAAGGCAAAGACCTCCTATGACTTTACGCAGGACCACCCCATCAGGCTAGGAGACGGCAAGGAATTCCTTGTATACGATTATGACGGTGATGGATTCCCGGACTTTAGCGCCGGCACAGTAGGAGCAAGGGTGCTTGATATCTGGAATGTAATTGGGAATAGCGCCAAGAAATACGACAACTCTGTCCTTGGGTCTTCAAGCTATGCAGGAGTAGTCAGGGCAAACCTGCTGCAGCCGCTTGACCCAAATGGTGATTATTTTGGCATCATGTATGACTTTGAAGGCCACGGGACAAGCACGGCTGCTACCATAACGTCAAAAGGGATAAACCAGTATTCGATTTACGGCAAGGACTCCCAGTATAGGCTGAATGGAATCGCCCCCGACGCAAAAATAATTCCGGTAAAGGCACTCTGGGCAGGAAATGCACTGTTTGGCTGGCTGTATGCGTCAGGATTTAACCTCGGGTCCGACGGCAAGTGGCACTATGGCTCCGGTGACTACCACAGAGCAGACATCATAAGCAACAGCTGGGGTATTACAAACCTTCCACTCGTTGGGTACGGTCAGGGCTATGACCTTCTCAGCACCTTTGCATCGCTTTTGTCCGTGCCAGGGTTACTTGCAGACAAGTACCCCGGAATTATCATGGTAAACAGTGCAGGAAACAATGGCGTAGGATACGGAACGGTGGGCTCTCCGAATGTGTCTCCTCTTACCATCACCGTCGGCGCCACAACAAACAATGTATTTGTAGGATATGATGGCTTTAGAAATCTGACAAGGTTTGGCAACTCTACGAGCGCCTTTGACGACATTGCTGACTTTTCAAGCAGGGGACCTGGACTGTTTGGAGACCCCAAGCCTGAGCTGATGGCTACCGGAGCCTATGCGTTTACTCCAACAATACCCACCATCAAAGACCTGCATGCAACCGACACTGACAGCAACAAAGACGGGGCCTTTGTCCTTTTTGGCGGCACGAGCATGGCCGCTCCAATTACTGCAGGAGTCGCGGCACTTGTTATAGAGCAGATGCACCACATGTCCCGCACTGTCGATCCTTTTGCAGTCAAGAGTATCCTGATGTCAAGTGCCAAGGACCTCAAGAGCGATCCTTTCGAGCAGGGCTCAGGCAGAGTAGACGCTGCAAGCGCACTGTCACTTCTGTCCGGCAAGCAGGGCAGATTTGTTGCCTATACCAACGATACAGTTCCAAATATCCTGTCCTTGATGTCCCAAACTGTCAATACCTACAACAAGACCCTTGGAATAATTGACTTTGGGACAAGCGCCCAGTCATCGTCATCGACTGCGGCGGCAAACACACCACGCAACCTGGCAGATGCTGCCTTGTGGTACAACAGCAAATACCAATATTCACAGTTCATAGAATCGAGGTGGTTTGGCGGTCAGATAGAGCAGGGCGGGTCAGCCTCGACAGAGATCACAGTCAAGAATCCGTCATCTGACAGCCTAGATGTAACCCTGTCTTCTGTCATTGAAAAGCCGCTGGCAAGCTACCAGATTCACAACCACACAAAGCTATTTGAAACCGATCCGCTGCACGACTCCAAAACCTCCGGCTACATGCCCAATTTCTTTAACCTGACTAAGGAAATCGGAGGAATTCCAAAGGATGCAGACATGATGGTGGTAAAGCTCAACTACCCATTTTCGTCGTTTATGAACTCGTCAGAACTTTATGCCGACGGCCTTCGCATCGCTTCGCTGTACAGCTACGACTGGCAGGATACAAACAAAGACGGAAATGTTTCCTCCGATGAAATCAGCCTTGTAAACAGGGCAGGGGCATGGGGAACAGTGCAGGAAATGACAGTATCAGACCCGGCAAAAAGATTCCAGCATACCCCGCTTGTCGGCGTCTATCCGGTGCCCGGAATATTCTCATTTTGGCGCGGAGACCGAAACATAAACTCTACTTCCATGGACTACACCCTCACAATAGAGTTTTACAAAAGGCAGCCAAACCAGTCAATAATCCTGCAAGACAGATCCTCCCGCGGCTTTTCTCTGTCAGAGCATCTGCCTGCAGGAGGCCAAGCCCAGGTTAATGCATCAATACTCACAACCAACGAAACTCTTCCCGGAATATATTACGGATCCATAGTTATGAGCGAAAAGCAAGGAAGGCAGAGCACAGTCTTTCCAGTAAGTTACATAGTTACAACCAGACCAGTTCCAAAAGATATCCCTGTGGTAGTCGTCCCGCAGGGCAGTGTGCCTGAGGACAAGCTGATCATGAGGCCAAATGGCTATGTCGGTGGCATGTTTGACATGAGTTCAACATACCTTGCAGGTGACTGGCGCTCGTACTATTTTACGGTCGGCGACCACTCGATAAATTCTATGAGCTTGAGCATATCATGGCCCCACAACTCGACAAGCATTAATGCAATGGTATTTGCCCCTGACGGCAGTCTGGTCGCTTCAAGCGTGCCGGCTGGCGTATTTGAAAAGTTCGCAGGATGGGCAAGCAATGACTGGCTTGGCAACACTGTCTTTAGTCAGGGCGGAGGGTTTTTCTTCAGCCAGAATAGCAACGGCAATGCAACCACTCTATATGCTCCCATCAACCAGACAGGAGTATACTCTGTACTGCTTCACAATACGCTTTTTGATGGAGAGAGCCTCTACGAGCCTGTAACTCTGACAGCCAAGTTCTCCACCATAATTCCTGACACTGCCAAGCCTTCAATCGTTGCCGATGTGCCAAAATACATTGCAGGCAAAAAGGTAATTGTGCCTGTAACCATTATGGAAAGCGACCTGCAAGACTATTCGTATACAATAGATGCAAATAATCCAGTCAAGCCTGAGCCCAGCGCATCTCCATTTGAGCCACCGCAAACTTTTGACGTAGCTCTGGATGGGGCGTCACTGTCTGAAGGAATGCACCAGCTGCAGATCGATGCGGTAGATACTGCTGGACAGACCTCCCGTTTTGCAACTACGTTTGAAGTAGACAAGACTCCGCCAAAGATAGACCTGTCGTATGGCTACGGTTCTCAGGCTCAGGTCCCTGCCAACCGCACAGTTGCAGCAGATGCTAACACCATCACTGTCTCAAAAGATGTCTCTGTCATGTGGACAGTCACTGATGCAGATCTGGAACTTCCGGTGACAGTGACAATGCCTGATGGAAAGCAAGAAAGCTTTGACAAGCCAAGTTCCCTAGTTGAGTTCAATTCATCGTCGCTGGCCGATGGTAGATATGATCTGACCATATCGTCAGCCGACCTTGCGGGCAACACCGCATCACGGCATGTCAAGGTAATAGTTGATAATACTCCACCAGTAGTCTCACTTGCTGCGCCTGCCAACACCGACGTAACAGGAGTTATAAGGCTTGCAATTGGCGCAACCGATGCAAACTTGGCCAGAGCGTTACTTGTCGTTGATGGCGGCAAGATGTCGATCGATGTCACTGGCCTCAAGCAGTATGACCTCGACACTTCGAATCTGCCAGATGGCAAGCACGACTTGAAGCTGGTGACCTTTGATACTGCTGGAAACTCAGGCTATGCTAGCGGAACCATATATACAGCTAATGCAAAATCCATAGCGGCGTCAGCGCAACTGACTGGCATTCTAACGGGCCTCGGTGTTGGCCTTGCAATAGCTGCCGTTATAGGAGCCATCCTTGTTTCACGCAGGTCGATGATATACAAAAGATAAGATAGAAAGATAGGTAGATACGAAGCAAGTCGAAAAGAAAAGGTCAGAAAGACGGCAATTGCCAAGAGACGGCTGACCTAAAAAATCTTAAATAGGAAAGAGGTGCTTTTATCTTCGTATGAACGAGGACAGAAAAACGGCATCCAGCATGCATGCCAGCAGCGCCTCTTTGATCGAACTGTCGGAGAAGAACTTTGATGAAATAACAGGCGGAAGCAAGCCTGTGCTGGTGGACTTCTGGGCAACGTGGTGTGGACCATGTCAGTTTATGCTGCCGATATTTGACAAGCTGGCCAAGAAATACGGGGACAAGGTAACCTTTGGCAGGCTCAACGTTGACGACAACTCTAGCGTGGCAATGCGATTCGATGTATATGCCATCCCTACATTTATCATATTCATGAATGGCAAGGCCGTAGACAGGGCCGTGGGTGCAGTCGGGGAAAAGGGCCTGGAAGGTCTGCTGCAAAAATACCAGTAGCCTGAGCAAGAGGCAGAGGCTACAATTACAATTTTTGTCAGCCCTTTTCTTGCTTATTTTATTGCCGCTGGAACGGATGGTCTGACATACAGAGTAGATTGCGCTGGCGACTACTGAGTATTATTTTGTTGTCATGATAACCACTCAATCGGAACTGTCATCGGCTGCAAAGAGGCAATCCAATCTTCAGCTAGCTAGATATATCCAAATGCAGGATCAGCTGATCGTTTCAACGCAAGAATCTTTTCAAAGACTTGCTTCTCTGCATCGTTTAGCCGGTGGTTGAACCTTTCAATAATCTGCTTTGCTTGCTTGCTGTTGAGGTCGGTATAAAAGATATCGCCTTCGTTTATCTGCCTGCCTATCGTGGGTTCTTTGAGCGAGACTGCGATCTGCATCCCGGCTGTAGCTTCGTTTATCGCCTTGCCACTTTCCTGTACCTGATGAACAGTGCCTATTTTTTTGCCTTCTTCATTCATTACCTGCACTTTCTGCCTGAGCTTGCCGACCAGAATTTCTGCACCAAATACAGCAGGGTCGTTCCGCCTAAAGACAAAGCCTTTCATGAACTGAAACTTGCATACAGGAGGAATCTCGTTGAACAGGATGCTCTCTTCATGTTCTCGCTGGTATTGTACCCAGTCGGTGTAGCTGCGAACAAGGTTGTAGATTATGCGCTCGTTGAAAATCTTTACGTTGCGCTCAAGGGATTCCCTCTGCGCGTCTTCAAGCACCTTGACGTTGAACCCAAGCACTACCCCCAGATACCGGTCCTTTTCTGCCACTGCTGACGCTTCAATTACGTCTCTTCTTGTAATCTGTCCAATATCTGCCGTCCTGATTGCGACATTTGCCTTCCTGAGCAGATCAACAATTGCTTCAAGTGAGCCTATGGTGTCACATTTTAGCACAACTCCGTTAGAATCGGTGCTAACTATTGCATTTTTTACTTCAGCCTCCACCATAGCCATAAGGGTTCCGAGATCAGCAGCCTGTACTCTTTCTTCTCCTGCCACCAGACCTTCCTGGCTGTCTGCTTGCGGTGCCGCGTCATCTTTTTTCCTTTCCTTCTCTCTTTCTCTATCTCTATCTTTTTCTTTACTAGCCACATAAAGAGGGCTCCCCGCCAGCACACCATCCAGGTCGGCCGAAGTTATCTTGAGCCCGGCTGCAGCTGTCACTTCGCTTACTGGTTTGAACTTGTCCTTTGGGTCGCGCATTTCATCAAGAGGTTTTGGTAAAAGCAGGGCCTTTATTCTGGTCACAACCGCGCCGCTTCTCTTTGCGAGTACAACATTGTCGCCCTGTTTGAGCGTCCCATCCAAAAGTATGATATTTGCAGTCTGGCCAAGGCCCGGTTCTTCTTTTACTTCAAGGACGATGCCCTTGGCCGCCTCTGCGCCTTCATGGCGCTCAAGCCTCTTTACAAGGTATTGTTGGGTAAGCCCAACCAGTACTGCAAGAAGTTCAGGTATTCCAACACCTGTCTTGGCGCTGACTGGGACGATGCCTACTTCTTTTGTAAAGTCCTTGACGCGCCAAAAGGCCTCAGAATTGTAGCCTATCCTAGAAAGCGAGCCAACCACATTGTAAATCTTTTCGTCAAGCATCGTCTGTACTGCCGGGTCCTGCTTTTTGACCTCCTCTGAGATAAAGCGAGAAGACGAGCGCCAGCCGGAGATCATGTCCACCTTGTTCAGAGCTATGACAAACGGGACCTTTTTCTTTCTCAAAATGTCGATACTTTCAACAGTCTGTGCCTCAAAGCCCTTGTTGACGTCTGCCACCACTATTGCGATATCTGCAGCAGACCCTCCCCTTATTCGCAGGTTGGCAAAAACCTCGTGGCCAGGGGTGTCAATGACCAAAAGACCCGGCACCGTGCTTTCAGACTTGGCAAGCTTTTGATACAGAGGCCCCGTGACTTCTCTGATAGTCTCTATAGGAAAAAAGCTGGCTCCGATATGCTGTGTGATACCTCCGACTTCCCTGGCCTGAACTGCAGTGCCGCGTATCTTGTCCAGTAGGGAGGTCTTGCCAGAATCAACATGGCCGAGAACAACTAGAACAGGTTGACGGATTTGCACAAACCCAACTAGCTAAAAATGACGCGCGACTCTTTTATGAAGCTTTCAGCAGAGTCTGAAGCGTGGATAATATTGTCAGTAAAGCCCAGTCCAAAATCTCCCCTTATTGTTCCCGGGGCCGCTTCATAGGATTTTGTAGCGCCGATCATGAGCCTCACTGTAGCTACTGCATTATTGCCTTCAAGTATGCATGCAACCACAGTGCCAGACGAGATAAATTCGACAAGCTCGCCAAAGAATGGCCTTTCCTTATGAACAGAGTAAAAATCTTGCGCCTTCTCTTTTGTGAAATTGTACGACTTCAGGTTCTTTATCCTAAAGCCCTTTTCTTCAAACCTTGCCAGAATCTTGCCGGTGAGCTGGCGTTTGAATCCATCAGGTTTGATTACAATGAGGGTCTGCTCAGGTGTCGTGGGTGGCAATCTTGTTTGTTCCCTTCTTTTTGCTCTGTCGGTTATCTATTATATTATTGTGTTTGTGTGCTGTGCCTGACAATTTCATTTCTTTACCTTCAGGCCACCCTTGGCGTACTTTGATGTCCATTTCAGTTTTCTTGGGTCGCGCTTTAGGTTCCGCATATTTTTCTTGCACTTGTTTGAGCATGTCCATTGGACCTGCCCGTCATTTTTTACAAGCATGGTTCCGTGTCCTGCGGTTATGTGTTTGCCACAGAAATGGCAATTTCGAAGAGACGTGGCTGCCTTGCTCACTGCCTATTCTCAGCTCCTGATCGAAATTGCACGCTTTTGCTGTTTCTTTTCATATTAATCATGATAAACATTTGCACCTTGGATTGTTTGCCAGCCTACCTTCTTCCTACCTTATCTTGCGGGCCTCTCTTTCTGTTTCCCTCAACATAAGTATATCGTTCATTCTTATCGAGCCTTTGACATTTCTTGTCAATATCCTGCCCCTGTCTCTGCCTTCAAGGACCTTTACTCTCACCTGGATCACTTCTCCTGCAATACCCGTCCTGCCGACAATCTGTATAACTTCTGCAGGTACAACCTTTTCTTCAGCCGCCTTGCTCATCTAAGCCACCCAATCTGAAAACATTTGCTTTTCTTTCAACCTGCCAGCCCAGTCATTGTCCTACTTTTTTTCCTTCAGCGTAGCAATAGAGCTGACGACCTGATCTACAATGTGCTGTCCTTCGCCAGAATCAATAATTGTAGCTGCTGCCGATCCAACGTCAATTCCAATTGATGCTCCCAGCTGCTGCTTGCTTGGGACAAAGATGTAAGGTACATTTCTCTCTTCGCACAGTATGGGAAGGTGGGCCACAACCTCTGGCGGCTCTACATCCTCTGCAATCACAACCAGCTTGCAAAGACCCCGTTCAATGGCTTTTGTAGTTTCGTTGGTGCCCTTGCGGATCTTGCCGCTCTGCTTTGCTATGCGGACTGCCTCGTAAACAGCATTTGCCAGATCCTTTGAAGCTTCAAATTTTACATAATATGGTTTACTGCTACTCATTGCATTTTATCACCAAGTAGGATCATCTTTTATTCTTCTGTAAGAGAATATCAGGCGTATTAAAAACGTTGTCCATTTCTGGCACGATAATCTACAATCAGGCTGTCACAAGATTTTTCTTGATCAGCCAGAGATCGTTTCCTGTATCAGTCGCTGGTATTCCTGCACTTTTGAATCCAGCAGCTGCCTCTCTGTAGATTCTGCGTACATCCTGACTAAGGGCTCTGTACCGCTTGGCCTCACCATGACCCATGTTTCAGAATCAAGCCAGATCTTGGCGCCATCCATGGTCTCTACCCTTTTGGGGCTGCCATGCTCCATGCACCTGCTTACTACTGTGTTAGCAACCTCCCTTGTGGGGCACTTGAACTTTGCCTTGTACTGGAATGTCTTGGGAAGAGAAGAGAAGAGGTCGGATAATTTCTGCCCTGAAGCCGTCGATGCAAGCATGTCAAGTACAAGTGCAGTGGCCATCGCGCCGTCCCGCACCTCATTGAGCCTGCCGTACATAAAACCACCATTTTCTTCCAGGCCAATTTTGCTCCCTCGCCTGACCATCTCTCTAGAGACTTCGACGCTTCCTACCTTTGTATAAACAAGCTTTGCGCCGGCTCGCTCTGCAACGATTGAAAGCATCATGGAGGTATTGATTGGGCAGACTACCTCCTTGGCCGTGCCTCCACTACTACTACCACCATTGCTATCCATTGTCTTTAGCAGGTGATCGACCAGCAGAGTTCCTGTCTTGTCTCCCCAGTATATCTCTCCTTTTTCATCGCAAAAGATGCTTCTGTCGCCATCTCCGTCGTAGGCCACTCCAAAATCAGCACCTGCCTCTCTGACAGCTGCCGACAAGGCATGCAGGTTGTCAAGCGTAGGCTCTGAGCCTCGTGCTGGAAAGTCGCCATCCACCTGTCCGTTAATGACGATCGCCCTGCACCCCAGCCTTTCAGCAAGCAATGGTGCAAGCACCGCCTGAGCCCCGTTGCCAGCATCCATTACTACTGTCAGTTTGCGGGACCTTATTTTTTCAGCATCAACAAGGGAAATGGCCGCATCAATGTAAGACGGGATAGCGTTATCCTCTGCAAATTGGCTGCCATTGCCGTCAATTCTTGCAAACCTTTTAGAGTAAAAGATATCCTCGACTAGCAGCTCATCTTCTCTTGGTATCTCCACGCCATCATGAGCAATTGGCTTGATTCCATTGTATTCTGGCGGGTTATGTGAAGCGGTAACCATTACTCCGCCTGCGTAGCCCAGTCGCTTTGCAGCAAACTGAAGGCATGGAGTCGGGACAAGGCCTGCGTCTGCCACATCAAGCCCTGCGGAATTGAATGCCGATCTTACAAGTCTGGAAATTACAGGGCTTGACTTTCTGCCATCATAGCCTACAACTATCCGGCCTTTGCCAAAATAGGTCGCAAGAGAATATGACAGGTCGATTACAAGCTCCGGCGTCAGCTCCTTTCCAAATATTCCACGAACGCCGTTGGTCCCAAACAATCTGGGCCGTATCTGGGCAGCGCTTCCATCCATACCATTTCCATTCATTAGCATACAGTATAAGAAGTTAAATGTAGCTAGATATTGAACCTGACATCGTGCGGGGGTTGCCAAGCCTGGCCAACGGCGCAGGACTTTATTTTGAGTGCGAGGCTTAGAATGAGCCAGGTTGAGTTGTAGATGCAATGTGGCTCCTACAACCCTGTTCCTTAGGGATTCGTGGGTTCAAATCCCACCCCCCGCACCTTTTTACTTAGATTCAGTCTAATTCTAATGAGTTGCAAGTTTTTGTAGGTAAATTGAGCCGCCGTCTCCCTCCCAAACCATAAACAGTGATGGTTCAAGGCTGCCTTGTGCATAAGATACCGCTGCAGTCACTAGGTGCGAATTTAGCGGTTGCACTATCGAAGTTGGTCCATTGAATGTGTGCCCTCCGTCAGTACTTGACCAAACAAGGGTTTTTGGTTCAGGAGTGGCAAAGCCGGATCCATTGCTAGAGTTATAGTCCAAGGTCTCTTTTACTACAAAGAGACCTTGGTTACCAGAATGAAGTAATTGAAATGTACTACCTCCAAAATCAAATGACAATGAGAGTGCAGACCCTTTGCTATCCTTCAATCGAATTTGGTTCTGAACTGATGTGACATTGTTGGTAATGGTACCTACCAGGATAGATCCTGCAGTACTATTGTCATTGCTTGTGGTTCCCCTTGTAAATGGCAATATTAGAGAGAAAGGATAACCTTGCAAACGGGAACTGACATTTCCTGCGTCAATTCTAGCAACATATGCGTGTGAGCCATCAGATGATACATCGATAGCCGGAAATCCCTGAACTATGGTCTCATTTGAAATTTCAATAGGGTTTCCAAAGGTTACACCTCCGTCGGTGCTGTGCATTATTATGTAATGGAACCGCATCTGAGAGTAGATTGCTGGCAGCAAGGGAAAGGTTGGGATGTTATTCGTTGTAGATGCGCCTTTGCTGATATTTTCAGAGATCATTGCAGCAATGTAAAGCGATTTGCTGTCATTACCGCTCGCGCCTGCGGCGGCATAAGGAACAGCCCAGCGTACGGCTTCATTTGTATTATCATAGCCTGGAATGGCTATTTGCGATTTTTCAAATGTTTTTCCAGCATCTTGGCTCTTTGTGAGAATAATCTGAGAGTGATGAATATCATCTCCCCTAGATAGAGTCGAAACGATGTAGACATTGCTTCCAGACGCGGCTAATCTTGGAGGAATCGCCACCTGAGCTGCAGTTCCATTTGAACTTGAAGTCTGGTTGAATATGCTCAGTTTAGTGGAAAATGTCTTGCCTCCATCGTTGCTTGAAACGAAATAAGTCTGGATTGAGGTTTCGTATGATGGAGGAGCATACTGAAGCTGCTGGTTCAGAGAACTTTGTGGTGTTTGTAGAGATCCATTACTTATGATTGTCCCAGAAAAGCTGGGTGGAAAGATCGAGTGATTTGAAGGCAATGCTTTGTTCGAATAAGTAATTTTCGAGGTTTCATCGCTCCACAACAGAAATACACGGTTGCCACTGGATGCGATGATCTGTGGTTCTATTATTCCTGACAGAACTGAAGACCTGTTCCCGGTATGACTGGAAATTGGAAAGTAATCTTTGGTTATCAAGACAGGATGCTCAAAGCTAGAGGCATCAGCCGATGTTCGGGTGAAATACAGCTGATAGTCATTGTCAGTCGTATTAGCAGCCCACGCAGCATATGCATTTGTCCCATTTTCTTCAGATGCCACGGCTGGGCCCGTAACTTCTCCCGCAGAAAAATTTCCAAGTGAAATCGTTTTGCCAAAGGTCTTGCCGTTGTCTCCGCTCATGCGGTAGTAAAGATTGGAGGTATGGTTTACAGCAACAGGACCTTGAACATTTTGATTGCGCGATATTAGTGTTGTTGACTTGATTTCACTCCAGATTACAAATGTATGATTAGTATTGTCCGAAAAGGCTAGCCGAGGATTTGTATAGATACCGACTGATATCGAGGAATTGTTTGACATATTATCCGCTGAAGCAACTATACGAGTTTGACCTGACAGCTGACCAGCTGCCAATGCAACACCAATAATTGAGCTGGCAGCCAACAAAATTGCGAATGTGATGATTGTTGAGATAAGAATGGTCTTTGAATTAAGAAGATTATTGATTTTATCCAACAACTGTCTGCTACCTGCGCTTCCCTATCGCATATAGACATGATCTAAGATTGTTCGGTCAATTCAGCTGGCTTTAGGTCAGCACATACGTCAATGCTCCTGTGCAATAGATTGGCATCTACTGACTCTGCAGGATTTTATTCTGTTCACTAACCGTGATGCTCAGAAAGGTGTGATAGGATTTCCGGGTTGTTCGAATTTGGTTGGTAATTTTACCATTCAGGCGAGCGGCTAGAGATGAAAGAACACATGCCGCTTTTGTCTCTACCAAGCTTCTGTTGTTGCTGTTGAAGCAATACAGGTTGCTGTTCATGAAGCCGTATTGGATGCTGCCAAATGACTAGATGCAGGTTTGATACTTGAATCTTGACAATATGACCAAGTCTTCAAAACTAATTGGGAAAATGGAGTGTTAGCTAACTAGTACCAGTTCTATTATTTTCGACTCGCCTAAATCAATCCATACTGATTTGGTTGAGGGAAAGTTTGCTACAAAATCAGAAGATGGCCAGAATTGGGAATAGCATTTCAAAAAGCACAGCAGAGGCTCATCGAGGCGAGATATTGCCAGAGAAAAACAAAGAACGAAAATGAGCAACATTTTCTTTTGCTCTACTAATGACAAAATAGCATCTTCAATATCGCCATTAAATACTAGGCCGCTCATCCACTTTGGGTGTTATCATTGTTCCCTTCCAACGGTACCAGGTTACAAACCCAGCAACGATGGAGGCAACTATAATAACGACGCCTATGATCCAGTTAAATCCATAAATGAGAAATCCCAATGGCACAAAAATATACAGCAAGCCTGGAACAAGGTTCTGAAGATAGTGGAATGAAAATTTCCTGCCTGCATTGTCATAGTTTCTCAGGATAGATTCTAATTCGCTAGTAGTATACAAAGAATTTCTGTATCGCGATAAGATAGCATGGAATATTTTATCAAATCCAAAAATTCCAATCGACAGGCCAAATACCACCAATATGGAGTAAATGCTCAATTCCAGATTTTGAAGCAAATAGAGGAGTATCATGCTAAAATGAATAAATGGCAAGAAATTTAGGAAAACAATAGATAGCACAAAGCGTCTTAGAGGCTTTGCATTTCCAGTAAAGGCTGATGAGGTATCAAAGGCGCGGATACCTTTCAACGTATGCAACATTACTCCATAGAATATTGAAAAGGTGATAATATAGAGCTCATGAAGCACCGTGAACTGAGTTGTTAACGAGTAAAGCAGTACAACCGCAGTATGCAGAATGGAGGTAATTAAGACTTCTGCTATGCCTCTGTCGGGCAACTGCTATATACAACTCAGGCAGCCATGTTCAGCGACTGACATCAGGCCTACAGCTTACATTCCTTGATTCTCCGGGTAGCCAGCCAGAGCAACGTTTTTCCATATTGTAGATTGTTGAATACTGCCATAGTCTCTATCGGATTGCATTGATAACTCTCTCTTTTCAGGGTTCAAGCTTTCATTTTGATCTTTTATAGCACAGCCCTGGCTGCAATTGGGCGGAGCAGGAATTGAATTTCAGATCTGCTTCACATAGCTCTGCAGACCTGCGATCATTCGCATGGATATCATACAATACTGTGCGCCGTTTTCACATGTCATCTTGACAAAGCATTGTTGCATTCCATTTGTTAAAACCGATAATCTTGGAAAGAGATCATTTTTGTTATATAGCATCAGAGGTCCTCGGACCCTTCTGCCCTGCCCAGCATGACATTCATCAGGTCTGAATAAAAGGTTGCATCGCTGTCAAGAAGTGATATAACTCTTACATATTTTATCGTCTTTTTAACAAATACATGTCGTCAGCAGACAGGAAAGGCAGCAATAGCAGTTCCACCAGAACTTTGAAGGTGGCTGAAGCAAATTCTCGCGACGTTGGGAGAAGAATTGGACGGGTCGACCCAAAAGTGGCCGCCGAGATGGGACTGTCTTCAGGCGACGCAATCGAGATTTTAGCTGGCAAAAGAAAGTCTGGCGTTATTGTCTTGTACTGGCCGTCTTACCAAGAAGACTACGGCAAGGGCCTGATACGCATAGATGGATACACAAGGAACAAGCTAGATGTTGGCATCAACGATACTGTCGACATTCGAACTGTCGAAACAAAGCCAGCCCAAAAGATTACGCTTGCACCGACTGAACCTTTGCGGATATTGGGAGCCGAGGAATATCTTGCTGCCTTTCTGGAAGGACAGCTTGTAACAAAGGGCGATGTAATTCCGCTGAGCATAATGGGCCAGCGAATTGACCTTGTAGTTATCTCTACAGCCCCGGGAGGTCCTGTAATAATTTCTTCAGGAACAGAAGTAACAATCTCTGAAGAGACGGCTGAAGCACTCTCGGCCGCGAAGGAAGGCGGAGTGCCCTCCATAACTTATGAGGACATTGGTGGTCTGCGTGGCGAAGTCACGAAGGTAAGGGAGATGATTGAATTGCCCCTGCGGCACCCCGAGCTTTTCAGAAGGCTTGGAGTAGAAGCTCCAAAAGGCGTCATTCTCCACGGCCCTCCGGGCACAGGCAAGACCCTGCTTGCAAAGGCTGTAGCTAACGAGACAAACGCCAACTTTTACACCATAGGAGGCCCGGAAATCATGAGCAAATACTATGGGGAAAGTGAAGAGAGGCTGAGAAACGTCTTTCAGGAGGCGCAGAAAAATGCTCCCTCAATCATCTTTATCGACGAGCTTGACTCGATAGCCCCAAAGAGAGAGGAGGTCAGCGGAGAGGTAGAGAGGAGAATAGTCGCACAGCTTCTATCTCTTATGGACGGCCTGAAGGCAAGGGGCAAAGTAGTGATCATCGGCGCCACCAACAGGATAAACGCAATCGACCCGGCATTGAGAAGGCCTGGCAGGTTTGACAGGGAGATAGAGATAGGTGTTCCTGACAGGGATGGGAGGCTTGATATCTTGCAGATACATACAAGGGGGATGCCGCTAGATAAGGATGTCAACCTGGAAAAGCTGGCAGATATCACTCATGGCTTTGTCGGAGCCGACCTGCAGGCACTGGCAAAGGAAGCTGGAATCAGGGCGCTGAGGCGTATTCTGCCCCAGATTGACCTTTCTGCGGAAAGCATTCCCGCTGAAGTTCTAAACAAGATAATTGTCAAGATGCAGGACTTTATTGATGTGGTAAACGAAATGGAGCCTTCTGCCATGAGAGAGGTGTTTGTAGAGATACCCGACGTAAAATGGCAAGATATCGGAGGCTTGGAGACAATAAAGCAGGAATTGCGGGAAGCAGTAGAGTGGCCCCTGAAGTACCACGGAGTGTTTGCATATGCTGACGCCACTCCTCCAAAAGGAATTCTCCTTTATGGTCCGCCAGGCACTGGCAAGACGCTGATTGCAAAGGCAGCCGCCAATGAGAGTGAAGCAAATTTCATAAGCATAAAAGGGCCGGAGCTCTTGTCAAAATGGGTAGGTGAATCCGAAAAAGGCATCAGAGAGATATTCAGAAAAGCAAGACAGGCAGCTCCTTGTATAATATTCTTTGACGAAATAGATGCCATAGCCCCTACTAGGGGCGGAGAGTTTGGTGACTCGCATGTTACAGAGCGGGTGATAAGCCAGATGCTGACAGAGCTCGACGGCCTAGAAGTATTGACAAGCGTTGTGGTAATTGCTGCAACCAACCGGCCTGATATCATAGATCCGGCACTGCTTCGGCCCGGCAGGTTTGACAGGCTGCTGTACGTTCCGCCGCCTGACTATGAGTCAAGAAAACAAATAGTCAAGATCCATACAAGGAAAAAGCCGCTGGCTGAGGATGTTAATCTTGATAACCTTGCATCCAAGATGGACGGATACACTGGTGCTGACATTGCTGCAGTGGCATCTGCAGCAGTAATGCTGGCCCTGAGAGAGCACATATCAAAATACAGAGATCCGAAAGAGGCTGAGAAAAAGGTCTCTGAAATGAAGGTGCACATGAGGCACTTTGGAGAGGCAATGGTGAAGATAAGGCCCCTGTCAGCTCAAGAGCTCAACATGTACAAGAAAATAGCAGAGCAATTTGGCAGACCGGTCTTTTCATCGACTCCCGAAGGACCGGCATCGGGCGCAATAGCATGACAGACAGACAGCTGGCCAGAGGACAGGTAAAGGCAGCAAGGAAGAGGATGAGGGGAGGAAAAACATGCTGCCTTTGATTTCATTCCCTAAAGCAAGAGACAAACTCATTGCCCTGCTGGAAAGCTAGTTATGCCAGTGAGCCGACTTTACCAAACTTTTATCATTCTTGATGAGCTGCTTTTTGGTAGCAATGAATACCGGACCAGACGGAAAGCAGGATGATGAAGGCTCGATGTTTAGATGCTTTGACTGTGGAGGGCGAGAATTTGCCAGCCTTGGAGAATTTGAGCGGCACCAGCTGGAGTTCCATGTAAAAGATGACAGGAGTACGAAATCTGCAGGCAGCAAAAGATTATCGAGAAATGCATCGGAAGCGGTACGCTAGTCTGCAAGATTAATTCGGTTGAGATAAAAAAGCCGGAAACTGGTTTACTGCAGGTTTAATGACCATGCTGCCTCTTTGGAGCATCTTGTAGCTGGAACGAAACTAGACTTCCTGTCGGTTCGCAATGGTCAATGCGTCAGTTCAGGCTATCCAGAAACGCAAGTAAACCAGCAAGACAATGCGCTATTATGTTCATTCAGAATCTACAGAGGCCTTTTACATGATCCTCTATCATGCAGCCTTGAAAGCGCCCTGTAAATTGCCGCCAGCAATGCCTTACTACCGGGCATGTGGCGCATTACCGGCGCAACTATTCTTCCACACGGAAGTATGGCAATCAACTCCATTAAAGCCTCAGAGCCACTTTTTACTATTCCTCCGGGTAATACAAGATGAAATGATGCATAGCGGAGGTCGGGAGCAACGGCATCAAGCATTCCCCCGTGGTCTGCTGCAACTAGCGATACATAATCTATCTTTTCGTGCTTGTCAAGCATATTGACAAGTTGCTTGAACTTTGTACAAGGGCCACAATATGCATCATAGGCCAGAGTATACTTGAAAGATCCAGCTTGCATTTGTGTCCAGAGATATATTGTGCCCGATCATATAAAAGATAACTGCAAGCCAGTCTTTCTGAGCTGAGGATAACCGTCGCCTAGACCAATCTAAAACAACTGCTTTATAGTTTTTTGATGCCTGTACAGCTGGGATGCATCAAGCTATCATGTTGCCAGCGGTGGCTTTGACCAGTATGAAGCTGCCGGAGCAATTTTGCTGTACTGCTTCTATGTTTGGTGATTGAACATTGCATTACCAGATAGATGCTGATCTGCATTACATGAATCCGGAACAGGCTATCAAAAAATGCACTTCACTTATCGACTGGTCTAAACTGAATCCGGGAATAGAGAGTGTCGGATTAATCGAAGCCTATGGCAGAGTTGCCGCTGCCGATATTTTCTGCCCCATAGACATACCGCCATTTGCAAGAGCTGCAATGGACGGGTATGCTGTAAAGTCGGCCGATACAAAGGGCGCTTCTGAGAAGAATCCGGCCCAATTTGCCATAGTTGGCAATCTAAGGGCTGGACAGAAGGCTGACTGTAAGGTAGGCTTTGGGCAGGCTGTGGCAATAGCTACAGGCGCCCAAGTCCCGGAAGGTGCAGATGCTGTAGTTATGGTCGAGAAGACACGTGCAATCAAGAGTGCCATGGTTGAGGCATATGACCAGATCAAACCCGGCGAAAATGTTTCGCCCGCAGGCGAGGATATCAGGAAGGGACAGATATTGCTAAATAAAGGCTCCTGGATTTCTGCACAAAACATCGGCCTGATATCGGCCGCAGGAATAAACACGATCTCTGTCTTTCAAAGACCAAGAGTTGCAATTATTGCCACCGGCGACGAGCTTGTCGAGCCTGGCGAGCCGCTGAATGATGGAATGGTGTTTGAAAGCAACAGGTACATGATATCATGCATGGCAGGACGATACGGAGCGCAGACTGTCGACCTTGGGATATGCAAAGACGACAAACAGGCGATTCTTTCCCGGCTAAAAAGTGCACTTGAATTCGACATGGTCGTGGTTTGTGGCGGCACTTCAGTTGGCGAGACGGATTATCTGTCAGAGTTGGTAAGTGGCCTGGGACAGCCCGGCTTGGTTGTAGACGGGGTAGCAATGAAGCCAGGTTCGCCTACGAAAGTCGGGATAATATATGGCAAACCCATCCTTCTGACTCCGGGCTTCCCGGTCTCTTCATTTGTGGCGTTTTATACTTTTGGCAGGGCACTACTGCTGAAGATGCTTCAAACTGCTGGACCGCTTGAGCCTATTGTGTTTGCAAAGATGACCGAGTGCATAGAAACACACAGGAATATGCGGACATTTGTCAGAGTGCAGATTACCAGAGACCATGATGGTCATTACCTTGCCAAACCAGTCAGTGCTGCAGGGTCAAGGCTCCTTTCTACGCTTACAAGCTCAAATGGCATGGTAATTGTCGATGGCAGTAGCCAGCTCGAAAAAGGCGAAATTGTGCCAGTTATCTTGCTCGGAGGCCTGAATGCCCATGGCAATCCAGATTTATGACAGAGCATCCAAGAAGGAGAACCACTTGGTGGATAGATACGGCAGAGTAGCCACAAAGCTGCGCATCTCTGTCACTGACAGATGCAATATGCAGTGCGTTTACTGTATGCCCAGAGGAAACGACAAATGGTTTGAAGACAGGGACGTTCTGACTTTTCCGCAAATTATCCGGCTTGGACAGATATTTGCTGGCCTGGGCATAGAAAAAATAAGGATAACAGGTGGAGAGCCTACCTTACGCAAAGATATTGAAAGGCTTGTTGGCGCCCTCTCAAAGATAAGCAGAATCAAATCAGTCAGTATGACAACCAATGGCCTTTTGCTTTCAAGCAAGGTCAACCAGCTCAAGGATGCAGGGCTTGGCGGAGTAAACATCAGCCTAGATACGTTCAAGCCGGACAGGTTCAAGGCGATGACCGGCCTGCCGCACCTAGACAGAGTAAAACGATCAATTGATGCAGCTCTGGACGCAGGGCTTGAAGTAAAGATAAACACCGTTGTCATAAGGGGATGGAACGATGACGAGGTAGTTGATTTTGCCAAGTTCGCACATGATACAGGGATAACAGTGAGGTTCATTGAATTTATGCCTCTGGACGGCTCGGGAATATGGTCGCATGATCTTGTTTTCAGCAAGAGAGAAATGATTGCAAAGATAGAAGAATCTCTGGGCAGGCTGGAACCGTCAGAGTCAAAGTCAAAAGATGCAACATACGCGCCGGCCAAGCTGTACTCTATAAAAGGAAGTGGGACAGTTGGCTTTATCCCGTCAATTACAGAGCCATTCTGCAACAATTGCGACAGGATAAGAATTACTGCAAACGGCTACTTTATGACCTGCCTTTTCGAAAACCCCGGATACCATATCAAACCCATGCTAGATTCTGACAGATCTGATTCTGAGATTAGAGAACACATACTGCAAATGATAGAAAAAAAACCGGAAGGCATTGCAGGTATCATAAGGACAAAGTCACTCAGGCCGGCACTAAATATGATGAACAGGATCGGCGGATGAGGGAGAGTATGAGGGATGAGATGAGGATGATGACGCACAGTGAGCAAATAAGCGGAGACAGGTCAGTGAACCAAAAACAGTTTATCAGAGTAAGGCTTTTTGCTTCAGCCCGTGAGGCGGCCGGCAGAAAAGATATCGAGATACGCTCCGATAGTGGAAAGATGACGGCAGAAGGAATCAGAAGATACCTTGTTGAGCATCATGGTCTGAAGGGGGCCACCTTTGTGATTGCTGTCAACCACATGGTTATTTCAGGCGAATCTTCAAAGATTGTAACATGCAATGACGAGGTAGCAGTAATCCCTCCAGTTTGTGGAGGCTAGGCTGCTTTGATCTTGATATCTGCCAAACCAATAGATCTGAACATGGTATTATCAAAGGTTCAAGACAGGTCCTGCGGTGCTACGGTACTTTTTGTGGGTAGCACAAGAGATCATGGCGATAGGGGCCAGGTATCAGGGATCTATTACGAAGCATATACAGAAATGGCAAAAGCCAAGATCTCCGAGATCGCAACGGTTGCAAGGAAAAGATGGAAGATAAAACGATTTGCAGTGGCACACAGAACAGGAAAATTGCAGGTAGGCGAAGTCAGCGTGGCAGTCGCAGTTTCTGCAGAGCACAGAAGAGAAGCTTTTGAGGCCTGCAGGTACTGCATAGATTCGATCAAGACAACTGTCCCTCTCTGGAAAAAAGAAATTCTGGAATCTGGTGAGGCATGGGTAAGAGGCGTCATTCCAAAAAGTGGTAAAAGTGGTCAGACAGCAAGAAATGTCAAGTGATGATAGAACAGGAGGCATGGTAGACGTGGCTGACAAGCCCGATACCCTCAGAACTGCTACTGCAAAGGCAGTGGTGAAGGCAAGCCCGCCCACTTTGGCCCTTGTGGAGAAGGGCAGAATACCAAAGGGCAATGTACTTGATGCAGCCAGAATTGCAGCGACAATGGGGGCAAAAAGGACATGGGACTTGCTGCCATATTGCCACCCTGTGCCCATAGACTCTGTGCAAGTGGGGTTTGCTGTGCAGGAAAAAGCAATAGAGATTACAGTTGAAGTAAAAAGCATATGGAAGACAGGAGTGGAGATGGAAGCACTCACAGGAGCCACTATTGCTGCACTGACAATCTATGACATGCTCAAACCAGTGGACAAAGCCCTTGCCATAGAGTCAATTCTTCTTGTCCAGAAAAGCGGCGGGATAAAGAGAACAGTGGCACCAGGCCTTAACCTGAGCGCTGCGGTGCTTGTTGCAAGCGACTCGCGAAAAAAGGCCGATGACAGGTCAGGCAAGATCATTATCGACAGGCTCGCCCGGAACGGATTCAAGGTCACATCATACAGAATAATGCCAGACAACATCAGTAAGATAGGAACTGAGCTGAGAATGCTATGCGATAAGTTACATGTTGACTTGGTAGTAACAACAGGAGGGACAGGTGCAAGCTCGCGGGATGTGACACCTGAGGCCACCAGAAGCGTTCTTGACAAAGAACTGGCAGGAGTTTCAGAGACCTTGAGAGCCTACGGGCAAAAGCGTACTCTTACTTCAATGCTTTCCAGAGGAGTAGCTGGCATCAGAGGAAAGACAGTAATTGTTAACTTGCCTGGAAGCCCGCGGGCCGTATCCGAATCACTTGATGCCCTCTTTCCGGGCATATTGCATGTCTTTGGCATGCTTGATGGTCAAGGCCATGAAGACCAAGGTAGATAAAATAAACATGAGTAGCCTGCAAAAATCGCTCTTAACTGACTGCAAGATTGTGCTAGAGGAGCATGGACCGGCTTGTAGAGACAAGGTACGTTCTTATAAGACGATACAGTCAAGTAACTGATGAGCAACAAACAGTTTTCTTTAATCAGGAACTTTGTGAACACATCCAGTAGAGCAAGACAATGCATCACATGCGGCTCTGTGGCTACGCAAGAGGCATTGTTTGATGTCGGCAATGGCATGAGCATAATAGAAAGATATTGTGATCTATGCATAAAGAATGTAAACTCTGCTAGGTAGTCGGATAACTCGGTATTCAATCAAAGAAGCGCAAGCTTGAAAACATATGAGGCTATAGACTGCCAGCGCAATAGTAAAGACTTTTCTGATGGCCATTGTTTCAAGTTACGCCTTTTGCGGATCTACAGATCCCAACGTACTGTTTTCTGCAAAGTGTTATGGCAACATCCCATTTGTTGCAGGCAGTACCGGTGCAGTAGCAACCATGTCTACTCTATTTGGGTACTACATCGTGCGCCTAAAAGCATTCGATTCGATCTTTGCCAGAGTAATGAAGACTGATTTTATAATCACTTCAATGTACTTTGCAGTGGCATTTTCTGCGCCATCTATTTGGCTGCAAAAGTCATGGTCTGGCTCTTTGACAGGTGGGTCCTTGGCATGCTTTTGGCACCTCTAAACAAGCAAATGACAACACTGAAAAGAATAACAGAATATGGATCTCTTGTTGCGCTTGACGCGTTGCTCACTGCACACTTTATCCCCTCTTTGCAAACCCTGCAGCAGTCTTATACGCTTGGTATGAGTGTTAGTAGTATACTCGTCTGTTTGGGGCTGGAAGAAGCGCCAAATAGGGTAGATGGCAACAAAGCAAACTGGTCAATTACAATATAGCTAATGCACGGGCTTGGACTTGATTTAATTAATTGAGTCGGGTTGAACTATTCCGGGAGCAAAAGTGCATGAAGATCTGATTTGCACACGAAAACATTCCCTTGCCCCGTAGACTATTCTATTTTTTGTGCTTGCTTTCCCGACAGACCCCAAATCACTGCGGCAGACGGAAACCAGTAATAACTATTGAGTCGTTTCTGCTCTTGCAGGCCTGAGCCGATACAGGAGCAAAGAAGACAAGACAATGTCGAAAGACTCTCACGTCAATGTGGTCAATGATGTTCGTAAGGCTAGCCGAAGCAACCTATCGGCTGCAGATCTGGTTGCAGGATATTTTCTTTACGTAAGGCGCCTTGCAGCAAAGGTGGCACTGTATAGAAAAGCTTACAGGAATTATCTGGACGTGCTATATGCATCTCGCAAAAGGAAATATCCGGTGAGAGTTATTCTGTGCAAAAACAACTGTGTTTTGGAGTTGAACAACCTGCAGTTGTCATTTGTAGCGTCATGCCAAAATCACGATGAAATAGAATACAGCCTTGAAGATGATCTGGTAATTATTCCTGTGGCATCCTTTGCTGAAAAATCAGATCTCGGCCACGCCTTGCCTTGCAGCAAAGTGACCCTTTTGGGCGGCACAAATAACGGTGACATCATCTCTGTCTTTCTCCACAGAGAGTTTGGCTCTTTGCCCGTACCTGGTAGGACAGTGGTAGACATCGGGGCGAACATTGGAGACAGTGCAGTTTACTTTGCAGCCAGGGGAGCAGCCAGGGTCATTTCCTTCGAGCCCCTTTACAAAAACTACCAGCTGGCGGCAAAAAATATCAAGGTAAATGGACTGACTGACAGGGTTATTGTCGAGCAGGCTGGCTGCTCTTCTTTCTCGTGCAATATTGTTATAGATCCAGAAAAGGAAAGCAATACCGTCAGTCAATTGTCAGAGTTTTCTGGCACAGGAGGTATGCAGGTTCCACTGGTAACGCTAGACGATATTGCAGATCGTTACGAAATTGAGCAGGGTTCAATATTGAAAATAGATTGCGAAGGATGTGAATATGACGTGATTCTTTCAGCTTCTGACAGCACCCTTAGAAAGTTCAGCCACATGCAGATAGAATACCATTACGGATACAGAAACCTCGAAGAGAGGCTCAGAAGGTGCGGATTTTCAGTTTCGCATACCGTGCCAAAGTCGGACCCGAGACCCCAATACAGGAATGGAAACAAAATGTATGTTGGCATGATCTATGCAAGGCAAGTAGAATAGGCAGGATAGAGTAGAACAGAATTGGACTGTCATTCAATCTGCCGGGATACCCGCATCTTGTGAAACTGGGTGCAACTATAAACCAAGAAATCTAGGTAGGAGAAGATCAGGTCAGCTTGCTCGCTAGTCTGTTCTCTTTATGATATGGTAACCAAATTCTGTCTTTATGGGTTGGGAGATCTGCCCCTTTTCCAGCTTAAATGCTGCCTCTTCAAAAGGCTTTACCATAACTCCTCTTCCAAAATATCCTAGGTCCCCTCCCCTTTTCCCGCTGCCCTTATCTATTGACAGATCCCTAGCTAAATTGGCAAAGCTTTCGCCTTTGTTTAATCTTTCAAGGATTGCAAGCGCCTCGCTTTGCTTCTGTACCAGAATATGAGAGCATTTTATCTTGTTTGCCATTTATTTGATAAACAGTACTGGTAGCAAATTAACTTAACTTTCCGTTCAGCAAACGGTGGTCTGAAAGGAAATTATCATCAGATTGTACAAAGAAGGAGAAGCCTTTGCCGCATATTGGCTGGTGTAGAGTCTGACTGAAAAGCACAAAAAATGAAGGGGAGGTTCTAAGTTAAGCTAAGCTAACGGTACTCTACTACCTTGTGGATGTTGTTGATGTCGAGTTTGTCGGGCGTGTAGTTGTGGTGGAACCAGAGGGCGCTGATGCAGTGCCTGTCGAGTTAGTGCCCGATGTTGGAGCTGCACTTGAGCTGGAGGTTGTGTTGCTGCTCATGGAGTTTTGGAAGCAGCTTGCATGGGTTGTCGCTATATTGGTAGAGTTCGATGACGATGTTGTAGTTGCGTTGGATGCAGGGCTTGTGCCAGTTGCATTTGCTGGGCCTGCAAGTATCTGGCTGCTATTTGCCGCTGGCGTCAGAGACTGTCCATTAAAGGTAAAGTTGGCTTTCTTCATAGTGCCTGACTCTACTACCCTTACGTCCATTGTGCTGTTTGCGCTGGCCGTCCTTACTTTTGCCCAGATGTCGCCATTATTCTTGACGTCGTCAACTGCTAGCAATCCCTTGTTGGAAAAGACCAGAACTATCTGGCCTGATGTGAATCCATGACCGTTAATGGCCAAGATTGGCTTGCCGCCAGTTGTGCCTGCAGTTGAATTGGTAGAGGTTGAGGTTGAGTTAGCTGAGGTTGAATTCGTCGATGCAATGCTAGAGTTTGTGCTTGCAGTTGATGTAGGTGCTGTTGTTGTCGAGTTGAGCAGATTCATAGAGATTACAGGTGCTGGACCGCTCTGATTGATTGCAGCCGTCCTGGTAGATGGATTGACCACTTCTGTTCCCAAGTTGCAGATAATTGCATTGCCAAGAACTCCAGCGATACCCGATGACGCAGTATTTGTTCTGCCAGACGGACTGGAGCTTGTACTGGTCATGTTGGTATTTGACATTGCAGACGTAGATGTAGACATTCCATTACCGGATGTCATCGATGATGTAGTCGTTGATGAGCTTGGCGCTGACATGCCGCCTGAACTAGAACTGGTTGTCGAACCAGAGCTGGAACTGGGGGCAGATGTGGCACCGTAGCTGCTTGCTGTTTGTGCATATATTGTCGTACCCACGAGAGTCGCTGAAGCAATTATCACGGCTGATAAAATTGACAGCAGCACTATTCGTGGTCGGTTTGCTTTGAACAAAGTTACTCAACAAGTGTGCCATAAAATGCAATTTAACGAGTTATCACACTTTTAGCAGAAAATCTCTTCGTACACAAGTTAGCTAAGATAATCCGGCGTTTTCGCTACACAAAACCAGACTATTTGGAACTTTACCACGCTGTTCAAAAATCCAAGTCCGCCGTCATATCTGAGGCATCGTTTATCATTCTCTGAAGTGCCCTTATCACCTTGCGCTGGTCGTCTATTATTATGTTCAATGCAGTCCTTTCCCTCGGAGACCTTGCTCTGTCTGAAAGAGACTTTAGCGCTTCTAGGATCTCCTCTGCCTGCGCCATATGCAAAGAGCCTGTCTTTACAAGTTTTGACATGATGTCACTTTTGAGCTGCCAATAGTCCTTCAATCTACAGTACAATCAACCACAGAGGTGCTAATAACAGATTGGATGGCTGAATTGAACCTAGCCGGCGGGTGAAGGTCGCCAGCCTGCCGGATATGCAGAAACAAATTTACGACATGTCCAAGGGATTTGACGCCATGAAAGCAAAGGACGGCGCCAAGAGATGTCCTATCTGCGGCTGCACAGAACACAGACTTGTTGGCTGCGGTGTACACTGGGCAAGACACAGAAAAAATTCAGAGGGAAGATGCGAAGACAAGACAAGACCAGCTAGCTAGTTGTCCAGCCACAGATAAAAGAAGTACCATTGTTGGCACGGGAAAGATAGATGGATAGATGGATTCTGGTATTGCAAGATTTCACTTTAGCTCATACAGTGCAACAGATAGTTTGAAGACAAGCTTCTCATCTGTTTTCTCTGCTATTGGCATGACATACTTTTGCGTTTCCTCCTTGTACCTGGCAACCATGTCCCTGTGGATTGCATGCTTGAGCGACCTTGCATAATCAAGCCTGTCGGCTACCTTGATGTATCTTGCGTCTTTGGGAGCGTTCAAGACATTATGATAGTATTCAGTCTGTATCTTTTCTTTTTCTTTTTCCTCCAGCCTCTTTGCATCTGGCTCTGTGACCAGTCTGACTGTTTCGCATACATGGTCTCCAAGCTGGTCTCTGAGGTCCTGTTCAGTTACAGTTCCGGATTTTAGAGAGTCATGCAGCAGGGAAGCGCAGATTATATCGGTGTCATGTATTTGCAACTCTTCTGCCAAGATAAGCGCAACCCGAAGCAGGTGGTCTATGTAAGGTTCTTCAGGCTGTAAGGCCCTGCTAAACTGTCCCATATGGGCTTTTGTAGCGAGGCCAAAAGCTCTTGTTATCTTTACAATATCGGAAATTTCAGTAAACGATTTTAGTAGCCTGGTAAACCTTGATTTTGCAAAATCGTCAAAACTCTGTTGTTTATCCATACAGGGTTCAGTTACGATGGACAATATAACTTAATTTGACCAGTCTTCACAGGACGCGTCTTTTGTGGCAACAGCCTCGGCCGCCGCAATCAATGCTGTAGCTCAGGCACCAGTCTGTGGTGGCCAATTCAAATAGCTTGCAAATGGCAAGAACGCCTATGCAAGTATGCTCTTGGCGGCAGTTGTATCGCCAACAATAGCTCCATCAAGGGTCAGGACCATTGCCTGTTGTAGAAATTCATCATGGATTGCACGTGTAATTATTGGCGAGATTGACTTTCTGTAAATTGCGCCATGGCCTGTCGCGTAAAGGAACCTGTTAAAGCTTGGCACAATTATTATGTCAAGCATCCCTTCTTCCGCAAAAATAGACTCCTTCTTTACCCGAAGATATACCCAAACCCTCTCCCCGTTGATTACGCTTCCATCTTTCAAAAATACAGGGTGGACATGGCCCATTACAATTCTTTTGATATTTTGGTTGATTTCTGCAGGGGCAGCGTGGCCGTGTACAAAAAGCGTGTCGCCAATCACCATTCCTTTGCTGCTTATAGCATGAACCTCTTCAGGTAGAAGGAATCTTATATTGCCATCATGGTTTCCCGGGACAAGGTAGACCTGTGCCTTTGAAACAAGGCGCTCAAAAAAGCGAGGTATATCTTTCCACTCTTGACTTGTTATAGACCCTACTGTGTGCTTGATATCGCCCAGCAGTATTATGCCGTCGATCTTGCCACAGGATTTTATCAGAACTTCAAGCTCGTCAAGCATCTCTTTGACATGATCCAGAGCGATTGTTATTCCCATGGACTTGAGTCTGGATTCAAATCCGATATGCAGGTCAGATATTGCGATGTACCTTTTTGCACCCGACTCTTCGCTATCTTCGATCAATAGCGCAGGGTGCGGATGAAGTGGATATACTTTCATGTTGCTTTGCGCTCCGACCTGCATTCTATCCTCTTGTTTGCTGCTTGCCTGCCCATCTGCCCTGAAATGTGTTTCTTGATTAATCTTATATCTTGATTGACAAATAAAATACTTGTGAATCCTTCAGAGGACAAGCCATCATCGGCTCATGGTTCAGATATCCATGAAAGTGAATCTGGACATGGACAGAGCCTTTCTGCACGGCCAGCTTCACAAACCTCCACCAATCCCGAAAGGCCTGAATCTTCTGGACAGGATGATACAAGTAGTAGCGGAGCAGATAGAGATAATACCGAAAACTCGAGGGCCAAGTTGCATTTGTTTTTGCCAAGTGGAAGAAAAATCTGGGCTGTCGTGGGTAAAGAAAACGAGCACTGGGTGGATCCCGAGCTTGAGTTTTGTTCATGCAAGAGATATTACTTCAAGACACTGTCAGATGGGGAGCAGTGCTATCACCTAAAGACTGTCAGAAAGTCACAAGATGAGAAAAGCTATACAACAATAGAATTTAGCGATTCAGAATACATTCAGTTTACCAAGGCCTTACTTCAGGACATTGCAAACACAATAATGCTAGGCGGTTGAAACCTCCTTTGGAGCCGTAGCAGCAGTGCCTCCTGCACTCTCTGTCATTGTTGTCTGCTCTTCTGGAGACACGGTGTTAACATTAACGTTGGCGGCAGTTCTAGCCTCGCCTCCCTTCTTTCCTATGGTGCTATAGTACTCTGATCCTCTCTCCTGTTTTACTATATCCCCACCGCGCTTGCCTATCTCGCTATAAAAGCCAGTCCCGTACCTCTCTTTGACTGTGCCTCCACCTTTCTCACCGATCTCCCGGTAAAAGTCTATTCCGTATCTTTCCCTTACTGCTTCTCCTCCCCTCTTTCCTGCCTCCCTTAGGCCTTCCCTGTCGTTTGCTCTAGCTTCGCCGCCTGCTTTTGCCACTCTTGCCCTTGTTTCCTCATTGGCTGCGGCCAGTCCTCTTTTCTGGTGGGGCGCAACTCCTCCTTTTCTAGCGACCTGCTTTCTGGTTTCCTCGCTTGCTGACGCAAGGCCTCTTTTTGAGCGCCCGCTATCGGAAGGTGCGGCCTGCTCTGTTCCCATGCAACCTAAGACACTGGTATAGCTTAAAAGGAGAAACGAAAAAAGTAATCGAAGCTTCCTCAAAAGCTAGATTGATAAGCTACGATACATTTCAGGGCAGGCTGTCCGCCACAATTTAAATGCGTCCATTACAAGCATCTTGCTGTGCCGGAGCTCAGAAAGTCTTCTGTCATTATAGTCGGGTCAGGCGGAAGAGAGCATGCGCTTGGATGGAAGCTTGGACAGAGCCGGCGGGTTCGGGAGGTGCTCTTTGCGCCAGGCAACGGTGGCACAGGCAAGAATCTGGAGATAAAACCATCGCAGATAGACAGGCTTGTATCATTTGCAAAACTCCATCCTGAAAGCCTGACCGTGGTTGGCTCGGAAGAACCTCTTTCGCTTGGCATAGTCGACGCTTTTGCAAAAGAAGGGTTGAGGATATTTGGCCCCAGCGCTAAGGCCTCCCTCATTGAAACAAGCAAGGCGTTTGCAAAACAGTTCATGAATGACGCAGGCATTCCTACTGCAAATTTTGCGATATACTCTGATGCTGAAAAGGCCAAAGACTTTGTGGCAAGACAAAAGACAGAGGTTGTAATCAAGGCCGACGGCCTTGCCGCAGGGAAAGGCGTGATCGTGTGCAGTAGCGTATCCGAGGCCACAGATGCAATTGACAGGATTATGGTCAGGAAGGATTTTGGGCCGGCTGGGGACAAGGTGGTCATTGAAGAAAAGCTGATAGGCGAGGAACTGTCATTTATTGCTCTTTGTGATGGAAAGACAATACTTGCCCTTGCATCAAGTCAAGATCACAAGCGGGTATTTGACGGCGACAGGGGCCCAAATACTGGCGGGATGGGAGCATATTCGCCATCTCCCAGTCTTGACGAAAAACTGGAAGACAAGATCATGGAAAGGGTGATGAGGCCGGCAGTAGACAGAATGAGGGCATCTGGCAGAGAATTCAGCGGCTTTCTGTATGCAGGCATTATGCTGGACCAGAAAACAGGCGAGCCGTACGTCCTTGAATTCAACGCCAGAATGGGCGATCCAGAGTGCCAGCCAATAATGATGCGGATGGATTCTGACTTTTTTGAATATCTTGAAGCAGCAGTAGAAGGCCGTCTGGACTGCATGGATCCCATCGCATGGAAGAGCCAGTATGCGGTGTGCGTTGTCATGACGGCAAGGGGCTACCCCGGGAACTATGAATCAGAGAAAGGCAAGGTAATACGCGGCCTTGACTCAGACTTTGGTCCAGACATTATGGTATTCCACGCCGGGACGGCCAGAGATTCCAGCGGGAGGATAGTGACAAACGGCGGCAGGGTTTTGGGAGTCACTGCTCTTGGCGCTGATGCCCGCAGGGCAATATCAAACGCATATTCTGCAGTGGAAAAGATAAGCTGGGGCAATAACGATCAGCAGTATCGCAGGGATATTGGAAAACGTGCTGTCAGTTCCTGATCAGGGCCAGTCAATAAATAGATCAGACGGATTCGCAGATTGGTTGGCTGCCTGAATAATCATAAATCTAGAGGTACCTTATCCCTTTTTCTGTGATTATTGCATCAAGCTTTGCATCATGAGCCATGGTCGGAATTCTTTCAATTACCTGAAACTCAAAAGCAAGGCCGGCACAAAACTTGGGTCTAGTTGATTTTAGAAACTTGTCATAATAACCCTTGCCGTAGCCTATCCTATACCCCCTTGTGTCAAAGGCAACGCCAGGAACAGCAAGAAAGTCTATCTCTTCTGAAATAGGGGGAGAATTTGGCTCTCTGGTTCCATATGGTCCTGGCTCCAAGTCCTTGATGTCAGAAGATAGAACCTGGCAGAATTCGATGTCGCCTTCTCTGATCCTAGGAAGAGCCAGCTTTTTTTGAAGTTTTATGCTTGTATCGAGTATGAGTCCAGTCCTTATTTCTGAGCCGATGGCTACATAGCCGCCTACAATCCGTGCGGATTGAAATTCTTTGCAACTTGTAGCGTGGCTCTGTACAGATCTGCTGGCCGATTCTATCTCTGCCAGAGCCATAGAGTTGCGTTGCCGCAACATGTGTGTGCGGATAGCTTGCTTGTCTTTCCAGTTGACACCTCTGCCTTGGTCTGCCGGCGATGCTGAAGAAGGTGTTGCCACCTACTCGGTCATTCCCTTTGAAATTGATGCAGCAGTTACAGTGTTTTTCAAAAGCATGGCTATGGTCATTGGTCCCACTCCCCCAGGTACAGGGGTTACCCACGACGCTTTTTGCCTGACAGACAGGTCTGCATCACCGGTCAGTTTGTCCATGTGTCTTGTTGTCGCAACATCGATCACCACTGCACCATCTTTTACCATGTCTCCAGTCAGGGTAAACTTTTGGCGGTTCCCCACTGCTGTCACTATAAGGTCGGCAGTCCTCAGCTTTTCAGTGAGGCTTTTTGTCATCGAGTGGCAGACAGTCACAGTTGCATTCCTCTGCAACAAAAGAAATGCCAGTGGCTTGCCCACCAAGTTGCTGCGGTTGACTATTACCGCATCCATTCCTGCAACGTCGATTGAGTAAAAATCCAAAAGCTCGATTATCCCGGAAGGCGTACACGGCTTGAGGAATGCCTTGCCGTTTACCAGCATCCCTGAGTTGAATGGTGTCAGCCCGTCAACATCCTTCATTGGATTCAGAGTATTTATCACTGCAAATTCGTCAATATGGGACGGAAGGGGAAGCTGTACCAAAATTCCATGGACTGATGGATCACTGTTTAAAAGTTTAACAAGTTCCACAAGCTCTTCCTGCTTGAAACTCGAAGGCGGCCTGTAATCTCTTGTGGCAATTCCTACCTCAGCTGCAGCCTTTTGCTTGTTGTTCACATATGTTGCAGAGGCCCGGTCATCTCCCACGAGTATGGTTGCCAAGCACGGGTTAACTCCCTGACTTTTGAGCTCATCTACTGCCTTTCTTACATTTGACTTGACGTGCGAGGCCACGGCGATACCGTCAATTAGCTGTCCCAATTGAATGCAGCATAACCAAGTTCGGTGGCAACTATTATTATTTTGCCCTGCTCTGTTGTTTGCTGCGATTATTTGGCCAAGACCCGAAAGCGGCAGGGCATTATTTCACACTACTATCCTTAAGAGCAATGCATAGTATAGCATAGTACGGAAATAGTGTTTTGCGGCATATAGAACACAAACCGGCCCCCTATAGCCAAACTGCTCCTCGCGCCGGCATAAATGGGTCAGAGCCTGCGACTGCCTTTATAGTAAACCCAGGCTCTTCTGGCGGATCGACAGGAAAAAACTGGGAAAATATAAACTCGCAGTTGAGAGCAGCCCTTGGACTGGATGGCAGAGTCGGGGTCGCATTTTGCAGGAAGGGAGGCGATGGCACATCTCTTGCAAGGCAATTTTTAAAAAAAGGATACAGCAGAATCGTTGCGATTGGCGGAGATGGAACGATAAACGAGGTTGCCAATGGCTTTTTTGAAAGAATAGATGTAGGAAAAAAAGATGCCATCAACAAAATAGACCAAGCCCAGCTTGTTGCTCTGCAAAAACAATTGCCACTCAAAGCGATAAACCCAGACGCGGTTCTGATTCCCGTTCCATGCGGTACAAGAAACGTCCTTGCAAGGTCACTTGGCCTGCCGCTTACATTTGAAGAATACTGTGCCAATTTTGCAAAGCTCAAGCCGGCTAGAATGGACCTGATAGCTGCATCGACCACTTCTTTGGCTGGAAACCCCAAGACTTTTGCCAGAGTTTTCCTCAACGCCGCAGAGATAGGCCTCGGCGCCGAAATAATATCAAGATCCAAGAAGGTACGGAACAGGCTAAAGAGTAGGCTCGTTTCAACAACTGCGGCAGTTGTTGCGACGCTCCCCTTGTACCAGAGTAACCTGTGCAAGATTTACACCGACCGCAGGCTGCAGGGGATTGTCGCCAATATGACAATGACTGTGATTTCAAACGGACCCTACCTTGGAGGCGGCTTCAGGGTTGCGCCTGATGCAAGCGTTTCTGACGGCATGCTTGACGTTGTGATTTTGAAAAACTCTGGAAGCTTCAAGATACTTGAAGACCTTGTAAGCCTCAAATTAAAAGACCCTTCGACGGATAAAGATATCCTGTACACGCAGGCAAAAAGTGTGTATATCGAATCAGAACAGAGGCAGGTTTCAGTCACAGTTGATGGCGAACTGATAGGTACCCTGCCGGCAATATTTCGCATCATTCCAAGCGCCATCAGCGTCATGAGGTAAACAGACAGATGGATAGCTAACCAGTCGCACTGATTTCTTGATGAAACAATGAATGCTGATTGATAAGGGATGGTTGAACACTGGTCTTCCAAAGTTCAGCAGTGTTCTTTTTCTTTTCTTTTCTGCCTGCTTATACTACTCCAGTCTTCTGCGCCTCGTCAGGTTCCCCATACCAATATCAAAACGCGGCGGACTGTTTATTCCCTGGTTGAGGTATCTGCTTGAGAGGTATTTTGTAATATCGCCTGCGCCGGCAACGTCATTATGAATACCCAATCTGGCCAAGTTTGAGGCAATATCGGCCAGACCGGCTGAATTTTCGTTCGAACCCACGACAGTGCAGTACATATCAGTAGGCGAGCTTGTCACCTGTATTCCTGTTCCCTTCTTTGTCCACCTTAAAACGCCAATGTTAGAATCAATTACCTTTTCCCACGATGGGTCGTTCTCCACAAGCCACCTCGGAATCTTGCCGGCACTAACCATTTGCTTCTCTGAAATAGGTTGATATCTCCTTTAATTAGTTTTTTGAAGTGTCGTTTCTAATTTAGTTAATATTATTAGGAAGAATCTTATAGTAAATTTCATTGTCTTCTGGACCGCAATCTGACGGTGCCAAATCACAACCCGGACAGGATCAGTCTTCTGTGCAACCTCCACTTCTAACAAAGAAGGACAAGATAGCCGGTATCGCTGACGAACTGGCGTCCATAGACCCAAAGAATGTAAGCGCAATGCTCATGGAGCTACTCCGGCGGCTTTCTGCTTCTGACAAGCCTAACGTCTACTGGGCGTGCAAAAAGTACTTGCAGGACGAATACGGGCTGCTTATCGCAGACTCGGGACACGTTGGCATATCTGACAGATATGTGCCGAACCTGATGTTCCCCGGTGACATCATAATCTACACTGTAGTTGATATGCTGCAGACAGGGGACTATATTCAGGTGCTGCAGATGTCTGACCTTAAAGACCTCATGGTGGAACATGTTGTGGTCACCAAAGTCAGCATCATAGATGGCGCAGTCTATGTAGAAGACCCTCTTTCCGGATCTGGCTATTCTGTGCCAAGACGCAACGTGATTGGAAAGGTAGTCAAGGTTATTACAGCATTTTCTGACGAATGGAAAAATACATTTTTTGAATTCAAAGACAGGAAATGGTTGGCCAAGACCCTCAAAAAGAACCTGAACATGTACAAGAACACCGGCTACTCTAACCAGAGGCAGATAGTATCAGAGATAGAAAAAAGAATCGCCAAGCTCAAAGAAGAGCCGCGCTAATTCTTTCAGCCTAGCGCGCCAGTCCGCCAATCTATGTTGTATAGTATATATAATAATGCAGCACGATACTCCAAGATGGCAAGATCAGGTAAAGCAAAAAACAAGACACATGTGTATAGCGCCCAGAGGTCTGGAAGCAAGAAATACGCAAAGGCAGAGCGCCGGAAAAGACACAAGCCAAGATAGATCGATAGATGAATGGATAGCACAGATACTGGCTTGCTGCAATCAATTGCAAGCAGTCTTTTAACCTCCACGCAAACCAGATATTTTCATCTGCAAGAATTAACTTTTTAAGACCAAGCAATTTCAGACAAGGCATGGCACCACAACTATTTGGCGTGTTTGCAATCCACAGTCCAGAGAGCTGTCCTTTGAATAATGCACGGAGCAAGGAGCTATTTTTGCAAATAGACGAAAAATTAAAGTCCATATCTTCAAAGTATGGAATCAACAGAATTCTGGGATTTTACATGTCAGTGCTTGAGCACGAATGGGTTATTATCATGGAAGCATCCAGTCCGCACGATATTGAAACAGTGTGCATCGAAGCTGGAATATCTGCCTTCAACACAGTCAAGATAGTTCCACTGAACAACTTTGATGTTGTCATGAAGAGGATAAAAGGCGCGGCCAAGTAAGAGTTGAGTCCACAAAGCAGGTTGTTCCAAATAGACTAGGCTAGTTGCAAGTGTTTGGTAACGATTCTACTTGAATGTAGCAACCGACTGTAACCTTTAGCCTTTTTTATTTGGCCTGATTGCTCCGTGATTTTTTGTACACGTAATGTTAATAAAATTAGCGCGTTTACCAATTCTGGCGGTCTGAAATGGTAAAAAAATTCGCTAATCCAGGCTTTGCTGTTGAAAGCAGCAACCTTTTGCAGGAAAATAACAGACTGTTAAAGGACTATGCTGAACTGATGCAACGAAACATAGCCGCGCTTGAGAAGAACAACAAGTTGCTGGATTCAATGAATGAATACCTGCGAAAGATTGTTATCAATACTTCTTCTTTCAGATGACTTTTACCTTTATTTTTGTTGACCGCAATATACATGCTCTAACATACATACTACAATATAATACAGCGCAATATTGTGTTGTTCGGAAGTGTTGTTTAAGATACCTCTTACAATTGTAGTATTGTAGAATACAAAATGCACGAACATTTACGCTAGCGACTGTCTTTGCTGATGCTTATCCATCCTATAACTATCATGTGGCATTTAAGGTCGCATGCACACCAAACCATGTGGCTTTCTTATCCTGCTATTAGCCACATGCTACTAAGAACATGATTGAGAGACTAAACGGCACTCTCAGAGAAAGAGTCAAGGTACAAAGAGGATGGAAGTCTAGGAAGTCTGCAATAGCTGAAGGGCAGAATCCACTATAATTTCGTCAAGCCGCATATGGCTTTAGAAGGCAAGACACCAAGTCAAGCTGCACAGTTGCAAGTAATGGGATGGAACGATCTACTGAAAGAAGCTATTGCGAAAAACGCCACGGAAATCCCACCACGGGTTTTAAACACGGGATAAGTAGACAGAACCCCCCTGCGGGTTCTGTTCCATCTTCGGTTGTTCCTGAAGGGTTGTTCATTTTGGGTTGGTAAAAAGTTGAGTTTGATTACTACCTATTCCACTCTTGAACTATATGGTGCGTAACATCATGAATAAAGGCATTGATATCACTTCCTTCAAATGGCATGACCTTGTTAATTCGCACCAGTTGTTCAGAAATTTTTGCGTTATCATTTACCTCAGGCAATACAAGCCGAAACTCCACCATTCCAGTGCCACTTGTTAAAATGAACTCGCAATTTTCAACAATAATGTTAGCCCCAAAAAATGTTGGACTCATGGCATTCCTTACGATGTTGATTATTCCCTTTACAGTGTGAATTACCTGCTTTTGCTGATTGACAACTGAAATGGCAAATGGTTCACCTCTACCATATATTGGTCTCTGATGATAATCTCTGCAAATACTTATGAGCGCAGATTTCAAGACACGTACTGGGATTTCCAAAAATCTGATTTTCTCCTTGGACTATAGAACTCACGTAGGAGATAGCGGCTTTATATAGCTTCCATACCAATGTGTCTTCGGTCGTATGTTGTCCACAAAATTGCAAATTCTTATTAGCTAGCTTTTTATAGTAATAAACAGTTGGAATTGAATTATATTGGCTTTAGCCAAATACACTAGGTGGATAAAATGAGCAAGAACGTAAGTGAGATGTTGAATGGCATGGATGACGAGCAACTTAGACAGTTCTATGACAAAATCTCACTTATCGCCGATGACCTTGGCAGAGCACTGATTGGTAAGATTGCTGGACCACACACTCCTTTGTCTGTAGATGACCTGCCTTGGAATGGATTTGATAAGGGAGAAACACTTGACAGGCTATACAGGCTAGAAGATGAGAGTATCTTCGAATCAAAGATGGAGAAGAAGGACAACGGATACGTACGTGTATTTTACGCTACGGAAACCGCAAAACGACTAGCTGAAAAAGTGTCGTTGCCAGAATTGGCTACAAAGTAGCCACTAAACCTTTTTTGTTACTGCTTTATTTAGCAACTCGTTCCACCCGTTTACTTCAAGGTTGGCTGCTTGAGCTGGTGTCTGCCCTTCTAGTGCCATGTGTGGCTTGACAAAATTGTACTGTATACGCTGACCTTCAGCAATCGCAGAGTTTTTGGACTTCCAACCTCTCTGTACTTTAACACGTTCCCTGAGAGTGCCATTGAGCCTTTCAATCCTGTTGTTGGTAGCATGCGGCTTGTTGATACCAGAGTTTGCCACATGGTTAGGCTTACCTGCAACCTCAAACACATCCATAGCCTGATTATATGACTTTAACGAATCCGTAAAGACGTATTCTGGTGGGAATCCCTGTGCATTAGCAAGGGCTTCTTTGAATGCTGCTATTGCACCAACGCTATCCCTATCTTCTGACAGCTTGGAAGCCAACAAAAACCTAGTCCTACGATCCATGACGTTCCAAAGATATGCTATATTTTTGTGCAACTTGTTGGACTTGCCGCCCTTCATTTTGACAAACAGCTCATCTGCATGCCAGGTGTTAGATAGCTCTGGCGTTAGCATCTTTACATAAGCAGACACTTGAGGGACATAACGTTGAATCCAGTTATAGACAGTGGTAGAGCCTATCTTGATATTGAAATGATCGCCTACATTGCGGGCTACCTTCCTGAGAGACAATCCCGAAAAGTAAAGGTCGAGAGTCAAAGTGATAAGTTCAGGAGTAAACTTGACCTTGTTAAGCAAAGAAGGCTGCCTAAACTTAGTATGACAATCCTTGCAAAAATAGAGCTGTTTGACATTGTTGATGTTGCCAGCAGTACCATACCTAATCACTCTGATAGAACCGCATTTAGTACATGGAATAGCATCCTCTGCGAACACCTTTGGTTTAGGCTCGTTATTCAGGTAGCGAACAGAAATACAAAACTTTACCAGATGGATGTGTTTGCATGCATCGACTGACCGATATTCAAAATCAGGACAGGTGCATACCATTCGCTCACCCAGTACCCGAACTTCATAGAGCTTGTCCTTGCTCGTCTGAGAGGGAACGGCAAAGGAGCCGTCCTCATTCTCTCTGACTGTTGTGCCGTTCTGCAACATCTCCATTCCTCTCATCATCCGAGCTTGCGAATTGTCTGCGATAGTATGGTATGTCATACTACCAGTAGTATTCTATACTGCGCTATATAAATCTTTACTACCGTAATACTAATTAAGCGGGTATTATATTAGTAATAATATGGTTACACCAAAGAACCCTATGGAAGAGAAAAGAGAAGTTACCTCACTAAAAATTAAGCCTACGCTTTGGAAGGAAGCCAAGATAGAAGCAATACGACAAGATATGGAATTATCAGAGCTTGTAGAAAGGGCGCTAATAGCATGGCTAGGTAAGAGAGATGAAAAATGACAGACAACAAAGCAGGTTCTGAATCTGTTGAAGAATCAAAACTCTTTCTAACTAAAGCGCAGTGCATAGAGCTCAATGCAAAATTAAATCAGGCTTTTGAAGAAACAAGGACAACACTTGGTACAAGGGTTAGATTTGCGTCATCATCCAATAAAGAAACATTCTCAGAGTTAATAACCAGCATTGAAAATACTCTTGAACATACTTTTAAAGGTAATAGGGTGTTTCAAGAAGCCATCGAATCATGCAATAGTGTGGAAGAGATAAAAGCTGTTTTGTCAGGCTTTGTTATGACTAGCTTTACTGACATGGCTCTTGCAACCTACATTCAAAAAATGCTGATCATATCAGTATGTGAAACTTTTAGGATATTCGAGGAGTTGCCAAAGAATAGCGATTATGACACTATTAGGTCAAAACTTGCTGAGACTGAAAATAAAGTAATAGACACTCTTCTGCCAATCAAGAAAGCACTTGATGATGCAAATAAGCGGTTGAATCGAGGAGATGGACTATATGTCTAGTGGCGATAATTACATAGAAGTCGCAGCAATTCAGAAGCTAAACTATGCAATTAAGGTAAAGGAAGTTAACGATGAATTGTTAGAACAATTAGCATCAAGCCTTCGTTGGCTTTTATATTATTCCACAAAGCACAATATTCCGCTACCAGAAACCGAAAAGATCATTCTTTTGATTGACAGAGCTATAGAAATAGCTAACAAACTGCCAACCAGCTACCAACCCAAAATGAACAACCCTTCAGGAACAACCGAAGATGGAACAGAACCCCCCTGCGTATTAATTTTTAATGTCTATCCAGACTTTTAATTAAGATAATAGATAATCACGATAGATAATCTCAAAATACTACGAACCTACCTGCGAACATCGCATACTAAAGGTAAATCTTTATATATTAGAATAAAACATTTATAGAAGATGGCTCGGGCCATCAAGATTTTGTGGTGAAAAAATGGTCAAAGATATATCGATGTTCGGCGACCGATGCCCGCGTTGCGGCAGAGGTCCAATGGTAACTGATAACTCAAGTGGAGAAATGTTTTGTGGCAATTGCGGCTTTGTAGTCAACGAAAGGATTGAAGAGCTTGGACCGGAATGGCGAGCTTTCTCTAAAGAAGAGCACGAGGACAGAAGCAGGGCTGGAATACCAACATCCCTTGCCATGCACGACATGGGGCTTGCGACAATTATCGGCCCTGTTGACAAGGATGCATCAGGCAAGCCACTTTCTGCATCAATGAAGAGCACTATTGAAAGACTCAGGACATGGGACAGCAGAAGTCAGGTTCATGAGCCAGTAGACCGTAACTTCAGGCAAGCGTTCAGCGAGCTTGACAGGCTAAAGGACAAGCTTGCCGTTGGAGACGCAGTGATTGAAAAGGCAGCTTATGTCTATAGAAAGGCCCTTGAGAAAGGCCTCGTGAGGGGCAGATCGATATCGGCATTGGTAGCTGCCGCGCTTTATGCAGCCTGCCGCGATACAGAAACGCCAAGGACTCTCAAAGACATTGCTAACGCAAGCAACATCAAGAAAAAAGACGTTGCAAGATGCTACAGGTTGCTCATACGTGAACTTGACCTGAAGATGCCTGTGGTAGACCCAGTAAAATGTGTCGCCAGAATTGCAAGCAAGGCAGGCCTTTCTGAAAAGACAAAGCGCAAGGCCCTGGAAATACTCAAAAAGGCTGAAGAGGGCAAGATCTCTGCGGGCAAGGATCCAATGGGGCTGGCAGCTGCTGCCCTTTATGTTGCATGCGTCATGAATGGCGAAAATAAGACCCAGAAGGATGTAGCAGAGGCTGCTGGTGTCACTGAAGTAACTATTAGAAACCGCTACAAAGGCCTCAAGACTCACTTGAAGCTCTGAGCGAATCAACTAACCTTTTTCTTTCGTCAAGAAGTTCTGTCAAAGTCTCCGCTGTTGATTCCAATCGCGCTTGCCTGCCGTCTGCGCGGCTGGACTTTAGGTTTGACTCAATCATGCCAAGGCATGTTACAATATCAGAGTCGATGGAGATAAGCTGGTCAAGTTTTTCTTTTCTTACGATTCCATTTGGCGTAAGCGTAGACACATAGCCGTCTGCCATTGCAAAAGGAATCTCTGAAACCAAGTTCAAAAGTGGCTTGTAATGCACGTCATTCAAGAGCGATTTTATTGCCAGAACTTGGGACTTGACATTTCTGCCAGTGAGCCTGCCAAGAGCTCGCATTTCAACGTAGCTTGAACGCCCGGTCGACATTCCTTTTTGCACAATAGCTGCAATTCTGACAGTTTCTGCAATATTGCCCGGAGAAATGTCGCCACCTCCTTTCTTTTTCTTTTGACTCTTGACGTTTCTATGCAACAAGCAAAATCTCCAGCGGCCGGTTTAAATGCCTTTGTACAACAGTAAATAAGAAAGCAAAAGTTCTATGCGATGCTTCGATAGTGAATGTAGGGTTTGGTTTATCGTGCTTTTATGATATGGTTGTTAAAAATCAGCCCAAATGCAACCTTCACTGAACTTCAATGGCAGCCTCGTTAAAGCCCATTTTTACAAGGTAGCCTCTTACATCGTCCCTGTGATCGCCTTGGAGCATGATAAATCCATCCTTTGCAGTTCCACCGCATGCAAACCTGCTTTTGAGCTCCTTGACAATATGATGCATATCACTCAGCTTTGGATTGATTCCTTCGATAAGTGTTGTTGTTTTTGAAAAACGTCTTGTTTCAAGGCGGACGACAATTCTGGTATCTTCTTTTTCAAGCTCTCCGCAGGCGCAAAGGTCATCTGGGAGGCCGCATTTTTTGCAGATAACCGCCATCTAGTAAGCAGACTTTCTCAAATCCTAGTAATAAATCTTTATTGGAATTGTAACTTGCAAGATTGGTACCCCCGCCAGCAAAAAGTAGATTGACCTTCGCTACACAATACTCTGATAAAGTTCTTCACTTTTTATTCAATAATAATCATGGAATTACTTTATGTTGTTTATTGACCAATCTGAATCATGATATGGACACTTGTATGGATAGTCCTTGGCATTATTGTGCTTGTAATTTTGCTCAAAATATTGTTTGGAATTCTTTAGTTCAAGCAAATTGAAGAGAAGGGAAAGGAAGGGAAACTACCCAAACAATTTGATGACATATCTCTTCTGCAGAAAGGAAATGAGCAGGACACCACGACAGATCAGATTATAGCGCTGATAGAGCCAGAGTATAGTCTGTATGGCCGCAGGCATAAAGGAAAACGAGGTCAACCAAGAAAGTTCCAAAATTAAAAATGCTGCTTCGCTTCTGCTAAAGGGCGGAACACTGACAAACGAGCCCTGTCCCAAATGCGGCGGAGTCCTGATTAGATTCAAAGACAGGACCAGTTGCATAAATTGCGGACAAGAGATAAACGATAGTGTTCGTGCAGTCCAGACCAACCAGCAAGATAGCAAGAAAAATGGAAAGGAACAGATGGCTTCTGACACGCCAAAAGAGCTTCAGAGGCTTGTGGCAGTAGCGGAAGACAAGGTCGCCCGGCTGGCAGAGCAAATCTCTGCTGAAGATGATATTGCTATTCAAAAGCAAAAAGCAGAGCTAATTGAGATTTACCTGAGAATACTTGAAAGAGCTCGGGACCTGAGCAAAGGGTTCCGCAGTTAATTGGTCAATGCAGGATTCCCGCGATCTTGCTAAATTGCATTGCTGTCTGACGGAATCTATTTAAGTCCTGACGACCTGTCAAGTGTAGATACAATGAGCAGCAAGAAGAAAAATGCTCCCCTGCCTGCCTCAAGTGCAGGTCTGCTGAGGTTCTTTGAGGATGAGACCAAAGGCATCAAGGTAAAGCCGGAACTTGTAATGGCAATAACTGGTGCAGTCATTGGCGCATCCATATTAATAAGGATCATATTTCCGATTATTGCAGGCAAGTAGAAATATCAAACAATGAAGGTTCTTTTTTGTTTCGCCAGATCGGCTGACTGGCAGATGAATAGACATTGCTCGGTTATTTCACTTTAGCGCAGAGCCTTTTCCCATGCAGTCGATTGTTTTTCTATTCTACGGTCTGCCTTCAACAAAATTGATATTGGCCAGAAATAATGGGAAATGTAGCCACCAATGTT
>Ga0070740_10000982_pt1 | contig 44184 bp, 40 predicted proteins | sample Coa_R2_FD_67286 | JGI IMG/M metagenome (GOLD analysis project Ga0070740, IMG submission 67286) | Surface soil microbial communities from Centralia Pennsylvania, which are recovering from an underground coalmine fire - Coalmine... | ecosystem: Environmental > Terrestrial > Soil > Unclassified ... | reverse complement strand
TGGACAGGTTCATCCTGGCCCTGCAGCCGGAGGATATTCTGCTGCTCTGCTCCGACGGCCTCTGGGAAATGGTGCGCGACAACCAGATCGAGCAGATCATCGCCTCCACGCTGCACCGGCCCACGCAGATCAGCGCCGCGCTCGTCCAGGCCGCGCTCGAAGGCGGTGGCAAGGACAACATCAGCGTGATCGTCGTGTACGTCAAGGCCGAGGAGGAGGCTCAGGCCACATGGGCGGCGGGCTGCTAGCCCGTCCGCCTCTCCATCTGCCTCAAGGCCGGATTCACCAGAATCGAGAGCGTTGCCAGCAGGTAAAGCGCGCCCATCGCCAGCAGGGTCGCGCGCAGGCCGATCCAGGTAATCACAAAGCCACTGGCGAACGTGCCCAGGGGAATGCCTGCCATCGTGCCCGCGCTCAGCACGCCCCATACCCTGGCGCGCAGCGCGGGCGGCGTGCGCTCTTGCAAGACCGTATCGATCAGCGAGTTGATCGGGCCAATCGCCAGGCCGGCCAGGGCATACCAGCCTATCACAACGGGGAGATTGGGAATCAGCAAAAACCAGAAGCGCAGCGCGCCCCCGATCGTGAAGCTTATTCCGAAGGTCAAACGACGAGGAAAACGATGTCCGATTGTGCCAAAGATGATCGTGCCAACAAAGGCCATGCCACCGAGCGCCGCAACGAGCAGGCCCATAGGCAGCGCACTATGATAGGTCTGCATGATATATGCCGGCTGCACCACCGCGAAGTTGGCGGCATCGATCAGGTTGGTAATCAAGCAAACGATAATGATGGTGAGAATAACCACATCTCCAGCGATGAAGCGCACCCCCTCGCCCAGCTCGGCGAAGTAGCCGCGCCTGGCCGGCTGCTCCTCGCCGGGTTTGTGATGCGAGGCGATTGGCGGGATCGACAGCCCGATCAACAGGGCGGAGCAGGCGAACGAGATGGCATCGAGCCAGAGCAGGTTGCTTGTGCCGATCAGCGCAATCAGCACCCCGGCCAGGGGACCGCCGAGAAAGTTCGCCAACCTCCTGACGCCATCCATCCACGCGTTAGCGCGTTCCAGGCGCATCTGCGCGAGCGCCGCCAGATCCGGTACCATAGCGAAACGCGCGGTATCCGCCGGAGAGCGCAGCAGGCCGCCGACGAAGACCAGCGCCAGCAGTTGCCAGAAAGCCAGCCCAATCGTGTGGTAGAGCAGCGGAATCAACAGGACCGTCAGGCCGTTAAGCACATCGCCGCTCACACTGGTACGCTTGTAGCCCAGGCGGTCCACTAGCGCGCTCCCAAAAAACGACGAAAAGACCATCGGCAGCGTCTCGCAAAAGCCGGTAATGCCCGTTTGTACCACGCTGCCTGTAGTTTGCAGAACAAACCAGGGGATGGCCAGCAGCGTCAGGATATCGCCGAGGTAGGAGATAGTATTGCCGGTGAACAGGGCATAGATCGGCCACGCCGCTCGCTGCGCGTCTCTTTGCTCCTGGGGGGCCGAAGTTGGGGTGTTCTCTGACAGCGTCTCGCTCATCTGCCACCCCCGATAATCTTCAGCACCTCGTAGGTTTCGTCGTCGGAGATAACCTCAAAGCTGGCGTCGGTGGTCAGGCTCTCAAAGGCGGTCACGATGGCGGGGCGGCCCGCGAACTCGATAGAGCGATAGGGCAAGAAGCGTATGCGCTGCTGCTCACGCAGAAAGGCCCTGCCCTCCGGCAGCGAGATGACCAGCCCTTCGAGCGAGATACAACTCACGCTCTCGCAGCGCGGACAAATCATGTTGACCAGGCGTTCGCCCTGTGTCCAGGCCCAGCGCGGCCTGTCCTCATTCAGCCAGAGAAGTTCGCGAATCTCCTGCGCCGGGCTGATCTTTACCGGCACCATCCGTTTACAGGTTAAGCACCTGCTTACTCCCTCGCGCAGTCCTTTACGGTAAGAGGTATGGCACCACTCGCCCAGGCGGGCGTAGGCCGGTCGGTATGACTTGATATCGACCAGCACAGGGACCGACTCATTCTTACTCAGCACCTCATCGCCCGGCGTGCAGGCAGGACATTTGAGGTAGAGCAAGCCGCGCTCTGGCTGCCTGCGACCGAGCAGATGATGTTTGCCACAGAGATTACACCACAGCGAGGTCATTTCCCATGCTGGCGTGGCTGCTCTTTGCTCATAGGCAGCGATTTCCTCGCTCAGTTCGCTCGTCAGCACCTTGCGCAGAGCCAGTTTCCCGCGTTGCAGGCGCATCGCAACGGCGCTGGCGTTCATGCCCATCTGCTCGGCGATCTCGCCCAGAGGAGACTCGTCGATATAGCGTTTCAGCAGGATCGCCCTGGTCTCTTCCGGCAGCAGGACCAGCGCGCGATCCAGCAGATTGACCAGCTCCTTGCGCTCAAGCTCGATCTCCAGGTCAAATTCGTCGGCCAGGTCCTCCAGGGTAGTTGTGCTCGGCTCATCGCCTGGTCGGGACGAAACGGTATTGCGCGCCTGGTCGCGTCCGTGCTGGCGCAGCCAGCTCAGAGAGACATTGCGCGCGATCCCGGCGATCCACTGCGTGCGCTTCGCGGGATCGCGCAGGCTCTCCATGCGCCTCCAGGCCAGCAGCAGCGTCTCCTGAGCCAGGTCCTCGGCCACGTCCTGATTGCCCGTCAATTTTCTACACAGTCCGACCAGCCGGGAGCGTTCCCCCGGCGACAGAAAATCTTCGGCGATTCCGCCTGTTTGTTGTTCCATGCACTTCTCCTCGCTCCAAGTGTACCTGATTTTTTGTCGCTTTTGGGAGCCGGGATATAACGCAATTTTTGCACTGATTTCTGGCAACAAAAAAGCCCGACGCCGCCGGGCTTTTTTGTTCTCTCGTAGACATTGTTTTTCTGTGCTACGAACTCTCCTCCTGTGTGCTGGGGAGCAGCACAGGCGCACCACTGACCGGCGCCGTTCTGCGCTGGGGCTGTCCCGACGATTGGAGCGAGCCGGACGAGGGCTGCTGCAAGGGGCCGGACGGATAGAGCGGGCCGGACGAGGGCATCGGGCGCACGCCCGAAACCGTGCGCGAGCCGGAGCGCTGGGCCAGCGGTTGCGTCGAGGGCTGATACGGGTGCCCCAGCGGATTGGTCGAGGGTAACGCGGTCAGACTGCCCTTGCTCTGCAACGAGAGGATAATACGGTTAATCTCCGTAAACTCGCTGCAACTGGCCGGAACCACCAGGGGCGCGCCGGCGGGGCTGCGCTCAAGGGCCAGGCAGAAATCGCTCAGAGCCCGCATCAGTCGCTGGGTGTACTGGTTCATCTGCCCCAGGCGCGTCAGGCGCTCGGCCATCAGGTTCAGACTACCCGCCAGAGGCATCAGCACGCCGCTGGCCAGGTTCGCGCGCGCCCTCAGGTTGCCGTTGGCGAGCTGCGCCTGGACATCCTTGAGGTGAGTGATGCCGCGTTCCAACTCGGCATTGCGCTCGGCAATCTCCTGAGCCTGTTCTGCCACCCGCTGATTGGCCCTGCTCAGGTCGATCAGCGCCTCAGCCTGGTCGCGGGCGAGGCGTGCGTTCTCCCACATCGTGAAGATCTGCCGGGCCACCACCAGCGTTACCACGCCCATCGTCGCGCAGAGCAGAACCGGGCGGATGGCCAGTTGTCCGGCATCCGTCGAGAGGACGTTTAAAGCCAGCGTGAGCAGGAGCAGGCCGAGCAGGATATAGGGGATAAACTGCGTCGGGCCGAAGAGATTGCGCAGTTGATTGCGCTCAACCCGCTCTTCAATCACGTAAGACGGCGTGGCGGGCAGATAGCGCCGCATGAACGCAGCGACCCCGATGGTCATCATTCCCAACGGCCAGCCCATATCAACCCAGGTTGCCTCCACATAGGTCCCGGCGTTGTTCTGGATATTGAAGAGAAAGTCAGAAGTCACAAAGAAACAGAGGCCGAGTCCCACCAGCAAAAGACTGGTGCGCCTCGCCGTTGCCTGATAAGTACGCCCCTGGCCGCGAATCAGCAGAAAGACCACGCAACTGAGCAGGGCCGTATCCGAGATTGGATAGTACAGGCCCAGGAACTTCGCCAGGTTCGCCTCGCCGGGAGCCTGGGCCAGCGAGCCAAGCAGGAGATACCAAGCAATTGCTAAAATCGATCCCATAGAGATCAGGCTGTCCATCAGAACCAGCAGGCGTTTGCTGCCCGACTCCGCCGGCGGTTGCAGAAGCAGGCCCACAAAAATGAAGAGTGGAAACGCCGAGTATCCGATATCAGCCGTCGAGGGGAACGGCGTTTCGCCCATAGAGATATAGTAGCGCCATTGCGCATCTCCCAACCCCCACATAATTACACCCAGGCCAATGCACAACCAGCCCAGCTTCTCCCTGCTGATCCACGGTTCTGCGTTCTCCCCGAGCCGAATTGGCGAAAGCACGCTGATTAACACCATCGTGCCTCCAATAAACGCGCCTGTGACCGGAGCAAACTGTCCCACACGCAGGGCGACCGTGCCACCCAGGTGGAAAACCACCACCACCACCATGCCCAGTCCAATCCACCCTACCCCTTTAATGATTGTGCGCCAGATTGCTTGCATACGAGCCTCCTTTCAAGTCAGAGATACCTGGGGCACGCATAATGCTCTCCCGCCTGCATAGTTTGTTGCAGACTCCTGCATACTGGCGAGTGTAATCAGAGAGACTTTCCGTTGCCTCCTACGTCTCTTACCGCGTACCGTTCTCTCTGATCCCGGCTGCTTTGGGGCGGTTCAGCTTCTCTTTACACATGCGCGCACGCCGGACTAGAGAGAGCCGGTCCCTTTGAGATGCAGACGCTCCTCTGCTCGCATGCGCCGGTGAATTTCGGCAAAATCTCTCGTCTCTCTGCTCGCTTCGGCACGTATAAGACAGGGCGAGTCTTATACCGGTCTTCTGAAAAACAAAAAAACATTCAGGCGAGGGGGACCTGAATGGGTAAAGAAAATCGTCTGTTGCTCTCAGTCAGGAGACTGGCGGCAGATTGAGACGCAGGCTACGCTTCCCTGTGCGTTTTGCGTATTGGCAGATAGATCAGAATGTAGCCCGTCTCCAGAATAGAGGAGATCTCAATGCCAAAATCGCGCAGCTTAAAGCGTGTGCGTGAGAGAATATTGCGCACCGGGCGCATCTCGTAGTCCCAGACACCGGCGAATTGTGCCTCCTGCAGACGCAGGCGATAGCGTTCGACGCTCGCTTCGGTGGTGTTGCCGCAATTGAAGCTGGCGAGCAACACCTCATAAGGGCAATAGTGCGGGTGGGATTGGAGCAATGGAACGAGCACGCTCATTTCGCTGCTACTGAATTGCTGCTCGGCCAGCAGCGTGGGATACGAGGTTGCCGGATCGATGGCCAGCAGGGCGAGGGTGCCCAGCCTGGTGTTGAGCGCCAGAGTCTGATCTTCTGGCAAAAGGTTTTCTAACTTCAGGTGGATAATTGCTTCGTCAGTCTGTCTGACAAGATATACGGGAGTCTTTCCTCGACGGGAGGATGGATTTTGCATGGCTCGGCTCCTTGTGTCGCTCGGCAGAGAGGCGCCTTGTGAGTCATAGTCCTACAGGGTTTGTGGCCGGGTAAGTGGTGGTTTGACTCCGTATGAGAGAGACAGCGATGGCGATGCTGTCGTTTGCCCCATTTTCCCTCCTCTCTTTTTGACTAAAGATAAATTAGAGTATATGCAAACAATACCTGATTTTTGCTGAGAATTCAAGGGTCTAACGTTCGTTTTTTACTATAATATTGCGCTCCTCCTTCCATGTTCGTCCGCTGCAAAAGATCTAGAACGCACTATCTAATAACGACTCATCCTCTCTCTTTTATTCCCCGCGCAAGGCTTTATCGGTCTGGCGCAGTTTTGCGGTTCGGGTGGGAAGTGATATGCTAAGAAAAGCAACATTTGCTGCTAAAAACTTTTGAGAGGTGGAGCATATGCCATCTGGCAATGCCAAAGCTGCGTATTCTGCCGGGGTACGGACTGATCCCGAACTGAATACGAGCATCGTTGAATTGTCTTATACCGATCCCGTTGATCCCGCGCACAACTTGCTGGCCTGTATCGCGCCCGACCTGGGGAGCAACCTGTATCGCTTCAGGGCCGGCGAACACGAACTGATCTATTGTGAGGAGGAGAAACTCAAGAAGCGCGGGCATACCGGGATTTTTGTGCTCTGGCCGTTTCCCAATCGCGTGCGCGATAAACAATATAGCTATCGTGGCCAGCGCTACTCATTTGCGGATGTTCCACGCACGCAGGGCGCGCTGATTCATGGCCTGGTCTACGATCGTTCCTGGGACTATGAGCAGCCTTGCGCCGATGTACAAAGCGCCTCCGTCACCACCTTTGTCGAGATGGACCTGGATAGCCCCTACTTCTCTGCGTTTCCTTTCCCCAGCCGACTCTCCCTGACCTATACCCTGAGCGCCGCCGGCGTCACCGTGGCCTATTCCGTCCAGAACACCGGCACGCAGGCCCTGCCGTATGGTTTTGCGCTCCATCCATACTTTCACCTGCTCGGCGGCGCGGAACGAACCCTGGTCAGTTTGCCGGCGGGGCATGTCATGGAGGCGGACGCGGAACTGTTGCCCACCGGTCGCCTGCTCGACGTTCGCTCGACCATGTACGCCATGTTTGATCTCAGCCAGCCGACGCTGTTGAGTCACCTCAAACTCGATCACGTGTATACCGACCTTCTCCAGGGACGCGAATCGCTCATCGACCACCCCGGCTTCGGGCTGCGCATACGCATCTCAGCCTCCCCGGACTTTACCCACACCGTTATCTATACACCTGCGCACAGCCCCTACTTCTGCCTCGAAAATCAGACCTGCTCCACCGACGCGATCAACCTTCATCAGCGCGCTATGCAGGATATCGCTCATTTGCTGGAGCTTCAGCCGGGCGAGGAGGCCGGGGGATTTATTCGCTACACGGTGGAATATACGCGTTAAGAGAAGGAAAATCGCGCGGGGAGAGTGAGGCGTACCTTTTGCCAGGAATATGCACCCTCTTCCGCGCATCTTTTTGGGAACTTCCTGCAAGCCGCGCACGTTTCCCTGAGTGAAAAGCCGATGGCATCTCGTTCGGCACCACAGTTTGCGCTGCTGATGGGCAAATTGCGGAATAACTTTAAATGGTGCTAGACACGGAAGGAGTTCTGCTATGCTACGAATTCAACGGGCGCTCGTCATCTCCGGCGTGCTGGCGGCCCTGGGGCTGCTGGCGGGATGCGGACAAAATTTTCCCGCCGGCGCGGCCAATCCTTCACCGGCACCGACGAGTTTCTCATCTTCTCCCACAGCCGGTGCCACGTCCACCGTTGCAGGCGGTCCCATCACCCTGCGCACCGACGCTCTACTCTATCAGCCAGGCGATCCCATTGTTGTCACGCTGAGCAATGGGAGCAAGCAAACGATCTACTTTCCAGATCACCAGACCAATTGCACAGTCATTCTCTTGCAGAGGTTGAATGTCCAACCGCTGGCGGAGGGCGGGAAGACGACCGCTATCAATCCTTGTCGGCTTGGTATGCCTACGAGCATCCACTCGCTTGGTCCCGGACAGCGCCAGGTGGTCACGCTGGTCGCGCCGAAGGGCGGCTGGCCGGTTGGTCGGTATCTCGCCACGCTGAATTATTGGCTCTCTCCCTCAGTTGGCCCGGTAATGTCTCTCTCGTCCCCTGCGTTCGTTGTGGGTTCTGGCGCGCCGCAACCGTAGATTTTGTGAGTTGGTTGCTTCCGGGATACCAGGATGCTCGCTCTGGCGTAAAAAAGAGGGAGGGTCGCCTCCTGAGAGCGACCCTCCTGACTTCTCAGAGATGTTGTTGTGCCAGCCTCAACAATGGGGGTGGGTAGCGGATGACCATCCGCCGCGCGGGGACGAGTAGCCAGTTATTTCGACGGAACGCCTTCGGACGAGGTAAAGATATCCTCGTCGTTGGCCATCGGGCCATTGGGTACCGAGGTAAAGGTGCAGACTTTGGGAGGCACGCCGGGCACGCCGGTCCCCGGGCACAGAGCCAGGTCGGGACTGCGCGTATCCATCCAGAGCGGGTGCGCATCGTTCACCGCGGCGAGTCCGGTATAGTCGCCGAAGAACACGCTATTGCCCTGCGCGTCAGGGAACTCCGTGGGCGTCGGCATAGAGCTTGAAGTCACCCTGCGCACGCCGAAATCCTGGAGATTGCGGGAGCCCGACAGGCTGAAGTCCATGAAGCCGGTCGTCTCGTCGTTGCCGTACTGGCGATCATAGTAGGAGACGGCGAGCTTCCCGTCTTTGGTAAACGCTGCCCACTGCCACCACTGGTCGGTGGCTTGCTGGCCCTTGGCCGAGCTTACCACAGTGAGCGTCGTCGGATCGGTGACGGTCCCGTTGAAGCTGGCTCCGCCGTTTGTAGAGATGCTCTCCAGAATTTTGTTGTTACAGGCTCCAACAGTCTTGACCCCGGTGTACGCATTGTTCCCGCTCGCCGCAAAGCCCGTCGGGACACAACCGTTCGCGGGATTCGAGTCCTTGTTAATGTACGAGCCGAAAGTCACTACAACCGCGCCATTGAGCGGGTTGACCGCACCTGAGGGGTAGTTCGTGGCTCGGAAGACCGAGGTCATCGACGATCCCTTCTCAGGAACGCAGGCGCGCCCGGCGTCCTGTCCGCCCTGATAGGTCGCGCAGTCAGGCAGATCGTTGTAGTTCGCCACCAGCACCGGGGGGCTGAAGGTGTTGCCGCCATCTGTCGACTTCGAGAGCAAGATCTGGTTGTGGTTGTCGTTCGCATCGCTCAGGGAGTTGTTGAAGTTATCGTAAGCAACGTAGAGCGTGCCATCCGGGCCGGTGAAAGGATCGGAGAACTGGTTCTCATTGCAGGTCCCGTTCGGCGTCCCCGCGCCAAAGGTGTTCACGCACAGAGGACTGGTCGTGCTGACCACCACAGGCGCGCTGAACGTCTGGCCGTAGTCGGAGGAGTGAACCTCGTAGATGTAGGCGCTTCCGTCCGCCGCGAAGACCGTCCAGGTCACATAGATGCGGTCGCGGAACGGGCTGCCAACATGATTGTCGACCGTCATATACGGCTTGTCGTTGAGGATCGCCGGGTTTTGCGTGAAAGTCTCAACGGCGGGATGGCCCGGGAAGTTCCAGGAAGCGCCATTGTTGCCGGTCGAGCGGAAAACGTAGACCGCGCTGGACAGATCGGGATTATTCGTGGTCCCGGGGCCGCGCATGAACACCATACACTGGAAGTACGCATTGCCCCGCGTATCCCAGGCCACAGCGGTATCGCCGCCTGCCTGCCAGTATTCGCGGGCCACCCCGCCGAAGGTGGCGCCATTCGTGAAGCCCATCGGGATAGTGGTGTCCGTCCAACTCTGCCCACCGTCGCGGCTGAAGGCGCCGTAGCAGTTGCCGTCGCCCCGGCGATAGTCGTTGAAGCTGGCAACGAGATTATCGGGGTGGAATGTGTCCTCGGCAATCGAGGTTTCGTTCTGCGCCTGCCCGCGACCTTGCAGGTTGGTGTTCGAGATGTTCAAACAGTTCTGATTGACCTTAACATTGTCGCCTAGATTCTGGGGGCAGCCGTCATCGCTGCTGGGGAAATAGTTGCTGTGCAGCGGCGCGCTGGTGTGTGCGCTGTTCTGTGCGGCGTCAAGCTCGGAACTGACAAAGCCGTCCAGGAGCCGCTTCTGGATTTTCGAGAGGTCCGAATACGTCAACCCCCTCGCCTGCACAGTGTGCGGCGAGGTTCCAAAACCAACAAAGAATACAAATCCACTAATAAGAGAGGCAAGAGTGACCAGGGAAAGTACGACGCCCATTTTTGAGCGGAAACGTAAGAAGGCGCGCATACATAACCTCGCTTTCGGGCACCATCTCAAAACACGTTTTGATATGGCGTGGTTTCATATGCTGGCAACAAAGAAGAAAACCCCCACATGCAATTATGGAATAGTAATGGCTTTTTTGCAAGAGAAATGTGATTAAATTTCTAATGGAATTAGCTCTTTTATGGAAGAGCTATAATTTTCTCGAACCGCCTCATGCCTGACCTGGGGTGGTCACATAAAATTACTTTGAAACTCACTTATTACAAGAAATTTTCCTTATTTATTAAGAACATTGACAAGTCTGTTATTGTCCGGTTATACTTAGTTCTGGTGCTATCAAATCCTTTCATCTGATGTCACACTTCTGGGGATTAGGCGACATTAGAGATAGATAACTCGTTTCAATCGCTGGCGCAACAACCCTTTGCCCGAATTTAGCCTCGCCATGTACTCGGGCCTATCGCTTACTGCCTTCTGCAATATACAGTCAGGTGTAGAAGGAGGTGATTTGCGGTTTTACACCGGTATATTGCTTTTTACCAGATAGAACATGTAGTGGCTCGTAGAAGATTCCTTTCCAATCTGTTTGTCATACCTGGATGAACAGGAGCATTTTGTACCTGAATGAACAGGAGACACCAATGAAGAGAACGAATCTCAAAATCGCTTTGTGCTCCCTCCTTGCAATTTCAGCGTTGCTGGTCAGTGCGTTTGCCTCCGGCCCTGCCTTTGCAAAGGCGAACAGTACCAAATCAGGAGGAAACATTTCAGTCACGGCGAAAAAAGTCAAAGCTCCCACTGTAACCAGTCACACCCTCAATCTGAACAACATGAAGGCAGCCACAGCAGCGGCAAGGACAAAGGCGACCGGTCACCATGAAATGCCCTTGCTATTGAGTTCAAAGGCGATTCAGGCCAAGAAGGCCAGCAACAGAAAAGCTCCGGCGGCGCCGGCTGTGAGCTTCCCCGCGACCGCTTCCCCGCAGGCTGCGGGCTCGAGTGGTTTCCAGGGCATGGCCGATTCGGCCACCATCTGCCCCTATTTCGGCGGCTGCCAGCCCCCGGATATGGCTCTGGCGACCTCCCCGACGCTGGTCTTGCAGGGGGTCAACACCTCGTATGCGATCTATAACACGTCCGGGGCGCTGGTCAAAGGCCCGATCGACGATGTTACCTGGTACGGCGTTCCACCGCTGCCAAACAACTGCGATCCGGCAGGTCCTTTCATGAGCGATCCGCGCGCGTTCTACGATCCCAATACCGGTCTGTTCTGGACGGCCACGTTACAGGTCGAGGCAGCCGCCTTCGGCGTCGGCGTGAACTGCCCGAACCTGTCGAAGTATTGGATCGCCAATCTCAATCCAAAAACCGGCGTCATGCATGTCTACAGTTTTGACATGACCCTGGGCGGCGCGGTCAACGCCGGGGCCGACTATACTCAATTCGGCTTTAGCGGCTCGACCATCACCGTGAGCGGCAATATGTTTGACTTCTCAAGCGGCTTCTACGACTTCGCCGAGGTGCAGTTTGCCGATAAAGCGACGATGGAGGCAGGCAAGCCCGTGACTCCCACCGCCTTTACCCAGCTTGCCGCCGGCAGCGTGCTGGTGGATACCGTGCAGCCGGTGGAGACCGAGACTACACCGGCAAACGATCCGGGCGTGCAGTACCTGGTGAACACGTTCAACATCTTCGGCGACCCCTTTGGCGACGACTGCTTCTTCCTGGCCTGCCAGGGCTTCCTGGTGTGGGCCTTTGATCCCGCCTCGAACTCGTTGAGCGGCACCTTCGTTGGTACGGCGGTTCCCAATCCCACCTACATCATTCCTCCCAACGCCGACGAACCGGGCTGCATGCAGTGCGTCGAAACGATCGACACGCGGATCACCGGCACACCGGTCTACAGCGTGGGTGGTGGAGAAGGGCTGATCTCCTTCTCGATCGATACAGGAGTCAGCAATGGCGGTCCGCTCTTCACGAATATCGTTCCCGGCATCCTGTGGGGACAGATCCAGGTAGTACATGGTCCCGGCTTCGTCCTGGCTAATCTCGCGCAGAGCGGCTACCTCTCCTTCAGCGGGGATCGAGCGGCTTCCTTTGGCGCGATGATGCAGGATAAGAATGGCAGACTGTTTATGGTCTTCGATACCATGAGCGCCAACCTCAATCCGAGCATCATGCTCGCCTCTCGCAAGGCGGCGGACCCGCTGGGAACGATTGGCAATGTGCGCTTTATCATCAAGGGACCCTCCGCTACTTTCGATAGCCGCTGGGGGGACTTTGAGGCCGCGTCCTACACGGGCTTCAGCACGAACCATGTCTGGGTGGCCTCGCAGTATTCGGTCGCCGGCGACTGGAATACCTTTATTGAGCGTGTGTCGTGAGTTTTTGAGATTCGTAGTGGTATGAAGCGTTCCGGGCCAGGATGCACCCTGGCCCGGAACTTTTGCGAGCATTACGGTAAACGGCAAGGGAACTTCTTATCCTCCTCAAACGTTTCCTTCTATGGCCCCTTTTTTTGTCGTGAGTTTGACGGCAGGAGGAGAAGCGTTATAGACATAGATAGTGTGCAGGTGGAAGTATCGAACTCTTTATTTGGAGAAAGGAAGGAATCATGTGATGCGTGCGAAGAGAACTCTATTCCTGTTGCTTGCCCTGGGCCTCTTTCTTGCGGGCTGTGGCTACAATGGCGTTACCACGACGACGACAGGCGCTTCCCCCTCGACAACCGGCGTTGCAGGAACGCCGACGGTAGTCACGCGCCTCACTCCCGTCCCGCCGGGCGCTACCTCCACGTCGACCACTCCCCCGCAGGGGACGCCGGGTCAGGGGGTAATTGTGCAGATCTCGGCCTCGCGTTATGGTCCACACGATACTATTATGGTCACGATCTTTAACCATACAACGCAGACCATCTTTTTCCCCAATCACCAGACAGACTGCACCGTTGTGCTTCTCCAGTTGCAGGCCGGCTCGACCTGGCAATCCATCGCTCCCTGCAAGCTCATGATCGTTACCAAACTGTTCTCCCTTGATGCCAGCAAGAGCCTCAGCCTCTCTCTGAGGCCGGCCCCGGCGGGCTGGTCCCCCGGCACCTACCGCGTGGCCTTCCATTATGGCAGCAAAACGCCCGTCAGTCCTGCAGCTTCTCTCAACGTATTCTCGCCGCTGTTCCAGGTGAGCTAAAACAGACAGCGCAACCAACCGGGGCATGCGCGTCTTTGAGGTGGACGGGAGCTCATAGTTCCCGGTTTCTTAAAGAGACAGAGAGAACGCCTGGATCTACACAAATCCAGGCGTTCTCTTTCAGGTTAATGGTTCAGAAAAGATTAATGGTCGCCTTTCACCTCGAAAACGCGTGTGCCCCAGTTGTCGAAGACATTCTGGTTCGCCACTGGAGGAATGTACTCCGTCGCCAGCCAGATATCTTTACCGTTTGGTGCAAACGTAGCTGCCGAGTAGTCACCCCAACGTGCCACGTTGAAGAGGACATCGGCGAACGACAGGTGCGGGCCGGTGCCTGCTCCCGCAATCTGAATGCTTCCGAAGTGGCCAGAGTCCGCCTTGCGCACGACGTAGGCCGCGCTCGGGTTGATCGTCGCGCTGGTAATCGTAAAGGTAATCGCCGTCGTGCCTTCTGCGCTATGCAGGATGGCCGGGTAGATCAGGTAATTCCCCTTAGAAGCGATATACCCCTGGCTGCTGACCTTCGCCTCCTTTGCATTGATATCAAACCAGGCCACGCCATCGCGCACCACCGGGTCCTTATCAATGCTCACCGCGGTTGTCAGGGCGGTCCAGAGGTGGCCATTGATATACTGCACTTGCAGCAAGCGGTCATCGTCGGGATTGAGCGCCGTCTCGCTCAGAATGAACTGGTTCGTCACCGTGCCATCGCCGGTGCTGACCGCGTTCACCGGGAACGCATAGGTTTCGCTCGTAATGATCTTTCCGCTCAGAGTAACTTTCTCTGGATGTCCTTTGCTGAGATCGTCTCCATTATCGACCTTCCAGAAGCCGAGCTGCTTGCTGATAGTGTTCGGGGTAATGCCCGCGTCGGCGAAGGGGAAGGAGTTCAAGAGGTACTCGGTATTGCTCGGCGTGGTACCGATCGCCGGCTCCAGGGTCAGAATGGGGATGCCGCCCAGGCTGAGAGGTCCAAAGACAACCTCGGCCACCGAGTTCGCCTCAGCGACCAGTTGCGCCTTGGAAAGAACAAAGAGGGTCGCGCCGAAGTACGCGGTGCCGGCCACGTTAAAGGCATCGGTCGCCAGGTACAGGTTGTTGTTGTCATAGCCCACGTGTGGCTGGTCGCCAAAGAACTGTCCGCCGAAGGAAGAATCAACCTGGTAGACGGCGAAGCCATGTGCGTTGTAGACGGCGACATCGATCGAGGTCTGACCAGCATCGGGGCCGCCGGGAAGAGCGCCGATCACAGTGAAGAAGAAGGTTTTTGTGGCCTGATCATAGAAACAGCGTGGATCGGAGAAGGCGTTCGGCTCCCAGAACTGACCAAAGCTCAAGACATTATTACCCAGCAATGGATTCCCGGAGAGCGGGCCGCCGCTCGTCGAGGTCTCGGCGATGGCCGAGTTAATCGTCTCAAACACCGCCGTTTGACCTGGCGCGCCGGGATCGGTGCCAACGCACAGCCCCTGGTCGGGAGGCGTCACGGCAAAGTCAGGGCCGCCGTTGGCCTCGGCCTGATCCTCGTCGCTCAAACCGTTAAAATTGTGCAGCAATTGCCCTTCTTTGGTGCTCATCGTCAGGCTGCTTGCCGCCGGTTGCCCGCTGGTGCTACGCGCTGCTGCCGCCATGCGCGCGCCCTTGATGGAGAAACGAGCAAAGGTGTGAGGCGTTCCCGACTCGGTGGCCGCAGGCGTGCCTGGAGTCGGAACCGGATGAGTTGCTTTCGATGGTTTAGTGGTACTGAGAAGTGTAACTTTTCCTGCGGTGCCGTGATAGGTAGTTGCTTTTGAAGCTCCCTGAGGGGCAGCGTGAGCTGTCCCCACCGAGAAGGCAGCGACAAACGAGGCTGCCACAAGGGTAATCAGCGCGCCCGTTGTCAGGAGAAGAGCCGTTTTTTTGCGTACCGCAAAAAGATGCATACAGATCCTCCAATTTTTGAATCACAATCAGAAAAACATGTCGCGAGAGTTAAAGCATAGGCACCTGTGTGATGGTTATGAATGGTAATGAAAACCGCTGACATGCGGCAGATGCCTGAGGAGAAGAATGAACGGCAAGATCAAGAGCTTACTCAAGAGAGTGATCTGCCGTTTCATCCTGGGACCTCACGGTTTTGCATTGTACATTCAAACGCACCCTTTTAAATTATGCATCCAGAAAAGCCTTTTTTGAAGTGTGAAATGGTATTGATTCCAGTTAAGAAATGGTAGCGAAAATCTCTGCTGTGGATACCCTGTGGCTCGGCCTGGCGCTTTGATTTATGTGAATATCTATCTGGAAAGGCTCTGGAAGGCTGTTTGCTTTTCCTCTCCCTTACATTGAGATATCTCAACCATGTGGAGACGTTTACACAGGCTTTTTCTTCGTTGCCTGTGCGGTTTCTTTTTGGGAAAAAGCTGGTACAATAGAGCTACCTCTTCTTTGCCATCCTTCAAAGTGCAGAGGGAGTGCAGCAATTTCTAGCGCGTCTTATTACCACAGAAAGGCAGGTTACGTTTCGTGGTCCTGGTTCCCCCTACTTCCATTACCGTCATGACGCCTGCGACCTCCGCCAACCTGGGACCCGGCTATGACAGCCTGGGATTAGCGTTGCAGCTCTACAACCGTTTCACCGTTGAAATAGGGGGGCGTGATCCGTATACTCCACAGATTGAGGTGCAGGGCGAGTTGGGCGCGGGCCTCTCGACCGGCCCGGATAATCTTTTCTTTCGCTCCTTCGCTCTGCTTTTTGAGCGCCGCCAGCTCCCTCTGCCTGCGGTCAAGATTCAGATGACGATCGCTATTCCGCCCGGCTGCGGTCTGGGCAGCAGCGCGACCGCGGTGGTTGGTGGACTGATGGCCGCCAACGAGCTTTTGCGCTTGCAGGACCCCGGGCTGGCGTATGCGAAAGAGGACCTGCTGGGGCCTGCTGTAGAGGCCGAGGCGGGCAATCATCCCGACAATGTGGCTCCGGCTCTGCTGGGCGGTCTGGTGGCGACGACGACCGTCGATGGCGAGATCCGCGCGGTCAAGACGCATTTCCCGGATGCTCTCAAGGCGGTGATCTTTACTCCTTCTTTCCCGATGGATACGGTGGCCGGGCGTAAGCTCTTGCCCGCTGCGTATTCTAAGGCCGACGTGACATTTAACACGGGACGCGTGGCGTTGTTGCTGGCGGCCCTGCAAACCGGCCACTACGAGGTGATCGGCGAGGCTATGCAGGATCGTCTGCACCAACCGTATCGCCAGGCGCTCTTCCCAGAGATGCCCGCGATTATCGATGCCGCGATCGCCGCCGGCGCCTATGGGGCCAGTCTCTCGGGCGGCGGCTCTTCGCTGATTGCCCTGGCCGATGCAAACTTTCATACTATTCTGCAATCAATGCAGGAGACCGCTCGTTCTTTAGGTATAGATGGACGTGGCATGATTCTCTCCGCCGATCAACAGGGGGCGCGTGTCATTACTCCACATAAGCGTGTGCGCAAGAATAAGAGCTATCATCGCATGCCGGGCACGCTGGTCTAGTTTTGCATTCTTCAAAACGCTTAAGCGGCTGATTCTACTTGAAAGGATAGATGATCCGATGGGGATCAGATCTGTGAATAATACGGACTCCGGGGCCTTTGAGCGGCCCGGTGGAGTGGATGTGCTTGCGCGCTCTGAGGCTTTAGCCGCGCTCTCTCTGCGTTGTGTAGAGTGCGACGCGCTCTATGCGGGCTTTGAGGAGGAGCCGCGCTATCGCTGCGCGTGCGGCGGCGTGCTGGACGTGGAGGAGCCGTTTCAATTGCCGGCTTCCCATCGCACCTCTTCTGGCGCGATCTCCGAACACGACGAGCGTGATATTCTCCCGCTCGCCGGCGCAGCCTGGCGCCAGCTCTTCGACGAACGCGCCTCCGCTCCGCCGATCTGGCCACTGGGCGCTCCGGGTCTGCTCGCCGACCGCAGCGGCGTCTGGCGCTATCGCGAACTGATCCTACCCGTGCCCGAGGATGTGATCGTCAGTCGCCCCGAAGGCAATACCGGCCTTTATCCCGTCGGCCTGGAGAACTGTCCCGGCAACAGGGCCGGCCATCAGCAGATCGGAATGTTTGCCGGGCTTGAGCATTTTTTTCTCAAGCATGAAGGTGAGAATCCCACCGGCAGCTTTAAGGATCGCGGCATGGCGGTCGGCGTGACAATGGCCCGCCTGCGCGGGGCGCGCGCGGTAGCCTGCGCCTCAACCGGCAATACCTCCGCCTCGCTCGCCTCCTATGCGGCCCAGGTGGGGATGCAGAGTATTGTCTTTCTCCCAGCCGGCCAGATCGCCGGGGGCAAGCTGGCTCAGTCCCTGGCCTATGGCGCGACGACCGTGCAGATCGAGGGTGACTTCGATGCCGCGATGCAACTGGTCGAGCAGGTGTGCAACGAGATGGGCATCTACCTGCTGAATTCGCTCAATCCTTTCCGCGTGGAGGGCCAGAAAGCGATTGGCCTGGAGATTCTGCAGCAGCTCGACTGGCAGGCTCCCGACTGGCTGGTGCTGCCCGCCGGCAACCTGGGCAACACCTCGGCCATCGGGAAGGCTTTCCGCCAGGCATATGAGCTGGGCCTGATCACTCACCTCCCGCGCATCGCCTCGATCCAGGCCGCCGGGGCCAACCCTTTCTATCGCAGCTTCCAGCAGGATTTCGCGCGGCGCGAGCGGGTTCATGCCCAGACCGTGGCCACGGCGATTAAAATTGGCGATCCCGTGAGCTACACGCGGGCGCGCCGGGTGATCGAGCAGAGCAATGGCCTGGTCGAGGAGGTGACTGACGAGGAGATCCTGGCCGCCAAGTCCGTAATCGACCGCGCAGGCATTGGCTGCGAGCCGGCCTCCGCCGCCGCGCTGGCCGGAGCGAGAAAGCTGGTCGCGCGCGGTCTGATCCGGCGCAATGAGCAGGTGGTGGCCGTGCTGACCGGCCATCTGCTGAAGGATAGCCAGACAGGCATTCCCCAAACGATCTCCGGCCAGGCCATTGAGCCAACGCTGGACGCGGTGAAGAAAGCATTGAAATTTTAAAATAATCAGCCGATATTCAGAGAGAACGGGAACAGGTGGTGAGGATGGAGATATACGAAAAGCTTGGTTGCAAGGTAGGCTACTGCAATGGATACTGCTATTCTGCCAACAACAAAGAGATCCGAAAATCCTGCCCAGGTGCGTTTCTGGCACAGGATCGGTACCTGGCTCCTGACCTGGGAAATCTATCCTCTGCTCCTGTTTGCCTCTTTCCTCCGTTTTTATCGGCTTGCATGGACAGAGTTTGATACTGATCAGGCTGTGCTCGCGGGCTTACCCCGCATGGCGCTGGCACACGGTCTGATTCCCGGCACAGGTACCATTGCTTCGATTGGCATGGCCAATCCTCCCGGTTACGTCTATTTATTTCTGCCAATCGCGGCTTTGAGTGCCAGCCCGCTTGTGGATGCCATTGTTATAGCTCTGTCGAATATACTGGCAGTTCTGCTTACCTATCTGTTCGTGCGCCGCTATTATGGGCGGCTGGCCGGCGCTGTCGCGGGATTTCTCTTCGCGGTTGCCTATGAGTCAGTCCACTACAGCCGCTTTATCTGGCAACCCAACCTCTTCCCCTTTTTTACTCTGCTCTTTATCGCGGCGCTTTTCTGGGGCGTGGTTGAGCGTCGTTCCGGCTGGTTCGCTGTGGCCCTCCCTCTCCTGGGATTGCTGCTGCACCTTCATCTGCTGGCGCTCTATCTGATCGTTCCTCTCCTCCTGGCTCTGGTCCTTGCCTATAAAACTGTGCGCTGGCGCGATGTGATTCTGGGCGTGGTTTTATCGCTGGGATCATTCCTGACCTACTTTATCTGGGAAATCGGCGTCCACTTTGCCGATATATCGATTCTCCTGGATGCCTGGCACCAGCCTGCTCATATTGATGGCCAGGCTCTCAGCGACTACCTGGAACTGGTAGGCGTCCCTGCAAGCCAGCTTGCTGGCCCTCAAACTACGCTTGCCTGGCTCACTCCCCTCTTGCGCTGGGAGAGATGGGGGCTGATCGGCCTTTTACTCGCGGGCTTTTTGCTGGCTTTTCTGGGGCTTGGCTGGAGGCAGGTGCGCGTAATGAACGCCTCGCGTTTTCCAGAGCCGGCTTCTCCTGTCCCCGCGAAATTCTCTTTCTCTCCCTGGCAGCGACTGCGAGATGAGTGGAGCGCCCTGGCCGCTTCTCCACAGCGGGCGGGATTGCTGCTACTTCTAACCTGGCAGATCGTCCCGGTTCTGTTAATGACCCGGCATTCGGTCGATCTTCAGTTTCACTATATGCTTTTCCTGCTTCCAGGACCGTTCATCCTCATTGGTCTGTTGTTCAGCCAGGTGAGAGCCTGGGGCGACCAACTCGCTCCCCTCGCAGGCAGGTTTGTGCGCCTTGCTATTCCCGCGCTGGCGGTTCTGCTGGTCGTTGGACAGTTGTTCAGTACCGGGGCGTGGGTGCTTGATAGCATGGGAGGGCGTGATGCTCATAGCGTGAAGTTTAATACGCTGTCTGATCTTCAGGCGGCGCTCAATCAGGCAGATTCTCTGGCCAGGATGCATCATCTGCGGCATGTCTATATTGATACGGATATGTATACAAATCTTGCGTTCACCTATCTGGCAGCACAGATGCAGACCCCCCATACAGTATTCAGCGGATCGCATTGCCTGCTTCTCCCCTCGCCTGCTCAAGGCCCTGCGCTGATGCTCCTGGGGCCGGCGGATACACTCGACGAGGCCCTGCTTACACACTTTACCTCAGCGGTCCTGGTCGACGAGCCGCCTCGCCTGGGAGGGACGCCTTTTCATCTCTACATAGTGCAGCCGCTGCTCACGGTCCCGGGATCGGCCTCGTTCGCGGATACGCTGAGCGCGGACAAGGCCCCACTCACAGACTTCACCTGGAGCGATCCAGCTCAGCAGGATACACAGCCTGTTCATCTACTTACCACACTCTGGACAAATTTCCGCGCCTGGTCAGCGGCAGACGACACAAGCTATACCTATCAGTTCATTGCCCATGCCATCGGCAGTGAAACGGGAAGCGGGGGCAGCGCAGTAAATTGTGGGTTTACCAATCTTGCTCCTGGCGAGAAGTTCCTTGTGCCTTTTGCTTTTCCTCTCGGCTCAGTAGCTCAGCCAGCAGCACTGGCGGTCAGTGGTTCATCCTCAGTCAGCCAGCCCTACGTGCAAAGCTATGGCCCATTCCATCTGCTGAGTGTTCGGCAGCAAGTATCGCCTCTGCTGGCATTTCGCTCGACCTCCGGTGGAAATAGCCTCGTTGTGCCGGATTAGTTTGCAGGCGAGGCGGAGTGTCGGAAGGGGTAATAGAGGCGGTTTCCCCCTGGCAACCGCGCGGCAAGCCTGATACAATATCCACAAGGAGAATCCTTCTGTAAACGAGGCAGGAGAGATATTCCCAGGTCTGATGCTTCTGCGCCGAAGTGTTCCTGGGAGAAGAGGCAAGAGAGACGTGAAACCGAAATGGAGATGGCTGCCACCGTGGAATATGCCCTCAGACCCGGTGCAGGCAGTATTCTGGTTCATGCACTGGTTGCTGCAGGTGCTGGTGCGCTACTTCTATGTCCTGATTCTGGTCGGTGTGGCCTATGAAACCTATCTGAACGGCATTGTTGGCCTTGCCGGCACCCTGCTTGTGGGTCTGCTTGTCTGGGCCGGCCTGGCAATTTTGCTTGTCGTGATCAATGTCACCTCCGGCGTCTCCAGGGTTTACTCCGAAATCAACCGCCTGGGCCGCAATCCCGCAGGCTTTTCCTACGTTGCGCCTGAGCCTGAAAAAGAAGAGAATGTGGTAGAGGGCTCGATTATCACGGACCTGGAGGAGGAGCGCAAGAGGCGTCGCCAGGAGATGTGACGTAACGGCGAAGCCATTAGCAGTTTCTCCCGTCCCATAGCTGCCAGGCCCTATCGCCGGGTGCGGGAACGTAAGAGAGCAGAAATGCGCCCTCACCCTCGATCCGGTAATCTCCCAACGCCGCCGGCAGCACCATCGTCTGGCCGCGCAGCAATCTCTCGCTCGCTTCGAGGTCTTCTCCATACCGGACAGACAGATCGGCTCCCAGCGAAGAGAGGATCAGGCAGCTTCCGCCGGTTCTGTCCTCTATCTGTGTGTGCGCGCGCAGAACGATCTCGCGCGTGACAAAATAACGGCAGGCTACCAGGCAGCGATCAAGGTACTCAGCCGTCTCGGCCAGGACGACCGGCTGCATTTTAATGCGCGCCGACGGCTCGAACCTGGCGACATCCAGCGAACGTTCGATGTGCAGTTCGCGCGGTCGCCCCTGCGCATCCAGGCGTCCATAGTCATACATGCGGTAGGTCACATCGGAATATTCCTGCAATTCGTAGAGCAGGACACCGCTGCCAATTGCGTGTACCGTGCCCGCCGGTACAAAGATCACATCGCCCGGCGTCACCGGCTCTTCGTGGACCAGCTCCTCCAGGCGAACCTCCTCGATGGCCTGCCGAACCTTCTCGCGAGTGCTGGTCGCTTCAAAGCCATGCACGATCGTCGCTCCCGGCGCGGCGTCCAGGATATACCAGAACTCCGTCTTGCCCAGCTTGCCTCCCTCCTTTCGGGTGGCATAGTGGTCGTCGGGATGCACCTGCACCGAGAGTTTCGCGTTGGCATCGATAAACTTGGCCAGCAGAGGAAAGCGATGGCCGAAGATCGCGATCGAATCCGCGCCCAGCAGGTCTGCATCCAGTTCTTTCACCAGCTCACCCAGCGTCCTGCCTGTGTACTGGCTGTTCTGCACGCGGGTGCTGATCTCGGTTTCCCAGGACTCCCCGATCGGGGTTTCGCCGGGGGGAAGCGTTTTCCAGCCGATCTCCTCTAACCTGCGTCCCCCCCAGATAGTTTCGTGAAGAGAGGCTTCTAAGCGAAATGGATGGATATGCAGCACGAACATCCTCCCTGCAAAATAAGTGTCGCATCGTCTGGCCCGGGTTGGAGTTAAATATAAAGAAAGATGGGAACTTCGTCTAAGCGTTTTCGCCGTTGGTACTCTGGCTGCTCACCAGCAGCGCACCCTCTACCTGGCGGCGCAGTTTATCGCGCATGACGATGCCTTTGATGCGATTGATCTCCTGGCCGTTCTTAAAAAAGAGCAGGGTCGGGATACCGTCCACGTGATATTGTGCCACCAGTTCTCCGTTGCTATCCACGTCAACGCGGGCAAAGGCCACTCTCCCCTGATATTCCTGGCCAATTGCGGCAAACTCCGGTTCAAATATCTGGCAAGAATTGCTCCTCTCAGAGGAAAAATTCACGATCACCATTTGTGGGGTTTGTAGCACCTTCTCTGCAAAATCCTGGCTCCCTACGGTGGTATAGCCGGCTGTCGAATCTGCCATAGTATCCTCTTTACATTTGCTTGTTTGTCCCACACGCCTGCATTCAAAGCGTATCACCCGGTTGCTTCCACTGTCAAGGTGCGATTTGCGGGATCACTCAGACGCCGGTCAGCAATTTCTCGGCATCCTCGATCACATAACGATAGCCCTGCTCGGTCAGGAAGAGCTGGCGGTTGGCCGAGAAATCCTGGTCCCGGCTGTCGCGCGTCACGATCGAGTAGAAGTAGGCCAGGCTGCCGTCCTGTTTGGGGCGCAGGATGCGGCCCAGGCGCTGCGCCTCCTCCTGGCGGGAGCCGAAGGTGCCGGAAACCTGGATGGCCACGTTCGCGTCGGGCAGGTCGATGGCGAAATTGGCGACCTTGCTCACCACCAGGCGTTTGATTTTTCCCGCGCGGAACAGTTCATAGAGCCGCTCGCGCTGGGTATTCGAGGTGCGTCCGGTAATCAGAGGCGCGTCCAGTTCTTCGGCCAGGAGCTTCACCTGGTCCAGGTACTGGCCGATAATCAGCACCTGGTCGTCCTGGTGCTTTTCGGCGAGGAAGCGGGCCACCTCCAGCTTGGCGGGCGTCTCTGCGGCCAGGCGATACTTCTCGCGTTCGTCTGCCATCGCGTAGTTGAGCTGCTCGTTCTCATCCATTCCCACGCGAATCTCATGGCACTCGGCGGTAGCGATCCATCCCTGCCGCTCCAGTTCGCGCCAGGGCACGTCGTACTTCTTGGGTCCGATCAGGCTGAACACATCGGTTTCGCGACCATCCTCGCGCACCAGCGTGGCCGTCAGCCCCAGGCGGCGGCGGGCCTGAATCTCAGCCGTGATGCGAAAGACCGGCGCTGGCAGCAGGTGAACCTCATCATAGATGATCAATCCCCAATCGTAGCTGGTGAAGAGCGCGAAGTGGGGAAAATTCTCCTCCGTCATGGCCTCGTCGTCGAGTTCACCTTTCTCCTGACCTGTTGTGTGCTTGCGATAGGTAAGAATCTGGTAGGTGCTGACCGTGATCGGACAGATCTCCTTGCGGTCGCCGGTGTACTCCCCGATCATCTCCGGCGGCAGATCGGTCTTATCGCGCAATTCGCTGATCCACTGGCGAACCGCGATCGTATTGGGGGTCAAAATCAGCGTCGCGCGTCCAATGTCGGCCATCGTCACCAATCCCACGATCGTCTTACCGGCGCCGCAGGGCAGCACGACCACGCCGCTGCCCCCGCTGGGTGCGCCGCCCGCATAGAAGGCCGCCGCCGCTGCCGACTGGTACGCGCGCGGCGCGAACGCCTTGCCGCTCAACGTCTCGCTGCGCAATTGCAGCGGGAGCGGCGACCCCTCGGTATAACCCGCCAGGTCCTCCGCCGGGAACCCCAGGTGAATTAGCGCCTGTTTGATGTGCCCGCGCCGCGAGGCATCGACCTGGAGCGTCCGGCTGTTGACCTGGCGCAGCAGAAAGGGCTGGGTGCGCCTGTTGCGCATTACCTCGGTCAGCAAGGCGGCATCGTCGCTGACCAGCAGCAGCGCCTCGCCCTCACGGATCAGCTTCAAGCGCCCATAGCGGCTAATATATTCGCGAATATCAACCGCAACATTGGAGGGGATGGGGTACTTGCTGTACAGCGTGAGCAGGTCCAGCACGCTCTGTGCATCCATGCCGCCCGCCGCCGCGTTCCACAGCGAGAGGGGAGAGAGTCGATAGGTATGGATATGTTCCGGCGATTTCTCTAACTCGGCAAATTGTGCCAGCGCGTCCCTGGCCTCTGCGTGCAGGGGATGATCGACCTCCAGCAGCAGGGTGCGGTCGCTCTGGACAATCAGTGGATTGTTTGGGTTCATGTTTTGCTTGTTTCCTCGTCTACCTTACACACCTGGCATTTCCGCCCAGTTGCGAATATATTTCAGGATAGTGCTGGCTCCAGCCTCTTCATAGCCGCGCATCAGGTGGCGAGCCCCGGTAATCACCTTGATGCCCCTGGCCCCCTTCTGCTGTTCCACAAATGGCTCCAGCTTATAGAGCGGGCAGATCTCGTCAAACTCGCCGGTGACAAACAGCTTGGGGCGCTCGAAAGGTCGGGGAAAGCCGCTGCTGGTTGCGCGATAAAGCGGCAGGCTGATCGCGACAACCGTGCGCACACGTGGATCGAACGGCGCGTATGTCAGGGCCATATACGCTCCGAAGGCATGGCCGACCAGGCAAACCTTTGTGGGATCGGCTCCCGGCTGAGCCAGCCCGCAGTCAATCGCACCCGCCACGTCTAGCGGCTCCATACGCCCATCGGTTTGCTGGCCCTCGCTTTTCCCCACCCCGCGAAAATTAAAGCGCACGGCAATCATTCCGGCCTCCGCCAGCTTCTGGGCCGCCGTTAGAAGAAGGGGATCGCTCATATCGCTGCTGGCCGGCTGAGGATGGCAAAGGATGATAACCGGCGCCTTCTCAGGAGGAGTGGCGGGGCCGTGAACAATCCCCTCCAGTTGAAACGAGGGCTGTCCTCTGCTCGGAAAAGTGACTGGCCTTTCGGTGGCTGCTGGTGATGGGGTCATACGTTTTCCTCTGTTCGCTTGAAGCAATCTCGTTGTTCTGCTCTGTATCTTATCGCAGCAGATGCCCTGCGTCAACAGGTTCTATTGCGTGACGTGCTGCTAACATTGGTTGTAAAATTGAGCGCGGAAACCCTATGCATACTGACACAATGATGTTATACTGAATAATAAATATCTGCACAATGGTGTTCTCTGAGTAGGAAAAATGGCAACCCTTTTTCCTACTCAAGTCAGCATCGTGCCGCATCTCTCTATTTATCTCGTACTTCACCATAATAGGTGCCCGGCAATATCTCAAAAGGGGGAGAGATATTGGCAGCCGAGAGATAGCGCGGATATTTTACCATTCAGCCAGGTGAGGAAGAACTTCCCTGGTCAAAGAGGCGGTTTATCTCTAAGATAAGTTGCTTCCAACTGTATTGCTGTTGTTTCTGATATTTACCAGGGGCACTGGGGGAGGCGAAGATCGTCGTTTCTTTCGAGCGGACTGACGAACTGCTTGCGGGAATGAGGTGGTGGGCATCTTCTTTAATCGAAGAATGGCAATATAGTTTGACCACGGGTAGGGGAGGGGCTGAGGGGTTGAGGCATGATGTTCCCCGCTGCTGTGTGCTGTATGGGGTCGCGCTCACCGGCGACCGGCATGATGCTTTGCGTGAGTTGTTATCGTAAGCACAGGCAGTTTTAGCGAAATGGTAGAGGCAGGAGTACATATGGCCAACATTCTAGTCGTTGAAGATGAGCGATTGATAGCCAGATTGCTGAAAGAAACGCTGCAAATTGAGGGATACCAGGTTGTAACCGTTCTTCACGGCGAAGATGCTGTACAGTTTACGTTGCGCGAAACACCGCACCTTGTCCTTCTCGACATGAAACTCCCTGACATGGATGGTCATGAGGTCGTTCGTCGATTGCGCTCACACCCCAAGAGCATGCATATTCCCATCATTGTGCTGAGCGCGCTCGACGATTCTTCCTCGAAGGTGCGAGCCTTTGAACTGGGGGTGGACGACTATGTGACCAAGCCTTTCGACACCGAGGAGTTGCTGGCGCGGGTGCGTACTCAGCTTCGGCGGGTGCAGCAGAACTTCCTCTCTCCTCTGATTGGCCTGCCCGGCGGCTACCAGGTTGAGCTGGCCATCAAACATAAGCTCACAAGTGCCGAACCCTGGAGTATCCTCTATCTTGACCTCGATAATTTTAAAGCCTTCAACGATGTCTACGGTTTCCTTACCGGCAACGATCTGATCCGCCTGGTGGGCAGGATTTGCCAGGATGTGGTGCGCGATTATGGCAACCCGGACGACTTTGTGGGCCATATCGGCGGCGACGATTATGTGATCATCACGACACCTGATCGCGCTCAGAACATGTGTTGCTTGATCAGCACTATGTATAAAAAAGAGAGCCAGGCGTTCTACCATCCCGAAGATTTGCGGCGCGGCTCCATCAGCGGCGTCGATCGCAAGGGCCGCCCCTATCAATTTCCCCTGGTTTCGCTCTCGATCGGGGTGGTGAATAACCAGGTCCGGCGCTCCCACACTCTGCAAGAGGTGAGCTACCTGGCCGCCGAGGCAAAATGCCAGGCCAAGCAGTCAACCAGCAACGTCTACCATATTTCGCCCCGCCGTGACTGTGAAACACTCAACCAGGAACTGCTCGCCTCCAGGTCCGCCGCCGGTCGCTACACCTTCGCCCAGCCTCTACCGCCCACGCTCGCGCAGTTTACCATTGGCCATTTACATCGTGAGCCTGATATGATACGTATAAAGGATAAACGGCCATTGGTCGAACTTGAGCAGAAGGTCTATTAAGTGTTTTCCAGGAAAGTGCGAACGATGACAGGTCAGGATGGTTTGCAGAGAGAAGAGGTGTCCGGCGAGGTAGAGCAGGCACGTCGCCAGGCAATCCGCGAAAATGCCCGCCGGGTCCTCCAGGAGAGCGGCCTGGCGGAAATGCTGAAGACGCTGAATCGCAATGCCTTAAAGGGCCGGGGGAGCTTCCAGGAGTTTGATTCGCTGATTGTGTTTCGTTGGGGCACCTCCACTACACGCCGGCATCTCTGGATCGAAATTGCCGGGAATACTATTCGTTTCAGGATGAATCCCCACCTGCGGTGCAGGGCGTCCGCGCCCCTCTGCGATGGCGAGTATCACACCTTTACCAGCGCGATGTGGGCCAACCACAATTTCCTCTTGAATGAACTACATAAGTATTACTCCAAACCTGTGGCCGAGTCTTCCTCCGACTGAGGACCGGGAATTACAGGGGGTCGAGGGTGAGGATGTGAACCATGCCCGTTCGGTTGAGCAATGCCTGGATGTTCTGGTATTCCTGATCGGCGTAGAAATCTTCCCGATAGCGTTCGCCCGACCAGCTTAGCAGGGCAAAGAAGATCGTTCCCTGATTGATGGGGGAGCGGGGGCGGCTCTCCTTCTGGCTTTGCGGGGACGCGGGATCTGCCGGCTGAGCGGATGGCGCCGCCGGTTCTTCTTCAACGCTGCGGGCGAGGAGGGCAAAGGAGAGGATAGGCTCCTGGGCCTGCCGGCTCAAACTCTCCAGCCATTTTTGCTGAACGTGCTCGGCCATTTCGGGACGTACCAGCGCCAGGTGGGCCGCCGCAACCGCAGGCTGGGCCAGCGGGCGGCTATATCCCCAGAGATAGTGCATCAGCCACTGATCGGGCGGCGTGTGAAAAATTCCCGCGGGCGAGTCCAGCAGAAGCGTGCGCGGGGCGTAACGCTCCTGCGCTTTCTGCCACCACTCGTTGCTTTCCCAGGTCGTGAGCATGCAACAGGCGTGCCCCGGCTCTCTGCTCTGGTAGAAGCGCGCATTGAGCAGCCCCGGGGCGTTGCGCACCGTGTCTGAGATGACGCGCATCCTGGCCAGAGCATCGGCCTCCCTGGCCTGGCTGACCTGCGCCAGCGTGACCACCAGTAATTCCACCATGCGTCCTCTTCTCAGCGATAGTCTCTGCGTGTTAGCATGGCACATCGCCCTGGGCTTGTCAACACAAGGCTTAGCCTACAATCTGCAAGCTGCCATCTCCCTGCACGCCCAGAATAACCGGCGGGACGCCACGGCTGACAATCAGCACTCTGTCGGTGAGCACGACATTGATCTGGCAGCTCACGCCCGCGAAGTTCTCCTTGCTGAGCTTCTGTACAAGCTGGACGGGCGAGGGAAGCTGGCCGGCGAGATCGGTGGCGCTTAAAGCCAGGCTCACCATCTCCACGCTATCGGCGAACAGCAGCGCCCCCTGGTCCAGGGCGGCGGTTCCGCTGCAGAAGCTGCCGGGCTTTGCAAAGGACTGGCAGAAGCTGGCGTAGAATTGCTTCTGCCAATCGCTCACCGGCGGGCGAGCGGCTGAGGTCAGCGAGACGTAGATATGGGGCAGCGTCAGCTGCTGCTGGCGTGCCCACTGCACCAGCTCTTGCAGGGCGGAGGGATGCACGAACTCGCCTCCGATCATCAACGTCGGCTGCTGATTGGCGGGTAATTTCGCGATGGCCTGGGCCAGCGTAATGACATCGTTGGTCAGCATTGGCGCAAAGATCAGGTCGGGACGCGGTTTGGCCTGTAACGCGTCGTTCAGGCCGTCCAGCAGGACGACAGAGGAAGCCTCGGGCTTGCCGCTGCTATCCAGCAGGCCGTTGGATACGGCGGTTTCCTGCGCCACGATGCGGCTGTGCGGCTTCTGCCTGAAGTTTGTGAGGAAGTATTGCGCCGAATCCTGCGAGGAGGGGTTGCTCGGATCGTAAAACACCGCGACATTTCTGGCGCCCAGCCGATTATATGCATAGTTCGCAGCCGCCGCGCTCTGCTCTGCATCGTCGGCTGAGAAGCGTGCAAAGGCAAAGCCCGGCGCGCAGTGCTGGTACATCGAGGTATTCACTATTTGATTGATGATAAACAGACCGGTCGCTGTGGGCGAGATCACGGGAATGCCCGCGCGGCAGAGCACCGGCAGCGCTACCTGCAGGAGATTGCTCGGGGCAAGGCCCACCACGCCCAGCAGCGGCGCATGACCCCTCGCCAGCAGGCCCAGCCGGCTCAGATCTGGCGCGTCGGCCAGCGTGGCGAGCGTATTGGCAATCTGCAGCGCGCCCTGTGCGTTGCCGGTGGTGTTGGCCAGCACCAGGTAGAGCAGCGGCGCATCGGGTGTGTTCAGCCGCGTGCTGTTATATTGCGCCTGGGCGATGTACGAGCCGACCAGCTCCTGGGTATAGGCCGCGTAGAGCATGTGCCGGTCGGTGCCACCGTTGGGATCGGCGCTGCCCGGCCCGCTATCGAAGCCGATGACCAGCACGCCGAACGGATGCCCTGACTGCCGCACCCGCAGATCCTCGCGGTAGATGGCCGCCTCCGCGCCATTGCAGCCGCTGGTGTCCGTTGTAGTGGCTGTCACGGCCTGGGAGAGCAGCGTCGTTGCCCTGCCAGCATTGTTGGCTTGCAGGGCCTGGGCGGCCTGGCGCTTCGCCTGGTAACTCTCCGCATTGCAGGCGTCATATACATGCAGACCATCGCTGATGCCGGTGCCATCCGGCGTGGGGAGGGTATGCTGAATCATGGGAGGATGGTAATAGCGGGCATCGTCCCAGCGAATGGCCAGAAAGGCGCTCAGCGAGGCAATGACCAGCAGCAGAATCAGGGTTCCGTAGGCCAGAGCCATCGGCGAGATCGGCACCTGGCCCGTGCGGAAGAAGCCCGACAATTCCCAGCCGATCACGCTGAATGGATTGCGGACCAGGCGTCGGCGATACTTGCGGTTCGCTTTGGCCTCCTGGCGAAAGAGATCGAGCAATACCAGGCAGCCGGTATCGCAGATGAGCAGATGGGTATGGACCTCCGGGTAGAGCTCCGCGACATTCTCTCCGTTATCCATCGCCTCGGCATACTCCGGCAGAAGCTGCCGACATTGTGCGCAGTCAAACAGGCCGTCCGCGCTCTCCAGCACAGCGGGCAGCTTTTGCGCGGAAGAAGGCGCCTTCTGCGGCTGTGATTCTGGCCCCGGTGTGGAAGCGGTCCTGGCAGCGGGTGCAGCCTGGAGAGGAGTTTCCGATGGGCGTTCGGTCTGGTGGAATGCTGGCGGAGCGGTCTCTTCCAGGGTGACGGTCACTCTCGGCGGCTCGGCCTGGAGGGGAGCGAGCGCAAGCGATTCCACGCTCTGTGAAGCAAGCGGCGTGCGCTCGGACTCCTCTACCGGTCTGCGCACCCGCCTCTTTTTGCGCGGGGGAGCGATCATGGGCGGTGAACTCAGGCAGCGGATACAGGTCGCCAGATGCTGCTGAGCGGCCTCGACCGCCTCCTCTGGCACCCCATCGGGATCGACTTCCCGCTCCTGCAGAACCGAAATAGCGAATGCACATGCCGGCGGCAAACGTTCCTCTATCGCCATCAGCTTCCTGCCTTTCCAAACGCATGAGTAACTATTCAAAATATCTTATCGGCGGCATGAAATACATGTATACATATTGTGAATAGTTACGCGTATAAAATTAAGATATGTGATCCTCTCAAAGAGAAGAAAGTGCGCGTCTATTCGCGCGAGAAAGAGCGCAGGGCGAACGTCACCTGTTCCTCCAGCGTCATCGGGCGATCCTGAGGGATCTTCCTGAGCGCGGCCTGAGCCTCCGCGTTGGAGTATCCCAGGCCGATCAGGGCCTCCAGCACCTCTGCCTGGATGCTCCCCGCAGGGGCAGCGACGCCGGGTCCTCCCACTCCCGCCAGCGAAGGGAGTTTCCCCTTGAGTTCCAGCACCAGGCGGCTCGCGAGCTTCTTCCCAACGCCGGGAGCGAGCGAGAGTCGTTGCAAATCCTCGTCCGCGATCGCCTTATAGAGCGCCTGGGCGTCCATTGTGCCGAGCAGCGCCAGGGCCACTTTCGGGCCGACCCCGCTGATCGTGATCAACTGCTCAAAAGCGTCGCGTTCTGCCTCCGCCGCGAAGCCATAGAGCGCCATGCCATCCTCGCGCACCTGAAAATGCGTGTACAGCGTGACCTCGCTGCCGGGATCTCCCAGTCGGCTGAGCGTTGGTGCGGGCACGAAGACCCGCAAACTGAACCCACCCACCCGCACAATCGCCTGATCTGCGAGCCGGGCTTCAAGCGTCCCATGAATACTGGCAATCATCGCAACCTCACTCTTCTATAGAGAAACGCCTATCCGAGATTGGGAGTAACCCACTTACCATTCTGGCTATGGGGATCGATTCAGGAAGAAAGAGAGGCCGGGATGGCGCGTCGCCCCCGGCCTCCCTCCTGCTCCTCTGTCAGCGGCCCTCCCAGGGATTGGCGGAGCGTTCCCGCAAGAGCGGCGCAGTATTGAGATGGCAGATAGCCACAGCGGCGGCGTCGGCGGCGTCGTCCGGGCGCGGCACCGTGCGCAGATTGAGCAGGATGCGCACCATCTCGCCCACCTGGGTTTTGTCCGCGCTTCCATAGCCGGTGACTGCCTGCTTGACCTGCCTGGGGGTATATTCGGCGATCGGGAGCCCGCCGTTGGCCAGGGCCAGCAGCGCAACCCCGCGCGCCTGCCCCACCGTCAGGGCCGTGCGTGCATTCTTCGCGAAGAAGAGTTCCTCCATCGCCGCCTCGGTTGGTTGATACGTGGCGACGATCTCGCTTAGCCGCTGATAGATTTGCTGTAAACGCTGTGCCAGGGGCATGCCGGCTGGAGTAGTGATCACATCGCAGACGATCAGGTTCAGGGTGTTGCCCCTGGCCGCAACGACTGCATATCCGACAATAGCCGTCCCCGGATCGATACCCAGCGTCACACGTGTTCCTCCCGGAACCTGTCCGGATGAACCGGCTTTACTCTGCATGCCAGCTTTCCTTCGTCATGGAAAAACGTACAGGGTATGCGCTTCCCGAAAGTTTATGCTCTCTGCTCTCTCTTCATTACCCGAAGCCGCGCTTACAAGAGCATAACCTGCCTAAAAATCGCCTACTCGTATGAAGCTGCGAACTCCTCGGGGAAGTCTGCGTTCGTGTAGACATTCTGCACATCGTCCAGATCTTCCAGCCTCTCGATCAAGCGCATCACCTGGTGAGCAACCTTCTCGTCGGTCAACTCGACCTTTGTTTTGGGAATCAACGTACTTTCGGACTTGATGACGTGATACTTTTTCTCTTCCAGCGCCTTACGAACTTTCTCCAGATCGGATGGATCGGTGTAGATCGTAAGATACTCGTCGTCGGGACCAACCGGCTCTACGTCGTCTGCGCCCATATCGATCGCCTCCAGGGAGAGTTCATCGGGATCGTGGCCTTTCAACTCGACCTCAATCACCCCCTTCGCCTCGAAGAGCCAGTCCACGCAGCCGTTCTCTCCCATATTCCCCGCGTTGCGGTTAAACGCATTGCGCACCTCTGCCACCGTGCGATTGCGGTTCTCGGTCAGCGTCTGCACAAGCACGGCGGTCCCTCCGGGACCATAGCCCTCGTAGGTAATCTCCTCTAGATTCGCGCCTTCGGTGCCGCCCAGCGCGCGTTTGATAGTCCGCTCAATATTCTCCAGCGGCATATTTGCGTCGCGTGCGCGCTGCACTGCGATGCGCAGGCGGAAATTCGCGTTGGGATCGCCGCTGCCCCCCTCGCGGACCGCCACGACGATTTCACGGCCCAGGCGAGTGAAGAGCTGTCCCCTGCGAGCGTCATTTACGCCCTTTGAGCGCCTGATCTGCGCCCATTTTGAATGACCTGACATATTACCATCGCCCCCTCATTCATTCTCGGCATGCGTTGCCGATCAGGTTGCAAAATATCCTCAAAATCCTCTTAACGTGCCAGAGAAAGTGGTGTTTTGTCCATTGTAACATGAATGCATGCGGGGCGTCGAGGGGTCTATTTGCTCTCCAGCCAACGGGCAATTGCCAGATTTACCTCTGCCGGCTTCTCTCTCTGCACATAATGGCCGGCGCCCGCAATAACCTCCAGCGTTGAGCCGGCGATGTGCGCGTGCAGGTACTGACTGTATTTGACCGGCGCGTTACGCTCTTCGGCTCCGCAGATGATCAGCGTTGGCAGGTTTTGCAATTCTTCCAACCTGTCCATGACATCGAAGCTGTTACATGCCATGAGGTCGCGGTAGAGCATACCGGGTTTGGGGCTGGCCTGTTCGTTGAGCAGGCGTGCGGGCAGGGCGGGATCGCTGCCCTGAGCGACCGAGAGATTCTTGAGCGAGCGCAGCGCCTCCTCCGGCTGCGAGCGCGCCGCCTCCAGCAGGGCCGGCAGGACCCGCATACGCGCGCCCGTGCCTATCAGCACCAGCCCGCCCAGTTCCGGGCCAAAGTCCAGCCCCATCTGCAGCGCGATCAATCCCCCCAGCGAATGCCCCACAATGATCGGCTGGGCCAGACGCAACTCGTCCCTGACGATCGCGCGAACCGCGCGCGCGTAATCGGCCACGCCGGCAGACTCCGGCAGGCTATCTGGGCGCTCGCCATGTCCCGGCAGATCGATTGCGTGCGCCCGCTTCCCAAAATACGCCACCTGCTCGCGCCACGCCCGCGCGCTATCCCCCGCGCCATGAATAAACACAAGAGGATTGTTCACCGAAGCTTGCTCCTTTACTTGCTAAGATTGGAGTCGTGAAGAAATGGTTGTTCATCGCTCGAACGGGGAATATTGTAGCTCATCCAGCGCATCAACGCCAAACGTATGAATACAGAGAGCTGCGCTGAGCCGCCTCAAGCGCCTCTCAACGAGCCGGCTCGGCTCGAGCGAGATCACGCCCACCTGGGCCTGATAGTCTTCTTCGAGCGCACTGCGATAGAGATAGGCGAGATCGACGCAATCGTGATTTTCGATAGACAGAGCCTTAAGCTTGCACTCGTATCCCTCTAGCTGGCGCCTGTGGTGAGAGAGCGCGGCCAGGTCGATCTCCTGGAGCGTGACCACCTTGCCGTACCTGTCAACAAAGCGCCTGCTGTTCGCGCATTCGTCATTTTCTCCATATCGATGCTTGATCAATTCAAACGCCAGCCGCTCAAGCACCGCGCCGCGCAGACTGTCAATCTGCTCCTTCAGGTCGGAGTAGAGAGCGGAACGAGGTTGGTGATACAGTTCGTGGATGGCCTGAAGGAGTTCTGTTACATGGTCAGGAACGGGAATATTCTCTTCAGCATTACGCCGTGTGTACAGCACGCGAATCTTCGAGAGCTTCCGATCGAGGTCATCATGCCACTCACCGGTGCATTGCTTGAGCGTTTGAGCTACTGTTCTAACCAATACCACATCCTCAATATGTTCATTGAGAATGTTGGCTATCCTTTGAGCATATTGGTTTGTTAAGGCCCATTGTTGTTGTGGATGTCCATCGGCATGAACTAATTTCATCCTGAAGCTACCTTTCCCCAAGTTTCTACTGTCATTTTGTCGAATTAGCTACGCTTGAACAAGCTGTTCACGTTCCAGGCTCTCCTGATAGATAACTGGCAGGTCGTAGAGCCAGCTATGCATCTCTTCTGCGCTTCTGCATTGACTGAGATCCTGAATGCTTTCTGTGATTTCAGCAAGCCTGGCGAGCGTTTCAGGTGTATCCACTGCAAGTCTGCGAGTTAGGTCCATAAGAGAATATGCCTCCATTTTGACATCTCGCAATGTCTCATCCCGTTCGTCCTCATCCATGTCCTCCTCCTCTGCATGCTGATAAAAAGCTGAGGCGAGCTGGAGCATATGTAACGTTGTCGAATAGACAAACTGCTGCGCAGCCAGGCGAATCGCAGCCTCCCGGCATTGCGCGGGGATCGTGAGGATGAGCTGCTCTATTTGCTCAGGTGAGGAGCTGGTTATGGCCTGAAACGCCTTTTTAATCTCCGCTACCAGGTATCTTTCGTGGGAGGGGAGCGGTCGTAGATGGTTCTTTTGATCGTTTGTGCGCTGTTTCTCTTGCATGGCAGTGTTCCTCGCTCCTCCAATCTCAACAATTTTTAAAAAAGCTTCCAGCGTCATGGTATCACATGATCTATGGGGGGATTGTTCTCTCTGGCATGACGCCGGTTGCTTTGGGTATAATACCATACCAATAACTAAAAGTCAATGGTTTTTCAAACAATTTTAAAAAAAAGGTTTTGAATCACCGGTTGCTTCTCCTCGCGGCGCTTGCTTTGACAATGTGCTATTGCAATCATCCTCCAGGTAAGATATCCTGAGTGGCAGAGAACAGCCGGGTACAACCAATCTCGTCAAATCGCGTATATTGATTAGATACTGTCTGGAGGGCCGGAGGCAGAGTGGAGAGCGCGCAGAAGAAACCGACCGCTACCCGCCAGGTCCTGGGCCGATTGGGCGAACGTCTCGCCACTCATGCCCTGGAGCGGCGCGGCTATCGCATCGTTGAGCGCAACTTTCGCTGCCGCTCCGGCGAGATCGACCTGGTGGCCGAGGAGGGACAGGATCTTGTCTTTATCGAGGTAAAGACCCGGCGCGGCACATCTTGCGGACTGCCCGAAGAGGCGGTCGATGGTCGCAAGGCCAGAAAGCTCCGCGAGGTTGCCGGCTGCTACCTGGAACTGCACGACCTGCCGGAGTGTTCCTGGCGCATCGATGTGGTTGCCGTCCAGTTCAGTCCGACCGGCAGGCTTGAAGAGATTCGCATCTACCAGCACGCAATTGCTGAATCATAGAGCACGTCAGAAAACAAGGAAGAATTCCACGGGAGGCCCATGTTATGGCAGATTTTTTTGAGAGCGTCAAAAAAGGGGTGAGTTCGGCGGTCAGCCGGACAAGCTGGGAGGCGCAGAAACAGTTGCGCATCCGCAGCAAACAGACGGAGATAGACAAACTGCTCGAGCAGCGCGAGAAATTGCTCAACGACCTGGCGCAGACCGCCATCGATCTCTACCAGAAGGGTGCATTGAGCGATGCCCATCTTTCGCGTCTGTGTGCCAGCATTCAGGAGCTGGATCACGATGTGCAGAATCGCGAGACGCAGTTATTGGAGATAAAGAAGGAAGCCTATCCGGCTCAACAGTTCGCTCCCGGGCAGACGGCTGACTATACGCCGCCGGCTCCCACCTATGTTCCCCCCGCCGCGCCTCCGTCCGGCGTTCCCCAGCCGCCTGTCGCGCCATCTCCGGCGAATCAACCGCAGGTGCAGGCGGCCATCTGCCCCTCCTGTGGCAATCCTGTCCGACCAAATGCCCTGTATTGTCGGAATTGTGGCGCGAAACTGCGTTGATTTTGTAAAACTGTGTTATAATGGTAGACACTTTACCAGGGAGAGGGAAAGCTCAACCTCTCCCTGCTCTTGCAGAAATCGAACAGGCCCGGCTTTATGGGTTCGGCTTTGATGCGTGAAAGGTGTTCTATTGACCAGAACAGCGCAGGAGGAGGGCGGCTACACGCTCGATAGTATCAGCCATAGTGTAGAACAGACCCAGCGCCTGGGCATGCGGCTGGGGGAATTGCTGAAAGGTGGGGAACTTATTTTGTTGGAGGGCCAGTTGGGGACCGGCAAGACCACCTTTACGCAAGGGCTGGCCCTGGGATTGGATATTACGGCGAATATCAATAGCCCGACTTTCACGCTTCTGAAAGAATATCCCGGCCAGCCTCGTCCAGGCCGAGCTGGCGAGCCGGCGCGTCCTGGACCTGCGCTCTATCACTTTGATCTCTATCGCCTGGATGATCCTGCTGAAATTTTTGACCTGGGCTTTGAGGAATATTTTTACGGCGACGGCGTTTGCATTGTTGAGTGGGCTGAGAAGGCCGATCTTTACTGGCCTGCCGATCATCTGCGCATTCGTTTTAAAATGTTAAGTGAGACGAAGCGCGGCCTGTTGTTTAGCGCCAACGGTGCTCAGTACTGTGAACTGTTGCGGCAATTTCAAAAAATAACGTATGTTACTCCTGGCTCTTGATACGTCTACCCGCCAGGCCAGCGTGGCCCTCTGCAATGAGGAGCGCCTGTATGGCGAATATACCTGGCATGTCGGCAATAACCACAGTGTGGAACTGTTAGAACGCGTTCAGCGTCTCCTTGCTGAGAGCGAACTTGTCATGTCTGCGCTGGACGGTGTGGCGGTGGCGACCGGTCCCGGCTCGTTCAATGGAGTGCGCGTGGCGGTGGCGACCGCGAAGACGCTGGCCTTTGCCCTGCGCAAGCCTCTGGTTGGTATCAGCACGCTGGAGGCCGGTGCGGCTCAACACCAGCAATGGCCTGGCCTGGTCTGTTCGCTGCTGGAGGCCGGGCGCTCCGAATTGTACGCGGCCTGCTACCTGTTTGATGGTCAGGAGCACGACGGCGTTGTGACCTATCGTCCACGCCAGCTTGGCACGTATCAGGTGCTCGCTCCGCGAGAGATTGCGCACTATGTGCAGAGTCAGGTCTTGCCCCAGCTTGAACCTGCCGGGGAGATACGAGCGGTTCCTTGCCTTTTCTGCGGAGAGATCGACGACCGTTCGCGCCAGGCGCTGAGCACCCATATGTCCGGTCCGACTTTTTTCGCCCCGGCTATCTGGTCGGTTCGTCGCGCCTCGGTTCTGGCCTCGCTGGCTCGTCAGCGCCTGGCTGAACAGCTTCAGGACGATCCGCTGGCGCTCGAACCGCTCTACTTGCGGCGCCCATCGATCACTACCAGCGCTCGCAAGCAGCCGCTGCTGGGGAAAAAAACCATTTCAACCGATCAGCCGAATAACCAACATAATACAGAAAGGGAAGAGGGTGCGTTACGCCATTGAGCGCATGACAATGTCAGACGTGCCTCGCGTCGTCGAAATCGAGCGTCTGGCCTATCCGTCTACCTGGCCTCCCAGCGCCTATCGCAAAGAGTTGCAGGACAACCGCTGGGCGCACTATATTGTGCTGCGCGACAAACAGATTGCTCAGGAGAGCGTTTCTGTGCCGGCACCTGAGCCGGAGAAGCCTCGGCGCTTCTTCCCGCTTCCCTTCCTGCCCGGGCGCGCGACGACGACGGCCCCATCCCCCGATCTGGCCTCGATTGTAGGCTTCGCGGGCCTCTGGCTGATGGTGGACGAGGCCCATGTGACCACGATCGCGATGCATCCCAACTATCGCAGACGTGGCCTGGGTGAGTTTATGCTGGCCAGTCTGATCGATATTGCCTACGAGATCGGGGCCAGGTGGGTGACGCTTGAGGTGCGGGTGACGAACTACAGCGCGCAGAATCTCTATCGTAAATATGGTTTCCGCGAGGCCGGGCTGCGCCATCGCTATTATAGCGACAATCAGGAGGATGCGCTGATTATGTGGACGGACGAGATCAATTCTCCTGCATATAAGCAGCGTTTCCAGGAATTGAAGGCGGCGCTGGTGAGGAAGCTTGAGGCTCAATAACTATGCTCATACTCGGTATTGAAAGCTCCTGCGATGAGACGGGCGCGGCGGTCGTCAAGGATGGTCGCTATCTGCTCTCGAATGTCGTTGCCTCGCAGATCGAGGTTCACAATCGTTATGGCGGCGTGGTACCAGAGGTGGCCTCGCGCCAGCAATTGACGGCGATCCTGCCGGTTATCGAAACCGCGATGGAGCAGGCGCATTGCGGCTGGGAGGATATCGACGCCATCGCCGCGACCTATGGTCCCGGTCTGGCGGGCTCGCTGCTGGTAGGTCTGACGGTGGGCAAGACGCTCTCGCTGACCTATAACCTGCCTTTCCTGGGGGTGAACCACCTGGAGGCGCATATCTATGCCAACTGGCTGCGCCAGCAGAGCGATTCCGGCTCTCCCCAGGCCGATGCCTGGGAATTTCAGCCCGGCGATCCCACATTTCCGCTGCTCTGCCTGGTCATCTCGGGCGCGCACAGCGAGCTGGTGCTGATGCATACCCACGCTCAGTATGAACTGCTGGGCCGGACAAGGGACGATGCAGCCGGCGAGGCTTTCGACAAAGTTGCCCGCATTCTCGGCCTGGACTATCCCGGCGGTCCCGCGATCCAGAAGGCCGCGCGCCAGGCCGAGGAGGAGTTGCAGCGCGCGGGCAAGCCGGTGGCACTGGCCCGCAACACCTATCGCCTGCCGCGCGCCTGGCTGCGCGGCACCTACGATTTCAGCTTCAGCGGGCTGAAGACCGCTGTGCTCCAACTGGCCGAGGGAGCGAGCGAGAGCCAGCCCACCACAACCTCTGAGTCCCCGGGAGCGAAGAGACAGGTGAGCCGTTATACCCGCATGGGCATCTCTGCCCAGAAAAGCGGGATAAACGTGCCGATGCTGGCCGCCAGCTTTCAGGATGCCGTGGTTGATATGCTGGCCGTGAAGACACGCATGGCAGCTCAGGAGTATCATGTCAAGCAGGTGCTGCTGGCCGGTGGCGTGGCCGCGAATATCGCTCTGCGCGTTCGCCTGGAGCAGGAGCTCTATCCGCTCAATATTCGCCTCAACTATCCGCCAATCGAATTTTGTACCGATAACGCGGCAATGATCGCCAGCGCCGCCTTTTTTCATCTTTTGCGCGGTGAACAGCATGGCCTGGACCTGGATGTTGATCCCGGTCTGAGCCTGCCATTGCTTGGAAAGAGCAGGTAGGGAGCAGATGTCCAAAACGAAAACGTATGCCCTGGGTATCGACCTGGGCGGGACCAAAGTTCTGGCCTCGATCGTCGATGTCATGAGCGGCGAGGTGATCTCCTCGGTGCGTAAGCGCACGAAGGCCGAGAAGGGCCAGGATTTTGTCTCGAAACGTACCATTGAGCTCGCTTCGTCGGCCCTGGATGAGGCGCAACTGCCGAACGGCGCGGAGATTGTGGCGATCGGCGTCGGCGCAGCCGGCCAGATCGATCGCAAGGCGGGGGTCATTCTGGATGCGCCTAATCTGGGGGTGCGCAATATGGACCTTGGCGATCTGCTGGGCAAGCATTTTGGCAAGCCTGTGTCGGTGGGCAACGATGTCGAGGTCGCGACGATCGGGGAGCTCTATTATGGCTCCGGTCGGGGCTATAAAAACTTCGTCTGCGTCTTCGTCGGTACCGGCATCGGCGGCGGCATCGTTCAGAATGGGCGTATGTACACCGGCCTGACCGGGACCGCAGGCGAGATCGGGCATATGCCGATCGATTCCGGGGGACGTATCTGCGGCTGCGGCAATCGCGGCTGCCTGGAAGCCTACGCCTCGCGCACGGCGATTACCAAAGCAATCATGGCCGAGATTCATCACGGGCGCAAGTCCGTGCTGGCCGACGAAGCCGCTCAACAGCTCAAACAGGGCGAGACGATTATTCGCTCCGGCCTGCTGGCCGACGCCATCAAGCAGAACGATGCCCTGACCATCGAGATCGTGACCGAGGCCGCCGATTACCTGGGCTACGGCCTCGGCGGCGTGATTAATTTCTTTAATCCCGAGTGCGTCATCCTCGGCGGCGGCGTCATCGAGGCGATCGATCTGCTCTTCGAGCGCGCCAGTCGCCGCGCTCTCTCCATCGCCCTCAGCCAGCCCGCGCACCGCACAAAGATTCTGCGCACAAAGCTCGGCGATTTCTCCGGCGTGGTCGGAGCCGCCTGCCTCGCCGCCGAGGCGGCGGGATATGTGCTGAATCTGGAATAATAAAAAAGAGCCGGGTATAATTGGTAAGTGTATAGTAAATAGAAAGAGGATTGAAGTGGGTCTGAAACAGCCACGGATTACAGGGATGGAAGTGGTTAAAGCTCTCAAACGGGCTGGCTGGTGTTTCGAAAGACAACATGGTTCACACATTTACTTGAAGCATCCGAAGCGACCTCATATGCGTGTGACGGTTGCTGTGCATGTAGGCGAGATTATCAAGCCTAAGACGCTGCAATCCATTCTGAAACAAGCTGGCTTGAGTATGAGCGAGTTTCGTGATTTGTTATAAGAGGAGGCTAAGATGAGAACGTATACTATCATCCTTGAACCAGATCTCGAAGCAGGCGGCTATACCGTTACCGTTCCCGCTCTTCCGGGATGCTTTACTCAGGGAGAAACTGTAGAAGAATGTCTGACACGCGCAAAAGAAGCGATTGAGGGCTTTATCGAAAGCTTAAGAGCTGATGGAGAGCCTGTTCCAGAAGAATCCCGGGCGCCGCAGATACTTACCGTCCAGGTTGCTGCTTGAGCAGTGACACTGTTCTAGCCACTCTATACTGCACCCTCTCTTTACGATGTCAGGGCAAGAGGGTATTCATCGTTCTCTTGCCCTGGAGCGTCTTACCTTCGTATATTATAATTCACGCAACTCCCGCTGGCTGATCCCGAACAGAATTGTCAGGCCGAGGATCAGGCCACTGAACGGGAAGAGGATCACCGGGCCAAAGTGGTTGGTGAGCACACCGCCGAGGGCGACCGAGATGGGGTAGGTGCCGAATGAGGCAAACAGCAGGATGCCCATGATGCGTCCCATGAGGTGGCGTGGAATGATGACCTGGATGACTGTCATGAGTATGACGTTGGTGATGCTATTCGAGATGCCCGCGATGAGCATCCAGGCGGCAGCGGTGAAGACGCCTCCATAGGGAATGAGCGCCATTGAGATGGCCATGACCAGTGCGGTCAGTATCGCGACCAGCCCTTTGCGTTTCAGTTTACTCAGCGTACCGGCGATGAGTCCCCCGACGAGCGCGCCTGCGCCGAAGGCTGCCAGAATCACACCATAGCCGTTCGCACCTCCGTTCATTGGACCGTGAACCAGCGTGGGCAGGGCTACCTCCATCAATCCCCCGAAGCAGAAGTTGGCCGCAACTGAAACCACCAGGCTTATCTGGATCAGTCGCGAGGTGCGCAGGAAGCGCCCGAAAGTGATGGGCGCTTCCTGCCCTTGCGTTGTGGTGGAGGGATCATCGCCGCCGGCGCTCTCTGCCCGCTCGCGTCCTGCCGCTTTTGGCACGCGCATCAGCGCCAGCGAAAGCGCGGAGACCACGAAGGTCAGCGCGTCCAGGGCGAAGGCGGTGCCTGAGGTGAGCGAGGCCACGACGATTCCGGCGAGGGCGGAGCCGACCAGCGTTGATCCCTGGGTGGAGGCGAAGTTGAGCGCATTGCCGGCCTGAAGATCCTCGTTTTTCAGGATATCCGGCAGGATGGCCATTGAAGCCGGCAGGAAAGCGCCCTGGAAAGCTCCAAGCAGCACCGCTACGGCACACAACTCCCACAGGCTGGGATGGCCCCGCAGAGCTAGCGCCGCCAGCATGCCTACCAACAGCGCGCGCACGCTATCGGCGATCAGCATCAGCCGCCGAGGCCGCAGGCGGTCGCTCAGCCAGCCGCCGAGTAGCACGCAGCCTACGCGCGGAATCCCGTATGCGGTCAGCACGATGCCCAGGTCTTGTGCGCTGCCGCCGTTATTGAGAATCAGCCAGGGGAGTGCCACGGCGTAGAGTGCATCGCCCATCGTGGAGATGGTCTGGCCGCCAAAGAGCAGGCTGAAGTTGCGTACTCTGAAAGGTCGCAGCATGCCTCCCAGTGCGGCCTTCTCTTCACCAGAAGGTATTTCAGGGGGAGGCTTAATTGAGCCATTGGGGGTGTTGGGTAAGGCTATCTCTGCCATCTTTTCTGCTTCAGATGAAGTTGACATAAGTATACTACTCCTGATAGTTGATCTGCTGGTAAGGGATGAGCTATCGCTCGACCTTCTGCTTTATTCGAGGATCGTTGCCATAACCTCAAGCGTTTCCGGGTGGATCATCGTGGTCAGGCGCTCGCCGCTCTTGAGATCGATCAAGCGCGAGCGAAAGGCGTCCTGTCCGTTATACGTGCTGAGCGCAGCGAGCGTATTCGATTCATAGACAACTCGCGGGCGATTGAGGAGGAAATCCCGAATGATCGAGTGATCGAGCAGGCCGTTGATGAGCCCACAGGTAAAGCTTCCGCACGATGGGCAATTCCCCTGGAAGTAAATCCCAGGTGGCACAAAAGTGGAGAAGTCATACGGTATTTCAAGAGAAGTGTGATCGACGATACGCAGTTGGACACGTGATTGACAGGTGGGGCAGCGGCGCTGGTGAAGAACCGCCGTGTGGTAGGCCGAGCAGGTCAGCAGCGCCTGTTTGATAGCGGGACGAAAAGAGCGCATCTGCTCTACAACCGGCCAGTCTCCTGTATTCAGGATATCGCATTCTGAATGTCTGGAGCATGTAGGGCAGCGCAGCCGGAGGGCCACCACGCCCGATGGTCGGCGTTCAAATTTTCCACGCAAGCGCTGCTTGCCACACATCCAGCACCACTGGCGCGTCTCCTGCCAGGACATGGCCTCGTCCTCATCGAGCAGTAGCCCCAATTCTGCTGCGTCCGTGCGTAGTTCGTTATTCAAGACCTGCCGTAACTGCCGGCGCGCGCGATGCAGTTTCAATTCGAGCGCTCCCAGGCTCATATCCAGCCGCTGCGCTACCTCGCGCTGCGGCAATTCGGCCAGGTAGCAGAGTTCGACCAGTTCGCGCGCTCCCTGTGAGAGATAGCCCAGGGCGCGTTCGATCAGCACCTGCATGTCCTGGCGCTCCAGCTCTTCTACGGGATCGATCGCCAGGGGATCGGCCAGGTCAAAAACAGCGGAGTCGTTCTTGTCTTCGTCGGCAGACCATCCGCCTGCCGGAAGCGTCTTCTTCTGATGAGCACGCATATAGCGCTTGCAGATGTTGCGGCAGATGCCATCCAGCCAGGCCCCGAAGCGTTCCGGCTCGCGCAAGCTCTCCAGGTGCCGCCATGCTTCCACAAAGGTTTCCTGAATCGCATCCTCGATGGACGCCGGCTCTACTCCATACTGCCGTGCCAGTCGCTGCAAGCGCGGACGCGCCTCCTCAAGCAAGCTCTCAAAGCGCTGCGTATACAGGTCGCTATAAAGGTGTGCTGGCGACAGTTGGCAGATTGAACAATCTTGCGGCGTTGTTCCATGCCGGCAAACAGGATGCGCTGTCATACTCTCGCGCATTTTTTTGCCTCCTCTCTGCCTGTCTGTCGCAAATCTTCTCGCCGACCTTACGCATTTTTTTGTACGGACAGAAGCGGGAAGGTTCTTTGCCAGAGCAATCAAAGAATCACTGCAACTTATTTATACGTATCTCCGCATAATTTGGTGCGGAACACGCCGATGGTAGTGATCCGCCGGAATTTTTTGTCCTGCGCGCCCTGGCTTAGATGCCCTGTTGCTCAGCAGATGCGGACGTGGCTGGCGCGCTCTCTGAGCGGATAGCCGAAGGATCTGTGGCCGACGGCTTCTGCTCCTCGGGCTGATGATGAAGCAGTTCTTGAACGGGCTTTTCCAGCCAGCGCTTGTACATGCTTTTGAAGATGCGCTCAGCAAAGCCAATCAGCGCCCAGGAGAAGCAGATAAAGTAGGGTCGATCCTGCGGAACCACAAAGAGCAGCAGTAACGATGCGCA
>Ga0070740_10000980_pt1 | contig 44296 bp, 32 predicted proteins | sample Coa_R2_FD_67286 | JGI IMG/M metagenome (GOLD analysis project Ga0070740, IMG submission 67286) | Surface soil microbial communities from Centralia Pennsylvania, which are recovering from an underground coalmine fire - Coalmine... | ecosystem: Environmental > Terrestrial > Soil > Unclassified ... | reverse complement strand
CGACCTGCTGCCGAACCGTGCCGCCCGCCGCAGGCTCCACGCGACCGTAGCTTAGCGCCTTCAAAGGCACTGAGCGGCGGACGAGTTTCTGCTGGAGAATGTCGTTCATGTTCCGCAGCCTCGTCTCGTCCTCGGCGGTCAGAATCAACTCGTCGCCTTCCAGACGCACCTCCGCGCTGCTTCCCTTGAAGTCGAAGCGCTGCCTGACCTCTTTCATCGTCTGGTTGAGTGCGTTTTTGACTTCCGCGGTGTCCACCTGCGAAACGATGTCGAATGAGTTCTGCTGGGCCATAAGAAAATGACGTGTGACGCGCGGCGAGCGCCGGGCGCGAGATTATTCAGTCCGCCGAACTCCGCACGCTCACCGCCCGTGTCTTTATAACATTTTAAGACGCGCGAGGAAAAGTTGATTGTGCGGCGCGCGACGAAAACTTCGAGTAGCGGATGCCGTCCGCCGAAGCCTCAACTCAGCTCGACGCCGAAGAAGCGCGCGAAGTTCTCCGACGTGCCGCGACCGAACTCCTCTCGCCCGACGCCGCGCAGGTCGGCGAGGAAGCGCGCCGTCTCGACGACGTGAGCCGGTTCGTTGCGCCGACCGCGGAAAGGCACGGGCGCGAGGTACGGGCAGTCGGTCTCGACGAGCAGGCGTTCGAGCGGGACGGTCAGCGCGACTTCGCGCAGATTCTCCGCCTTCTTGAACGTGACGTTACCCGCGAACGAGATCATGAAGCCGAGTTCCAGAACGGCCTCGGCCATCCGCGCGCCGCCGCCGAAGCAGTGCATGACCCCGCCGCGCTCCGCGCCCGTCATCTCGGCGCGAAGTATCTCGACCGTCTCGTCGTCGGCCTCGCGCGAATGAATGATGACGGGCAGGCCCTCTGCCTTCGCAAGCCGCAATTGTCTTGCGAACACTTCGCGCTGCACCTCGCGCGGCGAGTTGTCGTAATGATAATCCAGACCGATCTCGCCAAGAGCGACGACGCGCTCGCTGCCGCGCAAGACCGAGAGCAGACGCCGCTCAGCCTCTTCGTCGTAGAGACGCGCGTCGTGCGGGTGGACGCCAGCCGCGGCGTAAACGCCTTCGTACTTCTCCGTGACCACGACCGCCCGCTCAAGATTCCCCGAATGCGGGTCGCCCGTCCCCACGTTCAGAATCGCCCGCACGCCAGCCGCCCGCGCGCGCCCGACGACCTCGTCGCGGTCTGCGTCGAACTCCTCGCCGTCAATGTGCGCGTGGGAATCAACGAACATGGAAAACAGGAGTCGGGAGTCGGGAGTCAGGAGTCAGGATGAAGACGCAGCGACCGACTTCATTCTGACTCCTGACTCCCGAATTCCTTATTTCAGTCGCGCGCCGTTCGGCACTTCTTCGGCGAAGGTCGCGAGGACGGGGCGGCCCTCTTCGCCGACGGAGGCCGCGAGCACCATGCCCTGCGACTCGAAGCCGCGGAGCTTGCGCGGCTTGAGGTTCGAGACGACGGCGACCTTGCGGCCAATCAACTTTTCAGGCTCGTAGTATTCGGCGATGCCGGCGAGAATCTGCCGCGGCTGCGCTTCGCCGAGGTCAATCGTGAAGCGCAGGAGTTTGTCCGACTTCGGCACGCGCTCGGCGGTGAGAATCTCGCCGACCCTCATCTCGACCTTCACGAAGTCGTCAATCGTGATGTAGCTCGCGACCGGCTCCGGCGCTGAAGCCGACGCGCCCTGCCCCTGCGCGTTCGGCGCGGGCTGAGCCTCGGTCGCGCCCTGCATCGGCGGCTGCGCCGGACTAGTCCCGCTCGCGGTCTGCGAGCCGGGCACGGCGGCCTGCGTCGCGTGCGCGCCCGCGGACTCGTTTGACGAAGACGAAGCCGTCGAAGCTGTTGAAGGCGACGCCGCCGAAGCCGCATCGGACTCTTTTCGTTGCGCGATCTCTTTTTCGATTTCTGCCATCGTTTTCGCCTTGTCAGTTCGCGGGAAGAGTGGCGCGACTGCGCCGACGCGCCCGCCCGCCCGCAAGCCCCCCCATTTCAGTTCGGTCGGATCAAACTCCTGCGGGTCGCCGGTCAAACCCAACTGAGTCCAGATCGCGCGCGACGATTCCGGCATCACCGGGTAGAGCAGGACGGCGAGCCAGCGTATCGTCTCGGCGGCGCGGTAGAGCACGGCGCTCAGAGTCTCGCGCTGCTCTTCGCTCCGCGCGAGTTCCCAGGGCTTCGCGTCGGAGATGAGCTTGTCGGCGCGCGCGATCATGCCCCACGCCGCTTCGAGCGCGCGGTGGAACGCGTAATCTTCGACGTTCTGGACGAACTGGTCGCGGACGAGTTCGAGGCTGCTCGCAAGCTCCATCGCGTCGGAGTCAACGCCCGCGCGTTTCGCCAACAGAAGACGCGCTTCGGAAATGTCCGGCGCGGGCACGACGCCGTCGAAGTATTTGTGAATCATCGTCAGCGTGCGGCTCACGAGGTTGCCGAGGCCGCTCGCCAGATCGCTGTTCGAGCGTTCGAGGATGACCTCGTAGTCAACCTTGCAGTCCTGCCCGAAAGACATCTCGCGCAGAAGGAAGTAGCGCACCGCGTCGGTCTTGAAGTGACGAATCAGGACGGGAAGTTCGAGCGCGTTGCCGAGCGTCTTCGACCCCTTGCGTCCCGTCTGGTCGAGCCAGAGTCCGTGCGCGACGACCGCGCGCGGCAACTCCACGTCCGCGGCCAACAGCATCGCGGGCCACAGAACCGCGTGCTGCCGCAGGATGTCTTTGCCGATGAGGTGGACGCCCGGCCAGAACTTCGCGAACAGGTCTTCGCCGAGTTCGGCCCTTCGCGCTTCACTTCCCCAGCCGAGCGCGGTGATGTAGTTGATGAGCGCGTCGAACCAGATGTAAACGGTGTGGTTCGGGTCGCCGGGGACGGGTATCGCCCAACTGACCGAACTCTTCTGACGGCTGATCGAAACGTCTTCGAGTCCGCCACGCACGAGGCTGATGACCTCGTTGCGACGCGCGTCGGGGAAGACGAAATCCGGGTGCGACTCGTAATATTCGAGCAGCGCTTCGTCGTAGTCGGAGAGCCGGAAGAAGTAGCTCTCCTCCGACACGAGGTCAACCGGCCTCTCGTGAATCAGGCAGAGCGGCTGGCCTCCCTCCTCCGCCGCGGGCTGCAACTCGCTCTCGGTTTTGAAAGTCCCGCACGGCGCGCAGAACCAGCCCTCGTAAAAACCCTTGTAGATGTTCTCGCGCCCCTTCGGCGTCTGGCGCGCGGCGGCGCGACGCCAGAACTCCTGCGCGCCCTCGTAGTGGAAGGCTTCCGTCGTCCGCATGAACACGTCGTAGCCGCCGTGCTCGGTGTCGAGTCCGAATGCGGCAAACATCTTCTTCAACTCGCCGACGATGTAATCAACGTGCTCCTTCGGCGTGCGGCCCGCGCGGGCCGACGCGCGCTCGATGTTCGTGCCGTGCTCGTCCGTGCCCGTCAGAAAGTAGGTCTCGAAGCCGCGCTGCCGCTTGTACCGCCTGAGGAAGTCGCCGACGACGGTCGTGTACAGGTGTCCCATGTGCGGCAGGCTGTTCGCGTAGTAGATCGGGGTTGTGACGTAAAAGGTTTTCATAAGGGAGTGATGAGTGATGAGTGATGAGTGATGAGTTAAGATCGCTTGCCTTTAACTCATCACTCATCACTCATCACTCATCACTTATTTTCACTCCTTATCACGAATCAGCGCCATCGCCTCGGCGCGGGTGCGCGGGTCTTTGCGGAAGCCGCCGCGGATGGCCGAGGTGATGGTTTTTGCGCCGGGCTTCTTCACGCCGCGGATGGTCATGCAGGTGTGCTCGGCCTCCATGACGACCATCACGCCGAGCGGGTTCAGTCCTTCGTAAAGCGTGTCGGCAATCTCCGAAGTCAGGCGCTCCTGCACCTGAAGCCGGCGCGCGAATGTTTCGACCAAACGCGCGAGCTTCGATAGCCCGACGATGCGCCCCTCCTTCGGGATGTAGGCGATGTGGCACTTGCCGACGAACGGCGCGAGGTGGTGCTCGCAGACCGAAGCGAAGTTTATGTCTTTGACGACGACCATCTCGTCGTGGCGGTCGCCGGGGAGCGCCGTCACGTGTTCGCCCGCGTCCTCGCGCATCCCCGCCGTAAGCTCGGCATACATCTCCGCGACGCGGCGCGGCGTGCGTTGCAGTCCGGGCCGCTCCAAATCCTCGCCGACGCCTTCGAGTATGAGACGCACGCCGCGCTCGATCTTTTCGAGATCAACGTCGCGGCGAGGCAGTTCGTCCGGGCCTTCGTCCGGCTCGGTCGCCGAGTAACTCGTAGCCATGCTCGCAAAACCTCTAACGCCTAAGCTCGCTCTTCCCCGCCCCGAGCGCGAACGCGGCGCGCGCCGCGTCCTGCACTTCGCGCAGCGGCACCGACGCCTTCAGCGCCGCCGCGCGGCACTCATCGAATTCCGGCGTGACGCTGACGACGCGACCGCGCGAGCGCCCGACCTTGACCGCAATCCTACCGAACTCGGTCTCGACAGTCACGGACTCCCTCTCAAGCGCGCGCCGCTTCACTTCGTGGCTCCGCACGCCGAACGTCGGCGTCTCGGCGAACAGGAGTTCGATCATCTCCTCGCGCTGTTCCGGCCTGCAAAGGATCGAGACGAGCACGCCGGGCCGGTTCTTCTTCATCTGCGCGTGCGTAAAAAAGCAGTCGAGCGCGCCGCGCGCGAGCGCCAGTTCGAGGACGTGGCCGAGCACCTGCGGCGAAACGTCGTCGAGGTTCGTCTCGACCATCGTCAATACTTCGTCTTCAACATCGCCGCCTCCGTCAACTTCCGAAGTCTCCGGCTCCGACTCCCCGACGAAGACGCGCAGAACGTTCGGGAATTTTTTGTACTCGCGCCCGCCCGCGCCGTAGCCCGTGGCCGAAATCTTCATGCGCGGCACGGGGCCGAAGCTCTCGCAGAGCGTAGAGACAATCGCCGCGCCGGTCGGCGTGACGAGTTCGCCTGTGATGTCGGTCGAGTAAATCGGCGCGGCGCGAAGAAGCTCGGCGACCGCGGGCGGCGGGACGGGAAAGCGCCCGTGCGCCATCTCGACCGTGCCGCTCCCGACGTGCAGGGCCGACGCCGCGAAGCGCTCGACGCCGAGCAGCTCGAAGCCGATGCACGCGCCTACCACGTCAACGATGGCGTCAACCGCGCCGACCTCGTGAAAGTGTATCCGCTCGACTGCGACGTTGTGCACGCGCGCTTCGGCCTCGGCCAGACGAGTGAAGATTTTTGACGCGCGCTCTTTTATCGCTTCCGACAGGCGCGAGCGTCGGATGATTGCGTGAATGTCCGACAGGTGGCGGTGATGCTTCTCGTCCTGAGTCAAGCGCACCACGGCGCGCGTCGCGCTGATGCCTGAGCGGTCAACCGTCTCGAAGCCGATCTCGTAGCCTTCAACGTCGAGCAGAGCGAGTTGTTCTTTCAAAGAGCGCGAGTCAACTCCGGCGGCGACGAGCGCGCCGAGCGTCATGTCGCCGCTGATGCCGGCGAAGCAATCAAAATAGAGAGTCCGCATCGAAACATCCGCGCGCGGCGCGCACTTCGGCGCGTCCGACGCTTTTCTCTGCCGAAATTGTCTGGCATCGAATCTTTGCGATGGTAGCAGAGCGCGGCGTGCAAGTGTCAAGCAGTTGGGCAGACCCGGTTGGCGTCGCGCGAGCGGGCTGCGCTATACTTTCGATTTTTCCGGCGCGGGCGAACGCTCACACTTTGAACCCGAAGGACGCGAGCGCCGCACGGTCGAGCAAAGAGGACGTAGAGCTTGAATCTCATCGAACTGCAAACCAGCCTGCGCGAGCGCGTGCGCGCCGTCGCCGCGGAGAAATTCGGCGTCGAGATTGAGCAGGTCGCCGCGGAAGTCCCGCCGCGCACCGAACTCGGCGACCTCGCTTTTCCAGTCGCCTTCGAGCTTGCGAAGCGAATCAAGCATGCCACGGGCGAGAAGCGCAACCCGCGCTCAATCGCCGAAGAGTTGAAGCAGGAACTCGAATCCGTCGAGCCGGTCGCGCGCGTCGAAGTCGCGGGCGCGGGCTACCTCAACCTCTTCTTCGACCGCGCGCGGATGCTTTCGATGCTGGCGAAGCCGGAAGCGAGTACAGTCGAAGCCGGACAAAATCCTGAACTCGACAATCGCCCGAAGCGGATGGTCGAGCACACGAGTGTCAACCCGAACAAGGCCGCGCACATCGGGCACCTCCGTAACTCGGTCATCGGCGACACGTTCGTCCGAATACTTCGCGCGAACGGCGAACTTACGGAAGTCCACAACTACATTGACAACACGGGCGTACAGGTCGCGGACGTGGTCGTCGGCTTCCAGCACCTCGAACACATGACGCTCGAAGACGTGCGCGCGCTCGACGCCTCGCTCGGCGAGGATTACCCGTTCGACTATTACTGCTGGGACTTGTACGCGCGCGTCGGACTCTTCTACCGCGGCGGCGACGCGGACGCGAAGGAAGACCCGGAGCGCCTGAAGCTGCGCGTCGAAACTCTGCACGCGCTCGAAGAGGGTAACAACCCGACCGCCGAGCTTGCCGACTACGTCGCGACGCGAATCGTCAACTGCCACCTCGACACGATGCTGCGGCTCGGCATCACGTATGACCTCCTGCCGCGCGAGTCCGAGGTGCTTCACTTCCTCTGGTCGCACGCCTTCGAGCGGATGAAGGAGTCCGGCGCGATTCATTTTGCCAATGAGGGTCGCAACGCCGGCTGCTGGGTCATGCCGATGGAGACGCACGCCGGGAGCGAGGAGTTCGAGGCCGACAAGATCATCGTCCGCTCGAACGGCACAGTCACGTACACAGGCAAGGACATCGCCTATCAGCTCTGGAAGCTCGGACAGGTTGACCTCAATTTTTACTTCAAGCCGTTCCGCACCTACGCGGACGGCCACGCAGTCTGGATGACGACGAGCGACGAATCACAGGCCGACGCCAGCGCGCCGCACTTCGGCGACGGCGCGACCGTCTATAACGTGATTGACGCGCGGCAGTCGTACCCGCAGGAGGTCGTCAAGCGCGGCGTCGCGGCAATCGCGCCGCAGGTCGGCGAAGCGGCGAGCGTGCATCTTTCTTACGAGATGGTCGCGCTCTCGCCCGCCGCGGCGGAGGAACTCGGCCTTGAGTTGACCGCCGAAGAGCGCACGCGAACCTTCGTCGAGATGAGCGGTCGTCGCGGCCTTGGCGTGAAGGCCGACGATTTGATTGACCGGCTCGAAGAGAACGCTTTTAAAAAAGTCGAAGAGAAGAACGCAGACCTCACGCACGAAGAGAAACACCGCGCGGCGCACGCGCTCGCGGTCGGCGCGCTGCGTTATTTTCTTTTAAAGTGGACGCGGAATTCGGTCATCGTCTTCGACTTCAAAGACGCGCTCACGACCGAGGGCGAGTCCGGCCCGTACTGCCAGTACGCAGCCGTGCGCGCGAACTCGATCTTTCGCAAGTTGCCAAACGACGCGGCGGGGTCGGCGCGAAGCCTCCTCAGTCCCGCGACTGTGGCGGGCGGCGAAGATTCTGCGCGCGTCGCAAACGTTTTCGAGGGCGCGACGGGCGGCGAGATTTGGTCGCTCGTGATGTTGGCCGCGCGCCTTCCTGAAGTCTTGGCGCAGGCCGCGTCGGCGGCTGAGCCTTCGCATCTTGCGAAGTATGCGTTCCAACTGGCACAGGCTTTTAACTTCTTCTACAATCGCCGCGAGAACCGCATCCTCGAAGAGTCGGACGACACGAGGCGCGCGGTTCTCGTCTTCGTCGCCGATTTCGTGAGAAGGCAGCTCACCGCCGCGCTCGACACGCTCGGCATCGAGGTTCCCGAAAGAATGTGAGCGCCGCCAGCCGTCGAGCGGGCACGCGGCTTGCAGTTTTTTTGATTGACGGCTGACGTTTGCCGTCAGCCGTGTCTGAAGAGTTCGACTTAATAGAGGTTCAAGATGTTAATCGTCATGAAGGCCGACGCGACCGAACGCGACATCGCCGAGGTCGAGCGCCGCATCACCGAGTTGGGCTTCCGCCCGCACTCCGTCCCCGGCCCGTCGCGCACGGCCATCTGCATCACCGGCAATCAAGGCCCGGTTGACCCGACGCCTTTTGAAAACATGTCCGGCGTCGCCGAGGCCATCCGCGTCACGAAACCTTACAAGCTCATCTCGCTCGACTTTAGGCCGGAGAAGTCAGTCGTCAAAGTCGGCGGCGACGCCGAGATCGGCGGCGACGAGATGGCGATCATCGCCGGCCCCTGCGCCATCGAGAGCCGCGAACAAGCCTTCGAGATCGCCGAGTCGGTCAAGCGCAGCGGCGCGCGCTTCTTCCGCGGCGGCGCGTTCAAGCCGCGCACCTCGCCTTACGCCTTTCAGGGACTCGGCGAAGAGGGCTTAAAAATTCTCGCCGACGTGCGCGAGGCTTTCGGTCTGAAGATCGTGACCGAGGCTCTGGACGAGAGCGGTGTTGATTTAGTCGAGCGCTACGGCGACGTGATTCAGATCGGCGCGCGCAACATGCAGAACTTTTCACTGCTGCGCCGCGCCGGGCGCTCGCACCTGCCGGTGCTCCTGAAGCGGGGGCTTTCGGCGATGCTCGACGAGTGGCTGCTCGCCGCCGAGTACGTCATGTCCGAGGGCAACTACAACGTCATCCTCTGCGAGCGCGGCGTCCGCACCTTCGCGCAGCACACGCGCAACACGCTCGACCTCGCGGCCATCCCCGCCGTGCGCCGCATCTCGCACCTGCCCGTCCTCGTTGACCCTTCGCACGGCACGGGGCACAACTACATGGTCATGCCGCTCGCCCGCGCAGGCGTCGCCGCGGGCGCGGACGGACTCATCATCGAAATCCACAACCACCCCGAACGCGCGCTCTCCGACGGCGCGCAGGCGCTGACGCTCGAACAGTACGATAATCTGGTCAGCGAAGTGAAGGCGATTCACGAAGTGATCGCGCCCGCGCCCGTCGGTTGATAACGGACAGAACCGCGAGCGCCAGCGTGAGGGACAGCGAAACAGAAAGAACAATTAACAGGGATGGACAGGACTTACAGGATTTGATTTCTTATCCTGCAAATCCTGTCCATCCCTGTTAACTTCTTCCGGCGTCACTGGCACGCGTGCGCTGACGCTCACGGTTTTTATCGTCTTCAAAATTCGCCGCGCAGAATGTCCGGCAATCGTTTCGTGAACAGCGAGCGCGGAAGGACGTGGTCAACTCCGGCTTCGACGGCCCGCCTCTGAAGCTCCGTCTCGACGTGCGAGAAGAAGCCGACGATGGGGACTGTGCGAAGTTGTTCGTCCGCTTTGAGCCGGGCGGCGAGGGCGAACGGGTCGGGGCGCGTGGCGTGAAGGTCGAGGATGACGAGCGAAGGCACTTCGGTCTTCGCCGCGTCGAAGAGCGCGTCCTCGGCGCGGGCGAACTCGACCGTGACGTTTAAGTGCTCCGCCGTCCCGCGAATCTTCGACGCGAAGATCATGTCGCTCACGGCGGCGATGACTTTCCGATTCATCTATAATTTTCCCTCGCAGGTCTGAACACGCTCGACGATTTTGCAACAGCCGGGAGGGGCGCGTAAAGTCGGAGCTTCCCGATGAACGCGGTCGCACAGCACACGTCTCGGAATGCCGAAGCTCTCGACGAAGAGATCGAGTCGGGCGGCTTCGCGCGCACAGCGGCGGGCGAACAATCGTCCCGACTCGTCGTCGTCTCTTACAACGTTCGCTACTGCGTCGGCTCGCACCTCATCGGCGGGAGCCTCCTGCGCCGCGCCGGCCTCGGCAGGCCGAGTTTCAGGCCGCGCCTCGTCGAGAAGAACATCGAACGCGCGCGACGAGTCCTCACCAAAAGCTCACTCATGCCTCGCGCCGACCTTGTGGCGATTCAGGAGGCCGACCGCGGGACGCGCCGCGCTGGCGGCAGGCACGTCGCGCTCGAACTCGCGCGCGCCCTCGAAATGAACTTCGCGCGGGCGCACGTCGCCACGCCGCGCGATGTCGGGCCGAAGAAGAAAAAGTGGTGGCTCGACTTCGAGCAGCAGATCGAAGTCGGCGAAGAGGGCGACACGGGCGTCGCGATTCTCAGCCGTCTGCCGATCTCGGACGCGGAACGAATCGAACTGCCCTGGCACGAGTGCGCCTGGCGTCCGCGGCTCGCGCTCGCGGCGGTCGTCCCGCTCGGCGCGCGCGGGCTGCACGTCTTCAACGCGCACATTGACACGCACGCGAGCGTCGAGGGCCAACTCGAACAGCACCGCGAAGTCCTCGCGCGCGCCGAAAGTTTAAAGGACGAAGCGCCGTGCGTCATCGTCGGCGACTTCAACACGATGACGCGCGACTCTTGCGAGGCCGTGCGCGAGCTTTACGAATCGCGCGGCTTCACTTCCCCGCTCGCCGACGACACGGCGACGTGGCGCTCCGGGCCGATACGCCATCACTTCGACTGGATTTTCACGCGCGGCCTGAACGTCCTGCGCTGGGGCGTCGCGCGCGCGCGCGGCGTCTCGGATCACTGGCCCGTGTGGGCCGAAGTCGAGGCCGCGCAGACCACGACTTGAGCTGACTACGGAATTCTTCATCGCCGAATGGCCGAAGGGATAATCACGAGCCGGAAGAATCCGCACGCGCGGCTCGCGCGCGACGTTCGCGACGGGCGCGAGAAGGGACTCGTCTTCGTCGAGGGCGTCAGGCTTTGCGAAGAAGCTCTGCGCGCGGGCGTCGGATTCGAGTCGGCGCTGTTCACGCCTTCGCTCGCCGAAGATGAAAGAGGCGCGCGGCTCGTCGCCGCTCTGCGCGAGGCTTGCGCGCGCGTCCTGACAGTCGAGGAGGGCGTCCTCGAATCCGTCTCCGACACGAAGAGTTCGCAGGGCGTCGTCGCCGTCGCGAAGCGGCCTCGCACCGGGGCCGAGGTGATCGAACGGGCCGGCGGGACTCCGCTCGTCGTCGTCATGCACAGGGTCAACAACCCATCGAACGCGGGCGCGATGCTCCGCGTGGCGGAGGCGGCGGGCGCGGGCGCAGTCATCACGACGCGCGGCTCGACCGATCTGTTGTCGCCGAAGTCCCTGCGCGGCTCGATGGGTTCGGCCTTCAGGCTGCCGCTCTGGACGGGCGCGACGTTCGAGGAGGCCCTCGGCTGGTGTCGCGCCCGCGGAATCAAGTCCGTCACCGCGGACGCCGAAGCCGCGGCGGCGCACACCGAGATTGACTGGAAGCTGCCGCGCGCCGTCATCGTCGGCCCCGAAGCGGGCGGGCTGGCAGAGGCGGAGGTGCGCGCGGCGGACGAGTGCGTCCGCATCCCCATGCGCGCGCCGGTCGAGAGCCTGAACGTCGCGGTCGCGCTCGGCGTCATTCTCTACGAGGCGGCGCGGCAGCGCGCGTTCGGCGCAGGCCGCAGCGAAAGCCGGAATCAACCGAAACGGCAGTCGGGTTGAAGCCGGCGCGCCGGGCGGACGGCAAACGCCCGTCGCGGCTCTCTTCGTTTTCCCGCGCTTATCTGAATTTTCCCTTTAGCCTTCCGCATTCCGCCGAATTTCGGCTAGAATGCTGCCAGCGTAATTCTTATTTTCGGTCTCCCATTCCCCTGTTCAGATTTGCAGCCGCCGGCGCGGGCCGGCGAGTTTTCGGCATACGCAAACGACGCGCGGCGCATGAGCGAAGAGAAAGAGAAAAAACGTGACGAGGCTCTGGTCGAGCGCCTGATGCGGCGGGTGCTCGACAGCATGGGTTCGGTCGTTGACCGCTCGCTCGGTCGCGAGGCCGACGCGCAGTCCGGCTTCACGACGACGAAGCTGATCGAGCGCATGAAGCGACTCATCGAAGAGCGCGCCCGCACCGACGGGGAGGGGCGACGCATCGCGCCGCACCTCTTCAAGCTCAAGGTCGAGTGGGGCACACACTCCGAGGCCCCGCCCGAATACATCAAGGAGCTTGAGCACGAGGTCTATGCGGCGGCGATTGACTACGTCAACGACAACCGCCTGCGGACGCTCGCGCCCATCAAGGTCGAGACGAGCGCAGACATCTTCACCTCCGGCATCGCCGTTGACCCGACCTTCGGCGAGTTCGAGGAGGAGCTTCGCCAGAAGGACGAGGCCGAGCGCCTCGCCCTCGATTTGAAGGACGCGATACCGAAGGCGACGCAGCCGTCGCCCGACGTTCACGTCAACGCGCGCGTCACGATGCCGGATCGCTCGTTCGACAAGCCGCTGACTTTCAAACCCGGCGGTCGCCGCATCAACGTCGGTCGCGTCAACGGCAACGAGCTACAGCTCGAACACGCGAGCGTCTCGAAGGTTCACGCCGCGCTCGTCATGAACCGCGAGGGGACGCTCCTGGTCGCCGACACCGGCTCGACCAACGGAACGTTCATCAACGGTCGGCGTATTTCTTACGGCGAGGCGCGGCACGTCGAGGACGGCGATGTCGTGAGCTTCGGCGACGTTGAGGTCAGGTTCAAGAGGCAGTGAGTCCTGAATGGGAAATCGTGAACGGTTAACTGTTTTACCCGTTCGACCGTCCGCGGTTTACCGTTCGGGTTGAGAAACGAACAGGCAGGTTTCAAGGTTTACGTTTGACCACACCAATGATTTTTCTCGCGGACATACCCGAAAAGCAGCCGGCGCTGCTCAGTCTCGTTTACGTCGGCGGATTCGCGCTGCTGGCGCTGATTCTCTTCGTCTCGCTGCTGTTTGCGCGCAGGCGTAGGCGCTCGGCTCTCGAAGCGGTCGCGCCCGCAGACCTTCCGCCCGAAGTCCGGCAGAGGCTCGGCGCGACCTCGACGAATCGGGGCTTGCGCGCGCTCCGCTGGCTCTTCGTCCTGCTGGCGCTCACGGTCTTCGGCTTTCACGTCTATTGGGCCGAGTACGCCGCCGACACGAACGACCGCTTTCAGGAGTTGAGCTACAAAGACCTGCGGAACCGCCGACTCGCGGAGTCAACGCTGCGCGGCTGGATTCTCGACCGTTCGGGGCAGCTCGACCGCGCGCTCGCGCTCTACCGCCGCGCGCCCGACGGCCAGATCGTGCGCGACTACCCGCTCGACACCGAGATGTCGCACCTGCTCGGCTCCGACCGCGGCGACCCCGGTTTGGAGCGCGCGCTCTTCGGCATTCAAAGCGAGGCCGCGCCCGAATCTCTCGACGTAGTCGAGGGCAAGGACATCAAGCAGCCTGCGAACCTCGACGTGCGCCTGACGATTGACAGCGAGCTTCAGAAGGAGGCGGTCGCGCAGTTGCATGACCGTCACGGCGCGGTCGTCGTCCTCAACCCGCAGACGGGCGAAGTGCTGGCGATGTACAGCAACCCTTCGTACAGCCTGAAGGCCGCGCAGGACGAGGAGACCTGGATCAAGCTGAACACGGACAAGCGCGACAACCCGCTCGTCAACCGCGCGCTCAGCGCCTACTACGTGCCCGGCTCGACGTTCAAGACCGTCGTGATGACCGCTGCGTTTTTGAACGGGATGCAGGACTCGACCTTTTCGGGCTACCCCGGCGGCTACATCGCCGAGCCGGGCGCGAAGCCCATCACGGACGACAACGGCTCATGCGAAGTCTGCGGCCCGATGCACATTGATCAGGCGTTGATGATTTCGAGCAACCAGTACTTCGCGCAGATGGCCGTCAAGCTCGGCCCAGAAAGGCTCGCCGCCGCGGCCAAGCTCTTCGGCATCGGAACCTACGACAACGCCAACGACCTGCTGCGCGGGCACAAGCGCCCCGACATCTGGAACGCAAGCTCCGACGCGGTTCGTAAAGCGCTCGCGCCGCGCGAGTCAACCATCCTCACGAGTCCGAAGATGCGAACATACGACCTCGCGCTCGAAGGCTTCGGGCAGGGCTACGCGGGCCAGCAGACGCCGCTTCAGATGGCGATGGTCGTCTCGGCCATCGGCAACCTTCAGGGCCAGTTGATGAAGCCGAAGATCGAGTACGACCTCGCGCCCGCGGTCTTCAGTCAGGTGATGCCGCCGCAGACCGCGGCAGAGGAGCGGCGCATCATGGGACTCGTGACGATGGGGCCTTCGGGCACGGCGACGAGCGTCTTCGGCCCCGTCACCGCGCAGGGCATCACTTCGGGCGGCAAGACCGGCACGGCGCAGAAGGAAGTGCCGGAGTACGACCCGAAGACCGGCGAGATGAAGATGGAGAAGAAAGTCGAGAAGGATCGGAGGGGCAATCCCATACGCGAGTACGAAGTGCCGATCATCTCGCCGGAGAAGCGGATTGACAGCTGGTTCCTCTGCATCGCGCCGCTCGACCGACCGCAGCTCGCCATCGCGGTCATCGTCGAGGGCGGAGGCTACGGCGCACGCGCCGCCGCGCCGATTGCCGCCGCGCTCGTCCTGAAGGCGCGCGACCTCGGACTGCTGACCGTCGCGGGCCAGCAGCCGCAGCAGCCGAGCCAGCAACAGCAGCAGAGAGGACAGCAGCCGCGCCAGCGTCCTTCACCGCAGGCGACTCCGGCGGCGCAGGCGAGAAGCGGCGCGGCGAACGCGAACAGGTAACGGGCAAGGGGCGGGCTTCGCAAAGATGAGAAACAGGGCTTCGACACATCTCCTGATACTGCTTTTGATCGTCGGCTTCGAGATCGTCGGCTACAGGGCCGTGTACGACTCGGCGCTGCTGCGCGGCTACGAGCCTTCGATGGTCGGCGCGGTGCGCGACCTTTTGCTCTACGTGCCGCTCGTCGCGATCCTCTTCTGGCTCTCGCGCGCGATGCGCTTCAAGGGCAACTGGACGCTCTTCACCGCGGCGGTGCTCCTCTTCTCAATCGGCCTGCTCGTCCAGTACCGCCTGTACAGCGACCCCGAATACGGCTCCGGCAACAAGGCCGAGGCGCGCGCCGAGAAGACGCAGGTTCAGCGCCTGCGCTTCATCAACGAGTATTATGGCCCCGACAAGAAGGCCATGCTCGGACTCGACCCGACCGCGCCGCAGCCTTCCGCGACGCCCGAAGTCGTCCGCCGCTCGGAGGTCTCGGTCGGTCGCGCCCTCTTCTCTTCGTTCACGTGGATTCCGCTCCTCTCTTTCCTGGCGATGGCCGTCGCGTACTGGTTCTGCGTGCAGGACAAGTACCTCGACTGGTTGCAGCGCCACAGCTTCCTGATCGTCCTCGTCACGCTCGTGCCGCTCTTCGGCGCTGTGGTCTGGTCGCGGGCGGGCAAGTTCGGCGGGAACATGACGCCTTGGGAGCCTTCAAAGATTCCCTTCCTCGTCGGCTTCGCCGGCATCCTGACGGCGCACTACCGCGAGCTTGCGCGAACCTACTGGGGGATGCCGCGCGCGCGCAACGTCGTCCCGCTCGTCGTCATGGGGCTGATTCCGTTCATCCCCTTCTTCGCGCTCAAGGACTTCGGGCAGATGCTCGTCTTCAGCGGCGCTTACGCGACCCTGTATCTCGTCGCCGTCCGCCGCTGGCCGCAGCTCCTCGTCTTCGTCGGCTCGTTCGTCCTCGTCGCGGTCATCCTCGTCGTCGGCGCGCTGCCGCCCGACGTGCAGGAGAAGGTGCCGACGCTGACGACTCTGGCCGTGCCCGTGCGCGCCGTTCTGCCCGACCGCATCAAGCAGCGCTTCCACCTCTGGCTCGACGGCTTCGACCCGCCCGACCCGGACGTTGCGTGGTGGAAGAAGGACTACGACGACGAGCTTTCCAAAAACCCGCGCATGAGGGAGCTTGCGAACGAGAGTCCGGCCATGCAAAAGTCGGTCAACGTTGACGCGTGGTTCGACCGCATCGCGTTCCAGCCCTCGCAGGCCACGTTCGGACTCGCCGCGGGCCGCGCGACGGGCCGCGGACTCGGACTCGGATTTTCCGAAGTCATCCCCATCGCCGACTCCGACTACATCTACGCCGCGGTCGCCGAAGAACTCGGACTCGTCGGCGGGGCCGTGCTCATCCTCGCCCTGATCGTTTTGGTCAACGCGGGCGTCCGCACTTCGATTGAGGCGCGCGACATGTTCACGAAGCTCTGCTCGGCGGGGCTGACCGCGTTCATCGGTTTTCAGGCCATCGTCAACATGGGCGGCACGACGCGCGCGCTGCCGATGACCGGCATCACACTTCCTTTCGTGAGCCACGGGGGTTTTAGTTTAATCACGAGCTTCACCATGCTCGGAATGCTTTTGGCCTTCTCCCACCGCAACGCGAGCGACGCCGAGGCCCTGCCGCGCCCCGCGGCCACAGCCGTCAACGCATCGCGCGAGGAGGAGGAAGAGATCAGAGTACCGGAGGCGGTTCAATGACAGAAAACCCCGCTGCCGTTCCCGTCGAGGCGGCTTCGGTTACGGATCGCGGCCTGAGCGAGAAGCGACCGCAAAACGAAGACTCGATGTTGAGCGACCCGGAGCGGCGCATCTTCGCCGTGGCCGACGGCGTCGGCGGCGCGCAGGCCGGCGAGGTCGCGTCGCAGACGGCAATCGAAGTCCTCGGCGAAGCCTTCCGCCACCGCGACCCCGGCGAGGACATCGAAGACCTGATGGAGATCGCCATCCAGCGCGCCAACGATTCGATCTACCGCCTGTCGCGCGAGCAGGCGCAGTTCGCGATGATGGCGACGACGATTGTCGCGCTCCACCTCGACGGATTGCGCGCGACCATCGGCCACGTCGGCGACTCGCGCCTCTACCGCCTGACGCCCGACGGCCACCTGCGCCGCGAGACCGAAGACCACTCGCTCGTCGAGGAGGAAGTCCGCGCCGGGCGCATGACGCCGGAGCAGGCCGCGAACCATCCGGGCCGCAACGTCATCAGCCGCGCGCTCGGCGCGGAAGAGTCGGTCGAGGTTGACATGAAGACAGTCGAGGTCGAGAACGGCTCGGTCTTCCTCCTCTGCTCCGACGGCATCACGCGCCACATCCCCGACCCGGAGCTTTCGACGATCATCCGCCACGCGACTTCGCTCGAAGCCGCCTGCGAGCAGATGAAGCGCACCTGCTACGAGCGCGGGGCGGAAGACAACCTGACGGCGGTGCTGGTGCGCGTCGGCGGCGCGGTCAACTTCCCCGACGACGACGACGAGGTGGTCACGCTCGTCCGCGAGCGCGAAGCCCTACAGAGCGCGCCGACGCTGCCCGAACACCCTTCTCCGACTTTGCACAGACCTTTCGACAAGGCCGGCGCTGCCGCGGGAAGCGTCGCCGCGGCGGCGCGCGCCGAAGGGAACGCGCACGCGGGCAAGTCGTCGGGCGCGCAGAAACGCGCGTCGAACTCCGGCGGCGTCCTGCGCGGCATCGGCGTCCTCATCCTCGTCCTCGGCGCGGTCGCGCTCGCCTTCTACGTCGGGATGATGTTCGACCGCAAAGGCATGACGAAGCGACTCGCGAGCGCCGCCGCGACTCCCTCGCCAGCGGCGACTCCGACGGCCACGGCGACGGAAGACCCCGCGCAGCGCTTCGACAGGTTGAAGAGCGCGGTTGACCGCTCGCCTACGTCAGAGGCGATACGCATGACGGCTGAGTCGAACAACCAGCCGCTCAACTCCGACGACCCGGAGTTTCTTTACCTCTACGGTCGCGCGATGCTTCTGACCGACCGGCAGCAGGAGGCCGCGAGCGCCTTCGACCGCGCGATTCAGAAGATCAACGAGAACATGACGCCGCGCAACGGCGAGTTGAAGATTGACGCCGGGGTGGCGCGGGTCGCGGCGCAACTCCGCGGCGGCGACGTGGCCGCGGCGCGCGCGGCGGCGAACGAACTCGGCGAGGTCATCCGCTCGCAGCAGGGCGAGGCAAACTCCAACGCGGATTCCGCCTCTAACTCCAACGCGAACGCGCAGCCGTCGCCGGGCGTTTCGCCTTGAGCGTGCGTGGCGATGTCTGAAGCCCTCGGCTTTGTCAGGAGCTTGAAGACGGCTTAGCCGACACGGATTTTCGTTTGCGAAGAGATGAGCGAGCTTAAGCTTCAACAGTGCAGGCTCGACGGGCGCTACGACGTGCTCGACTGCCTCGGACGCGGCAGCTACTCCGAGGTCTATGTCGCGCGCGACGTGGCGGCGTCGAACGGCTCGCCGCGCACGGTCGTCATCAAGGCTTTGAACACGCACCTTCAGGGCGTGCCCGACCCTGAGCTTGAGCGCACGCTCGTCGAGAACTTCCGCAACGAGGCCGTCGCGCTCGACCGCGTCCGCCACCCGAACATCATCAGCCGCCTCGGCCACGGAACCGCGATTGACCTTCAAGGCCGGACGTTCCACTACCTCGTTCTCGAATACCTGCCGGGCGGCGACCTTCAGGCGCTCGTGCGCTCGCACCCGCTGCCGATTGAAGGCGCGCTTTTCTACCTCGAACAGATTTGCGCGGGGCTGGCGCACGCGCACAAGAACGGCGTCATCCACCGCGACATCAAGCCGCAGAACATCTTGCTCACGGCAGACCAGCGCACGGCGAAGATCGCCGACTTCGGCGTCGCCAAGATCGAGGCCGCCGAGGGCGCGATCACGCGCGTCGGCACGGACGTTTACGCCGCGCCGGAACATCACCCGCTCGCGACCACCGGCCCGCTCGACACCGCTTCGCTCTCGCGCCGCGTCATGGTCTTGACGCCCGCGGCGGACATCTACTCGCTCGCGAAGACGACCTACATGCTCCTGACGGGCGAGGCCCCGCGCCGCTTCTCGCAGAAGCCGATCACGTCTTTGCCCGCAGAGTTCTCCGGCTATGAGTGGTCTGCATACGTGCTGCGGGTGCTGGAACGCGCGACGCAGAAAAATCCCGAAAGCCGGCAGCAGACGGTCGAAGAGTTCTGGCGCGAGATCAAGGACGCGACGATGGAGAAGACGCGCCCGCTCAGGCCGGGCGACGCGGGCGAGGGCGCGAACAACACTTCTTCAGCCGGAGGATTCACGACGACGCCTCCGCCCGCCCCGACCTTCGACCGCGAGTCGCGCGCCGCGAAAGACACGGCGCATCACCGTATCGTCGTCCCCATCAAACGCGCGCCGCACGCCGAAATGATCGGCGAGATGGACGAGGGCCGAGAGTTCCCCGCCGCGAACGCGCGCGCGGCTTACCCGGCGCAGGACTACGCGGGCGCGGAAGAGTACCGGGCTTCGGACGCCTACCCGTACGAGCGCGAGCCTCGCCTTTCGTCGCGCGGGCGGAGGTGGCTCGTGGCGCTCGCGCTGCTGCTCACATTTTCGGGGATGCTGTTTGCAACCTACCGCTACGTCAACAATCTCAAACAGGCTGGCGGCGCGCACCAGCAGCAGGGACAGCAGGCGAATGGCGCGGGTGGCAACGCCTCGCCGGTCGGGCACGAGCTTGTGGCGACGACCGACGTGAACCTGCGCGAAGGCCCGAACACTTCGTACTCCGTGGCCGGACTCGCGGAGAGCGGGTCGCGCGTCAAGGTCTTGCAGGTCAACGGCAGGTGGTATCAGGTGCAGGTTCTTCAGCACACGCGCGCGAAGACAGACCCGGACTCGAAGGATCAGGGGTGGGTTAACAGCACGCTTTTCAAGACTCCGTAAATCAGAATCACATACCGAAGAGGTGAAGGCTTAACGTGGGCATACTCGAATCAATGCGGCGTTGGATTGACGGCGACGTGTCGGACGACCCTTTGGCGGTCGTCGGCGAGCAGTCGCGGCCCCGACGCGTCTGGGAAGAATTCCTGGTGAAGGTCGCGCGCGAGGTCGAGACGGTGATGCAGCGCGAGATGTTCACGCCGCCGGGCGGGCCGACCTACATCCCGCCGGAGTACGTCGTCTATCTCTCGAACGAGGACGACAAGGAGTGGCAGGGCGAGAAGCGGCGCGGACTCGAACAGGGACTCTTCTACGTGCTTTCGGAGCGCGCGCGCGAGCTGAGCGGGCAGACGCAGCTCGCGACCAAATCGTTCGCCGTCGAGCTGCGCGTTGACGGCACTCTGGAGAAGGGCCAGTTCCGCGTGCAGCCCGTCTGGGAGTCGAGCGAGGCGGGCGGTCAGACGATGGTCACGGCCCGGCCCGCAGAACTCGGCGGCGACAAGCCCGCGCCCGCCGCGGACAACACCGAGCAGCCCGAAAGCGAAGTGACGAAGGTCTCAGTCCGCCCGCAGGAGCTTTACAACGTCGAGGTCTGGAAGGGCGGCGTGCGCCAGGCGGTCGTGCCCGTCCTGAAGAACGAGATCAGCATCGGTCGCGGCTCGAAGTCGGTCTCGGTTGACCTGCCGATCAAAGGCGACCCGGAAGTGAGCCGCAACCACGCCACGCTCGAACTCGACAACACGGGCCGCTACTGGTTCACCCCGCGCGGGCGCAACGCGACCTTCGTCTCGGGACGCGAGATACCGCGCGAGGAGCGCGTCGAAGTCCGCCCCGACGAGAAGATCGAGATCGCCAGCTACACGCTCCGCATCCAGCCGAAGTGAAATAGCGTGGTCTTAGTTGACGTTTGAAACGGCATCTTGCGGGGTGCCGTTTTTGATTTATAATACGCCGCACCTTGCCGCCATCCCTGGGGAAACTCGGCGTCAACATCACCGGGCTGTCGCAGCTCCATCGAGGCCCCGCACCAGGTTCGACGCCTTCACAGGAATTCCACGCGAAAGGATAATCAGTTATGAGACACCTGTATAACTTCATGCGGTTGACTGCCCCCTGCCCGGACGTGGAGACGACGCGGGGACGGGGCGGACGCGAGTTCGACGCGAGGCTGCTGGCGAGCGTCTGCGCTTTGTTTTTGGCGGCGCTCGCCTGCGCGACGCCCGCGCGCGCAGCCGACCACACGCACAAGTTCCTGCACAACGACTACGACAAGTCGCACTGCTGGACGGTCAGCGGCAACGGGTTGACGGCCCCGGCGATGACGCTGAAGAACGCAGGCCCCGTTGGCCCCAACATGAGTCCGGGGCTGTCAATCTTCGGCGACGGCATCACGGCGGCGGAAGCCAACTATAACTACACCGACCCGCAACTCGCCGTCAGCCCGAAGTACGTGCTCGTTCTGGAGGCGCACCGCTACGTCTTCTACGACCGAGCCAACAACCAGCCACTCGCCGCCGAAGGCTGCGTGCCGCTCAACGGCTCTTTTTCCGACCTGTTCGCGCCGCTGCTGCTGCCGACCGACCCGGCCACCAACGCCAACAACAAGGGCGACATCAACTACCAGCTCGAATTCGGCACCAACCCGAAGTTCCCCTGCGACCCGAAGAACTTCCTCGACCCGCCCGCGCCCGCGCCGCCGAGCGGCTGCATTCAGGGCAACTACGACGCGCGCGCCTACTTCGACTACGACACGCGCCGCTTCTGGATCATCGCCGCCGCGCGCAATCACCTCGGGCCGTGCCCCACGTCCGGCCCGCCCCCTTCCGGCCCCTGCGGCGACGAGGCCCGGCGCTACGTCTTCGTCGCCGTCTCGAAGGACGAAGACCCGCGCAAGGGCTTCTGGGAGTACACGCTCGTGCGCGACTACGCCGACTGGCCTCTCTTCTCCGTCCGCAACCAGCGCCTCATCATCGGCCACAACGGGGGCAAGCGCATCTACGTCTTCGACTCCAAGAAGCTCCTCAGCGGCACCACGACCGACCCCTTCCTCGGCCAGTACCTCGACGCCTCGTTCCCGGAGTCGGACACGATCACGACCGTGACGCAATACTCCGACGCCGACGGCCTCAGCCTCCTGCTCGGTCGCAGCGGCTCGAAGCTGACCGTCTATGCCTTCAAAGACCCGACCAAGCCGCTCGTCAAGAAGACCCAGACGCTCACGGTCGCGCCGAGCTGGGCGATGCAGCCCGTCTATCGTTTCGAGAAGTTCTACTTCACGGACGACGCCTGCGACGGCACGGGCTGCCCGCGCCACCGCGTTGACGTGCACGTCGTGACCGCGTCGCTCAAGGGTTCGCCCGTGACGGTCGGCGCGTTCACGGACAAGGACTACCCGCTCAAGCACAGCAACGCGAGCCTGCGGATGCCGGGCGTCATCATCGAAGAGAACGGGTCGGCCATCGTCTGGTACTTGCAGTTCCCCTCCGACGGCACGGCGCAGCAGGCGCGCTACCAGGTTCTCTACCCGAACGAGAGCGGCTTCCGCGCGAGCGCCGTCCTGCGCGCGAGCGACAAGGCCGCGGACGAGACCTTCATCGGCGACAAGGACATCGGCGGCGCGGCGGAGCCGGGCAAACTCGGCTTCTGGATCACGCACATCTATTCGGACTCCGGCGGCAAGAAGCTGCAAACCGTCGGCGAGATCAACCCGGTCGCGCCGGCAGGCCCCCCGAAGCCGAAGGAATGAGTGGCGCGTTTACTCCGTGCGCCTTAAGGGACGCTCACGCCGGCTCGGCCCTTGACGGGCGGATATATGTTCCGTCGCGAGCGTCCCTGCGCGCGTGTGACTGCTTCGCTTTGATTCCGTGTCGTGATGATTTCGATTGACATTTCCCGGCGTCGGTAATACTTTGACAACCCTCAAGCGGGCTTTACCTCCAACAAGCGGTTCGTTGCCTCTGACGAGCCAGTCCTCGTCAGTCCCGTCCTAACACCCGATGGCGAGCCTTCGCGTTAAGCGGCCCGCGCCGCCGGACGTGAAGCGGTAGCCGACAAAGGAGACCTCATCATGCAAGAGAACAGAGTGAGCGCAGAACTGAGCGAGGCCGACCAACAGGCCGTCCTCGCGGCCATCGAGACCATCCGACAGAAACTTCCCTTCCTGATTGACCTGACGCCGGAGCAGCGCCGCGGGCTTCCGAAGATGGGCGACAAGAGCCGCGCTTTTGTTGATAAGGCGCTCGCCATTGCCCGGCACAACTCGAACTTCCTGCCCCGCTCCTTCAGCGTCGAGGAGATGGCGCGCGACGTTGCGCTGGCCGAGGCGCTACTGCCCGTCATGGTCTCGCTCACGCGACTTCAGGAGCAGGTACAGGACACGTACACCGAAATCGGGAGCGAGGCGTACATGGCTGCTCTCGTCGTCTATCAGTACGGGCGCACGAGCGGCGACGGCGAGTCGCTGGAAACCCTCCTCGACGACATGGGCCAGCGCTTCGCACGCAAGTCCCGAAGCGGCCCCGCCCCCGCCGCGGACGGCGGCGCGAAATAGTAAACCGTCAAAAGCCCGCGGGCGACCGAGACGGAAGCCGCGCCCGCCGGCTTTCCGGCAATTTTCTCGGAGTTTGGAGCTTGTTTCTCGCAGTTCCGAGTTTTTTTCTCCGAGGCCGGAGCTACTGAGCATGAAAGTCCGAGCTTTTTTCTCGAAGTTCCGAGAAATTTTCTCGAACCTCGGAGAAATTTTCTTAAATCTCCGAGAAAAAAGCTCGGATTCTCAAGCTCTCCTACTCGGAGCTTCGAGCTTTTTTCTCGAAACTCCGAGTTATTTGCTCGGAAATCCGAGAAAAAAGCTTGAACGGTCGAGCTAATTCACTCGACCTCCGAGCTTTCTGCTCCGAGCTTCACGCTTTTTTCTCGGAATTTCGAGCTTTTTACCCGGCCACCGGGGAAATTTACTTGAACTTTCGAGCAAATTTCTCGGACTTCCGGGCCTTTTACCCGAAGCTCACGCCACGGGGACGGAAACGCCCCCGATTTTGCTCGAAACCCGAAGCAGACGAGGAGTGACGACGCATGGACGAAGCAGAACTCTTAAAAACGGACGAAGCGACTCTTCACAAAAGGCTGAGCATTATCATCGACAAAGTGAAGAGGATTGACGAGGAAGACCCTGACAGGCAGGACGACCCGCGCATCGAAAGGCTGCTCAACGAGGCAGACTTCATCACCCAACAACTCGACCCCATCATGCGCGACCGCTACCGCAACAACCCCGCCGCCCTCGCCGAGTGGGACGAGATCATGCACATGTGCGACGACCTCGACGAAGATCGCCCTGACAATGCTGTAGATTCACCCGCCCCGTGATTGTCGTTGGATGAAAAGAACGGTTGACGTGGACGTAAAGGGAATAATCCTTTACAAGTGAATAAACTTAAATTCGTGGAGTTCCTCAGATGTCACAAACCAAATCTTCTATCGAAATTACTAAAAAGTCCGATGCAGAAATAGCTCCGAAACTTATAGAACTCGTCGCGGCTCAATCTATAAAGAAGAAACATTTTGAAGACTTTAAGAATGCTGTAAGGACAGTAGGATGGTTGGTTGTTTTATCTTTTATCATAGGCATTGGACTCACCGCATTATCCGGTTTCTTACTTGACGCAGGATCATACAAAAACATAAGTGCAGATATCTATAAATCAATAGAATTGCTTCAATTGATAGTAAAGGATATAGGCTTAGGTTTAATTGTGGCGGGGGTGGCGGTATTTGGTTTTGAGTGGTTAAGCCATTTGAATAAAACTTTAGAACGAAGCGATCTGCTAGTTGCGGCAATCGCGGAAATAGATTCTCTGAAACAGCATTTGAACGCCGTAGAAGATTTGCGTCACGATTTGCAAAAGGTCAAAGATGACGCTGATAAGTTTTCTAGATATCTATTTAAAAATTCTAATGCCTCATACCAGTTTGTTCTTGAGGGACTCTTCTCCAAAACAAGGTCAGAAGAAAAGTTCAAGACGCAGATTGCAGAAATAATCAAACACGCGGTTGAGTTAAAGAAGGGCGATTCTAAATTTAGCTCTACCTATTTTGATTTTTTAGCTTGGCACTTTGAAAGGGTTGTTAGACATACAAGAATGCTGTCAAACGTGAGTAATAGCGTGAAGAATAAAGACACTGGCGGAAGGTTTATATACGCACCACCAGATGGGAAAGAAGTAGTTTCCAGCTTGCTGGGTTGTCATATTCGTTCATTAAAGGAAAATGATGAATATGTAACCGTCTCTAATCCTAAATTTTGGCTGGACGATAAGTTGTGGTTTTTTATGAAGGAGACGGAGGAAGCGCTTAAAAATAAGGTGAAGGTTTTTCGCCTTTTCAATCTATCATCTTATGCTTCCTGCCAAGATGTTGATCCCAGATTTAAAAGCGCCTTACAAGCCCACCTTGATCTCCTCAAGCAACACAATGACTTTTATGAGATTCGTTATATGCTTAAGGAAAATTTCCAGAAAGCAAAAGATAAATTGCAGGGGAACATCTCTAACGAAAGTCTCAGAAAGCTTGACAAGTTTTACTTTGGTTTGTTTAGGCAAGAAGAAAATGGAAGCATACATATGATTACTTTAGAAGCCATTGGAGATGAAATGTCCGAGATGATTCTAACTTATGATGGGGATAATTCAGAAAATTATAAAATTTTCCAAACAATGTGGGACTCAAGTAGTCAAGAATTAGAATAGCTATAAATCTACAGTCGTTTTGCAAATCAACGGGAGACATTCAACTAATTAAACCCAACTGCCCTCTGCTTGTCGCTCGACAACCTTATCTCCCGCGATGTGGCTTGTAGGAAATCGTCGCACGACGTGCGCCATACGTTACAGTTGTCCCGCGGCCATATACGTGCCGGATTCGAGGTCGGAGATGAGTTGTTCGAGCGCGGGGAGTGATTGTTCGTCAACGTAATCTTTGCCGAGCAGGCGCATGATGGTGCGTGGGCGCGTCTCGCCGCGGGCTTCTTTGAGGATGGCGCGGCAGAGGGCGGCGACGACGGGGGGCGAGAACTGGCGGCCCGCGTTGCGGCGGAAGTCGGCGATGACTTCGGAGAAGACGCGGCGGCGGCGGTAGGGGCGGTCAGTCGTCATCGCGTCGAAGGAGTCGGCCAGGGAGACGATCTTCGCGCCGACGGGAATCTCCTCGTCCTTCAGCCCGTCGGGGTAGCCGCGACCGTCGGGGCGCTCGTGGTGGTGGCGGGCCATGAGCGGGATGTCCGCGAAGGGGTGGCGGATGGGACGCAGAATCTCGTAGCCCGCGGCGGGGTGGCGGTTAAGCTCCGAAGACTTCTTGGCGTCAATCGGGTAAGGCGCGTTGATGATGTCGCGGTCAACGACGAGCTTGCCGATGTCGTGCAGGTATCCGGCGACGGCGATGCCTTCGACCTCCTCCTCGCTCCAGCCCAACTCGCGCGCGATGATCTCGCTATACTTGCCGACGCGCTCCGAGTGCCCCTGCGTATATTTGTCCTTGCAGTCGATCGCCGCGGCGAAGGCGCGCACGGTGTCTTTGTAGATGCCTTTGAGATTGTCGTAAAGCTCGCGGTTCTCTTCCGCGCGGCGCTCGACCTCGCGCAGCAGGCGGTGGTTGTGAAGGCCGACGCCGATGTGGCGTCCGAGCGAGCGGATGATCTCGCGGTCTTCCGCCGTGAAGTCTTCGGCGCTCGCCTTCCCGCCGAGAAGTATCGCGCCGACGATCTCGCCCCGCACGACGAGCGGCATGACGAACTCGGCCTCACCCGCGAACTGATCTTTTATCTCCTGCTCGAAGTGGGAAAGCTCGTGTTTGGATGCGGCGTGCGGGCGCGAGCCGTTCGTCTGCGTCGCGCCCGCGCGCCCGATCTTCAGGACGGTCGAGGCCGTCGGCGGGAAGCTCTGTCCGAAGCCGCGCGTGGCGACGACGCGCATCGTCGAAGAGTCGCGCTCGAACTCGGCGACGACGCCGCGGCGGATGCCGAGCGCGCCGAGGACGATGTGGAGCGCCGAGCGCACCATCTCCTCGAAGTCGTCGGTTTCCGCGATCTCCTCGCCGAGGTCTGCGAGCGCCGCGAAGGCGTGCAGAACCCTGCGCATCCTGTCAGGCATTTTGATTAATCAGTCGCGCGGTCTTATTTAATCCCCTGTGTCCCTCTGTGAATCCCTCTGTGACCTTTGTGGTTGAGTTCGGATTCTTTAACCGCAGAGGCCGCAGAGGTATTCACAAAGGGCACGAAGGAACAAAGCGTGTTGTCCAGTCAATGTCGTCAATGGCCGTTCGGCGTCGGGATGAATTCGTCGAGCGTCGCGAGCGCGGCCTCTTCGCTGTCGGCGAGGACGACGAGCCGTGTGAGTCCGAGCAGCTCGAAAAGCTTGACCGTGTGGCGGCTCAAGTTCGAGAAGACGACGCGCGCGCCCTTCTGCTCCGCCGCGTCAATGACGCCGAGCAGGATTGAGACGCCGATGCTGTTGACCAGCTCGGTGCCGCGGAAGTTGATGACGAGCGCGCGGCAGCCGGCCTCGATGCGTAAAAGACATTCGCGCTCGATGCGGTGGCCGCTCTGCTTGTTGACGTAATCTCCGGCGTAAATGATTGCTACGCCGTCGCCGGGGGGAGTTGGCGGCGTCGCGGTGGGCAGTTCTGACATCTGGGCAAGTCTTCCCTTCTACTTGCGTAGGTACTTCGTCATGCGGAGACGCGTGCCGTCGTCAACGCGCTCGAACTCTACGTCGTCCATCAGAGTTCGGATGAGCTTCAGACCCCAGCCCCTTCGGCCCTTCGCGCCCTCGCCCTTGTCGGCGGGCGACGTTCCATTTTCTGAAAGGTTGACCGGGACGGACAGCCCGCGGCTCGATACGGTGATGACCAATTTATCATCTTCCACGCGAAAGCGGTTATAAATTTTTCGCTCGGCGCTCAGCGAGTGCTCGGCGGCGTTGATGCACGCCTCGACGAGCGCGGTCTTGATCTGGTTGATGGCGTCGGGCCGGAACTCCATCCGCCGCGCGATCTGCTCGACCGTGTGCGCCGCCACCAGCTCGGTGTCCTCGCTCATCGGCAGCTCGATGGCGAACTCGTCCGCGCGGTCTTTCGACTCGCCGTCGCCTTCGCCACGGCCCAGACGCGCCGAGAGGAGTTCGAGCTGTTCGCGGCAAGAGCCGTATGCCTCGCGCTCGTTCAGAAGCTCCGACGCGTCCGCCGAAAAGCCTTCGCGCGAGACGAGCCACACGCGCACGCGACCGAAGCCGCAGGCGCGCGCGAAATTTTCCAGGCGGTCGAGCCAAAGCTCAGTCAGCGCACGACCGGCTTCGAGCTTCGACTCGACCTCCGCCGCGACCCAGACGACCTCGCCCGCCTCTGCGTACGCGGGCGCGTCGAACCCGTGCGCGACCGCGCAGCGCTCCTCGTCACAGAACTGAAGCATCGGCGGGTGGAACGAAGCGCAACTCGCCGTGATGACGATCTGCGGCAGCGCGACGAGTTCGGTCTCGGTCTGAAGCCCCGACTCGATCTCGTCGGCTGCGACGCCGCGGTACATTCGCGCGAAGCGGTCGAAGTGGAAAATGCTCGCGGGCACGCGCTCGAAATCGAAGCGCGACATCAGGTCGCCGAGCTTGAGCGCGGAAGTCCGGCGGTAGTGCCGCGCCATCGTCTGCGGCGCTCGCTTGAGCGCCTCGACCAAAGTGTCTGCGACGACGAGCGCGCGCGGCTCGACCGCGACGTGGAGGCGATAGCTCACGCTCAGGTAGTCGCGCCAGACCTGACGCGGCGTCGTCTCGACGAACGTCGCCTGAAAGCTCGCCAGCTCGTGCGCGTGCAACAGACGCATCACGCGCTCGAACTCAAGCGCGTCGAGTCCGAGCCGCTTCATCCAGACCTCTGCGGGCGACTTGCCGCCCGGCTGCGACGCCGACTCGTGAAGCACGCGCAGCAGGTTGCGCCGGAGAGCGGGCGCGGGCGCGATCTCTTCGAGCGTCGCGGCGAAGCGGCGGTGAATGCGCCCGCCCAAAAGCTCGTCAACATAGACGCTCTGAAAATCGCGGAAGCTCGACAGTCCCGACCCGCGCGCCGCCGCGGCCTCGACGACCGCCGCGATGAGGTAAGGGCTTCCTTCGAGTTGCTGCACGACGAGGTCGCGCGTCTCTTCGCTCAGGCCGACGCCTTCCTTGCGCGTGAGTCCTTCGAGGAAGTCGCGCGCGTCCGGCTCCTTCAGCGTGTCGAGGTGAAGCCGTCGCAGGCCGTCGAGTCCGACGAGCGACGACGCGCCGTTCAGAGTGTCGAGCATCCTGCGGCGGAGACCCGACAGAACGAAGGGCACGCCGGATTGAACGGCCACCTTCGCCAACTCCGCGCCGAAGGCCGCGTCGCCGCGCAGCCGCTCGGCCAGGTGAACGTCGTCGAGTAAGACGAGCGTGCGGACTCCGCGCGCGGCGGCCTGCCGCGGCGCGTCGAGACAGAGCCGGACGAGCGCCCCTTCGTCCGCGTCGCCGACCGCGCGCTCGAACGACTCGACGAGGCTTTCGACCCAGCCGTAATCCTGCGGCGCGGCGAGTTCGAGCAGCGCGCGGAGCGCGGGCGACGCGCCGACGAGCGTCGCGTCGTCGCGGCGGTGCGCGACCGTCTGCGTGACGAAGGTCTGAAGGAAGCGGCGCGCGGCTGCGGTGGCGGCGTGATCCTCGCGCGAGAAGGCGAAGTAAACGGGCGTCGCGCCCCCGCGCTGGCGGAACAACTCGTCGAAGGTCTGGCGCAGAAGCTCCGTCGCCCCCGACTGCGGCGCGGCGAGCAGCACCAAGCTCTGCTGGCTCGCCTTCGGCGCGGCGAGCGCGGTCAGCTCGCGCAGTTGTTCGCCGCGCCCGACAAAATTTTCGGGCGCGGCGTGCGCGAGTATCCGCCTCGGCCTTGTGGTACGCGAAGGCATCCTGCGTCAGCCCTTCCTTTTTCCTCCGGGCCTTCCCTTCTCCGCGCCTTCGCCTTTGCGCGACTCCGGCTCGACCGCCTCGACGGTGTTCTTCCCGCGGCTCTTCGCGACGTAGAGAGCGCGGTCGGCGGCGTTGATGACTTTCGCGGGCGTGTCGTGTTCGGGGCCGAACGAAGAGATGCCGATGCTGACCGTGACCGAGCCGAGCGGCTGCGAGTCGTCGTGCGGGAAGTGCGTGCGCTCGATGCGGCGGCGGATGCGCTCGGCGATGACGCGCGCCTCGGGCAGCCCCGTCTGCGGGAGCAGGATGCTGAACTCCTCGCCGCCGTAGCGCGCGGCCACGTCCGCCGAGCGAAGCGCCGTCTTCAGACACTGCGCCGTCATCTCCAACGCGAGGTCGCCGGCCTGATGCCCGTGCGTGTCGTTGTATGCCTTGAAGTCGTCAATGTCCACCATCATGAAGCTCATCTCGAAGCGGTGGCGCTTCGAGCGGTCTAGCTCCTCCTGCATGCGCTCTTCGAGGTAGCGGCGGTTGACGAGTCCGGTCAGCGGGTCGGTGATCGAGAGCAGTTGGAACTGCGTCGCCTTGTTGTGCCACTCGACGCGGTCAATCGCGAGCGCCATCTGTGGCGCGATCATGTCGAGCAGGCCGAGGTCGAACTCGTCGTACTGGCCGCCGCCCGCCTTGTCCGTCATGTTGAGCACGCCGACCTTTCGCCCGCCGATGGTGATCGGGTAGCTGATGAACGACCTCGTCTTGTAGCTCCGCTCGGCGGGCGCTGGGTGCAGGCCGGGCGCGCGCGAAACGTCGCGCACGACCGCCGGTCGCCCCTCGCGCAAGACCTGACCCGACACGCCCTCGCCGAGCCGCACGCGTGACTCGCGCGCGATCTCGGCGCGCGGGCCGACCGCGGCCTTGACCGAAAGCTCGCCCGCGCTCTCGTCGAAGAGAAGGAGCGACCCGCGCTCGGCGCGCAGCAGGTCGGCTGAGTGCCGGAGGATCGTCGTGTAAGCGTCTTCGGGCTGCGCGGAGCCGACGACTTCGGTGAACGCGCGCTGGTGCGTGGCCGCGCGCACGCGGCGCTCAAGCTCCTCGCGCAGCCGCAGCAGTTCCAGAGGCATCGCGATGTCGCGGCAGAAGCCGGCGAGCACGCGCCGCCGCTCGTCGCTCAGGTCTGAGTCGCCGACAAGGAGCGCGCCCTTTATCTCTTCGCCGACCGTGAGCGGGAACAGCTCGACCGCGGCCTCGTGCTTCGACGACGTGCGACCGCCCGCCGGCACGGCGATGGAGTCCTCGCCCGTCGCCGCGAGGAGCAGCTTGATCTCCTTCGGCTTGAGCGCGACGCGCGGCGGACTCTTCTCGAAGACGCCCGTCGCATACGCCGGGAAGAAACTGTCGTCGTTCCGCAGCAACAACGTCAGGGACTCAAAGCCGTTCTCTTCGGCGAGCGCCCGCACGGCTTTCCGGCATGCGTCTTCGAGCGAGCCGCCGGGCGCGAGACCCTTCTGACTCGTCGTTTGAATCGTTACTGCGGGTTCGTTGTCATCCGCCGAAGCGGACGACGCGGGCGCGTTCGACGAGGCGGATGGCGAGTCTGTCGCTTGCGGCCCGTCGGACTCAGGCGCGGTTTGCGCCGTCACGTCTGAGGCGGAGCGTTGAGTCTCTGTAGCCGCGGTCGTCGCACTCGACGGCGCGGCCTTCGTCCCCGCGCGGCTGGCGGCCACGGACTTGTCCCCTCTCCGCGCGAACTCTTCCGCCGACTCGGCGACGCGCGCCGCCAACTCTTCCAAGTCCTGCTGCGCGCCGAAGATGACGTTCGAGAAGAGGTCTGCCGAAAGAAGGTCTGCGAGGTCGCCCGCGCGTATGCGCTCGGCGAGAGCGCGGTAGTCGGCGACGCGGACGAAGCAGCGACCGCCGATGACGGCGAGCGGTTTTTCCTTTCCTACGGGGACGGGCATCGTGAAGCAGTGAAGGCCCGCGTGGCAGCGGTATTGAACAGGCCCGCCCGCGGCTCCGGCCCGGAAGAAAGCCTCGCCGCAGTCGGTCTGGCAGAGGTGCGCGTGCGTCGGCGACGACTGAAATGCCTGGCAGATGGAATTGTTGTTCGAGACGGCGAGCGAAGGCGGCTGCCGGCCCTCGACGAGCAGCAGGGCGAGGCCCGACGCGTCGGCAAGCTCCTCCTGAACCTCGACCCACCCGGTCGGAAGTTCTGCGGAAGGAGCCTGCTGGGCAGCACGCTCTGGGGCCGGGGCCGTGTTGTCCATCAAGCTTCGGGGCACCTTCGTCGGACTCTAAATTTAAGCGGCGGGAGATTCTGTCCGTGAGCGAACAGGCGGCACTCGTCTGAAGCGGCCCCTCACTGTGAGGAGCCGGAGAAACACTCCGAAGACGACCGTCCTCCGACCGCAGTATATTTTGTCCGCACGCCAACAAACAAGGGATTCCGAGGCCATAGCGGCCCCGCCCTTGCACGCCGGAGGGGCCGCTCGGCCATGCTTCAACTGTCTAATACTTCTAATGCCGGGGGAATTTCACTGCGCGATGACCCGGCCCGTGCCGCGGAGTCCGGGCGCGTCGTTCGGCGCGACCGACTCGATGTCGGGCTGTTCGGGGCTGATGCGGATGCAGGCCGCGAAGTGGTTCGGCTTTATCTCCGCGAGCGGGGGGGCGACCTCCTTGCAGGCTTCAATCGCCCACGGGCAGCGCGTGTGAAAGCGGCAGCCCGAAGGCGGGTTGATCGGCGAAGGCACGTCGCCCTGCAAGACTATCCGTTTGCGCGTTGACTCGACGACGGGGTCGGGGACGGGGACGGCGGAGATGAGCGCCTTCGTGTAGGGCATCAAGGGGTCGCGGTAGATGACCTTCGCGTCGGCGAGTTCGACGAGCTTGCCCAGATACATCACGGCCACGCGGTCGGAGACGTGGCGGATGGCGCGCAGGTCGTGAGAGATGAAGAGGTAGGTCAGGTTTCGCTCGCGCTGAAGCCGCTCCATCAGGTTCATGATCTGCGCCTGAATCGAAACGTCGAGCGCCGAGATGGGTTCGTCGGCGACGACGAAGTCGGGGTCTGCGGCGAGCGCTCGCGCGATGCCGATGCGCTGCCGCTGTCCGCCGGAGAACTCGTGCGGGTATCGCTTGACGAAGCGCGGACTCAGTCCCACGGTCTGCATCAACTCGCGGACGCGCTCGTCGCGCTCGCGGCGTCCGCGCGCGAGGCCGAAGGTCTCGACCGGCTCGCCGATGATCTGGCTGACGGTCATGCGCGGGTTCAAAGAGGCGTAAGGGTCTTGAAAGATCATCTGAAGGTGTCGGCGCTGCCCGCGCAGTTGACCTTTCGAGAGCGCCGCGAGGTCTCGACCGCGGAAGAGAACCTGCCCGCCGGTCGGCTCGGTCAAACGAAGCAGGGCGCGACCCAGAGTTGACTTGCCGCAGCCCGACTCGCCGACCAGTCCCATAGTCTCGCCCGGATAGATGTCCAAGGAGACGCCGTCCACGGCCTTGACGACGCGCGGCACCGGCGAGCCTCCGACGAGTCTGTCCCAGGCGGTGCCGCCGCCGAGTTTGAAGTGAACCTTCAACTCGCGAATCGAGATCAGAGGCTCGCGCCCGTCGCCTTGTAGAGACGAGGGCGGAGCAGCCGAAGCAGTGTTTTGAACGCCCTGCATCGTCATCGCCCATCACCTCCTTGAGTCGTGCCCGCGGGAGCATCGCCGCGCCCGGCGCGCGAATCGGCGTAAACCTCTTCGGCGAAGTGGCAGAGCGAGAAGTGCTCGGCGTTGAGTTGGACGAACGGCGGAAACTCGCGGCGGCAGATGTCTTCGGCGCGGTAGCAGCGCTCGGCGAACGGGCATTGGTTCGGCGAGAGGTGCGCCACGTCGGGCGGGAGGCCCGGAATCTGGTAAAGCTCCGCCCCCTCATCGTCCGCGGGGTCGGGGACGGATTTGAGCAGCCCCTTCGTGTAAGGGTTGCCGGGCGCGGCGAAGAGTTCCGTCGTCGGGGCCTGCTCGAAAATTTTTCCGGCGTACATGACGATGATGTCGTCGGTCATGCCGGCGACGACGCCGAGGTCGTGCGTGATGAGGATGACGCTGGTGCCCGTCTCCTCCTTGAGCTTCCTGATGAGTTCGAGTATCTGCGCCTGTATCGTCACGTCGAGCGCGGTCGTCGGCTCGTCGGCGATGAGAAGTTCCGGCTCGCACGACAACGCCATCGCGATCATCACGCGCTGGCGCATCCCGCCCGAAAACTCGTGCGGGTAGTCGTTGGCGCGCGCACGCGCTTCGGGGATGCCGACGGTTTCGAGCATCTTCACGGCGTGCTCGTACGCCTGCTCGCGCGTGTGACCGAGGTGAAGCTCGGTGATCTCCATCAACTGTTTAGAGATTCGCATGAACGGGTTGAGCGAGGTCATCGGGTCTTGGAAGATCATGCTGATGCGCTTGCCGCGAATGCGGCGCACCTCTTCCTGCGTGAGGCTCATGATGTCCTCGCCGTGGAAAAGCACCTCGCCAGAAACGATCTTTCCCGGCGGACTCGGAATCAGGCGGATGATCGAGAGGTTCGTGACCGACTTGCCCGACCCCGACTCGCCGACGATGCCGAGCGTCTCGCCGCGCTTCAGGTCGAAGCTGATGCCGTCAACGGCCCTGACCGTGCCGTCCTCCGTCTCGAAGTACGTCCGCAGGTTTTTAACTGAGAGAAGATTGCCGTTCTGCTCACTCATAGGTTTTGAGCTGTGCTTTGATGTCCTCTTCCGCCGTCGTTCTCGGATAAATTGAAACTCAAAACCTTCTAAAACTTTCGCATCTGCGGGTCGAGCGCGTCGCGCAGCCCGTCGCCGAGGAAGTTCAGCGAGAAGAGCGTCAAGGCCATCGTCACGCCCGGAAAGATGAGCTGCCACGGGAAGATCGCGATGTTCTGTATGCCGTCCTGCGCCAGACTTCCCCACGACGCGTAAGGCGCTTGCACGCCGAGGCCGAGGAACGAAAGGAACGCCTCCGACAGCATGACCGAGGGGATCGTCAGCGTCGCATAGACGATGACGGGGCCGAGCGCGTTCGGGACGAGGTGGCGGAAGATTATCTTCGCGGTCGAGACGCCGCCCGCGCGCGCCGCCAAAACAAACTCCTGATTCTTGAGCGAGATGATCTGCCCGCGCACGATGCGCGCCATCGTCAGCCACGAGACCGCGCCGAGCGCCGCGAACAGCAGAAAAATCTGTTTCAGCGGCGACTGCGCGCCGAAGAAGGCCAGCAGCACGATGACGATCATCATGTAAGGAATCGCGTAGAGAACGTCAACGATTCTCATCAGCACGTCGTCAACCTTCCCGCCGAGGTAGCCCGCGGTCGCGCCCCACGAGATGCCGATAATCAGCGAGACGACCGTCGAGATGATGCCGACCATCAGCGAGATTCGCCCGCCGAGCAGGACGCGCGCGAGCATGTCGCGCCCCGCGCTGTCCGTGCCCATCGGGTGCGCCCACGAGAAGGTTCCGTCCGGCGCCGTGAAGGGCGGGAACGATTGGACGAGCTTCGAGTCGGGCGGGATGTAGTCGTAGGTGTAGCCGGTCGCGGCCTTGATGATCGCCGGCCCGACGACGACGGCGACGACGATCAGGCCGACGACGACCATCCCGAAGACCGCGAGCTTGTTTCTGACGAGTCGCCTCCACGCGTCGCTCCAGAGCGAAGTGCCGCGGACGGCTTCCGGGCCGGCGTCGGCGTTTCGCACGTCGCCCTCGCCGACCGCGGTTTCGGGGAACGGGTGTATCTCGTCGCCCGCGCGCGCGCGCACCGGCGGCGCTTGCGGCGTGCCGCGCGGCGTGAGCGCGGGGCCGCGCGCTTCCTGCGTCTGCTGGCGTCCTTCTTCGGTCGGGACTTGCGGCGTTCTCTCTTCGCTCATGGCCTTTAGTACCTGATGCGCGGGTCAATGAATGCGTAGGCGATGTCAACCAGAAGGTTGAAGATGAGTACCGCTATCGAGACGAAGGCGACGATGCCGATGATCAGCGGCTCGTCGCGGTTGAGGTTCGCGTTGATGAAGTAGTTGCCGAGTCCCGGCATCGCGAAGATGCGCTCGACGACGACCGTGCCCGAAATCAGAATCGCGAGCGCCGGGCCGGTGAAAGAGACTACGGGGAGCAGCCCGCCGCGCAGCGCGTGGCGGACGATCACGGCGCGCTCGCTCAAACCCTTCGCCCGCGCCGTGCGGATGTAGTCCGAGCGGAGGACTTCGAGCATCCCGGCGCGCGTCAGGCGCGCGATGTAGGCCATGTAGATGGCCGAGAGCGTCAGAACGGGCAGCACCAGATTCCAACTCGGAAATCCGTTCCAGCGCGCGGGCGGGAGCCAGTAGAGCGAGAGCGAAAACAGGAGGACGAGAATCGGGCCGAGCACGAAGTTCGGCAGCGATATGCCGAGCATCGCGAGCGCCATCGAGACGTAGTCGAGCTTCGAGTTCGGTTTGAGCGCGGCGAGCGTGCCGAAGAAGACGCCGACGACGAGCGCGAGCAGATACGCGAGGATGCCGAGCGTCGCCGAGACGGGCAGCGTGCGCCTGAGTATGTCGTTGACGGTCTCGTTCTCGTACTTGAGCGAGTTGCCGAAGTCGAGCCGAACCGTGTTCCACATCATCTTGCCGTACTGCACGTACCAGGGCTGGTCGAGTCCGTACTTGGCGCGGATGTTCTTCTCGATGGCGGGCGGCAGCTTCTTGTCGGTCGAGTAGAAGTTGCCGGGCGCGAGCCGGATGAGTCCCCACGTCAGCGAAATGACGATGAGAACCAACGGCACCGTGACGATCAGGCGGCGGACGATGAATCGGAACATCTCTCGGCTACTCCTTCGCCGCGGCTTCGGCCAACTGGTCGGTCGTCATGTCGGGCATCTGCCTGTCCCACTTCGCCTCGTCGTGCTCGATATAGACGTACTTCCAGGCGTGCAGCGTCCCGGGGTTCGGGTACATCCCCTTCACGTAGGGCTTCTTCATCCAGCTCGTCGCGGGCTTCAGCAGCGGGATGATCGGCGCGGCGTCGAGCATGTACTCCTCGCACTTCGCCATCAACTCGTAGCGCTTCTGCTTGTCGGGCTGGCGGTTCGCCTCGTTGAGCATGGCGGTGTACTTCGGGTCAGTCCAACCCGTGCCGTTGTCGCCGCCGTCGGTGATGAACAGGCTGAGGTAGGTGTTCGGGTCCATGTAGTCGCCCGACCAGCCGGCCCCGCCCGCGATGCCCTTGTACTGGAGCTTCGAGCGCATGTCGAGGAAGGTCTTGAACTCGACGTTGCGGAGCGAGACCGTGATGCCGAGGTTCTGCTTCCACTGCGCCTGGACGAACTCGGCGATCTGCCGGTTCGACTCGTTGGTGTTGTACGTGACCTCGATCTGATTGACGGGGAACTTACTCGGGTCGTATTTGCCCGCCGCGTCCTTGTAACCCGCCTCGACGAGCAGACGCTTGGCCCCTTCCACGTCGAGGTCGTAGCCCTTCACGCGCGGGTAGCCGTGAAGTATCCCCTGCGGGACTAAAGTGTTGTTGGGCTTCGAGACCACGCGGTAGTCGGCGAGCGCGTCCCGGTCAATCGCCATGTTGAGCGCCTTACGCACGCGCACGTCATTCAGCGGCGGCTGCTTGGTGTTGATCTGCCAGTAGGCCGAGCCGTTCTCCGGCGCGTCCATGTAGTCCTTCATGTACCGCACGCCGCTCTTGAGCCAGGCCGCGGGCACCGTGTGGTTGAAGGACGCGTCGAGGTCGCCCGCCTTGTAGAGATTCATGATCGTCGTGTTCTCTTCGAGCGGGTAGAAGACGATCTTGTCAAGGTGTACGTTCGCGGCGTCCCAGAAGTATGGGTTGCGGACTACGACGAGCTGGTTGTAGGGCTTGTGTTCTTCGAGCTTGAAGGGGCCGCTGCCAACGAAGTTCTCCGGCTTCGTCCAGTTGATGCCGTACTTCTCGATAACCTTCCGCGGGATGACGCGGAAGAACTGGTGCGGGACGAGTCCGAGGAAGTAGGGCGCGGGCTGGCGCATCGTAATTCGCAAGGTGTAGTCGTCAACGGCCTCGACTCCGATGTCTTCCGCCTTGACGGGCACGAACTCCTTGCCGGCGACCAGTGTCTGAAGCTTCGGGTCGGCCTTCAAAGCTTTCTGGCGCTCCTTCTCGTCCGAAGGGACGACGAGCCGGTCGGGCGAGTGAATGAACTTGTGAAAGTCGGTGTCGGGCGCGGCGTCCTCGCCCTTCATCGCAAGCCGCTGGCGGTATGCCGCATCCTGCTCGGCCTGCGTCGGAGAGGCGGCGGGTTGTGCGGTCGTCGCCGCGTTGGCATCACCCTTCGCCTCACCGCCCGCCGGCTTGTCCTCGGACGCGAGCAGGAAGCGGCCCGTGGCCGGGTCGCGGACGAACGAGTCCGCGCTGTTGTACGCCTCTGAGTATTTGATGTCGTAGCCGAGGTAGGCGAGGCGCGAGGCGAGTTCGGGGTTGAAGCCGCGGCGGATCGTGTAAACGAAGTCGTTGGCCGTGATCGGCGAGCCGTCGGAGAACTTCGCGTCGTGGCGCAGGAAGAAGACGAACTCGGACGCGTCCTCGTTCGTCACCCAGCGCTCGGCGATTGAGGGGATCGGCTCCATCGTCTTCGGGTGATACTCGGCGAGGCCGTCGTAGAGGGCCATGTCGATGCGCGCCTCCGGCTGGCCGGAACTCATCTGCGGGTCGAGCGACTCAGGCTCCGAACCCGTGACGTAGCGCAAGACCTGACCTTCGGGCGGGCTGATCTTCCCGAAGTATTCCGACTTGCTCGCGTGCGTCGTGCAGCTCGCGGCGAGCAGCGCGGCGGCGATGACGAGGGCGACAGAGCGCAATGCCTTTACGTCTTGCATGGCTTTAAAACTCCTGCGCTGGCCGAACCGATTGAGGCTCGGCCCTCGTGAAGAATCTGGGAATGTTGGCGACCTGTTTGAGACTTCACAACCCTTGAGCCAGGCGCGGGGGCAAACGTCCGACGGAAACGACTATCCGTCACGGAGGAGTCCGGCTATCAAAAAATAGACGCGAGCATAACGCTCGCCCGAAAGTATCACGCCCGCGCTTCGCCAATCAAGACCGAACTTCCCCGTGCTTAAACGATGCGGAGCGCCGAGGCGACAGTTGCTCGCGCGCGCCCGATTTTTCAACTACCGCGGCGGGCCGCCCGACTGCCCCCGCGCCGGAGGCCGCCAGCCCGTGTTGACACGCACATTCTTCAGCGACGGCGCGTCCAAAAGATTGGACTCGAACCCCTCGACGTATGGCTTGACGAGCGCGTATGACGAGGCGAAGTGGAGCGGGATCGCCGGCAACTCCTGAAGCGCCTCCGCCTCCGTGAGAATGGTTGCCGCGCGTTCCGGTACGATGGCATGCGACCGCGTCGCGACGGAGTTCGGAGGGGTTGCGCCCGGAGACTGCTGCGGCGTCGCGCCCGTCTCGGCGACTTCGACCGGCGGCTCGTCGCCGAAGAGTTCGATCATGTTCGACTCCTCGTCGGTCGTCTGCATCACGAGGCTCCGGCGCGCAACGTCGAAGTCGCCCGCGCGCAGCATCGCCTCGTACTCTTCCCAGGGGCGCACGACGACATCCGTCTCGACGCCGAGCGCGTCGCGCCACATTCGCGCGACCGCCTGCGCCAGCGCGCGCTGCTGCTCGTTGCGATTGACGAGCAGTTGGATGCGCGGGAAGTTTTGCCCGCCCGGATAGCCCGCGTCGGCGAGCAAAGCGCGCGCGCGCAAAACGTCGTGCTTCAACGGCCTCACATCGCCGTCGCCTTCGTCCGCTTCTTTTTCGGAGACGGACTTCAAGCCCGCGTCCGAATCGTCGCCGCCCTTCGCGCCGTCCGCCGTGGCCGGAAGAAATCTGTCCGCCGGCTCGGTCGAGCCGCCGAGCGTGTCGGCGCTCAGGCGAACGGTGTCGAGGGCGAGGGCGAGGGACTCGCGCACGCGCCGGTCGTCGAAGGGCGGGCGCGCGGTGTTGAAGTCGTAGTAGTTCAGCGCGGCGAACGTGCCACGGCGGAAATCTTTGTACGGCGTAAGCAGCTTGACGGCGAGCGGCTCGATGGCCGCGTTCGTCACCGCGTCAACCTCGCCGGCGCGGTACGCGGAGAGCGCGGAGTCTGCGTCGCTCTTGTCCACGAAAAGGACTCGTTCGAGCTTCACCGAAGGGGCGTCCCAGTAGCTCTCGGCCCGGCGCAGCTCGACGCTGTCGCCCGCGAGGCGCGAGAGGCCGAACGCGCCGTTGGTGACGATTGCCGTCTCGTCGCCCGCGCCCGCGCCGTATGCCTGTTCCTCGCGAAGCTCCGACAGGTCAACGCCCGGACTCAGCTCGTGCACGGGGCGGAAGACTGGGTGCGCGACGAGCGCGGGGAAATTTTTGTCGGGGCGCTGGAGAGTCACGCGCAGCGTCCGCGCGTCGAGCGCGACGACGCCGAAGGCTTGCGGCGTGGGCGACGCGGCGGGTTTCGCCCCCGCGCGTTCGCCTCGTTCGGCTTCCTCGCCCGCGCCCTTCTGCGCGGGCGGTTGGAGCGACGCCGTGAGCGCCTGCGCCCCTTCGATGTTCGCCAGCAGCTTCGCGTGCGGCGCACGCTCGCCGAGCCTGAGCGTCCGCTGCCACGAGCGGACGAAGTCCTGCGCCGTCACCTCGTCTCCGTTCGACCAGCGCGCTTCGGGCCGCAGGTTAAAAGTCCAGACTCTGCCGCCCTCGGAAGGCACCCAGCTTTTCGCGACCGCGGGCACGGGCCGGAGCGTGCCCGGCTCGTAATCCGTCAGCCCTTCAAAGAGCGCCCGCACGGCGTCCGTGTCCGGCGGGGCCGCCGCGCGCGCCGGGTCGAAGACCTTCGGCAGCCCGCCATCGCTCCAACGAAACTCCTGCGACGAAGGCACGACGACCTTCCCGTAAAACTGCTCGCCCTCTTCCCTTCTGAAACATCCGCCGAAGACGAGCGAGGCGACCAGCGTGAGCGAGAAGACAAGCCTCACGAAGAGGCGGCGTCGGGCGGGAGCGATGAAACCTCTCCTCGTCCTTCGACGCCCGCGCGCGTTCGCTTGTTGACTCACGCCGCCCCGCTTTCGCCCGACCTTTTGCCGTTCAACCCTGGACACGTCTGCTCTCATCTTCCGCGAGCGCGCGCAGCGCTTCGTAAACTTCTTCCACCTGTCTCTTCGTCTCGTCGAACGTCCCCGACGTGTCAACCGAGAAGTCTGCGTAGCGAAGCTTCTCCGCCTGCGGCATCTGCGCCGCGATCCGTCGCTCGGCCTCCTCGCGCGAAAGATTGTTCCGGCGCATCAGCCGCTCGAGCTGCACTCCCGCGCGGCAGTGTGCGACGACCAACTTGTCGAAGCGCTTGTAGCCGCCCGACTCGATCATCAGTGCCGCGTCAACGACCGCGATGCCGCGCGGGTCTTCCGCCTCCCAAGTCTTCAACACTTCGTCCTGCTCTTCGATGATGAGCGGGTGCAGGATCGAGTTCAGAAGTTTGCGCTTCGCCTCGTCGCCGAAAACTATCGAGCCGAGCTTCGCCCTGTCGAGCGTCCCGTCCGCGCCCAACACTTCCCGCCCGAATGCCTCGGCCACGGCTCCGAGTCCGCGCGTCCCCGGCTCGACGACACGACGCGCCGCGTCGTCCGCGTCGAGCACGCGGCAGCCGAGTCCCGCCAGCACGCCCGCGACGAAACTCTTGCCGACCGCAATCGAACCTGTCAGCCCGACACACAACATTTATTGACGAATGAATCGGAAACTGTGAACGGTCAGCAGCCGTCGAGATGCCCGCCTCGCTGTTGAATTTGAACAAAGGCCCGGAAAGCTCAACCTCGATTCACTTTTGACCACTTGCTATTCAACGAGTCTCCGCCTGCGCGCAGCCGTCAAAGTGTTCTTCATCAGCATCGCGACGGTGAGCAGGCCCACTCCGCCGGGCACGGGCGTGAGCCGTCCCGCGACGCGCTCGACCTCTGCGGGGTGAACGTCGCCGACGAGCGTGTAGCCGCGCTCCTTCAAAGTCTTCAGACGCCGCTCCGCGCCCGCGCCGAAAAGCTCTCGCACTTCTTCCTCGTCAGTCACGCGGTTCATCCCGACATCAACGACCGTCGCGCCGGGCTTCACGTGCTCGCCGCGGATGAATCCGGCGCGACCGATGGCGACGACGAGGATGTCGGCCTGCCTCGTCACCGAAGGAAGGTCGCGCGTGCGCGAGTGGCAGACGGTGACGGTCGCGTCGTGCTGCAACAGAAGCTCCGCGACGGGGCGACCGACGATTTGGCTGCGGCCCACGACACAGGCTCGCGCGCCAGAAATCTCAACGCCCTCGCGTTCGAGCAGCTCGATGATGCCCGCGGGCGTGCAGGGCAAAAGCGCCGGCCTTCGTTGTATCATCCGACCGATGTTGACGGGATGAAAGCCGTCAACGTCCTTCTCAGGACTAATCGCCTCGATGACGCGCGACTCTTCTACGCCCGCGGGCAGCGGGAGTTGGACGAGCACGCCGTCAACATCCTCGCGCCCGTTGAACGACGAGATCATTTCGAGCAGCGACGCCGTCGTGGTCTTGCCGGCGTCGAGGTGATGATGCTCCGACGCGATGCCAAGCTCCTCGCACGTGCGAATCTTGTTTCGCACGTAAACCGTGGAGGCCGGGTCTTCGCCGACCAGCACCGTGACGAGCCGCGGCGTGATGCCATGCTCTCGCCTCAACCCCTCGATTTCTTCAGCGACCTCGCGCTTTATCGCCGCCGCGACGCGCGCGCCGTCGAGCTTCTGCGCCCTCGCCGACTCTTCGCCTTGTGTTGCTGTTTCCATCAGGGTTTGAAATATCGTAGCACAGTTTCCGCCGCGCGCGCGCTCGCGCGCTTCCGCCCGTGCGGTTGCAAGTCGCTCGGCGCTTGCCACACAATCGAGCCATGCTTCTTTCAAACGCATCTTCCCCCCGGCGCGCTCGTCGCGCGCGGGTCGCAATCGTTCTTTCACTCGCCGCATTCGCTTCCCTCGCCGCCTGCTCTTCGGAGAAAAAGGATGGTCGTCACTACGATCTGAAAGGCAAGGTCGTCTCGGTTGACCGCGCGAAGGGGTTGGTGACTATCAGTCACGAAGAGATCAAGGGCTACATGCCCGCGATGACGATGGAGTACCCGCTCCGCGACGAGGACGCTCTCAAAGTTGTTGACGCCGGCGACGAGATTCAGGCCACGCTCGTCGTCGCGGACGACGGCACCTACTGGCTCGAAGACCCCGTCATCACGAAGGGCCTGCCCGGCGCGAACAACTCATCGCAGACCGCGGGCGGCGCGGAGCCGCAAACGGGCGCGGAAGTCCCCGACGTGAAGCTCGTCAATCAGGACGGCAAGCAGATAAGCACGCGGCAGTTCAGAGGCCGCGCGCTGCTCGTCACGTTCGTTTACACCCGCTGCCCCTCGCCCGACCAGTGCCCTCTGATGAGCGCGAACTTCGCGCAGGTCAACGCCGCGCTGCAAAGCGACCCCGAACTGAAGAAGAAGGCGCACCTCTTGAGCGTCACGCTCGACCCGGAATACGACAAGCCGGAGGTCTTACGCAGCTACGGCGCGGCCTACGCGGGCGGGAAGTTTGACGACTGGGATTTCGCGACCGGCGACCCGGCGGACGTGCGCCGCTTCGCCGAGTTCTTCGGCCTGACGTACATGCGCGACAACGGCCAACTCATCCACTCGCTCCGCACGGCAGTCGTCACGCCCGGCGGGAAGCTCTACAAGATTTATCGCGGCAACGAGTGGAAGCCCGAAGATGTTTTGCAGGATTTGAAAGACGCGGCCAAGTAGCCCAAAAGCAACACGCCTCCAAGCCGGTAAGCCGACGTAGTCGGCGAAAGAATGTAGCCCACGGCGCGAGCCGCGGGGACAAGCAATAAACATCAAAGCCCCGGAGGGGCGAAAGAGATTCGGGCCTGAGCGTCAACGAGGCTCGAAATTCTTTCGCCCCTCCGGGGCTTCGATTATTTTTGTCGTCTCTTGTCTCAAGGCTAACGCCCAAGGCTACATTCTTGCGCCCCTGACGGGGCTGTTGCCGTGCTGACTCGTCAGCCCTTCAGCTTCTTGATCTCTTCGGTCAACACCGGCACGACCTCGAACAAGTCGCCGACGATGCCGTAGTCGGCGATGTCGAAGATGGGCGCTTCGGGGTCTTTGTTGACGGCGACGATGGTCGAGGCGTTCTTCATGCCGACGAGGTGCTGGATCGCGCCGGAGATGCCGAGCGCGACGTAGAGCTTCGGCGCGACGGTCTGCCCCGACGAGCCGATCTGTCGGTCAATCGGCAGCCAGCCCGCGTCGCAGATGGGTCGCGAGGCGGCGATGTCTCCGCCGAGTGCTTCGGCAAGTTTCTCGGCGAGCGCGATATTCTCCTGACTCTTGATGCCGCGACCGATGGCGACGATCACGTCGGCCTTCGACAAGTCAACGGCCTGCTTGACCTCCTGGAACGGAGCCTCCGGCTGCATCCGAACCTCGCCGACCTCGACGAGCATCGTCTCGACCGTCGCGCTGCCCTCGCCGCGCTCGGCCTGGTCGCCGCGGTACGCGCCCGACTGGAAGGTTGCGAAGACGGGCGGCTCGCCCTTCGCGATCACGTCGGCGTCCATCTTGCCGAGGAAGATTCGGCGCGTGAAAGTCACCTGCCCGCCCTCGGCCTTCATGCGAATGCAGTCGCTAATCAGCCCTTTGCCGAAACGCGCCGCGAGCTTCGGCGCGAAGTCACGAACCAGGTACGTGTGCGGCAGGACGACGTACTGCGGCTCGACCGCGCGCACGACCCGTTCCAACGCGTCGGCGTAGGCGTCGGGCGTGTAGTCCGAGAGCTTCGCGTCCTCGGCGGAGATGACGCGGCTC
>Ga0070740_10000977_pt1 | contig 44438 bp, 45 predicted proteins | sample Coa_R2_FD_67286 | JGI IMG/M metagenome (GOLD analysis project Ga0070740, IMG submission 67286) | Surface soil microbial communities from Centralia Pennsylvania, which are recovering from an underground coalmine fire - Coalmine... | ecosystem: Environmental > Terrestrial > Soil > Unclassified ... | reverse complement strand
TTCAGAATATCTATGCCAATCCGGGAAGCAATGCGCTGCTCGGTAACAACCATGGCGTGTTGAGCGGTACTCGGTGCCGGATTTTCAGCATGCAGACTGGACATATTCACCATGACTGCAAGACTAAGAAAGATTTTGAGTGGCCGCATGATCCCTCCTGGATGTAGATTGTTATCCTCACATGTTTATCAATATCGATTGGCGGTGTATGGTATTCATTTTAAACCAGGTTTCGACTGGAGTTTGTTAATAAATTTCATGATATCTTATTGCAGTATTTTTTCTAATGTGAAAAATACGTCTATAAACATCGATTACATAAGGATATGCCATGTTCAAAAAAATATTAGCCATAACTGCAATTTTCGTAACAAGTTTGTCCACTGCGTATGCGGGCGCATTCTATGCAGGACCGGCGTTTGAATATGATGATTTTCGTGCAGGTCATGTTCGCTATTCAGGTATTTATCCGATTGTATTTGGTGGATATGGAGACTGGGTGCGTGATTGGCTGTATGTTGGCGGTGAGCTGTTTGGCGGTCCTAAATCTATCGACGTCAATAACGAACCAAAGAATGGTCAAAGTCTTAAAACAAAATATACCTATGGTGTGAGTATTATTCCTGGCGTTAATCTCGATGATATGCTGATGGCGTTTATCCGTTTTGGCTTTGTCTCAACAAAATTTCAGGAGCTGGAAACAACAAAAGGCGGTACACAGCTAGGCCTGGGTGTGGAAAGTAAAGTTGCAGAATGCTGGAGCGTGCGTGGCGAATATATTTATACAAGATATAGCTCGGTCTCCTCTGCAGGAAATCTGCGGTCTGACGCTTTTATGCTAAGCGGTATTTACCGGTTCGAATCATCTTTCTAGTCTGAATCGGTGAAGCTGTCATGAATCATGGATTCAGAAAGATAGTATGCGCAGCCTTGCTTGCACTGTCTCCCTGTTTGTTGCAGGGTTGTCTCAATGTTGCAACCTCTGGCGCACAAGCGGTTTATAATCGGCATAGCATTGAAAAAAATATCAATGATCAATATACAACGATGCAGGCTTACAAGGCGTTGTATATGAAGACAGACAAGTTCAAAAATGCGAATATTTCCATTGCAACTTACAATGGTGAGATACTGCTTGCAGGGCAGACGCCCGAAGCCTGGCAGAAAGACAAGGCAGAAAAAATTGTCAGGCAAGCCACAGATGCCAGGGATATCTATAATCTGATCGCCATCCAGAGTCCCTCTTCTACGCTGACGCGAATTAGTGATGCATGGATTACATCAAAAGTGAAAGCAAAATTAATCGCATCCGAAGATGTGGATGCCTCGCAAATAAAAGTGGTCACTGAAAATGGAACAGTTTACTTGATGGGTATCCTGCCTCCTGAGCAGGCTTCAGCTGCAGTCGATTTGGCCAGCAATACCGAGGGAGTGTTAAGTGTTGTGAAACTATTTTCGTATATGAAAATTACCAAGAAGCTTTCCTGAGAATATTCATTTTAACGATCATATGCTTATTTCCGGCGATGTCTTCCTGGCAAAGCATTATGCTTTGCCAGGAAGTATGACGGGTATTAGACAATGCCAAAGGTGACGCCAAGAGACCACAATTCTGTGCTGCCAGTGTAATTGTTACCTCTCACTAAAGACCATTCAGCTACCAGATCTGTTGATTTGGTCACGCTGTAAGTCACACCCAGGCCGCCAAAGAGACTGACTGCTTCAGAGCTGAAAGTGTTGACCGCAACAAATTCCTTCTTGGCGTAACTATATGCAACACCAAGTTTGCCCAAGGCATTAAATTTGTAGGCTAATGGATATCTGAGGGTTCCCGCAGTATAAGCGGCAAAATGTTCCGTCTTGGCATATTGATAGCTGCCGCCGCTAGAATTTACATGGGTTTCTCTGGAATTGTAATAGTCAATGAATCCCAGTTCCCATCCAAATAACGCGTTAAATCGGTAACCGCCGTAAGCTGTCCAGCCGGGACCATATTCATTCATGGATGTCACATTAATGTTATCCGTGACATTGTCATGAACATGAGAGAGACCCAGATCCGCGCCAACATACCAATAACCACAGTCAAGAGTGTATGTCGACAAGGTTTGTTCAGCTTGAGAAAGCATATGTGCGGAGGCGGGATTCGAGAACGCCAGTGTAAGGGAGGCAATTCCCACAGCTTTGATCGAGGTGCGCGCAATTTTTGATAGTTTCATGATACGTTCCTTGTATTTAGATCACAAAAGATTAAGCCGGACCCATGCCGCCGCTGCTGCAGCTGATCAGGAAGAAACAAAGAGGTAACAGAACAAGCGAAATGCGAATGATCAGATTCATGATAAAAATTCCTTAAAGTTTATAAAAAACAGCAACGTTGGTTTTGACCAGACAACATAATAGCTGAGCGATTCGGTGTTGACAACGTTAAGCGCATACAACAAAAATGTTGATTCAAGCGGGTTTGGCGGCGATAAAAACACCGTATCTGACTCGGCCGAGGCGAAAGGCTTCGCGCATCAATCTTGCCTGTTTAATAAAGCGGTAACCGCGCCATCCTCCCATTCGTATCAATTGTATAACGCTATAAGCATTGGCAAGTGACAGTCCGACATCCCAGCTTTTCATGACTTCTTTCGACCAGTCATGGGATTGAGAAATCCGGAATGCATGAGAGCACAGCAACGTGTTGTAGTATTCTATGGTTGGCATACAGGGCAGATCGAATGCCAGGCACAATTTTTTATATTGCTTTGCATGATGCCCTTCATATTCTTCCTTGTCAGAGCACCAGGTTGCCAGCATCAATTTACCGGCAGGCCTCAGGACGCGGTATGCCTGCTGGATGAAAAGGCTTTTATCGTAGAATTGTTCGCAGCTCTCAAGTGACCATATGATATCAAGAGAATTATCTTTGAAGCTGTTTAGCCTGAGTGCGTCCTCAATCAGGAAAGAAACATTGCTTACACGATGATATGCTGCGTCTTGTATGGCGATCGATGCCTGTTTTTGACTGATGGTGATTCCTGTGACATGTGCGGCATAATTTTTCGCCAGATATATACTACTGCCCCCCATGCCGCAACCAGCATCCAGGATCTTGTCTTGTGGGGCGATTTCCAGACTGGTTGCCAGTTTATTGATGAGTAATTCCTGGGCCTCCAGAGGCGTCAATGAAGAATTGTCTGCATAAAAACCATGATGAATATGCGGGCCCCAGATCGTTCTCCATCCATCGGATGTTTGATTCCAGAAATCAGTGATGACGCGTGTGATTTCTTCGCGATCCTGCATGATTGGCTGACATGTCTTGATTTTCAAGAAGATGGCCGTCCGGATGATTATCTGAAAATGTTCATATACACGTATGATATCCGGTAATTTATCGAAATTCTCAATCGATTGTAAAGGCGTCTTTGTTCGTGAGGCTAGTTTTGATAAACTGATTGTTTCGATATGGACTTTATGTGAAGGATCACATGATCACCCGTCAACATCTTATCCGGCAGTTCCGGCAGATTCGTCATAAAACGGAAGAATTATGCAAGCCGCTTGCCATTGAAGATTATGTTGTGCAAAGCATTGATGATGTCAGTCCGCCTAAATGGCATCTGGCACACACGACATGGTTTTTTGAAACATTCATTCTTCTGGAGTCAGCAAAAAACTATAAGCCTTTTCATCCGTTATATCAGCACTTGTTCAATTCCTACTATCAGGCGCTAGGCAGCCCGTATCCAAGAATACGCAGAGGGATTTTATCGCGGCCAACGGTAGAGACAGTCTACAAATACCGAAAGCATATTGATGAGGAAATTATCGACTATATCGGTCAGCTTTCGGATGCCGAAGTGGAAAAAATAATGCCTGTTATTGTGATGGGACTAAACCATGAGCAGCAGCACCAGGAGTTGCTGATGATGGATATCAAGCATAATTTGTCACTTGATCCGGATTATCCGGCATATCGGGCGAGTGTCATCAAACAGATTCCGCCTGTGACACAGTCAATAGAAATGCTCGATGTAAATGGCGGCGTGGTTGAAATTGGCCATGCAGGTGATGCTTTTTGTTTTGATAATGAATTACCTAGGCATAAAGTGATTTTGCAGCCATACAAGCTGGCAAACCGTCTGGTGACAAACGGAGAATATTGTGAATTCATTGAAGCAGGAGGATATGAAAAATCAGAGTTCTGGTTATCTGACGGATGGGATTGTGTACAAAAAAACCGTTGGAAAACGCCTTTATATTGGCAGCAAATCGGTAATAGATGGTATGTCTTTACCCTCAGCGGTTTGCGTGAAATGGAGTTGGCGGAACCTGTCTCTCATGTCAGCTATTATGAGGCTGACGCCTATGCGCGCTGGCGCAATCTCCGGCTGCCAACAGAAGCAGAGTGGGAGTATTACGTTACAAGCAATAACCTGGCTCCCGATGGCGGCAACTTTATTGAAGAAAATATCTTTCATCCGCGTCCGCTTGATGTTCAGTATTCGGATGTTCCCCAGCAATTGTTCGGAGACTTGTGGGAGTGGACTGGCAGTCCCTACTCTCCATATCCGGGCTACAGACCGTTGCGCGGAGCCTTGGGTGAGTACAATGGCAAGTTCATGAGTAATCAGTACGTTTTGCGCGGCGGAAGCTGCGCGACACCTGTATCTCATATACGAGCAAGCTATCGCAATTTTTTCCAGCCAGACAAACGCTGGCAATTTGGCGGCATACGGTTGGCTGAGGATGCGTAGATAGATGGCACAACAAACCAGGAGGAATTATGTCCAGGGTAATTGATGTTCCAGGAAGCGCGGATTTCGAAAGCTGTCATGACGAACTTAACGAATTTAGACGTGATGTTCTGGCGGGCTTGAATAAACCACAGAAGCAGATTCAATCAAAGTATTTCTATGATGAGCATGGCAGTGAATTATTCAATCAAATAACCCGGCATCCGGATTACTATCTGACGCAATGTGAGATTGAAATCCTGAACAACTGCAAAAACAGGCTCGCCAGATTGTTGGGATCTCATCCATTCAATCTGGTGGAGCTGGGGCCCGGAGAGGGCATCAAGACGCAGTTGCTGATCAATGAATTTCTGCATGAATCGCTCAATTTTAACTATCTGCCGATTGATATCTCAAAAAAATATCTTTATATGATTATTAATGATTTCAGGGAAAAACAGCCGCGTCTTAAGTTAACGCCGTTGCACGCCGATTATTTTCGCGGTCTGGAATGGTTGAGAAAAAATTCACAAAATCGAAATTTGATACTGTTTTTAGGTTCAAGTATCGGCAATTTTGATCCTGTCATCACACTGGAATTCTTGCATCACTTATGCAATTCCCTGAATCCGGGTGATTATGTCTTTTTGGGATTTGATTTGAGAAAGAATGTTGATGTGCTTATGAGCGCATATGACGACATAGACGGCATCACGAGAGATTTTAATCTGAATCTTCTGAAGCGCATAAATCGGGAACTGAACGCCGATTTCAATATTGAAAAATTCGGGCATTATGCAACGTATAATGTGTATACGGGTGCGATGGAAAGTTATCTTATCAGCATGGAGCCGCAAATCGTTACAATCGAGGCGCTGGAGAAATCGTTTTCGTTCGATTCAATTGAGCCTATACATGTTGAATACTCGCATAAATATTTACCCAGTCAGATAGATCAATTGGCGCAGGAGACCGGATTTGTGATCGTTGACAAATTCACGGATTCAAGGAACTACTTTATGGATACGTTGTGGCAGGTAAAGGAGCAGAAATGACAAGTACACCAGGCTGCTTATCTTGCAGCCTGGTTCGGTTTTGCGATCAATATGAAAATATGAAATGCGCTCTTGAGTTATCTGGCCCCGATGTTGCCAAATGCCTCGCAGCAATACCCTCTGCTAATACAGTTTGAATCGGCCGGGTTGTTACAGGTTGGATCCGTACATTGGCAGTCAGACTCATATGGATTGCAATAACTTGCTCCGCAGTTGCCGCCCGAGCAGCTGCTGCTATCATTATCTGACCAGGCAAATATGGAGCCGCTCATTAGGATTGCTGCGCATCCTATGATAGTTAACAATGTCATTCTCATGTGAAGTTCTCCTGATGCGAATTTTGATGAATCTGATAAAGCTAACTCCTTCAACCTGACATGTTACAACCCTAAAAAATGGCCACTCCCCGTTATTTTTCTATATTCCCATTATAACACCCGCGGCGGTACCATTCGGTTTTTGGCCATTAACATGCTGTATTTATTAACAATCTGGCATGTAATCCAGGGCGTCCCGGCAGTGATTGCAGAATCAGGAGATGAATTATTATACAAACACGACTTGTCAGGCCCAGCCAATTTTATGAATAAACACTATCGACCATTTGAGCGTAACCAGTATGAGCGTGACGTTTCCTGGCTAGGCTTTTTCTTCGTTCCGGGAGTATGCGCTTTGAATAATGTCTGGCTGCGGGTTGTTTGATACAAGACGTTGAGTAATCGTGAGAGATGGATTTTATCCTGTTTTTCCAATGAGGGGCGGATTTCCTGGGCGGCTTGCATGATCTGCTGTTTATATTTTCGGAGTTCGTCCATGTCCCTGGGATTGAGATGGGTGTTTCGCGAACGATTGCAATAGAGCAGCATGCAGACTGCATTTCGCCACTGTTGGCTGCTTAGAGCCGCATGAATCGGTGTCAGTCCACGTTTGCTTTTTATGGTTGGATTGGCGCCATTTTCGAGTAATAAATTCACTGTGTCTTCATGTCCTGCTTCTGCGGCAAGATAGAGCGGCGTCAGGTTTTTATTGTCGCCCAAATTTGGTTTCGCGCCATTTTCCAATAAAATGCGCACGATATTTGTATATCCCTTGTCTGCTGCGACCAGCAGCGGTGTCCAGTCTGTATTGCAAACCTGATTTGGATCAGCTTTATTTTCAAGCAGCATGATGACTTCATCTTCGTCGCCGCTTTCACAAGCCAGATAGAGATTAGTGATTCCATTGAAACCCGGCTCATCAATATCATCTGTTTCGTGTAGCAGTTCATCATAAATTTCCATCTTGTCAATGTCACCCGTTCCGGTATCGGATTCAATATCACCGTGGTCCTGGTCAGCAATAATCATTGGATCAGAAGTGATATTGATTTCCAGAGGAATTTTTTCACGGAATTTTTTTTGCTGGAACAGGCAGTGTATGATTTCATTTTTTAAGTGTGAAACATCCTCAATCATCCGGGGTTGGCCCCTGCTGTAATTAGGATCAAATATATAATTTTTTCCATCCTTTCTATAAACCCCGATTGTATGATCGGGCCCGGAAAGGCATATCATCTTATTGTCATGTATCAGTGTTTCGAGTGTGTCATCAAGTTGCTTGTGATCGAACAGGAATGAGAGTGACAAGTCTCTGGGTAATTCCAGAACCTTGTCCAGGTCCAGCTGATGAATATTGTGAACGTATTTATCTGAATTTTGTAGCCATTCTATGTGCGAAAGAAATTTTTCGATATCCAGTTCAATTTCATCAAAATCCGCTTTGCTCTTGCAGGCTGCGATATTTTTTATGGTATCGTAAAACCACTTTTCCTGGCCGATTGACATTTTATAAAGCCACAATAAGGTGAAGCCGTGACAGTAGCCTTTTTTGAGTTTGATATTGCGATGTTTAATGGACAGGTAACGATTGAGTTTGCTGATGATCACGTCCTGATGATAACTTGGCATAGGCTAACCCTCCGTTGGTAGGTAACCTGAGTGATACATCTTCAACATTACCGCTGTTGGATTAACAAAATCTTAAGCTTTAACTAAGTGAATGAAACGATTGGAAGTTTTCATCGTTGATCGGATTGAGCCGCAAGGTTTACCATTCAACTATACTATACGCATGAGCTTTGATTCTGTTTGTGTGATAGTTTAAATTTATTCGGTATATGCTTGTGAGGTCTTAAATCATGCAATATGTTGTCTCAAAAAAATATACACGGGGTTCGGATATCGAATTTGCGGAATTCAGGGAATTAAATGACGCGAGGTTATTTATTACGAATAAAATGCAATCAGACGCTTCCCTGAATGTGAAAGTTGTCTATACCATTTATGATTCCGATAAAATAATTGAAATTTTTGATCCAGATAAAGTTAATTTTTCTTCACAAGAGCAAGGGTCGCAGGGAAAAACAGCCAGCTTTCGTCCTACTCCGCTGAACACGGCACCAAGACCGCCGGGTACGCCGCAAAAATGGATCAGAGATGAGGATGATGAAAAGAATAAGGAATAAATGCGCGGTATTCTTCATTCTCTCTTCGCCGTGTCGAGACTTGATCGCGCCATCCAGGTCTTCATTTAATGGCATATTCACAGGCTAATAACTTAACCTGCGCACGAAGGACACGATACTCCCGGGACATAGGTTGGCAATTGTGTTTCGGATGCTGTCACAGGCCCGAGACACGCGCGGCATTGAACGGTGCCTTTATGCTCTAAATTGGGGTCAACCGATACACGCTCATCGAACACGAAACATTCGCCTTGATAATGCGCGCCGCCAACTTTGTTGAAGTAGCCAAGAATGCCACCATCAAGCTGGTAAACATCCGCATATCCTTCACTTAGCATATACAATGCGGCTTTTTCGCAGCGTATGCCGCCGGTGCAAAACATGACAATGGGTTTGTTTTTTCCGATCGCGGTGCTTGCTGACGGAAACTGGACAAAATCATCAATTTTTAAATTCACAGCTCCAGCAAATGTACCAAATCGAACTTCATAATCATTACGTGTATCCAGAATGGTGATATCTTTCTTTTCATCCAGCCATTGCTTGAAGGCTTCAGGTGAAATACTGGGCGCTCGCAGCTCAATGGGATTTGCCTGCGGCTTGCGCATGGTAATGATTTCTTTTTTCAGTTTTACTTTCAGGCGCTTGAAGGGCTGAAAAGCGGAATGCGTCATATGAAACCGGATATCGGCCAGGCGCTCATCGTGATTCAATATCTGAATGATTGAATGAATGTTTTCGGTTGTGCCGGCAAGACTGATATTGATGCCTTCTCTGCTAAGCAGTATGGTGCCCTTCAATGCATGTTTCTTGCATTGCTCAAGCAGCGTTTCACGCAAGATTTCAATATTATCCAGCGAGACAAATCTGTATCCGGCGATATTCAAAATGTGCATGGCATCAGAGGATTTATAATAATTTGCGCAAATTTACAGCATTTTATGGCTGGACGTCAACAATTAACATACCAGACGCATGAGGGTTTCTATAGGCTGGGTCTGATGTGTTAGCTGATTATCTGCTGATCAAACTGTGGATTCGCAACCTGGAGTAAAAATGAGTATATTCAGGATTCAGAGAGTAAACGTATCCGCGGCAGGATATGGCAGCAGTGAGGCCGAAAAGGAGGCGATGTGAATTTTATCGAAGCGTCAATTTTCATTTTATTGATTGCGATACTGTTTGTGCCGCTTGCTACGCGATTTCGTCTGCCATTGGAAATATTTCTTTTCCTTGGCAGCTGTATCATCAGCCTTATGCCAGGACTGCCTGTGATTAATATCAGCCCGATTGTGGTGTTTGATCTATTTCTTCCGCCGATTCTTTTCTCAGCCGCCTATTTTACTTCCTGGAGGGATTTCAAATTCAATCTCAGACCCATCTCGCAGCTTGCCATTGGTCTCGTAATATTTACCACCTTAACAGTTGCCCTGGCAGTAAAATATTTATTGCCGGATTTTACCTGGAGCGAAGCATTCCTGTTTGGCGCGATTGTGTCGCCGACGGATGCGTCCGCAGCGACTTCCATCGTGAAAAAACTGGGAGTGCCGAGGCGGTTTATTGTCTTGCTGGAGGGAGAAAGCCTTGTCAATGATGCGACCGCTCTGATTTTATATCGCTTTAGCCTCGCAGCAATCCTGTTCGGCGCATTTTCAATGTCCCAGGCTGTTATCCAGTTTTTTTCCATGGCAATCGGCGGCGCAGCTATCGGTTTGCTGACCGCTATTTTTGCTGAAAAGGTATTGCAGCAGCTCAAGGATTTCAAGGCCGAGACAACATTTACCGTTGTCACCGCATACATGACCTATCTGCTGGCTGAACATCTGGGATTTTCCAGCGTGATATCAACGGTGGTTGGCGGCATGTATTTTGGCATACGGTTTCCTGAAATAGCATCGTCAAAAACCAATGTGAGTGCGAAGGCCAGCTGGGGCACATTGATGTTTGTCATTAATGGTTTTGTATTTACACTCATAGGCTTTGAGCTGCCGATTGTAATTAAAAATCTAGGTAATTATTCAATCTTCAGTCTGGTCTGTTATGGATTGGCTATCAGTGCTGTGGTCATCGGTGTGCGTATGATCTGGCTGTTTCCTTCCGCATATATACCGCGCTTGTTATTCCCATCAATTGCCCGCAAGGATCCCATGCCGCCATGGGAGTTTCTCGCAGCCTTTGGATGGGCAGGAATGAGAGGCATTTTGTCGCTGGCCGCTGTGCTGGCAATACCGCATACCTTGCCGTCTGGAGCGCCGTTCCCGAATCAGGATATTCTCATCTTTCTCACTTATTGCGTCATCGTTACCACATTGATCACGCCAGCAATTATACTCCCGCCATTAATCAAATGGCTCCGGTTGACTGAAGTGGACGACAGGGTTCGTGAGGAGGCAAACGCGCGAATACGCGCATTCGAGGAAGTTATCAAGAGTATCGAGCAAATAAAAATGAAGGAGAAAATTCCGGACAAGGTCGTGACCGAGTTTTGTGACCAGGTTCAGCGCAAGTTAAAAGTAATTCGAACGCAACTTGAGGAAACGCCATATTCCATGCTTTATGATGACTATTTTGCATTAAAAAAATTAACGATCAGAGCGCTGGAGGCGGAGCGAAAAACCCTGCTCAAACTGAGGAGAAGCGGCGAAATTCGCGATGAGATTTTTCATAATCTGCTGGACGAGCTTGATATCGAGGAGGTAAGAGCGCGAAGTCTGAGAGTCTAGGTTCCGATTATTTCAGAGCGCACGGGAACAGGTTCTTGGGTTCAACCTTGCTGTCACTCCCGGCTTTGTTGCCTGCAGACGAAGTATTGTTGAGAGCAAAGGAAATTGAATCATCAAACAATGCAAGATGCGGAGGCGTTTGTCCTTGATGATTTTTCAGGGTCGCCAGCTCATTGTTATGCATGAGCAGCATTTTCAGGATTTTGTTGTTGCCGTTTCTCGGCATTTAGAAATTTTATTCAAGGTATCGAAAAATAACTGTTCCAGACTAATCGATTTCAAATACAGCCAGATGAAGGAATATCCATTGCAGTATCCTGCCTTAAGTATTACGTCTCATTTCGTAAGTTGCAGGAATTTGATGTATTTCCGTTCTATCGTGTTTTGGTCTATTGGCATGCCGGTTTCAGTTTAAAAGTTGGTTGTCATTGCGGATCACGGCAATCCACGGTGAGATTCACGCAACAATACCGCGCGGCAGGTACCGCGCGGAGTCAAAGAGAGTTAATGCGGATCAGGGTCATGCCGCGTCAGATGATCATTTCTAGCTGACTGAGCAATGCAGCTGATTTACGCGCACACCATTATTTTTTGTGGTTGTTATGCTGCCGGAGATGGTGATAGTTTTGTTTGTATCCACGGTCACATCACATGACGACGGCAATCCTTGAGGCGATAATTGATAACCGGAGCTCACATCGGTGACGAAAATGCCGCTCATCTGGATGGGATGGAAGACAGGGTATACCTTGCCTTTTTCGGCGGCAAGAATGCTAAGGCAGCCGACATTGGGCAGGCAGAGGAAGTATCGATTGTCATGAATGGCACCGTTAATTCGGATCTTGATGTTGGCGGTATCATCTGCAAACGCGGCGGTTTGTACGCAGATCAAGGCAATCAATACAATCAGGCTCTTCTTCATATCGTCCACCCCTCGTTGTTTAAATTATGTTCAAAAATGATAACATGGCATTCTTAAGATTTTATGAGGATATTTAATAAAATTATTAGGATATGCTTATGTATACAGGCATACGGTAAGGGGTTTTAAACAAAACATAACATTTATTATTGAATAAATTTAAGATTTTTAAATTCGGTCGATACCGGGAGTTGTATGGAAACAAAGGATATCAGGGATATATTGTTGTCTAGCCGCATCTTTTCATCTCTGGGTACAGATGCAGACGCACGGCTTATCGGAAAGTTTACCCAGGTCGAGCTGGCGCAGGGCCGGATTCTGTTTTATCAGGGGGACCCTTCTGAAAGCGTTTATGTGCTCGTCGCTGGAAAGCTATCCGCAGAAGTCACTGAATCGACGGGTGAATCCAGAATTCTCGGTCATATCGATCCCGGTGAAACAGTCGGAGAGCTGGGAGCCCTTTCCAGCGAACCGCGTTCCTTGACCATTCGGGCCTTGAAGGATTCACACCTGCTGCGCTTGAAAACGGAAGATTTTCTTGACATATGCCATCATTATCCAGCAGTCATGTTTGCCGCATTGCAGCCAATCATCACGCGTTCCAAGAGCATCATACAAATGATATCAGCGGCAAAAAATATCAGGCATATTGTTGTCGTGCCGGCAAGCAAACAGGTATCGCTGCAAAATTTTTTTGAAAAAATCGCCGTCCACTCAGAGGATTTTCGCAGGATGACACTTTTTTCCGATTATCAGCCTGAATTTCGTGATCCTAACATGAGTCTCGCGGGTGTTAATGAAATGATTTCGCGAATGGTGAAAAGCAGGAAGGCTTCACACCGGCATATCTATATTCTGAGATCATTTGATTCGCCGCTGGCGAAAGCATGCCTGAGCAAAGCCGACAAGATTTATATAGCTGCATTTGGTGATTCTCACCCGGAGATTGACAGTCATGTGCTTGATAAAATCACAAGCAGACGATTGCATTTACGCGCAGATCCTGTATTGCTGCTGTTGCATCACAAGAACACTGACCAACCCAGTAACACCTCAGCATGGTTTGCTCTTGCTGATTTCAGTTTTCATCACCATGTGCGTCTTGACAAAACAAATGACATTCAACGCTTGCTGCGTTTTATGCGCGGCAAGGCGGTAGGTGTTGTGTTAAGTGGCGGCGGCACTCGAGGATGGGCGCATCTGGGTGCGATCAGAGCCATACGTGAATCGAAAATTCCTATCGATATTATCGGAGGCACGAGTGCTGGTGCAGTCGTCGCTGCGTGTTATGCAATGAACCAGTCGTACGATGAAATGCACGAGAAATTTTATAACATTGTGTTTAGTTCCAGGAAATCCATTGCATTGCGCAGTCTGACCTGGCCAGTGATTTCGCTTTTCAATGCAAAGAAATTTACACAGGCACAGCAGGAAGCCTTTGGCCAAAAAATGATAGAGGATATGTGGCTCGCATTTTTTTGCGTTTCCTGTAATTTATCGAATAACTCAGAAGCAATTCATCGCACTGGCATGTTATGGGAAACAATTCGCGCCAGCACATCGCTTCCCGGAATCATACCGCCCATGCTGTTGAATGGAGATATTCATCTTGATGGAGGTTTATTGAATAACCTGCCCGTTGATGTGATGCGGGAGTATATCGGCCATAAAGGGAAAGTGATCGCCGTTGATTTGAATAGTTTTGCGCCGCATGCCGAAAAATACCGGTTTCCACCTGTTTTGACTTTCACTGAGGCGTTTCTTTCGCGGTTTGGCTTGGGGAAAAGTAAATATAAATATCCGAGTTTTATTGATACATTTTTACGCGGAATATTTGTAGGCTCGCTGGCCAAGGGTAAGCAGAATGCATTGGCTGCCAATGTTTTTGTCAATCTGGACTTGAGCAGGTTTAAATTGCTGCATTCAAATCCTGAAGAAGCAGGGAAATTAATTGAAATCGGCTATACAGAAACGATGCGGCAGCTGCATACACATAAAAATAAATCAGGTTAACGATTTTCGTTGGCAGCCTGTTGCAGTGCTTCGCCGCCCTGCTGCAAGTCCTCGCCAAAGCCTTGTACGGTATTGCAGCTGCACAAAAGGGAAATCAGAATTGCCAAGAGTGAAAGTGGAAGCAGTGTTGATTTCAATATGGTTCGCATAGGTTGCTCCAGATTGCCAGAAATTGCATGAACCCATGATCTTATAATAACCGGGATCTCGGGAAAGCGCCATCTTGCAAGGTTATTCCTGAATCACGTAAGATGATTAAATTATGTTTAAACTTTCCCGAGATCCACGCAAATTCAAAAAATGCTGATTACACATCTTGAATTTGTTTTTGAACAGGAGTGATAGGCATGACATCATCAAGGATAGATATTGATTATGCAAATCTGAAATTTGAACGCGGAAATAGAATGCACCAGGCGTTTATCCACCAGGAAATCCGTGATTTTACCCATGACTACGATGAATTATGCAGCTATGATCACAGGACTGAATGCGTGGCTGCGTTGATCGGCTGTGCCTGGTTTATCGGATCAATGGGTACAGTGGCTGCCCTGGTTGTTTGTCTTGCCTATATGGGATTGTCGCATGAATTTTTTGGACGCGCTGATTATGTACGGCAGTACCAGGAAAAGTTAAGCCGATTATATGACATATATGTCTGGTGTATAGAAAGCGGCGGCAAGCAGGTTACATCGGACAAAAATTTTCTTGTCCTTGCGGAAACCATTTTGCCTCTCATCAAGACCGAGGATTTAAAGAAACCATTGAAGGACTGGAATGGTATTTCAGAGCCATTCAAGCAGCTCTTGCTGCTTAACCCAATCCACAGAAGGCCGGTGCTGGATGACATTAAAAAATCTTCGGGCGATATATTGAGTTTTTTCAGGAGAAAAAATGCGGATAATGAAGTTGTCAAAATGGCTATCACCGATGAGGAAAATAGTAAATCTGCGGTTGGGTATGCCAAACAGTCATATGCTGAATTAAGATTTTTTATCTACAGCCGCTCAACAAGGCGGCCGCAAACCTGGATTGAAAGCGCGCAGCAATCGCTGCCGTCTTTATCATTGGGTAAAGGATGATGAGTCGATACGTGTGGATTAATCAAGCTTGATACGGTTGATTTTTTTGTGGATGACAAAGACCAGATAGCCTATCAGCATTAACACAAGACCCATGATCACGAGAATCAGTGACCAGCCAAGGTCACCAAACAGCTCGATAAACCGGCTGGAAATGTCACCGATGTATAAAATCAGGAAAATCGCGCCCAGATACAGAAAAGATTTGCTTTTTAGCGGAACTGAAAACGCGAATGATAAAATAATGAGAATGCCGGTAACGATTTCCCACCTGGGCTGGTTATAGCCAATAAAAAAATTGCTGCCCATGGTAAAGCTTTCAAACAGGACAAATAATCCGCCAAAAAAATAAAGGGGTCCGCTCAGCGCTGGCAAGTTGTTGGAATCCAGGTAATAGCCAAGGAAAATATAACCGGAACCGAGAGCAATCACTTCATAATCAAGCAAATGATCATAGTAGAACGTATACTCCGAGGTCAAAAAGCTGATCAGGCTCAGATAAAACAGCGATGCAAAAATGATGGTAAATAACAGAAAAACGGCCCTGGGAGAATAAAACAGTGCCAGCATGAATGCTGCGAGGGATATTCCGAAAATCAAAAGATTGGCTTCTTCCGGGCCCCAGGAGACATTCGATACAATAAGTGTGACTCCCAGCCCGATTGGCAGCAGCAATCCGCTAATCATGAAAAACGCGGATGCGGCAGACTCATATTTGTGTGATGCGTGAAACAAGGCGCCTGCCATAAATGCGGCTATCGCCGACCCCAGCGTGGTAAATATCCTGGTGAAATTATTCAGGATTGACCAGTTGTTCGCTATAAAATATGCGATTCCCAAAAATATCAATGTTCCGCCGACATAGTTGAATATTTTCAGGATGCGGCTGTCATTTGCGGATGAATCCTGAGTCATGCTGGTCTCCTTATTTCCCGGGAGTGCTTGCGTTATTATTCAAAATCCAGCTTATGAAATAGAAATTGTAATAGCCATTCACTCCGGTGGTGTAGTGACGCAGATGCAGTCGTTTTGTGTAGTCATTTTTTTTCACGCATACATCTAGGTTATTGACATTGATCAAAGGCCAGTCAAGCACTTCTGATGAAGTGCAATAATAACTGATGTCAAAACCATCAGGAGAGACGGTCTGGTATGCAGGAGACAGTTTTAATTGTTTTGCTTCATCCTGGGTTATAGCCGTGCTCGTATTTTTCGAAAAATCATAGATATAAAACTGGGTTGTCTTGCAGGCATCCGTATCTGGTTGCGGTGTTTCTTTTTTATCTGTGCTGGTTTCCGGATAGAACTGGCTTTTTGCTTTTAACCAGCATCCTGCTCCATATTCACTTTTAGACAGGATGTAGAGGAAATTGTATTTTGGATTCAAGGAAACCTGGTGGAAATAAACTTCGAAGGCGGTCACGAGAATCATCGCTACAGGTATCAGTATTGCGATATACAGGAAAATGCGTTTTTTGTCTGGCATAGGTTATCCCTGATATTATTTAATTATTATACTTTATTTGTCCGGCAGTATCGAAGCGGGATCATTTTGCCGCTTTGTAGGATACTGAATTATTTGCGAATCTTATCCTGGAGCTAAAAAACTCATGCTGTATCTCTGGTTGAAATTCATTCATGTTGTGAGTTCGACAATTCTGTTTGGAACAGGGATCGGTACGGCAAGTAACCTGTTTCTGGCGCACAGAACCCGTGATGTATACATCATTGCAACAACAGCGCGCTATGTGGTTTTCGCAGATTGGATATTTACGACGACATCCGGAATTATACAGCCGATTACAGGACTGGGATTGGTATATCTTGGAGGGTATTCGCTATCGTCTTTCTGGATCTGGGGATCAATCATAGGCTATCTTGTCGCTGCCTGCTGCTGGTTTCCAGTAGTTTATCTTCAGTTAAAACTGCGCGACATGGCGATTGCCGCACATCAATCAAATACAGCACTGCCGCCACTCTATTTTCGCTATTTTAGATACTGGTTTTGCCTGGGATGGCCGGCTTTTATAAGCCTGATAATGGTATTTTATTTAATGACAAATAAACCAATGTGATTATACACTGGCATGAGATGAATGACGGGCAGCCATTCAAACAATGTTGTTCATGCAGATAAAGAATCATTATGCTCGTATAAGGAAAGCATTATTTTCATTGCGTAACACTGGGAGATTGTGACTGTATCTGGTGTTACGTTATCCGGGCAGTAATGAAGCAGGGAATTTTCATGTACAGGGACAATGTCAACTACTCATTATCGATGCCAGCCTTTTACGAATGGCGAATTGCAGGCTTATGCATTTTATGCATCCGATTTGTTCAGGGATGGATATTTTGGGGCGGAGGCTCGCGCCGGTTCTTTTATGCACCGCAAAAATTGAATCCATATGCAACGCAATGGATGGCAAATAAATTACAGAGCGCGATGCCGGGTGCATTGCTTGGTGTGGGCGACGTAATCAGCTTTCTTCTCCAGCATTTCTATTTGTTATACGCAGCGATCATTGTTTTTAGTCTGGTCGAATTATTAAGCGGAGCGGCATTGATAGCAGGCATTTTTACGCGCGCGGCAGGTTTTGTCACGGTATTGCTCAGTATTGCATTGATGGTCATATTTGGATGGGAGGGTGGTACATGCATTGATGAATGGACCATGTCGGTCGCTAATCTTTCTATCGGATTAACATTGGCTCTCTCTGGCGGTTCAATCTATTCAATTGACAGCTGGCTATTACGTCGTTATCCGGCGCTGGCTGACAAAGCATGGTTTATCACCTTCGCTAGCGGCCCCTGGTCATACAAGACCCTGAAGCGCACAGGTATTCTGTTTTTTGTGTTCACGGTATTTTTTACTTTATCAACTTATAATTATTATCGCGGTGCCATTTTTTCACGTTACCATCCTGGGCCTGTTAGTCCAGTTGAATACCATGTCAATCTCAGCGATGGTGTTCTGTCGCCTGATGGCGCGGTTACGTTTACTGCTTACGTTGATGCGGGGGCACCTTCACAGCCATGTCATATCATTCGCGCCGAGCTGCTGAATCCAGATGGCACCATTATAGAATTGTGGTCAGGGAAGCAATTGAGCGCACTGCCACAGAATAACATAGTCAATGTTTATGCCTATAATCGAATCAAGACTGGCATATACGGAATTGAAGCCCCTGTAAGCGCCAAGGCCAATATTACCCTGGTTCCGGAAATAAAATTCCTGAACATGGTGCCGGGTCAGTATCAGCTGCGTTTGTATTCCATCGATGGCAAACGTTGGGAGCTGACTCTTCGGAACAGTCAAATCATTCACCGTGAGATTGTTTATTGAGTGGTTTTTTCGTGTGAACGTGCGGTTTTTTCCATGCAAGCGTGCAAGCTTTTCATGTCATGTGTGCAAGCTTTTCATGTCATGTGTGCAAGGTTATTCTTGTCATTCCCGCGAAGGCGGGAATCCATTTTCATTGCGCAATGGTGTCCATGAATGGATAGGTTCCCGCCTTCGCGGGAATGACAGTGTGAGCAGCCACTTAACTGACGTCTACGGGCCGCGCCATGGCAAAATTCACGTTGCTTTCCCAGCGTGATCCCACTTTCCAGGCATAGGCATAAGGCTGAAAGGTTTTTGGATTGACTTTCAGTAACATTGTGCCAATTCCGATACCGGATGTATGCCGTGTACGTGTATCTTCACTGTGGCGCGATGGCGCCGAGTCGGCGATTCTCACCATGAATGTATTGCCATCACGCACAGGTTTATCCATGACAACCATCACATGTCCGCCGGTTTCATTTCCGGAACGGTTCTTATAGCGGAAGACGAGTACATCGCCGGGTCGGAGTTTTTCCACGTCATCAATCGTGTTCCAGTGTCGTGATTCACCGGAAAGATTAATGAAGTAATGATAAAAGTCATCAGAAGTGGGCTTTTCCGAGCCGGTCCAGGATGTCAGACTGGTATAAGCATTGGGGTAGACAGTTTTAAGGATATGGTCAACGTAGGTTGAGCAGTCAACAACATAAATGCCACGTGAGTCATCAATGCGAGTACCACCCAGCTTGTAGGCGGTATAGCGGATCGTGGCAACTGTTTTACGAACAAAATCCACGAGGTTTCGTTCGATAGAAGTTAATAAATATCCGGGAAGATGTGCTTGTTCAATGTTATCGACATTGATTTTTGCGCGCGGATTTTCTGTTGTTGTTATTGGCGTGGAATTGACGGTTCTGCGCTGATTCTTTTTGGGCTTCTTCGTAGTTGATTTACGGTGCGAGGTTTTTTTCTGTCTGGACAGTTTGCCCGCTTTTGATTTGGCCTTTTTTTGTTTTGTATGAGCGAGTGTGCGTGTTTGCTTGTGTGTGCCCGGTTTATTTGCTGAAGCAGTGTGATGTGTGGTTGCGGCAAAACACGAATGCGACATCCATGCCAGCATGGCAATCATCATGATTATTTTTTTTAAATTCAGTCTGGATATGAATTGCAATAATATCCGGCTTAACAATTGATCCATCATTAAACAAAGCATTTCAATTTCCTGTTTTCAGGGAGGATTACTTATTTTTTGGTGGCTTATTTTAACCTGAGCATATAGAGATGTTTGAAGCTTTTTTTAAAGAGACTGTTCATTAATTGTCTCTAACGGTAAAATATGAATAAATAATGCTTGCTGTGAAAAAAAAGTAAGCAACCAGCTAATTTTATTGGCTTAAAGCAAATTTGTTTTTATACAAAACTGTGCTTTTGAAAAGACAGTCTATCGCGTCTTTTCTGTTTTATAGCCTGCATTGATCCATGCAATTATGCCGCCATCCAGGTTATAAACATCGATAGTCGGGTCTTCAACATTCAATTTCACACAAGCGGTGCTGCCACGCTTGCCTAGCTGACAATGAATCACCAGTTTTTTGCTCTCGAGAGCAGGCAGGTTTTGTTTAGTGATGGTACCGGAAGGGATGAGTATGGAGTCTTTAATATGCTCTGCGGCGTATTCAGCGGGTTCACGAACATCAATCAAAATTGCTTCATCATTGTCTAGCCATGCTTTTAATGTATGCGCATCAATCGTTTTAACAATACTCATATGGGACTCCTGTTTTAATATGGTGCTTATGACATTCGATTATACCTGTGATGTTCGATATCTTGAAGCGGCTGGGGACTGCTATTTCCGGGAAATGTAAGGGTTGTCTTTGATATAAAACCGCAGCAGTCGCTTGGCCCAATGTTTTGCATAATGTACGCCGATTCTAGGTCTTTTTACGATAGTAATAGCTGTTGATTCAGGAGGCTCAGCGAGATATAAATCATCGCTTAACAAATCATGTCCATTCAGCCGCTTGTCAACATGCAAGGCTTTGCATAGCAATCCGGGACCTTGCGTACGCGCGTCAATATTCTGAACCGGTTCGAGCGCGCGTAACAATACGGCAGACGCATGCCCTTCCTGTTCAGTCACAATATTCATGCAGTAATACATGCCGTATATCAGGTACACATAGACATGGCCGGGAGGGCCAAACATGACTTCCGTGCGTTTGGTTCTACCCTTGGCAGAATGCGCGGCGAGATCATGCGGTCCCAAATAAGCTTCCACCTCGACAATTTTACCGATCAGCTGTTTGCCATGCGTTTGATGGACCAGGTATTTGCCAAGCAAATCCCTGGCGACAACGACTGTCTCTCTGTTGTAAAATTCCCGCGGCAATTTTTGCATGAAGCGCAGTCACCTGTATCTTGCGTGGTTGTGAAAGACTGACGTGTATTATTACTTACAAGGATTGAATATGAAAAATCTTCATGATTCCTGCTGGTATTATAGTGGAAACCTGAAAAAAAATCTTGTCAGCGGAGTATTGTTTGGATTGTTGACTGTCGCCAATATTGCCTATGCATTAAATCCCAACTCAGCTTATCGTGAACCAGGAAAGGATTGGCGAATCACTGCAAGAGCAGCCATGCTGAACAACCATAAGCAAAGCGGATCAATTTATGATTCAGCCATTCAATGGGATTCAACCACGTTAGACAGGCAGCAGATCTTGATGAGCCAGGTGCCTGTGTGGCCTGATTATCAGACAATTAACGAGCAGTTTATCTATTTGCGGGATCAAAGATTCCTGATTGATCCAATTGAACCGCAAAACAAACGCACGATTCCATGGCGATACCCGATCGACTGGTGTTTTGAACGTGCCGCCGCTGCTGTTTCCTTGTATAACAACAAGGTACTACCTCGCCCAGCGAAAGTGTTTGCATTTGGAAATCTCCAGTTATTATCTCCGTTTGGAATGGGACCAAACGGTTTGTTATCGTTTTGGTATCATGTTGCGCCAGTGATTCGTGACCAGCAGACCAATCATCTTTATGTTCTCGATCCAGCGCTTAATTATGATGCGCCGCTGCCATTGGAAAGCTGGCTTAAGCAGCTTGTGGAATTAAGTGACAACAGAGGCTTGCTGGTCAACATGTGCAATGGTTACGGGTCTGTCCCATTTGATAATTGCGCTGCAGCAACACCTGCATCTGAAAAATCACTTGCGGATGATGTTGTGAACCGGCTGCCAAGCGAATGGGACCATTTGCAGTCCAAGGGCGTCAATTCGGATACGGTGCTTGGCAATGACAGAAGCCATCCAGTGAATTTTCCCGGCAAAATGATTTATGGCTCTGTCAGGCTGACCGGGAACGGATCCGGTTTTGGCATCCAGGACAAACTGGCGATTCAATACAAATCAGATGCGGATTCAGACTGGAACACCATTCTTGATCTCAATCAGTTGACCCATGAGGTCAGTAAATACGAGTCTTACAGTAATCGGGATAACGTTGCGATTGGAAGCATTTTTGGCAAGGCAGGCCGTTCATCAAATTGTCAATGCAGTTATTATTCCTGTTCCTGCGGCATTCCTGAGGATGTAAACAAGATTGATATGCGCATTGTGCTCAATGACAAAGTCATCAGGCAATGCACTTATTATTATCCGCAAAATGCTGGGTATATAAATAAAAAATATTATGGTCCCGATATTGATTACGCATTCACTGTCAATGAGTCAGGTAAAATAGATCTAGATTCTATCAAGGGTTCCATTGACGGCTGCAAGGATATGAATGGTTGACGGACATGGCGCTTGTCATCCCTGTGAAGGCAGGGATAGAGGATCACAGCATGTTCGGGACGCCAGCTTGCGCTGGCATGACATGGGTAAATGGACTGTCGGCTCACTGAATCCCTCTGCTTAGCTCTTTCCCTCAGCCCTAGCTAATAACACATAAACTTTGTACTATTTAAGAATAACCACCCGACCAGTCAATTCAGCAGGAGATCGCAATGGAAATGGCAGAGCTTTTGGACATGGCAGTTAAATGCCATGCATCCGACTTACACATATTGCCAGGTTTGCAGCCATTAACACGTATTGATGGTGAATTGCTGCCAATAAAAGACATGCCTGTACTGCCTCCTGATGTCACCAAGCGGCTGATTTACAGTGTACTAGCGAAAGACATGCAAGACCAGTTTGAAAATCAGTTACAGATTGATCTCGCGGTCAGTTTTGAACACATCGGAAATTTCAGGGTGAGTGTGTACCATCAGCAGCGCGGCATCGCTGCTGTTTTTCGCGTGATTCCGGAAAAAGTGCCCACGTTTGAAGAGTTGTCCTTGCCGCCAGTATTGAAATCATTGTTAGTCATGTCCAATGGATTGATACTTGTCACCGGCCCGGCCGGATCGGGTAAAAGTACGACGCTGGCTGCCATGATTGATTACATCAACACCTTGCGGTCCTGCAACATCATCACAATTGAAGATCCGATTGAATTTATTCATACCAGTAAAAAAAGCGCGGTCAACCAGATACAGGTACACCGCGATACGCCGCAGTATGCTGCTGCTTTGCGCGCTTCGCTGCGACAGGATCCCAATGTCATCCTGCTGGGTGAATTGCGTGATCTTGAGACGATACGCTTGTCACTGACTGCTGCAGAAACGGGCCACCTGGTGATGGCAACCTTGCATTCAACATCCGCGCCTCTCGCGATCAGCCGTATTGTGGATGTGTTCCCGACCGCGGAAAAAAACCGTGTGCGTAACCTGCTGGCGGAAACCGTGCAAGGAATCTGCTGTCAGACGCTGGTCAGGAAAATGAATGGCGGCCGCATTGCCGCCTTCGAAATTATGCTGGCGACCCGTGCAATTCGTCATCAAATCCGTCAGGACAAGATTTCACACATGCTCATGACTATGCAAACCAATGGCGACATAGGCATGTGCACCATGGAGCAATATCTGGATGATCTGGTCGCGAAACGGTTAATCAGTCAATCAGTCGCGCGCAGTGTGGCGCTGAATCGCGGTTCAACCCGGTATGGACCATAAGCGGGCTGGTAATGGTATCAACACGGTTATTGTTCTGTCTGCACCCTGATCGCAAATCCCTTCAATTCCTCCAGATACTCTCCCAGCCCCACCATTCCCACACATGGCATGGCGCCGCGTTCATTCTCTGCCCGCGCGATTAATTTCTTCGCCAATACAATTGCCGGCACACAGGGGATTTGCGGGCCGTCGCCGTTTTTTGCAATTAGAAACCATTTCAGTGTCTTGGGGTTGCCATTCTGGTCCTTGCCTTCTATCAGCATGTGCATGCCGCCATGCGGTGTGCCCATCCAGTTAAAATAATTGCTCATGTTCAATAAAAATTGTGCATGCCTGACGAGATTGATCGGTATGCCCATACGTATCACCCATGACAACAACCACATGCCGAGATGCAATGCGCTGCTTTCCATGCCGGCGGAAAATTGTATGCGTTTGATTGCATACCGCTCTGGAAATAAATCAAGATCGGGAATATCACAATTCGCCATCCAGCGCCTTCCGAGCTCTGGATAATCCTGCCGGTATAAATCCTGCCAGCCGTAGCGAATGGTTTTGCTTCCCGGCACGGGTTTTAACGGCTTGCCGAGATAGGTCAGAATTGCTTGCGTGGTGGCAAGGCCGCGCGGCGCCTGCTGCCCAGGACTGATGCCATATATCAGCGAATCAATTTCAGAAAATTCTTTTTTGTAATGCTCTAATACAGCGGATGACAAACCTGGTACGGTACTGGCGCCACTGACAACCAATACATCATTTGCTTTTGCATCAGAATCCAGAATAGAAATGTCGGTGACAAAATCCCTGGCATCGGCAAGATCAATGTAATGTACATGGTTGGCGATACAGATTTTGGGAATGGAGTAATCACAGGTTTGAAATGGTCCGCAGGTATTGATCACAACCAGAGGTGTTAATTTTTTTAATTGCACATCCAGTTGTGTTTGGATATCAAAAATGCTGATCTCGATGGAGGCATCCGGATATGTCTGCTTGATTGACCGCGCTAATTTGTCTGCCGCATCCTGATGTCTTCCAGCGATAATCACCGGAATATGCGCTTTTACCAGGGCATGAGCAATGCGCTGCCCAAAGTTGCCATAACCGCCTAGTATCAGTACAGGATGATTCATGTCTGACTCATCATTTTAAATACGCCGTTATAAGTATAGTGACCAAACAAGGGATGCGAAATAGTCATGAACGTTCGGAATGTATCAGTCGAAACAGCTTCCTCTTCAGCATGGATTTTGCCCATCAGCCATTGCAGTGGAAGAGGGAGAATATGATTTAAAATCCTGAATACATAGCCATGATGCTGCAGAATGACTTTTTTGCCGTCGAATTGATATTGCATGCGCCAGCCGAAACCAAAACGGATCAATTCAATGACAACATTTTCCTGTACAGGAATCATGCGTGTCCTGAATCGATAGGGCTGCTGATTGGGATAACGAAAGCGGCGATCCAGTTCAAAAGCAGAGGAATCAGGATGGCTGCGATAAGTGACAGTCACCGGAATATTGGCTGCCTGACCTGGCGGCAGTAAATGCAGGAATCCAAATAACGGCGACAGCAGTTTATACATGCCGGAATATTCAATAGTCATGCTGCCTTCAGCAATGCTGACGTCCCGGCTGTTGGGCCGGTTGGCATAATGCTTGTGAAAAACTTCCGGCAAATTTTTCCAGTGGTTGCCAAAAACAGATTCGAATATTGGCTGGTTTCTCGTTTGCATGAGATTGATTTTAGGGATTCCCTTTATGGAAAGCAAAAACGTTCGCGCGAATCTAAGAACCGGGTAAAAAATGCGGGCCATAAACTGGTTGCGGAACAGGAGATAGTTCAGGCGGTTTATCCAGTCATGTGTGGTGCCGACCAGCGCCAGGAAATGCTGGGCGTCAGTGCCGTGATATAACTTGTTATTGAATTTGACGACCATTCCTTCATTGATATCCAGGCCGGCCTGACGGATTTCAGCAAGGATGGGATGTGGCTCTCTGGCGTTAACCAGTTCCAGTTTGCCGACTGCCGCTTTGATTTTTAATGCGTTGGCTGATGGCCGGCAAATTGGGCATTCGCCGTCATATACAAGCCAGAGAGTGGGAACGGTTTCTTCGGATGACATTTTTTGTAAGGTCTATGTGTATCGTTATGGTTGTAAACAAGGTGAAACATAGGCGTGAGCATCATACTAGAGTGTTATGTCTTTTCATACAGTATTTCATTCTGAAATACATAAAACGTATTCCGTCCGGAATTCTTTGACACATACAGTGCTTCATCGGCTTGTTTGATGAATTCATCAGAAGTGGAGATGCCGTCATTGAAATACGTGATGCCAATGCTGGTAGTGACATTAATGGTTTTTTTATTGAAGTTGAAAGGCTCATTAATGACCTTGAGGATTTTTTTCGCGATTGTGACCACATCCTTGTTTTCCGCAATATTCTCGATGAGAAGAACGAATTCATCGCCGCCTAAGCGTGCCACCGTGTCAGAACTGCGTATGCATTTTTGCAAACGCAGGGCAAATGCATTTAACAGCTTGTCCCCAATGCCATGTCCCATGGTATCGTTGATATCCTTGAAATGATCGATATCCAGATACATTAAGGCGATAATCTGCTTGTTTCGTTTTGCTTTCAGGAGCGCTGACTTGAGCCGTTCATTAAACAGATTCCGATTGGGCAGTCCAGTCAGGTTGTCGTGATGTGCAAGATGTTTCAATTTAATTTCTGCTTTTTTCAATTCTTCTATCGCTTCGGTTTTTTCTTTTAAGAGTTGTTGTGATTTATCGTAAAGAATTTGATGAGCGAGAGCTGAGCCTATCAATCCAGCCATCAGCTGCAATGTCTGTATATCGAATTCATTGAAAGCATGAGGTTTACTGGAGATGATTTTCAATACACCGACAGCATTGCCTTCGTAAAATAACGGTACCACGACAAGGGATCGTGCGCCTGCTTTCTGGCAGGCCTCCTTGTTGACGCGCACATCGGTTTCGCAATCGTCACATTGTAAAATTTGCCGGCTCTGAATGCAGAGCCCGGAAATGGCGTCATTTTTATTCAGGTGAAGTCCCAGGTATTTATCGATAGAGCCGCTGGTTGCTCGATAAACCATTTCTTCCCCTTGAGCCAGTTCGATAACTGCACCTGTTGCTGGTGTCAGATTTTGTATTTGCTGTGTCACCATGGTCATGAATCTGTCGAGATCAAACGTTGTGCTCACTAGGCATGCCTGGGTGTTGATAATCATGTTCAAGTGATTAATTAGCCGCTGCTTTTTGTTGTCTTGAGAAGATGTGGAGGTGGTTTTTTTTCTGACATTTGAGCCGGATGCAGAGTGGTACTTTTTCATGATCCCTTCTCCATTTCCTATATTCACATTATAAAATCTGTTGTGCCAAGAAAAAAGGATAGCAACGTCCGCTAGCATGGACATGTTTGTTCACTTTATTTAATAATCAACAGGTTAGATGAAAATATTTTTTATCACCCAGTCTGATCCGTAAACGGCAGACTGATCATGACCTGGAAGATTCTGAGCTGGTTTCTGAAAAACGCATCTTTATTACGCCATGGTGAATTGTCTGATTTTCACAAGACTCCGTTCAGATACCGCTGGCATTGATTGTTGTTCAGCTTTTGCAGCTCATCAGGGTGATCCGTATCGTAAGAGGTTTTGCCTTGCGCGGCTGAATCCGCTTCCGCATCGGTGAATAATTGCAGGCTTTGAGGATCATATTTGCATTTCAATTCTACCTTGCCAATTTGTGGTATGTCATAAGAAGTGTCAACGAAACAACGGCCGTCTTTTTGTTCACGAATCACGGATGTATTGAAGATAAAGCTTTGCATGACTGGAATGGGGTACTGATAGATTCCTGGTTTGCATGTCCTTAAACTGGAATAATAATTTTTGATTTTTGCTGTGATGTCGGCGGTGAGTTCGTCCTGATTTTGCAAGGTTGTTTTGTAGAACTCATTATAATCTCGCAGCATGATGGAAATCGTTTGTGCTTCCATTTGCGTTTGCTGTTGGGATTGTGCGGAAAATTCCCGCTTCAGGTCGCTGCCTTTGAGCGGTGCGGTGAAATTCCCGCATAGTCCATCGGTACAATCTCTGCCAGCCAGCCAGATAACGGAATTCTTTTTGTCCGTGATAACGCTAAGCGATGAGCCATTGTTTCCAGGACATTGCCAGCTATATTGATTGAGTTTTTCGAAAAGTGTTTTCCGCGGATGGCCTAGCAGTGCATTAAGCTCTCCGACAGAGGCGGGGTGCGCGCCTTCCGGTAATTTACCGCTTGCCGCAGTCGTTCCATCCATTCCCATAAATAAACTGTACTTATCCCAGATATAGACATAATCGTAACCAGCGGTGACTGGAGTGGATCCGAGCTGTTGCTGGAGCCAGGAAAGTTTGAGCCAGGGAAATTGCGGCCGCTTGAATCTGGCTGGATCTTCTGAGGTGTCATTTCTGATCTGGTCGATGATGGCGCTGCATTGCTCTACTGTCTTGTTTTCCTTTTTTTCTTCAGCCGGCTGTACGACGGGCAAGAGTTCGGGTGGTGCTTGTCTGATCTGTTCCAGTGCCTCATTGAATTCTCTTTCGGCGATGTTGGGTACATTAGCTGAAAAAAGTCCGCTTCCCGAAGAAGAATTATATTCTCCGCTGATATTGAGCAGTCTGCCGCTTTTGTCAGCTTTGGCGATGAGATAGCCATCGTCATTCTCACATTTCCATTCATACTGTACCTGGTTATTGCCGGCGTCACTAACAGCCGCATCGCCCAACTGCTCTTGCAAAAAACTCAACTTCATCCAGGGTAGATTCTGGTTTTTTAACGTGTCTGCGTATTTAGTGATGTCTTCGTTAATGGTATTGGTAAGATCCTTGCAGGCTGAGGCGCAGACAAGCGCTGGAGAGATGGCCAGTAATAATCCTGTAAGTGCTAGGAGTGAGTGGCGTATCATGTAAGTCTCTTCCATTCGAACAAATATAAAAAATATAAAACAATATTATCATTTTGACGGATAGGTGCATCAAATTTATTAGGTGTTTTTCGCTAAATGTTTACTCGGAGCGACGTAACGGGATACATTAAATGAGATGAGCAAAATGGCGCAAAGCGTAACCGATTAATCTGAGGGATCAGAAAAACCGTTCGAATAAAATAATTCCCCATATCGCCAGGACATTGATGCCGGCGACAACCATTGCGGCTGATGCCAAATCCTTTGCTAGCCCGGACAGCTTGTGATATTCGGTTCCGATTCTGTCAATTGCGGTTTCAATGGATGAATTAAGGAGTTCCGTCATTGGGAGGAGGATTACTGAACTTATCATGAGCGCGTATTGTGTCGTGCTTTTTCCGAGGAAGAGTGCGGCGGGTACGGCGATGACAAAAATGACCAGTTCAAGCCGAAATGCCCATTGAGTCCGCCATGCGTACTTGAGTCCATTCCAGGAATTTTTAAATGCCTTGTACAGTTTTATCACCAAGCCTGTCATTGTTTATGGATCTCCTGAGCAATCTCATACATGGCCGATTATTTCACTTTTAAATCCGGAATTGAATGCCTGAATGCATTTTCGATGTTGTCTTCGATCATCTCTGTCTTGGGACCATAAACATACCATGGGCCGCCGTGGGCAAGCTGTTTTGTCAGATTATCGTCTGTGGGTTGAAAACATGAAAATGTGAGATGCGCAGAAAGGGCCAGTGCCAGATTGGATTTATATTGATTGTCGTTACAATCGCCAATATACGCAATTGCCCTGATACCCAGGTAAAAAAGTGTATTTCCGTACTCCTCCTCTGTTGGCTGAGGCCCAATTGCTATATTGGGAGCGATGGCCTCAACCTTCCCATTCGTCAATTTTAGAGACTCAAAAACCTGAAGGGGTAATACGGGAAGGTTGGTCAGGTAGGAGATGAGAATGCCCTTCAGGGTCGCAGGCATGGGATCAGGGTCGGCATAGTAAGTATAGACCAGCGTAGGACCAGGCATGGCTCGTATTTGTTTCGCAGCATTGAATATGGCGAGCGGATCATAGGGCAAGTTGTCGATGGTGATAACTGAAAAATTGATGCCATAATGCTTGAGCGATTTCTCGGCTGGCGTCACAGATGCTTCGCTGGATTGTATTGAAACAACTGAGTGAATCGGCACTCCAAAATATGGATTATTAACGGCTACCACGAAGCGTAAAAATTCGTCTTCCGTGGGCATGGGTGCGAAGATGATGCTTTTGTTGATTTCTATCGCTGTGCCTCTCTCGAATTGCACGGTATGCAAATTTTCAATGCCAGTTTGGGGAGCAGGGTAGTTTTCGGTCAATGATGTAACAGGAGAGTATTGATTCACGATACGCATGAACATGGAGACTCTGTCACGGCCATAATAGCAATGAACATAATATTTATTATGATTTTTGGCACTGGCGAGGGCGATGATTTTGTTGATCGAATCGGTATTCTTAGTTACCCAGGGAAGCATGGGTATTTCAATGACAGGAATGCCGGCTTTTCGCGCTTCTTCTTTTTCTTCATTGATCAAAACAGGCTCAAATGGCAGCACATAGGGGCTGAGCAGGCTGATAATGGCTGTGTAACCCTGTTTTTTTAATGTTTCAATTGTGTTTTTATCAGGATAGGGTCCGGCAACAAAGCGCTGATCGTTTGATACGATGATATATTCTGATATGGTGCCAGCGGGGTGCATCCAATACCAAAGACACATGGCTGTGAATAGTGTGAGAGTAGAGAGGAGAACAGCTTTACCAGCGCGTGATAGTTTTGCAAAATATTTTGTTAGCCATATCGAGAAAAGAAATGAATATAACAGGTAAATCAGAATAATGGTAATGACGATAATGTTTTCATAACTGGCCACGTTACCAGAATGGCGTAAATATGTTACAAGGTTTTCAACGATAACTGACAGTGTAATCGTCCCCAGCGTAAATCCGGTACAGAATAGTATGTATAAAAATGCCCCAACATTATTCAGCTTTTTCACCAGACTGGTTCCATTTCATGTTAACCGCTTCCGTTTAGTGATTTTAGCAGAATTTTTCCCAGGCAGCGATTTTTTCAAAAATGCGCTGATGATTTTAATATATTGCTTGTGAGCATCAACAGCGATGGCATGCCCTGCATTTCTGAATATTTTTAATTGTGAACCGGCTATGAGCCGCGCCATGGTTCTGGATTGGGACGGTCGGCATATCCAATCTTTTTCGCCGGCAAGAATCAATGTTGGGCAGTTGATGTTTTTTAATTTCGGCCTGACATCGTAATGACGCAGGAATCCAGCGAATCCTTTATTCAATGCCTCATGTGACCAGATGGTTTTTGACCGGCCAAATGATTGCTTTTTATTTTTTTTGGCGGTTGTAGAGTAAAGTGTATCCATGGCCTTGAAATATTCCATGATTTGCGCATGGTTTTTGAATGACCCATTCCATAGATGTTTGCTGATAGCAAGCTGTTCGGCATTGCCGTGCAGCTTTAAATACTCTCTAGCTTCATTGATGAACAGGTAACTGGGCGCGGTTGCAACCAGAATTAATTTTTCGACATGCTTGGGATAGCGGACAGCATAACTTTGCGCGACCATGCCGCCATAAGAAGTGCCGAGAATACAAATGCGTTCGAGGCCCAGATATTTTCGCAAGGCTTCAATATCTGCGACATTATTGTCCAGTGTATAGTCAGAAGCTCTGGTTTTTTTACTGCGCCCGCAGCCGCGATGATCAATCATGACCAATTGGGCCGCATCCTGGAGTTCGATTGAATGCTGCTTATATCGTAAATGATCGCCACCCGGACCTCCATGCAGCATAAACATCACAGGGCGTTCAACAAAGTCATTATCTTCGGGTGCCAGCTGCATGCCGGCCACATCAAAATAGATTTCGGTTCCGCGGATTTTAGCTTTCATGGCAAATTGCACTCCTGGTTGGGCGTGTGATTGACACGCATTGTAATCGAGGTCTGACGGTTTCGCACCAGGGTCCTGCGTCTGTTTCAAACAGGCGGCGGTGTTCGCTAGCTTGTATTCGTCAAACGTCTGTGTTTCCTACTGTGAGTAATTTGAAGATATTTGTTTGGCAGGCTTGTTATGAATAATTTCGTTAATCTCCATTGATGTCCGCTTGTAAAATTCAATGACATCAGGATGTCTTTTCCTTAGCGCGAGATTGTCAAAAGACATTTTAACCGTCAAGAATAGCGAATGAATGGAATGATTGTCTGTCTGAGTGGTCAGGAATTTCAACGCATCTCGCAAATCAAGAATGTGGTCAGGTGCCGATGTGCTAAACAGGTGGACAGCTTTGTCATTCCATTTTGTGTCATCCACTTCGCTTTTCAGACGCAACAGAAAATTCCTCCTTCTGGTTGTTGATTCATCCTCCACATGAACAGGTCTAATCAGGGGGATCTTTTTTTGTGCCTGAAAAAAATCAGGGATGATGGTAATTTTTTTCAAATTGTATGAATCACACAGACCGGGAATGGCATTTAATACATCCACGTCATCAACGGAAAGAACACAAGAACGTGTATAGGGCGATCCGCCCAGAATTTTTACGCAATTGATTTTCATCTTGAATAATAATTGCTTGAACAACAGATTATCCGTGATGGAGATCTGGTCTTTCTGCAGGATAAAAGTGACGATCGCCATCGGCCTGAGTGCGACATGGCTGTTTTCATCGATTAGCAATTTATCATGTTGAAAATGATTGGCGGCTATCCAAGTGTGTTTTTTGGGATCAAGATGGATTTTGTATGCTTCAAGATAGTCATTCAATGCGATTATCGCTCTCTGGGTTGTGTCCTTGTCGCCGAGATAGGGCAGATTGGGCTGTTTGCGTAAAACAAATTGCTGATCCCTGAGGCAGCCGCGGCGAGTGTCAAGACAGGATGAGACGCGCTGGCCAATGTCTTCAAGGTACGACAGTTTCTGCTGATCGTCAGCGTAAGCGGTCACCATGAAATACTCTTCCTGAAGATGGTGTGTCAGATCATGAAGCGCACGACGTGCTGCATCGGTGTTTGATTGTGTGCCAAGACCGCCTTCATTATGAATGCGGAACAGGAAAAATTTTGCGTAAAGATGTCCATTGCCAGCGGCTCTCTCCAGCCAGGACAAGGCGGTATTTGGCTCATCGATCAGTTTGTAATACAGAAACAGTTTATATTGCGCATCAGCATGATTTAATTCAGCCATTTTCATGGCGGCACTGTAATACGCATCAAATTCAAATTCCCGGTCGGCAAGAAGCCTGTCATCAATCGGCTGATCGCCGTAAAGAAAGTTAGCAGCAGTGTACCAGGTATCAACGATGGTTTGAGCGGTGGGATCGCTGTTGATATTTTCCTTGTCAACCTGGTATTCGATCAATTCAAGTTTTGCCAGCAAAACCGCATCCTTGGAGCTGATAGGATCTCGTGAGGCGTAGGTGCTCATTCTCTGCATGGGAATCCTCCTGCAAGGAATTCAGGGATGGCATTTGCCATTATATCCGAGCCTCGAGCCAACAATGAAGCATGAAAATCACCATAGTGGAGCTGCCAGCGAGCAGGGTTTTCAGATCGGCAAATTTATAGGTGAATCCGTCAACCGTATGGGTGTACATGCTGTTTCAGCTTGAATCAGTTATTAAACCATTTTATGGGATTTTATCCCTAACAGCTATGCAATTTCGAAATTAGGCCTTAAAATCCGCAAAACTAAATGGTTGGATTCGCATTTTTTATATAACGGATATCTATGAAACAAGTCAGCATTCGTGAGCCGGAGTTTGATGATGAAATTCCATTTTTAACAGCGATGCAGTACAGCCGTTCACTGCATAGTCCATGGGTGACACCGCCCTTGACTAAGCAGGAATTCAGGGATTATGTGCAGCGTTTTCAGCAGCCTGACCAGAAAAGCTTCCTGGTCTGCGCCGCATACGGCGAGATAGCTGGTGTGATTAATGTGAGTGAGATTGTACGCGGTCATTTTCAGAGCGCCTATCTGGGTTTTTATTCGGTGAGTGATTACGCGGGCAAGGGTTACATGAGTGCTGGGTTGAAGCTGGTTTTGCAAAAGGTTTTTATTGACCTATCCCTGCACAGGGTGGAGGCAAACATACAGCCGGGAAATATTCCTTCCATCAGCCTGGTGAGAGCCAATGGATTTCGAAAAGAAGGTTATTCTCCGCGTTATCTGAAAATCAATGGCGAGTGGCGCGATCACGAACGCTGGGCAATGACGATAGAGGACTGGGAGCAGTTATCCAGGGTTGACTCCTGATATTTTAATAACCTGGCTTGTTTGTTGATGTGGGATGATATTCGGGCTGTACAAATGCTTTCTTGGCGAACCACTCCGCATAGTCATCCCTGTTAGGTGTGAGAAACGCCTTGAAATCCCAGCCGATTTTTTCATCATAATTGAATGCCCCAAGTTCGATGCCAACATGTTTTGCCAATCCGCGCATCATCCATTCAACAATGGCTGAATTACCTTTTCCTACAAGCTGGTTTTGAGCAAAAAAATGTGCCAGCCGACCAATATTCTTCAAAAAGCTGTCAATGCCATTTTCCGGCGTCCATTTAATACATGCTTGAAATACTGGCTCAATGTCTTTGAATTTGTCCGCCATGTATTCTGATTTGCCTTGATACCAGACATCAAACGGAGTGACGGGATGTTCGACCAGAATTGAAGTTTCGGGATTATCTTTCCCGTAATCAGTAAATGTTACCGTAAGCTCGACATCTATGCTTTCATCGTAATCAGACGCGTTCACTGGTAAAAGCGCTGGAACCGCATTCGCATCCTTCACTCTGATAATATAAATCACCGATGAATCCTCGCCGCTCTTCTTCTTGATATCGTAACATCCGTAGTCGCAATATGATTTCTCCCCAAGATCTTTGGCGAGTGCCATAACCTGGTTATGAATGGCTTCACTTTGTCCGGGAATATCACGCTTGAGATTGAAGTCATCCGAAGACCGGAAGCCCGGCTTGTTGAACCAGCCGAACTGGTGCGTGAAAGGCTTATGCTTTAGCTCCTTGGCGATAATGCGCCGTTGATTGGCCAGAAATGCAAATGCACATCCTGCGCTTGTCTTGAAGACGCCTGGTGGGCAGCGTATATCATCTCTGACCTCTGGTTTATTGTCAGGGAAGGTAGGCAGCAGCTTTGCGAAGATTTCGATGGTCTGTGCGGAAAATTCATTCCAGCGTTGCTGACTCGCTTGTCCGCCAAAATCCTTTTGTCTGTCAGGCGAGGATGCGGTAATGATGGTCTCAGGTAACTTGAAGAAACTATTCATATTTTGTTTTTTCTGGCGTCATGTTTTAAATGCATAATTAATTATAACGCACATTTTTAAAGTCATATCGCCAGGAGTGGCTGTTTATCTGTGTGAATTAATGCCGATGTCAAAGTAATGATATGCAGGGCGGAGATAATTCCTGGACCATTCGTTTTTTACAAGCAGTGATTTATTGCCAGGAGCCTGTTTTCTCAGTTCCCAGAGGCGATTGATATTCAAGGGCAGCAGAAATGCATGCAATATTAGTACTGGGTACAGCTGGGGTGAGTGAAAATAGGCATAAATCATAAAGCAGACATTGCTCGCGATCGCAAAACAGCGCAAGTGTATCATCGATTTCATGTAAAACGTTGTTCCTACCAGCAAAGCCGCAATATAACCGACCATTGATATCCAGTTTATCATCGTCATGTTCCTTGTGCGGCTCACCTATAAATAGTCTACGCCCGCCGAATAAATGGAAGTATGACGTTTGGATGACAGTTTTGTCAGATTTTTCCTACTCCCGATAAAACTTCATCAGCATTGCTACGCCATGAATTTGCCCCGGCTGTTTGTAAGACATGAATGACAGAACAGCATATCGAAATTTTAAGTAATTAATAAATAATGATTATTTAAGTTGACAGGATGTCGGGCTTGATCGCGTCGCATTAAGGCTATACTTAAAGGAGAGGTGATGGGTAATGCGTGTTTTAATAACCGGCGGTTGCGGATTTATTGGGTCACATATTGCAAGATATCATCTGGGAAAGGGTGATAAAGTTCATGTTGTTGATGATTTAAGTACGGGAACGCTGGAAAATATTACCGCCTTCAGAAGCAATCCTTTATTTCATTTTGATAAGGCCGATATCATTATCTGGCCTGGTTTGGTGAAATCAGTTGCTTTGGCTGACCGAATCTATCATATGGCCGCAGTGATGGGCGTACATCACTTAAGCCGTGCGTCTATCAAGGTCATCTCGACAAATATTGCCGGAACCGAACGCCTGTTAAGAGCAGTCAAGGCAACAGGCGCGGGCCAGCGTGTCATAATCGCATCTTCTTCAGAAGTTTACGGGCTTACCGATAAGCCGCAATTAAACGAGGAAGACAGCCTGGTGTTTGAATCGGCTGCGCAAATGACCTGGAGCTTTGCCATCAGCAAGCTGGCGGATGAAGCTCTGGGAATGGTCTACAATCACGTGGTCAATACACCAATCACTGTAGTCCGGATATTTAATGCGATTGGTCCCGGACAAACAAGCAGTCACAGCATAGTGGTACCCAGATTTGTCAAACAGGCTTGCAGGGGTCAGCCGATTACCGTATTTGGTGACGGAAAACAGTCGCGCTGTTTCTGCGATGTCAGAGATCTTGCTGCGTCCCTGGATGTTCTTGCCGCTGCCAGCAATAGTGTCGGTGAAATCGTTAATGTCGGGAATGACAGGGAAATTCAGATGAATGATTTGGCGATGCTTGTCCGGGAAAGAGCGAACAGTAAATCAGAAATAATTTATGTGCCATTCGAAGAAGCGTATATGGAGCGTTCGGTCAGCGCGATGCGGCGCAAGCCTGATTTGAAAAAGTTTTACAATCTGACCAATTATAAGCATCAATGGACGCTTGAAGACACAATTGACGATATCATCTCTGAATATCAATATTTCCAGCATGTGTAGTTGCAGCAAATATTTTAGCAGCAGACTTTTAAAAACCACTCATTGGCGGTATAAAGTGTAAAAAATTGATATATAAAAAATTCCTGATCATTTGAAATGGAGATACCAATGAGAAGATGGCTGGCAGCAGGCTGTTTGACTGCTTCTTTATGTGTATACGCAGATAACAATCCAACCATTAATATGGGTTATGTTGAAGTCAATGATAACCGGTTGTCGACAGCGGGTTGTTATATTCGGGCTGATAACGGCAAGCCATTTTTCACTATGGTTGGTATCTTTGCTGCGAATATTAACGGGTCGGATCCCAACAGGCCGGAAATTTATTTTAATCCACAGGTCGATGCATTGTTAAACCATACGAATCAGGTGAGCCTGCTGCAGGCCAAAGGCATTAAAGTGCTGCTGACGTTATTGGGTAACCATCAAAACGCAGGCTGGTCATGCATGACTGATGCAAATGCGATCGATATGTTTGCTAATAATGTCGTGGATACAATCAACAGGTATAAACTGGATGGCGTGGATATTGATGATGAATATTCAACGTGCACCACGAACGATACCTCCATGATAAGAATCGCGCAGGCAATCAGGAATCATCCGCGCTTCAAGGGGAAAATCCTGAGTAAGGCCTTGTTTTCGGATCAGAGATATTTCGCGGCGAATTACAATGGGTACCGTCTTGCTGACTTTCTCGATTATGGCTGGGAAATGTCTTATGGATATTCCGGTTATGAGCGTCGACTAAGTCCATATGTTCAATATGGAGTGATGAAAAATCATTTGGCGTTGGGCGAGAGCACTCATTATGGTACGCTGCCGGTGAAAAATGCCGCATCCTATATCCTGCAGAATAAATATGGTGGGATAATGGTCTACGATGTGAAAAGCAATTCCAGGGATTATCTTTCAGCGCTGGCTCAAACTGAATATCAGACAGATGTGATTGCTTTGCCTGGCTGCGAGTGAGATATCAAGGATTGAAGAACATTTAATGAAATAACATTAGCTAGCTGAAAGTAGGCAAGAACGTGTTCTCAGGAGGAGTAATTCACGTTACTGATATAGCGTCTGCTTTCGCATATTTACATTCATTGAACAACCAACTAGAATGCGCCAATTTCAAATGAATAAGGTAACCAGGATGTCGCCTAAATATCTTTTGCTGTTTGTGGGATTATTGGCTGGTCAGGCTTATGCCAGCGACCTCACTCAAAAACAATACGCTGATGTAAAAAACTTCCTTCATGAATTGGTGCGCGCGCATCCAGACACGGTCAGGAGCATCACTGTCGGTCCTTCAGATAGCGGAGACATGATCGAGGGAGTGGTGATTGGTAACGGATCGGTACATAATCTGGTTGTCGGCACTCACCATGGTAATGAATACGGTTCTACAGAAGTTGCAATGGCGTTCGCGGCATCGCTTGCCGTGAATCCCATTGTCGGCCAGACTGTTTACGTGGTTCCTGTGTTGAATATTTCCGGATACAACGCCAGGCAACGCGAAGAACGAGATGCAACTGGTCATTATCGTGATCCCAATCGTGATTATCCGGGACCCTGTGGGACGGAAGGCCCTCATCATCTTAAATCAACTGCCTCGCTCGCGAAATTCATTGATCAGGAAAATATTACTGCTTCCGCGACCCTGCATACCTTTTATCCCGCTGTGGTCTATCCCTGGGGCATTTCCACATACGATGTGTCGACGCCTTATGACAATATTTTCAGATCGCTGGCAAATTATGCGACTGAAATGAGTAAATACACAGTTGGGAATTCAACGGAGGTTCTTTATCCGGCGGATGGCTGTTATGAAGATTATGCATTCTGGAAATCAGGGGTATGGTCGTTGTTGTTTGAATTGGGTTATAGCCATAGTCCATCACAAACAGATATCAATGAAATGATACGCACGAATGTACCTGGTTTGCGAAAAATGTTGGAGCAGGCGCCGCATGAAAGAGCATCCAGCCATGAATTTACTGGCCGTTGTGAAACCCGGCGCCTGGTACGTCTCGACAAACATGATGAGTAACAGGTAAATATGAAATCACTCACCAGCATGAATGACAAGATAGCGATAGTTTGAGATACGTTATCGTCTGTTAATGTTATTCATGCTTGCGGCGGTATAGCTTCATCAATACTGCGCTGCCTAATGCCAGACTACCGGTAATGAAAAGCGGCAGGTGAATATTGACATAGCCAAGCGGGCCGGCAAGCAATCCGCCTACTGTCCACGTGATGGCGCCAATGGATCCTGTCACGCCCATGATCCAGCCTTGCGACTCACTGTCTGCCAGACCAGAAAAAATACTTAGTATAAAGGTGTAGCAGAGCACTTCGCTGCCAGCGAGCATGATCATCCATAGCCATTGCGCTATCTCGCTATTGCTGAAACAGCTGCCAAATCCTGCTATCGCCATCAGCATGGCTGCCACAACGAATGCGGATGTTTCGCCGGAGGCAAACCGCATCACAATACGCACAATGATGCTGGTGGTGACAGCGAATACAACGCCCATGAAAGCGGTAAAGATACCAAGCTGTGAAGTAGAATAATGAAATTTATCCAGTAACAGCCAGTTCATGGTTTGAAAATAGAGGCTCCATCCCAGCATGAAACAAAAGAAAACGGTGGATAACAGACGGAAATTTCCCTGTAAAAAAGCAGCGAGAAATAACATGAAGCCCTTCGTCAAATGAATGGCATGATGCTTTTTTTCGGATAGGGTTTCGCGATAGCTGAAAATCAACAATGCGCCGTTTAATAGTGAAATTCCTGCAGCCAGATAAAAAGGTGTTTGGTAGCTAAACCAGCTGGCCATGTTTTTTTCTGCTGTCATGCCGCCTAGCAGAGGTCCAATGATCAAACCGATCGAGCTCACAAAAACAACCCATGCCAGATTTTTGGTCTTTGTCTCAGGCGTGCTCAAATCAATAATGGCAGCACTGGCAATGGGCTGTGTGCCTGCCGCTATGCCGGCGATAGCGCGGCTGGCAAGAAAGATAAACAGGCTATGGCTGATAATTCCGATTGCAGAAGTAAGATAACTCAGTGAATTAATCAACAGGCATAACAATAAAATATTTTTCCTGCCAAATTTATCGGACAAGTCACCCAGGATGGGCGTGCTAAAAAACATGAATAGCGGATATAGTGCCATTGCGAGGCCATAATAAAAATCCCGTAAAAATGGGGAGGTGCCAGCGCTTACCATGCCGCTGTCAGGTTGTAATATCAAAAGCGTCAATACAGGCAGTACAAGAACGATGCCCATCACGTCAATCAGAATCACCATGAATAATGGCAACATCGTCATAAGAGTCGATTTGCTTTTCGGTAAATAGGTATTCATACATTATGTCTCTTAATAAATAATGATAGTTTACATGCGTCTCGAGCGCATCAATGTGTTTAAAATCAGCGTGTTAGTGAATAGGTAAAGACAATGTGTCAGGCGATGAGAATGGAGCGTGCCAAAAGTATCAGGTCTATGCTGCACATTGTCAATAAAGACAATTCTGTATGAACAGCTTGACTGACAGTGATCTTGCGCATGGCACGACAACCTTTGAGGTAAAACGAGCCTAAATCATATCTGAGCATGTAATAGCGGTCAAGAGTCAGGCCTGACCCTACTTCTGTTTCAAAATATTTGTTATCTTACGTTTCAAACAGAGGCCAAAATTTTGTGCTGATGGTAAATGGCTCCGTTATGCGCGTGAGAATCCATTTTGCACCAACCTGAGCGTGATGAGGATAATTAACATGAACATTGAACCTTTCAATAATCCAGCCCAACTAATTAAAAAATTTCAACAATTGCTTAATAGCAATGATAAACAGTCTGCGTTTCAACTTGTTGCTCCTGATGCTGTTTGGCATTCGGATGAAATTGAAGCGCCATGGAGTGGTGTGCATCGCGGTAAAGCAGCTATTATCAGGCATTTTCGTGCAATTTCGGGCACAACTGAAAACTTTTCCCGTAACGTCGAACAATTTATTGAGAATGATGACTCGGTAGTTGAAATTGGTTCGCTAAAATGCGTTTTTAAAAAAAACAAACAACCATTTGCTACTGATTATGTTTGTATATACAAAGTTAGAAATAATCAGATTTATTATTACCGAATATTCGAAGACAGCTTAAAACTGCGTCGGGCATATTTTCCAGAGAATGTGTTGCAGATTAGTGATGCAATTTCACTGGGGTGTCTATTTCGTGAAGAAGATGATAATGCATACATTTTCTCCTTGTTAAAGGCAAAAGGGATTCCATTTACCGTATTACGTTCTGTTGAAGAGCTTCGGCATTTTATTGAAAATGATAAACAAAATAAGATCGTAATTGGTAGCGGTGAAAGTGCTAGCACAATTTGGCCTTTGATTGATCAACCAGCATTGTCAGGTGTCATTCTGCTCCATCCTGCGAATTTACCACAATTTACAACGCAGCTGCGGCAATGTCCTTGTTTGATTGTTCATGCATCTAATACATCATTAACATCGACTGAATTATTGCAGTCTATTAATCGGCCGCGACCTGATATTGTACAATTTATCGAGGATGATATTGTTAGTCTGCTTCCTGTTATATTGAAATTCATAAATCAATTTGGCAATGTCAGGCAGCAGCCATTGGCGCAGGTTGTGCGCCATGACGCCATCAATTCCATGCTTCCAGCGGCTTTCCCCGGTGCGATACGTATTATCACTGATGAAAATTGCATTGTCGGTTTTGTGAAGCCGGATAATTATCCATCTTTCCCGCATATAAATTATCGCGATGAGGTTCATTATATTTTGTCAGGCAATGCCAGGTTTCGTCATGGTGACCAGCCTGTGCAGGAAATTAAATCAGGCGATGTCGTTTTTGTAAAAGCGTTTGAATTGCATGAATGGTTTGATTATTCGCCAGATTTTATGCTGTTATATGTGCAATGCAAAAGTCATGCCTGACCCCAGAAAATGATTTATGTCCCATAATTAAAGCAATTAAAAATTGATTTGGACGTGAATATGAAATATTTATTGTGTTTCAGAAGCGCATGTCATCAGCATGTTGCCTTAAAGGAAGGAAAGAGTAGATAGGGAACCTGGAAACCTTAAACTCCAAATGCTGACATAATGGCTTTCTTTAATTTCTCATGCGCGTTATATAATAACGGCTCGCCATGCGCGCTAATGAGATGATGAAAAGAAAATTGTTTTAACCTCTCAAAATCGGAAGCTTGTACCCCGGTTGCTTGCTTCCAGATATTAGAGATACTTGCAGAGCCGAAGAAGCCTTGTTCTTGGTAGAGTTTGGCAGTTACATCACTAAAAAAAGGATCGGGTGATACCCAATTTTTCACGCTGTCGCAAGTAATAAGAATGCCCCCATGTTTGGCAATGTGTAATATACCTTCAGGAAACTTTGATGTTAGAAACTGGAAAAATGAACACTTCTGGAAGGGCATCAGGCCATCAGAAGTTAGCTCAACATCAATTACATGATTGTTAGTATCCATTCCTTTTATAGCCCATAGCTTTGCTTGATATCGGTCCAGATAAAAAGCATCATCTCGTCCATGAAAAGCACCAATCCTGATAATATTTTCAACTTTTCCTAATGCATCAAGCGCAGCAAGACCACTATCATTCAGTCTTACTGTATTTATTAGTGAGAGTTGATTGTTGTCACGAACGATCACCATATTGCGGCTATGTTGAAGATCGGTTCCATCATAATTAGTTTTGTTCATTCCCATCACAAAAAAAATGTCTGGAAATATTTCTTTAATGGCAGTATGAGGCCAGGCAGGCGAGTAGGTAGGCATGTTCAAGTCCAATATAAAAGTTGCTCATAAATAGCTTTCTATTTTCTTGATTCGTGAAGAGCGGCCACGCACGGTAATGTATCGTTTCATTATTTTGATTTTACCAAGGTTTGGGTTTTACGTCTTGCTCTAATGATTGTTAGTTTTAATATTGAGATATCCTGGTTCGGATGATTTTCTAAGACAGGTTGTGAATCTAGTTCATCAATGAGGCAAGAATATCTTCGACTTGAATCTTTAAATATATCTGCTATATGCTCGTTTCCGTTTTTAATGTCTTCCTGGATCTTTTGGGTGGCGTGTTAGACGGTAAGTGCGAAGTTTTCTGTTCCGATTAAAAAGGCGGTGCCATAGAGCGTAAAATCGAGATAGTTGTCTTGTGCATCATACGTGGCTTTGCCATATTTTTCTCAATTGGTATCTGAATAGAAAGCAAGATAGTTAATATATGTCTCGTAAACAGATATTCTATCAAGACCATATTCATGATTTTTTTTGTTTATCTCTAGGCTAACGGATATTTTAGATTTTGGAAAAAACAGCAGTGATTCTTTTTTGCGGTTTGTTATTATATGAGATCCGGATTTTATTAACTTTAAAGGAAATATTTTTTGCTCGAATGGATTTAACGTAAATAAGTACCGATTTGTTGATATGTCCAACCAATTTGATTGATACATTTTGAATACCTCATTTTTACAATCATCCCACTTGTTTGTTGAAGCTGGATTTAATCGTGCAAAATTTGTATCCCCCTGAATGATGACCTGATAAAGCTCATTGTTTATCCTTATGTTACGCGGATTTAAATGTAATACATTTTTCGTATTATTTGCTATTGTCAGACATAAATAATGGAAATGATGCTCTGTGTTGTTTTCAATAAAGACTATTGGTTGAATATAAACTTTAATTTCTACTTTTGGCCTAGATATAAAATTTTTCAATTTAAAAAATGAGGAATTTATCCATTTGAAAATAGGTATAGAAAGGCTTAATTTTATGTCCATTATTTTCTCATTATGAAATTGTTAAGCATGCACAAAATTTAAAATATTTTTTTTGCTGCCCTTTTTATCTTCAATCTCAAATCTATCATCATTTTTTTCTAAAATAACTTTATAGCCGCACGCATGAGCAATACTCACAAAATTACTTATTTTCAAGTCATCTTGTTTGCCCGACCTGATCTTTTGAATAATGGTCGGTGATAAGCCAGCTTCTTTGGCTAAAGCTCTTACCGATATTTCATCTTCATCCATGATGGCAATCAATAATTCAGACAGCAAAAATTCTTTATAGCCTTTATCAAAAGCTTTTTTGAATTTGGTATTCCTCATTTCTCGTTCAAAGGTTGATAATGGTTTTTTAACCTTGGGCATAATATTCACCTTTTTTAACTCTTAATTGATAATCTTTTTTGTTTCTTTCAGCTCGATCTTTTTCAGTTTGTGGCAACTTTGGCTGCTTCTTTCGAAAAGAATTGGTCACAATAATTTGTGTTGCCAACATAAAAGAAACATAAAAATCTATCTGGTTTTGGCTTGAAAGCATAAATATGATCGCCTTCATAATTAAATTTTGTTTTGTCTTTTATTTCCCCTACATCTCCCATTCTCTTGAATAGGTGTAATACCTTAATTCTCTCTTGCATGGTCAAAGACTTGAAGTAGTCTAAAGCTTCACTTCTTCCTTTAGAGTTGTAATACCATTCAACAGTAAATTTGTTGCCAGAATATGCTATGTATTCTCTATCCATAATTGTATCACTTTTGTGGTACATTTGCGAATTCTAATAAAAGAAAACTGGATTATCAAATATTATTAAATGATTAATAATCAATATCTGTTTTAAAAAACTCCGCAATCAAAACGCGCCCTAGCGCCTGACCACCTTGTTTTAAAACCCAAAGCTGTCCCGGATTCGGAGAAAAATGGTTTGAATAACAGCCTTGTGGCTTTATTTATTTTTTCGGACTTTGATGATTGTGTTCAAGGCTTTAATTAAAACCAATACTGATGTATGGCTTCGATAAACTCACTATCTGCAATCGGAGCATTTGTTGCATCACCAATCACAGCGTCAATACCACAGAAAGGACAAATGGCTGTTTTCTCTGTTTCGGTTTCCACCCAATCTATAACACTATCTTTAGGGAAAGTCTGTTT